>Ga0197142_1001033_pt1 | contig 25722 bp, 21 predicted proteins | sample GBS60_MetaG_FD_148614 | JGI IMG/M metagenome (GOLD analysis project Ga0197142, IMG submission 148614) | Sediment microbial communities from Great Boiling Springs, Gerlach, Nevada, United States - GBS 60_MetaG | ecosystem: Environmental > Aquatic > Thermal springs > Hot (42-90C) > Sediment... | reverse complement strand
TCTATACCCGATTTTCTGAGCTGGACCGACTGGTGGAAGCCCTGTGGAATATTCGTCGGGGCTGAAGCCCGGACAGTCCTGTTTGTCTTTCGCCTTCATACCTTTGCGCATGCGACCGGTAGAGAAAATCGCGAACGGAAATGGTACGCTGATCACCCCCCGGCGGGATAAACAGGAGTTTGGAGAGCTTGTATTTACAGGGGAAGTACTGCGCCACTACCTCTCAGATTCTGCTCTGGAAGGGTTACACCGGTGGGAAGAGGGAGAGCCGATCTCCTTAGCGCTCGCAGACGAAATCGCTAACGGCATGCGACAATGGGCTGAGGATCGCGGCGCCACGCACTACACGCACTGGTTTCATCCCCTTACGGGCCTTACCGCCGAGAAACACGAGGCTCTTTACGAAGTCATGAATGGAAAGCCCCTGTACGCTCTCAATGGGAGCGAGTTGCTTCAGCAGGAACCCGATGCATCGTCGTTTCCCAGCGGGGGACTGCGCAGTACTTTTGAAGCCCGGGGCTATACCGCCTGGGACCCCACCTCCCCACCCTTCATCTATGGCCGTACTCTGTGCATTCCCTCCGTCTATATCTCTTTTAACGGTGAAGCTTTGGACTATAAAGTTCCCCTCCTTCGCTCCATAGAAGCGCTCAGTCAGGCGGCCCTGCGGGTGCTCAGGTACCTCTTGCCGGGCGTGCGTCGGGTAACGCCCACCCTGGGCATTGAGCAGGAGTTTTTCCTGATTGATCGGGAGTATTACTGGCGGCGGCCGGACCTGTACCTGACCGGGCGAACCCTGGTCGGCGCCCCTTCTCCCCGGGGCCAGCAGATGGAGGATCATTACTTTGGTTCCATTCCTTCCCGGGTTCTGGCTTTCTTTGAAAAGCTTGAGCAAGAAGCCTGGCGCCTGGGCATCCCCCTCAAAACCCGCCACAACGAAGTCGCCCCCGCTCAGTACGAATGCGCCCCCACCTTCGAAGACATCAACATCGCCATCGACCACAATCAACTGCTGATGGATCTGATTCAGCGGGTAGCGGCTGAACATGGGCTGGCGGCCCTCCTGCATGAAAAACCCTTCGCCGGCATCAATGGCTCCGGAAAACACAATAACTGGTCCCTGCGTACCGACACCGGCATCAACCTCCTTTCCCCCGGAAAAACCTCCAAAGACCAGTTTCGCTTTTTGGTCGTTTTGAGTATCGTCTTGCGGGCCATTCACCGGCATGCGGCGCTTTTGCGAGCGACCTTCGCCACGCCAGGCAACGAACATCGTCTCGGTGGTAATGAAGCCCCTCCGGCCATCCTGTCGGTATTCCTTGGAGAGGCCCTTTCCAGAGCCATAGACACGATCGAATCCACCGCCACTCGCCCCCCCATCGCCGAAAAAGAACCCATGCCCCTCGCCATTCCCAAAATACCCACCGTCTTTCGGGACAATACCGACCGCAACCGCACCTCGCCTTTCGCCTTCACGGGAAATAAGTTTGAACTGCGCGCCGTAGGCGCCTCCGCGCATTGCGCCCCCGCCATGATCGTCCTGAATGCCGCCGTAGCCGAAGCCTTCCATGACTTTGCCAGCACCGTAGAAGCCGCCATCAAAGCCGGCCAACCCCGCCAGCAGGCCCTCTTCGAAACCATGCGCCTCTTCTTCCAGGAAAGTCGGCCCATCCGCTTTGATGGCAATAATTACAGCCCCGAATGGGTAGAGGAAGCCAGACGCCGCAACCTCCCCGTCATCTACAGCACCCCGGAAGCCATCCGCGCTTACATCGCCCCCACCACTCGCCAGCTCTTTACCCGCCCTAATATCCTCTCCGAAACGGAACTGCAGGCCCGCTACGAAGTCCGCCTCGAACGCTACATCAAAGCTTTACGCATAGAACTCCACACGCTCCGATCCCTCGTGCGGCAGTATTTCCTGCCCGCTGCTTTCCAGTACCAGAATGAGATCGCCCAATCCGCGGCTTCCCTCACTACCCTCCTGGACATCCCCCCAGAACCTCAGAAATCCCTGCTGAGCCAGATTCAGACTCACCTCCTCACCCTCCACCAGGCCCTCCAGGAAGCCGACGCCGTGGAATCCAGAATGGCCGCCACCGCTGACCTGTATCAGGAAGCCGAGCTGTGCTACGAGCAGCTGAGGCCCCTTATGGAGCGGATTCGCCGGGCCTGCGACGCCCTGGAGCAGATTCTACCTGCTGGTGCTATAAAGCTGCCCCCTTACTCAGAAATGCTATTTTACCTGTAAGCGCATAAAATCTGAGGCCATCCATTTAGGTCTCTGCTGATCCGTTTTTATTTGCTTTTTTCAGGGTCCTTATGAACCTGATTAAGTGCGGTCTCTGGCTTTTACAAGGATGCTTTCTACGGGTATGAGCAGTAAGGTGGCGTCGTCATTGGGATTGGTATGACCGCGCCATTCCTCAATAGCTTTCAGGATCTTACTTTCCTGTTCTGCGACAGGGAACGCCTCCTGATCGAGCTTCAGGATAAGTTCACGCAGTCGTTTGATCCCCCATTTGCGGCCCTGTGGATTGAGTACGTCTGTAACGCCATCCGTGAAGAGATAAAATATGTCGTGAGGGCTTAGGGGGATTTCATAAGCCGGAAAATCGTAATCCAGCGGCGTGAAGCTATCCAGACCGCGGCGTCCCCCGTCTAATTCTTGAAGGCCTGCCTGGGGATTCCATATCCACACGGGTCGGCCCGCCATGCCTACTTCTACCTTCTCCTGACGGACATCAAAAATCACCATCGCCACATCACATCCTTCCCGAATCGGATTCCCTGCTGAATCCTGACTGGCTAAAAGACGAATTGCAAAATTGTGTACCCGCATTAGCAAAGCTCTGGCACTTTGACGGGAATTTTGAAGGAAGAAATTCTGAATGGTAGCACCAAAAATAGAAGCTAATATAGACCCTCCGACCCCATGTCCGGTACCATCCCCCACCGCTATCAGATATCGGCCATTCAGGGGATCGCCGGCTACTATGTAAAAGTCGCCCCCTACCTGCTGTAGCGGCTGATAATATACCGTAGTTCCCGGGAAAATTGCCCTGAGGGGGGGCATAAGGGCTTTTTGCAGGCGTTCGGCGGCGCTGATAGAGTCCTGTAAGTCCTGAATGGCTTCGGAGAGCGCCTCGGAAATACGCAGGAGCTCCTGGTTTTGCCGCTCCAGCTGCTGGGACTGGGCTACGAGGGTCTGGTTGAGCGTTTCTATTTCCTGGCGGAAGGCCGCTTCTTCCCGGGCGCGACGCCGGGCTGTCCGATACGCATAGCCGGCCCCACCCAGTCCGATAAGCGCTAACCCCCCCATCAGGCCGTAAAAAATACGCTCCCGCGAGCGGCTAAGCTCCATCTGCCGCAGTTGGCTCTCCCGCTGCCGAAGCCCAGAAAGCTGTTCTAACTGGGCGGTTCGGCTGGCCTCCACCTCTTGAATAGCCTTGGAGGCTTCGGAGAGCATCGCCTCAAAGAAACGAGCGGCTTCTTGAGGCGCCCTGCGATCCAGAGCTATGTAAAAGCGAAGCTGATAATAGCTTTTTCGAAGCATAAAGGGAAGCTTCGGGAGCGCTGGCACTATTCTGTTGAGTATTTTTTCGGCTTCGGTGGTTTGTTTTTGGTTGTAGTAGTAGTTAGCAAGGTTGAGAAGGGCGTGGGCTTGGCTAAGGGTATCGGGCGCCATGCTCAAAGCCTCCTGATAGAGGCTGAGGGCCGACTGGGACTTTCCTATGTCTTCGTAGATGCTGGCTAAGTTGGTAAGCACGGCGGCGAGAAGTCGGGGCTTTGAGAGGGAACGAGCCAGCTGAAGGGCCTCCTCAGCGTAATGCTGGGCTTTGTCGTATTGGCGGGCGTCTGCGGCTAAGACAGCGAGCTGATTGAGCGAGAGCGCCTGAATCTCGTTATCCTGGGTCTGTCGGGCAGCTTCCAGCGCCTCAAAGGCATAAGCCTGAGCTCGAGTAGGGTTTTTCTCCCTTAGAAGGCTGCTCAGGGCCATATTGGCTTTGGCCTTCCAGTAAGGCGGAGCGCCGGGAATCTCCCGAATTAGCTTATAATAGTATTCTGCCGAGTCGGGAGACAGGCGACGATACGCCTGAGCCAGCCAGTAGTAAGCCTCTGTAACGAGAGCGGGATCCTCCGAAGGAATGTCCCGAAGCGCCTCCGAGAGAATATTTACTGCTCCTTCGTGAAAGTCGCCCAGCACCCATGCCTTGCTCAGGATCACCTGAGCTTTGAATCGCTCACCAGGCGTCTCTGCCCTGAGTAAAAGCTCATAGCCACACGATCCCAGACAGAAGGGATCTTCCTGACAGTGCGCGCAGGGTTCACTCGCTCGCAAAGACAGAGAGACGCCCAGGGTAAAGTAGATCAACCAACGACGCATAATACCTTTGCAAAGGTATAGAATAAACTGCTTTGCGGCATAATTTTCGGACAGGCGACTATCGGAAGTCCTCCCTCCGCTCCTTTTGAGCGGAGGCACGTTGCAGCGTTCGTCCATGAATCCTGCTAAGACGGAGAGCCTCTTCCTAAACTTCCCTCCCTCAGGGAGAAAGAGCCGGCATTGGGGGTGATACAAGCAAAGATTGAAGCGCTTTCTGGTAATAAGATCCGATAAAAGGGGCACCGGAAGGTAAAACCTACGCAAGACTCCCTCAAAATTCTCCTTTCACGCGGTTGAAAATGGACTGTTAAGGCATGCTATAAATACTTCTGAAACGAGCCCCTGCGTGTGCATTCACGCCAATCCCGAATCCTATTTGAACTCAGAGAAAAAACGTATTTTTGTTGTATGCATAACGCTATCAAAACCATGGCGGGCCTCTGTTTGAACCTGGCTTCTCTGCGTACGAGCTTGCTGCTATGGATTCCGTTATGGGTTTTAGCTCAGGGTGGGGACGACTGTGCCGCCGCCTTAGCCAATCCCCTCACACTCCCCGCTACTATCACAGGCCATAGCACTAATGGTATGAACAATGACTATACCTCCTCTATTGGGGGTTGTGCTGTTCACAACTCATATAAAAATGAACCGGACTACCTCTATGCCTTCACACCCACCTGCGGCGGGTCTGTAACCGTAACCTTTCAGGCAACGGCCGCCTGTGGGAACTATACTAATTACGCAGCACTTTTTGTATTTCAAAACTGCCCGAATGTGGGTACCTGCATCGCCTCTGGCACAACGACAAACAATGGCAATCCCTTCACTCTTACCTTTACAGTTACCGCTGGTACCACTTACTTTTTATGGGTAGATAGCTGGACCTGTGGGGCTACTGGCTGGGTAACCTATAATCTTTCAGTTTCATTACCCGCTTCAGGCGGCTCCTTTACCTCTCCTGTATCTGACAATGGCATCTGGACAGGGCAGGCGCCGGGCGGCGGCACCCTTTATAATGCTTACGCTTCCGTCGTCAGCATTCCTAATGCCAGTACCCTTGAAGTAGACGACGCTACTGGCTTTCAGGACTGCGACCTCGTGATGATAGTCCAGATGAAGGGCGCCGATGTTGATCTTACCGATGGACCGACTTATGGTAGCGTCACAAACATGAACCTCGCCGGACGCTATGAGATAAACCGCATTCAAAGTATAACAACAAGCTGCGGTGCTCAGTTCACGCTGCAGAATCCCCTCTCTCTGCCATTCGACCGGGATGATATTGTGCAGGTGATTCGGATACCCTATGACCCTGGCAATCCCGATGTAACGCTAACCGGTGCTTATCAGGCTCCCCCCTTCAACGGTCGAAAGGGGGGAATAATGGTAGTGTATGCGCCAGGAACCTTGACTCTGAATAATGCCACTCTAAATGTGCGGGGGCGAGGATACCGCGGAGGGGATGTAATAGGGGCAGCATGGGGATGTGGGTTTGTGCTCCAGCCTCCTCCTTACTTCTTACCAGGGCCTGATCAGGGGCCTGCGGCTCCTAAGGGAGAGAGTTTTGCTCGGGTACCGGCGGGGCACGAGCTGGCGAGAGGCGCTATCGGACATGCAGGCGGTGGAGGCCTGAATGTAGATGGTGGGGGTGCTGGAGGCAGCCATGCAGGCGCCGGGGGAGCCGGAGGAGGGGACTGGATCTCATGTAATCCTCGGAACGATGCCAATGGAGGTGGCATTGCTGGATATACCACACCCCTTGACCCGAGTCGTCTGTTAGCAGGCGGGGGTGGCGGCGGCGGACACGCGGGGGCTAATGTAACAGGGGGCGGCGACGGCGGCAGCGGCGGTGGCGTTGTCGTACTCGTAGCCAATACCCTCATACTCACCGGTGCAAACACGATCGATGCACGGGGAGCCGATGCACCTAATATAAATGGTCAGTGGGCAGGGGGTGGAGGGGGCGCCGGAGGCATGGTCTATATCTCTGCCTCTACCTTCGCCGGCTCAGGTTCTCTGACTGTCAACACCTCCGGAGGGCGAGGAGGCAACGCCTACTGGCCAAATGAGCTCGGCCCCGGAGGTGGCGGCGGAGGAGGACGCCTCCTCATTAATCGTCCTAACTTACCCGCCGGTATCACCCACACCACTAATGGAGGTGCGGCAGGGCTATGGTGCACTCAGCCGGATTGGAGTGTATGTTCCGGAACTTACTATAACACCCCGGGCAATCCAGGCCAGACTGCCCTGAACCAGCCTGCCCTCTCTATCACGCCCCCCAGCTGCACGCCAGCCGCCCAGACAGGTATTACTCTCTACGGTGCGGCCGTCGGACAAAAGCACTGGCTCAAATGGACCTCCACCACCCCTACCTCGCTGGTGGAATCCATTGAAGTAGAAACCGCCTCTGACGGTAACCTCTTCCGGGTCATAGCTACCCTCCCCCCCTCTTCCAGGGAATACACCTGCCCTCCGCTCACCAGCCGCGCCTTCTATCGCATCCGGGAACAGCACAAAACAGGGGATTTTCTCTACTCCAATGTGGTAGAGATTTCCTCTCACGGCACTATCCCCGTCATTCGTCAGGTAGGGGACCGGCTCCTGATAGAAAACTATGAGGGGGCTGTCACGCTCTACAATCTCCTCGGTCAGTGCCTTCGGAGCTACCCTGCCAATCCCGTCATGATCGAACTGAGCGCCCTGCCCGCTCCCCTTGTGGTGCGACTGGAGGATGGCAGCTGGAAGTTTATCCCGTGACGGGCTATTCTCTGATCGGTACGGCATAGACAGGCAGACCTTCTTCTTTTGATCCGTACCTTCGCTTATGCCGTGGCGGATCAGCCGGGGGCCCGTACTCTGCAACTATTATCTGACCTACCGGTGCAATGCCGCCTGCTCTTTCTGCGATATCTGGGAAAAGCCCTCTCCATATGCGACCCGGGAGAGTTTTCTACAAAATCTTCGGGCACTGCGCCGCCTCGGAGTAAAAATTATTGACTTCACGGGTGGAGAGCCTTTACTTCATCGGGATCTGCCTTTTTTTCTGGAAGCAGCCCGGAAAATGGGCTTTATCACGACCGTAACCACCAATACCCTGCTTTATCCCCGGCGGGCCCGTGAGCTGCGGGGTAAGGTAGATATGCTGCACTTCTCGCTGGATGCATCGACCGCAGAACGGCATAACACCCTGCGCGGCGGCGTGCCCTGCTTTGAGTTCTTTGAAAAAAGTCTCGAACTGGCCCTATCTCTCGGAGAAAAGCCTGACATTCTCTTTACCGTTACACCGGATAACTGGCAGGATATAGAGCTCGTGTACGAACGCTACATTCAGCCTACCGGGCTCATACTGATTCTCAATCCGGTTTTTTCATACCGTCAGGTGGGCGAGCTGCTGCCGGAAACCATTCTTTCCCTGCTGAGCCAGTGGGCCAGAAAGCCACGGGTTTATGTGAATGAGGCGTTTCTTGAGCTTCGGCGAGAGGGGGGAAATAATCCGTACAGGCCGGTTTGCCGGGCGGTTTCGGCGGTGGTGGTGATTTCGCCGGCCAATGAGCTGCTCTTACCCTGTTATCATGCGGCGGAAAGTGGATTTGCCCTGCCCGTGCGAGACAACCTTTATGAGCTATGGCACAGTGAAGCCGTTCAGCATATTCGCCGATTGGAAGGGCGATTTTCGTTTTGCGAGGGCTGCACGATAAACTGTTATATGGAGCCGAGCTTTGGCTGGGAGATTTCACGCTATTTCTGGCTGGCCGGACCGGGTCGTCTGCGCTATATCTGGCAGAAATGGGGACTGAGAGGGGCATTAAAGTTACTGGGGAGGCGCCTGCGCCCCATCTTCTGGCGAGACGGGATGCCGGAAGCCTCCCCGAGCGAAGCCTTAGCTCTATCCGCTACAAAACCTGCACAATAGCTTCCCCTACATCGTAGACGGGCTTGCGACCGACTGAGAGGAGGATACTGCTACCTACCGCGGACCGATACCCCCCAGCGCAATGCACCACTACCGGTCTGTCTGCCGGAATGCCATTAAGCTCTTCCCGAAGGTCCGCCAGACGGATCTTGAGGCTGTGGGGAATGCCGGGATTGGAACCTACTTCATCAGGATCCCGAACATCCACCACGGTATAGGCTTTCCCATCACTGCGCAAAACCTCTACATCAGGGAAAAGCTCAGGACCGGTCTCCTCCGCATAGTCGGAGGCAATCAGGACTCCTGCTAAGTTTTCCTCATAACCAATGGCCAGCACCTGCTCGAGAGCGGTTTCCATCGCCGCAGGACTCGAAACGACGAGGTAATAAGATTCCGTGGGGGCGACGAGGGTACCCAGCCAGGTATTGAAGGATTTACCGAGGGGGATGTTGATAGCACCTTTCAGGTGGCCTTTGCGAAAAACGTGCGCAGGCCGTGCATCCACGATGAGGTAGCTGCGGTTAAGCTTTTGGGCCATTTCCGCCGTAAGCTCGCCCAAACTTTTCACCCCGGCGAGGGCTTCGGCGTAGCCTTTCGGGCCCCGGCGATTGACTTCCACGCTATTGGGGAAGTACTTGGGAATGTGGGGCTGGCCGGTAACGAGCGCCTCAATGAAGGTAGCTTCATCGACGGTGTGCGCCAGGACGACGGCCCAGTTATCCATGCGCTCTACCCCGATCGTGCTGGCGTTGAACTGTTTCAGAGCCTTACCGCACAGGGTCCCGGCACCATGGGCCGGATAGACCAGGGTGGTGGTCTGCAGAATGCCAAACATCCGGCGCAGACTGTGATACATGTCGCGGGCCTGATCTTCGCGCTGCTTCTTGATGTTGCCGGCTTTGGAGCGCAGGTCGGCTCGTCCCACATCTCCGATAAAGAGCCAGTCTCCCGTAAAGGCCGCATATTCCCGGCCCTGCTCATCGTACAGCACATACGTCATGCTATCGGGCGAGTGGCCCGGCGTAAGGTAAGCTTTGAGCCGGGCCTTGCCGACCTTGACTTCATCGCCGTCTTTGAGGCCCTGGTAGGGGACTTGAAGTCCTATCAGCTCACTGGCGTAGATGGTGGCACCCGTCTTCTGCGCAATATCATAGTACCCGCTTACAAAATCGGCATGGGGGTGTGTGAGCAGGGAGGCCACGATTCTGGCACCGGTGGCTTCGGCCAGGTCTAAATAGGGCTGAATATTCCGGGCGGGATCTATCACCGCCATCTCGCCATCGGATACGATGGCATACCCGTACTGAGCCAGCGGCTCATCGTAAAACTGCTTGACAATCATAGTTTCACAAGTTTTTCAGGTTTTACCCTCGTTCATACTCAAAGCCGGCCTGAATCAGGTCGCTTACTGAACCCGCATTATAAGCCTCAAAGCCCTTAGCCCGCAGGAGCCCCGCGGCGGCCTGACTGCGGCCCCCAGAGGCACAATAAACAAGGTAGGTTTTGCTCCTGTCTAAATGCGCTACCTGCCGCTCAAAGCCGTTGTAGAAGTCGGCATTCTGGGAGCCTTTAATTCGGATTGAGCGATACTCAGCTGGCGTCCGAACATCCAGCAGGACATACTTTTCGGGCTGGGCCCGATGCTTTTCAAATGCTTCTGATGCTGTGATACGCATAGGCTATCATGTTTTAGTTTTATTCAGTTGGAAATCCTGCCTTTTTTACAGACCCGAAGCCGCCCATGTTGTAGGCTTTATAGCCCATTTGGCGCAAAATTGCGGTGGCCTCACCGCTGCGACGACCCGAAGCACAATGCAGTAGGTACACTTTGTCTTTCGGGAGTTTTTGGGCTTCGGCCTCAAAGTTAGCGTAATAGTCTATATTCACGGCACCCTTCACATGCCCGCCTTGATACTCTCCGGGCGTGCGCACATCCAGGATAACCACCTGCTCAGGTTTTTCTTTCCAGAGCTGATAGGCTTTTTCGGGGGCCATTACCATGGGCTCCTCCTGTACAGCTGCCTGTGCCCCGGCACCAGGGGCCGTCTTTGCCTGCTGACCGCAGGCTGTACCCCCCAGAATCAGGAGGGCCATAATCGCAACATTGTTACGCATACCAGAGTAAGAAACAAATAATGCGGTCAGGAAAGTTCCCGACGGGCGTGGAGGTGGAAGATAGCTTATTTTTGAGGTATGCGAGCCTGGCGAGTGGTAGCTGGATTTTTGGGGCTAATGGGGATTTTGGGGGCGACGCTTTATGCGCATGCCCGGCCGGTGCCGGCGCTGGGGCAGGCGGCTGCTGTAGCGCTTCTGCATGCGCCCGTGATTTTGTGGCTCACCGATAAGAAGGCGACCGATCTGCTTCATAGCTTTCTGCCCCTTATGTTTTCGGTGGGAGTGATATTTTTTTCGGGGAGTATTTACCTCAAGTACCTGGGCGGCATGGCGGAGGCCACGGCGATCGCGCCGGCTGGTGGAAGCCTGCTGATTTTGGGGTGGCTGGGACTGATGATACGGGCCCTGCGCCCCTGGAAATAGACGAGCGTATTCCGAACTTTTCCGCATCGGGACCCGGGAATAAGGTTCAACTGCCATCGACAGACCTGAGCCTCTCTCACCCGAGCTGGATCGGTCTGGCTCCCCCTACCCTACGCCCTGGCCTCCTGCAACCCGCCGCCCACACCCGGATACTAAGAAGCTATTCGGTATTAGGATAGCTTATGATTTATTAGAATACCCTATATTTGCACAATGTTGCGAAAGTGGGGTATAGGTCTGATCTGTGTGGGATACGGTCAGGTCGGGCCGATAGATAGTGTCCGCTCGTATGAGATAGGGCCTGTCGTGGTGGAGGATCGCTACCGGGTTACGCCCATTTACCGATTAGACCCTGGCCGAAATTTGCATCTGACTTCCTTACAGGCGGTTTTTGAGCAGGTGCCGGGGGTTTTCTGGATGGGGACATCAGCGCATGGGGGCCGACCTGTGCTGAGGGGGCTTTCATATCAGCGTATTCTACTGCTGTACAATCATCTGCCCCGAGACGGGGATTACTGGGGAGAGGACCACGGTTATGAGGTTCCTGCGCGTTACTTCTTTCTGCAGCCTGAGATTCTTTTGGGTCCCCAGGCGGTTCGGTATGGTAGCGGTGCGCTGGGGGGCGTTATTCATTATCGTCCCCTGCTGAGCGATAGCACGAGCTTTTTCTGGCAGTTGCAGCTCCTTCAGACCCCCCCCGGCGGTTTTGTTCAGGCAGGATATCAGCACGACTTTTCAGGTATCGCCATAGCCACGGAGGGGGGCCTTCAGAGGTTCGGGAACTACATAGAACCCCTGCGCGGGGCCGTCTGGAATACCGGCCTCCAGGAAGGGTATGGCGGTATCCTCACCGAAAAATCCTGGAAAAGCTACACGCTCAAAGGCTGGGCGTATTACTTTTCCCAGAGGGTCGGTTTACCCCCGGAGAGCTGGGACCCCGAGCGCCGGGAATGGACCCTGGATAACGGCAACACCATTTCCTCCCAAAAAGCCCGGTCTTTCCACATAGATTATCCCTATCAGCATATTCACAATCTCACCACGGGCACGGAGCTCAGCCACGCTGGCGAGAAAGCCCTCAGCACCTTTCGCCTGAGCTACATGCAAAATCACCGCCAGGAATACGGATACGATTCGGAGGTGCCTGACGTCTGGCTACGCAACCATCGCATGGGCACGGAGTGGGTCTATACACATTCAAGGTATCAGGGGGGGATAACGGGACTTTTTACCCGGCGCATGGATGCCGGGAGCGAACCGTTTGCGCCGGCTGCCCTGAGCTGGGAGGGCGGCGTCTGGGGACGCTATCGTTATCCTACCCGCCGCGGCCAGTGGCAGGCTGGCCTCCGACTGCATTACGGCGGCCATCACTATTCCAGCACCCCGAATACCCGCCACTACTTCACCTGGGCCACCGAAATCAGCTACGAAACCTCAACCTACTGGTTCAAACTCGCCCGCAGCTTCCGAATTCCGCACCCCGTGGAACTCTGGGCCAACGGCTTCCACGAAGGGGCCCGCCGCTACGAAATCGGGACCTCCACCCTCCCCATCGAAACCGCTTACAGCATAGAAAACCGCCTCACCTATCGCGCCTTCACCTTTCAAACCTACCTCATGTACTTCCCGCAGTATATTTTCTTCGAGCGCCTGCAAGATACTCTCGCCAGTGCTATTGGAGCCACCTTTCGCTATACCGCCAGGCCCGCCCTCCTTGCCGGATGGGAAGCCTCCTATCAAAGAGAATGGGGTAGTCTCGAACTGAGCTATGTGCACGGCCTTTTCCTGAGAGAAGTCGCTGACTCTCTGCGGGCCATGCCGAAAATACCGCCTTTTCGCTTGCGGCTTTTGCTCAAGCGCCCCAGATCAAGGCTGCAGCCCTATCTGGAAGTTTTGCTTTATGCGCCTCAACGGCGTGCTTTCACGGCGTATCGCACCGAAATACCCACGCCCGGCTATGGATTGATAAACGCGGGGATGCGTATCCTTCGTCATCGGTGGAACTTCACCTTCGGCGGCACGAATCTCCTGAATTCTCGCTATCAGTCACACCTGAGCATTTTTCGTCAGTGGGGAGAAGAGGGTATCTATGCCCCGGGACGCAGCTTCTACCTGCGCATAGCGTTTCAGTAATGCTGGAGCCATCTTCAAAGTTCCCTTCTGGGCGTGTCCCCTCGCTGCGCTCGGAGCCGGGCTGCTTCGGAGACTGTTGCAAAAGTCTTTCCCCAGGTATCGGAAAATGCCCGTGAGTGGCATGGCAAAGGGGTAGGGAGGTGTTTTTGCGCATTTTTGCAACAGTCTGCTTCGGGGTTCGCTGATGCTTCGTATCGTCTCGCCGAGCGAGGTGAGACCCGCTCCTTCGGGGCGGCCCTCCGCATCCCTCACGCAAAGCCTCAAACCCGGCGTTTGAGGGATACAGGAAGGGAAGGGAGGAAGTCCCTTTCCATTCTACCTTTGTTCCGTGCAGGTAGTTATAGAAACGATCCCCGGGCACGAGGGTGAACGCCTTTATACGGCTTACTATCCGGCTGTGGACCGGCGGGCTAAGGGGACGGTCCTATGGGTGCACGGTTATGCGGAGCATAGTGGCCGCTATATTCCTGTTATAGAATACCTTCATCAGGAAGGGTGGCACAGCGTAGCCTGGGATTTGCGGGGCCATGGCCGCTCCACCGGCCGCCGCGGCTATGTCACGGATATGGAGGAGTACCTTGTAGACCTTACGGCGGTGTGGACGCACTGGCATAAGCGCATCCCAGGGCCTGTTGTTCTTTTCGGGCACTCGCTGGGTGGTCTGATTGTGCTTCGGTATCGTCAGAAGTACAGCACCCTCTGGAAGCCCCGGCTTACTATCGTAAGCGCCCCCCTCATCCAGTTGAAATTAGAAGTACCTCGCTATAAGCGAATCCTTGCGCACCTGGCCGCGCAGTTTTTTCCCACCTTGAGTCTGCCTTCCGGGCTGCGTGCAGAGGATCTCACGCATGACCCCGCTGAAGCCCGGGCTTACGCTACCGACCCTCTCGTCTTCAAAATCGCCACCGCAGGATGGTTTGCAGCAGTGCATCGGGCCCAGACCGACCTCTGGAAAGACCTGCCCCGACTCATTGACGAGTCTTTCTTATTCATCTTGCCCGAAAACGATCCCATCTGCGACAGTCAGGCCGCCCTTCATTTTTACCAGCACCTTCCCACACCGCATAAGCATCTCCTATCCTATCCAGATAGCTACCACGAGCCACTCCACGAAACCTTTCGTCAAAAAGTTTTTCAGGATATCGTCAGCTTCCTTCAAACTCTATGATAGCTTACATTCACTGGAATGTATCCCCTGAAATCTTTTCCATCGGGCCTTTCACTATCCGATGGTATGGGTTTCTCTTTGCTTCTGGGTTCCTCATCGGTTACTACCTCATGCAGGTCATCTATAAACGCGAACAAAAACCTGTTGCGCATTTAGACACCCTTTTGTGGTATCTCATTTTAGGGACGGTGATCGGGGCGCGCCTTGGACATTGCTTATTTTACGAACCCGCTCATTACCTGGCCAATCCACTGGAAATCCTTAAGATCTGGGAGGGGGGACTAGCCAGCCACGGCGGCACCATAGGGGTTTTTATTGCCCTGTGGCTTTACAGTCGCAAACATCCTCAGGAGCCTTTCGGATGGCTTGCGGATCGCCTGACTATTCCCACAGCCCTCACCGCTACTTTTATTCGTCTGGGCAACCTCTTCAACTCTGAAATTTATGGCAAGATTTCTACCGTCCCGTGGGCATTTGTCTTTGAACGGATAGATCCCCATCCCCGCCACCCCACCCAGCTCTATGAGGCCACCGTTTACTTCTTGCTTTTCCTGCTGCTTTTGTATCTCTATTATAATCGGCCTTCCCTCTGGCAAAAAACCTATCGCCCCCTGGGCCTTTTCATGATCTGGGTATTTGGATGGAGGCTTGTAATTGAGTTTGTCAAGGAAGTTCAGGTTGATTTTGAGAACGCACTCTTCCTTAACATGGGCCAGCTGCTGAGTATTCCAATGATAGCCGCTGGACTGTATTTTCTTTTTCGCTCTAAGGCATCCTCGCATCTGAGCTGAGAAAAAACTTTTTCTTTACTTTGGATGGTGGTGCGATGGGGAATATTTGCCATAAGCTACTTATCTGCGCAGGTTTCGGTAGGCAGGACTTTTTCACCTCAGCAGGGCCTCGTGGGTAGGGATACGGCATTTCGCCTTGCCGGTACCTCCCAGCTGCTCTGGGTAGAGTATAGAGCGCCTTACCGCCTCGTATGGGATACGCTGTGGGTCATCGTGAGAACGCCCGATAGAATTCAGGGAGCCTTTCGGCTCTATCGCGTCCCGAGTAATCCCCTGCTTTACCGGGGACAGATCCGCATTCGTATGGCTTCTATTTACATGGCGCTTATCATGCCTCCTCGTCAGTATCGTCAGATCCTCGCAAAAAAGCGCTTTTACATCACCGATGCTACTCACCCCACTATCGCCAGCCTTCGCACCAAAGCTCAGTCTCAGATCACGCAGGCACAAGCCACCATCCCGGCAGATATCCCCATTGAGGAACTTGAACTGCCCTCCGATGCCCTGATCAATACCCCCGCCGAAACCCTTGATGAAAAGATAGAAGAAGAGCCTCTCCTCGAAGACGACGCCCTGGAAATAGAGGTACCTGATCTGGAAGGTCCTGCTCTGGACGAAGACCCCCTTGAAGAGGACTTTGGAGACCTGGAGGACTTATGATCAGCCCGGCTGAGGCGGCCCGCCTGAAAAACTTAGAACTTATCGCTCGTACCATTGTCGAAGGCTTTCTGGTGGGTTTGCACCGAAGCCCCTTTCAGGGATTCTCGGTAGAATTCTCTGAGTATCGTCCTTATCAGCCCGGTCACAGCCTCGACCAGATTGACTGGCGGGTCTTTGCCCGGACCAATCGCCTTTATGTGCGCCGATACGAAGAGGAGACGAACCTGCAGGCGTACCTGCTTATCGACCTCAGTGGATCCATGCGTTACCCCGTCGCCTCACCTCTGAAAAAGTTGGATTATGCTCTGTTATTAGCGGCGGCGCTGGCATATCTCCTGATTCATCAGCGGGATGCAGTGGGGCTATACCTCTTTGATGAGCAAATCCGCCATTATTTGCCCGCTCGCGCCCGTCTCACCTGGCTCCGTCGTATCTTTCAGACGCTGGAACCCTATCGCGGCGCCGCTCCCGAAAAAGCCCCCACCTTACTTCCCCGGGCTCTCCACCATATTGCCGATCGCCTCAAACGCCGAAGCTTCCTCATCCTCCTCACAGACTTCTTTATTGCCGATGACGCCCCGGAGCCCCTCCTGCAGGCCATCGCCCGCCTCCACCACGCCGGCCATGAGCTCCTCCTCATCCGAATCTGGGACGAAACCACCGAGAAACATTTCCAGCTCCCCATAGAACCCCTTCATCTCTTCAATGCCGAAGAACCCCACGAAGTCAAAATCCACCCCATTGAGCTCGCCTCGCTCTACCAGAGCTATATCACCGCTTACGAAGAAAAACTGCGCCGCTTCTGCCTCGGCCTGAAAATAGAATACTTGCCCATAGACCTGACAACCTCTTTCTTTGTACCCCTGTATCAATACCTCCTCAAACGCTCGCGCTTTTTATGAACCGCTACTACGACATCAGCCCGGCAAAAATCAACATTGGCCTTCACATTTTGGGCCGATGGCCCAATGGCTATCACCTACTGGAAAGCCTCCTCGTTCCCTATCCTGCGCTCTATGACGATATCGAGGTAGAGGTACGCCCGGGCTACGATCGCATAGAGCTTCACCTTTCCGGGGAGTCGCCCCCGCCGAATGAAGAAAACTACCTCATGGTGGCTTACCGGTATTTGCAAAAAGCTATTCAAAAGCCGCTTCCGGCCCTGAAAGTGCGCCTTCACAAGCGGATACCCATTAGCGCGGGTCTTGGAGGGGGGTCCAGTAATGCTGGCACCTTCCTCAGACTGTTTCACAAGATTTTCCCGGACCTCGTCTCCCCGGAAAATCTCCACCACCTCGCGGCCCAAATCGGCAGCGATGTGCCTTTTTTTCTCTATCAGAAGCCCATGCTCGCCACCGGGATCGGCACCACCCTCACCCCCTATGAGATTGACCTCTCCGGTTATGAAATCTACCTGCTCACCCCCCCCGTCCCCTGTTCTACCCGCTACATTTATCGCGGCCTCTCCCCTATAAACTGGCGCCGAACCTCTATACAACCCCTCCTCAAACAGCCCATTGAGACCTGGAAAAACTCCCTCTACAATGACTTAGAAACGGTCAGCTTTCTCATTTATCCGACCCTTATCCTGTACAAAAACGCTCTCTATGAGGCCGGCGCAATCTACGCCAGTATGAATGGCAGTGGGAGCAGCCTTTACGGCATCTGGAAAGCCAGAACCTGAAAATCCGAAAAGCCTACAAATAATCCGCCTTACCCTCTGCCTGCAGGCGACCCACGATAGCCCGAATGTGCTGCTCCTGCGCCCGGGGTAGAATAAGCAGCGCATCGGCCGTATCCAGCACCAGATACCTATCCAGCCCCACCACATAGATTAGACGCTGAGAAGAAGCCCCAAAAACGAAACTATCCTTTACGCTCTCCACCAGCACCTGCCCGCGCAGAAGATTACCATTGGAGTCATGCGGCCAAACCTGATACACCGCCTCCCATCCTCCCAGGTCCCACCAGCGGAATTTCCCCTCTACCACATACACCTCCTCGTACTTCTCCATGATCGCATAGTCAAAAGAAATGGACGGGCACTGCTGAAAGCGCTCCCGAAGCATACTCTCTTCAAAATCAGCCGACCCAGCTAAAAGTTCGTATAGCTCCGGCGCATGTTTTTCATAGGCTTTTAGAAGGGTCGAAGCGCTCGCAATAAACATACCGCTATTCCACAGAAAGTCTCCACTTTGAAGGAAAACCTCGGCCAGTTCGCGGGAGGGCTTTTCGGTGAAGGTTTTTACCCGATAGCAAAAACCACTGCCTTCTGAGGAAGGGGGCAGGTACTGAATATACCCATACCCCGTATGCGGAGAAGTCGGTCGAATCCCAATCGTGTAAATACCCTGAGTAAGGTTGCACTGAGCCAATAGTCTGTCCATGAGTGACAGAAACTCCGCCTCATCGGGGATATGGTGGTCAGCGGGTACAATCCAGAGAATCGCGTCTTTATCATGGGCGTAGAGATGCGCCGTTATCCACAGAATACTGGCGGCCGTATTGCGCTGAAGGGGCTCTAAAAGGAGGCGAGTGGGTGGAATTCCGGGCAGGTGGGCTAAAAGAAGGTCTCTATGCATCTGGGCACCGACCACCCATACCTGCTCAGGAGCCAGTCTCTGGCGAAGCCGGGCATAAGTAGATTGCAGAAGGCTCTTACCCGTCCCCAGCACATCTAAAAACTGCTTAGGCTGGGCCATCCGACTCACGGGCCAGAACCGAGTTCCCATCCCACCTGCTAAAATCACACCATGGATATTCATCGGATTCCTTCCTTGATGATGTCGTGAAAGTGTATCATACCATAAGGCTTTTCGCCATCCAGCACGATAAGCTGAGAAACTTTATATTTTTCCATCAGGAGAAGGGCTTCATAGGCTTTCTGATCGGCCTGGACCACCTTTGGAGAGGGGGTGGCGATGTCCATCGCTTTCAGGGAGGAGAGCTGCGAAAAGGGGTATTTTTCCAGGGTACGACGAATATCGCCATCCGTGATGATGCCTTTCAGGATGGGGGCGTCTGTGCCCAGGACGGCGACGGCGCCTTTTCGGCCCTGCGTGATATGAATGAGAGTTTCCTGAAAGGAGGCATCGCCGGGAACCGAGGGGAGGTCGGGCTCCGCGATGTCCCGTACGCGCAGCGTGAGTCTTTTGCCCAGAGCACCGGCCGGGTGGGTGGCAGCAAAGTCGTTGGGTCCGAAATTCCGGGCCTTCATCAGGGCCATGGCCAGAGCATCCCCAAAAGCTAATGCCACGGTGGTGGAAGCGGTGGGCGTGAGGTTATAAGGGCAGGCTTCTCGTTCTACCGACAGGTCTATCACCCAGTCTGCCTGCTGAGCCAGAGTGCTTTGTGGATCTCCCACACAGGCAGCCACAGAGGCGCCCCGCTCGCGTAAAACCGGTAAAAGCGCTTTCACCTCGGGCGTCTCGCCACTTTTAGAAAATACCAGCGCGATATCCCCTGTCTGAACCGCCCCCACATCGCCATGAAGGGCTTCGGCCGCATGTAGCCAAACGGCCGGAGTCCCCACCGAGTTTAGGGTCGCCGTGATTTTCTTTGCAATATGTGCACTTTTACCCATTCCTGTCAAAACTACCTTTCCAGGCATTCGCAATATGGCTTCTACCAGCTCCTCAAACTCTTTTCCTATCCGTTCCGCCACCCGAAAAACCGCCTGAGCCTCTATTTTCAAAACCCAGCGAGCGAGTTCCGTATGCATGAGTGATTTTACTTATCTTTGGCAAAGGTACAACTCTATATGCCTATGTCGGAGCAAGCTTCCCAGACGGTGGATTTGAAGGCGGCGTTGGAGCGGTATTTTGGTTATACCAGTTTTCGAGGGCCGCAGGAAGAGATTATCAAAACCCTTTTATCCGGGAGAAATGTCCTGGTGATCATGCCGACGGGGGCCGGGAAGTCTCTTTGCTATCAGTTACCCGCTCTTCTCATGCCGGGTACGGCGCTCATTATTTCTCCCCTTATCGCCCTTATGAAGAATCAGGTAGACCAGATGCAGGCCTACGATATTCCAGCGGCGTATCTTAATAGCAGCCTTACCCGCGCCCAGCAGGAAGAGGTCCGACAATCGTGCCTTACGGGCCGCATCAAGCTCCTGTATGTCGCGCCGGAAACCCTTGCTACAGATCACTTTCAAGAGCTTTTACAGCAGCTTCATATCAGCTTCGCCGCTGTAGACGAAGCTCACTGTATCTCCGAATGGGGCCATGACTTCCGACCGGAGTATCGCCGCATTCGAACCCTCCTGCGCAGCATACCCCCCATGCCTATCATCGCCCTGACCGCTACCGCTACCCCTCGCGTCCAGGCCGACATCCTGGAAAACTTAGAAATCCAGGATGCGGTCATTTTTCGAACCACCTTCAATCGCCCCAATCTGTATTACCAGATCAACCCCAAACGGTCCCAGCAGCAGGTCCTTAAGGAAATTGTTCAGTATGTGCGGGCGCGTCGCGGCGAGTCCGGCATTATCTACTGCCATTCTCGCAAGCGGGTGGAAGAGGTCGCCAGGACCCTCCAGGCCAATGGCCTCAAAGCCCTCCCGTATCACGCCGGCCTCGATAGCGCTACCCGCTCCAAAAATCAGGACGCCTTCCTCAATGAAGAAGTCCAGGTTATCGTCGCCACCATCGCCTTTGGAATGGGTATAGACAAACCCGATGTGCGCTTCGTGATTCACTACGATGTGCCCAAAAGCATTGAGAACTACTACCAGGAAACGGGGCGTGCAGGACGGGATGGTCTCCCCGCCGACTGCATCCTGTATTACGACTACAATGATATTCTCAAGTTAGATCGCTTTCTGCGTGACAAACCCGCCAGCGAACGCGAAGCTATCGTCTTTCTCCTGCAGGAAATGGCCTACTTCTGTGAAAGTGGCCAGTGCCGCCGAAAAATGCTCCTGCGTTACTTTGGCGAAGACTATCCCCACGACCACTGCGGAAACTGCGACAACTGCCGCTATCCAAAAAACAGCTTCAATGGTCAGGAGATCGTCAAAGCTATTCTGGAGACTTTTGCGCTCCTCGGGAAATACCCTCTTCTGCCCGTTCTGGAACATGTGCGCGGTAGCCTGACCGAAATCGCCGGCCAGACCCTCCCCACCTTCAAAACCCTCAGAAATCACTCCATCGACGACCTCAAAGCTTATGCCGCCCAGATCCTCATGGAGGGCTTCCTCAGTCGGGACCCTCAGGATTACTCGCTCGTCTTCCTCTCCGAAAAGGGTCAGAATTGGCTCGCAAACCCCACTCCGATCTCCCTCTATAAACCCTACGACAGAACCCCCCGGGAAGAAGAAGAACTCTTTCTGGACGACGAGCCTCTGTACGACCCCATCCTTCTGGACCTCCTCAAAAACCTCCGCAAATCCATCGCAGATGCCCGCCGCGTGCCTCCCTATGTAATCTTTCAGGAGCCCACGCTAATAGAAATGGCTACCCGTTACCCTATCACCCTTGAGGAATTGGAAAAAATCAGCGGCGTCGGTCCTGTGAAAGCCAAAAAGTTCGGTCAACCCTTCGTGCAGCTCATCCAGAAATACGTAGAGGAAAACGACATTGAGCGGCCGCCTGAGCTTATCGTTCCGACCAATACCCGCCGTACTCCGGACTGGGTAGAAATCGTAGAAAGCATCGACCGTCGGATCCCCCTCGCCCGAATCGCCGACAGACTCCATCTTTCTATGGCGGAGTTGATAGACCGACTGGAAATGCTTATCTTCAAGGCGGGCGTCCAGCTCAATATTACCTATGCCGTGCAGGAAATGCTGGACCCGGATCGCCTGGAGGAAGCTTTTGACTACTTCATGCAGGCTGAAACTGACGACCTGGAAGAAGCCATTAGAGCCCTGGGTAGCGACTATACCGAAGAAGAAATCCGACTCGTGCGACTCTACTTCCATCAGCAAGCCTTAGCGGCCCTCCGATGAAGCGCTTCTGGCTGAGCCTGCTGCTTTTCACGGGATACCCGCATGCGCTGCCCTCTGTCCCCAATGAGATGATTTTCTGTGGCATGCGCACGACCATCCACCCCGACGCGAAAAAAGCCATAGAAGCCTACATCACCAAGCTTTACGAGCATCCACCCACCCTTCAGGCCCTGGTCGCCCGGGCTGAAAGCCTCATGCCCTACATAGAAGAAGCCCTTAGCTACATGGGTGTCCCCGAAGACCTCAAGTACATCGCTATTCAGGAAAGCCGTCTCAACCCTTATGCCGTCTCCCGCTCGCTCGCCGTCGGCTACTGGCAAATGAAGGATTACACCGCCCGCGAAGTAGGCCTTCTCATCAACGACACCATAGACGAAAGGCGCCACCTCTTCCGCTCCACAGCTGGCGCCGCCCTCTACTTCGCCAAACAGTATGTCCGCCACCAAAACTGGTTTTTCGCCATCATCGCTTACTACGAAGGCGGTACCGGCGCCATCCCTTACCTCGACTCCGCCTACATCGGCAAAGAGGAAATCTGTGTGTATCCCACCAGCCACTGGTACGCCCTGCGAGCCATCGCCCATAAGATTGTCTTTGAGCCGCTTATTCAGAAGCGTTTGTATCCCCTTCTGCCCAGAGTCTATCAGGGCCCTCCGAAACCCGTCCACGAAATCGCTGCCGATTATGGCCTTAGCCCGGACTCATTCCTGCTTTTGAATCCCTGGCTCCTCAAACCCATCCTCCCCGCCTCCCGTCCCGCAACCTTCTATGTGCCTGCGGACAGCCTGCTCTCCGAAATCCCCCAGGAGCCTCTCAAGTCTCTCTTCATTCCTGCATCCCTCCGGAATCAGGCTCACCCCTCCGTAGCCATACAAACTTCCTTCAACATCTCTGAAACGGCCTCCTCCCCCTCTCCACCGGAGCCGCCGGCTACCACCTCGCCTGCCCTCATGGCTTCTGCCTCTCCCCAGAGGGTGCCTTACCGCCCGCCTGCCCTCCGTCCAGGTCAGATCGCCCGCCTGCCGCTCTCCAAAGAACCTCTCCTGGGCACCGAATGGACCTATCCCCCACCTCACCCCCTGCCAGACAAATACCACCGATGGAATCCCTTCCACACCGGCGAGGGGCCCATCCTCATCATACCTCCCCGAAAGGCTACGATCCATATCGTCCAGCAGGGCGAAACCCCCGAAGCCATCGCCGCTCACTATAAAATCCCCCTGCAGGAACTCCTTGAAAACAACTACCTCTCCACAGCCGATACCCTTTTGCCCCGGGGCCTGCGAATCTACCTCCGAGCCCAGCGCCCCTATGACGAAGCCCCCATCTGCTATCAATGGTAAAGCGATTTACGCGGCTTTACCTGAAAGAGGTAGACTCCACCCAGCGCTACCTGAAAGATCTTTATACCGCTAACCCGGACCTTCCCCCTACGCTTGTCTGGACTACCCATCAGACAGCCGGCTATGGCCGAAAGGGCTCTCCCTGGATCGCTCCTCCACGTAAAAGCCTTCCTTTTAGCTTTCTGGACCGGCCACAGGAGCCTCTCCCCCTCTGGAGTGCCCGTATCGCCCTCAGCCTCTATGAAACCGTGCGGCCCTACTGCCGCTACCCACTCTACCTCAAATGGCCCAATGACCTGCATGCCCCCTCCGGCAAGCTCGCCGGCATCCTCATAGAAGCACAATGGCATGGCCCCCACCTCGCCGTGGCCTTCGCCGGCATCGGGATTAATGTGTATCAGACCTCCTTCCCCCCTGACTTGCGGGCTACTTCTCTGGAGGCACTCGGGTATGCCCCTCCCTCCTTTGAGACCCTGTTGGATGCCTTTGAAGCTCAGTACCTCTACTGGCAGAACGCCTCCCCTGCCGACGTAGAAGCCTCTTTTACGGCCCGTCTCTGGCGAAACGGCCCTTTCCACCTCAATGGTCACCTGATAGAAGGCACCCTCCTCGCCTGGAAATCCGACGGCACCCTCCTCATCAGCACGCCCCAGGGCCATCTCCAGGTAGAAGGCCATCTCCTCCACCTCCCATGGCCACCACCTGCCTGGCCCTCGATGTAGGTAATAGCCGCCTGAAAGCCGCTCTCATTCACGAGGGCAACCCCATACAGGTTTTTACCCCTCGCACACGCTATCAACTTCGCCTCTGGCGCCAGCAGCACCCCCACCTCCCCCTCTACGCCATCGACACCCGAAACCACCCCGAATGGAAAGCCCTCATCATGGAACTTAACGGCCACTTTCTGGAAATCACGGCCGGAGTTCCTTTCCCCACTCGTTATGCGGCCACGCTGGGACCCGACCGATGCGCCGCGCTCTCCGCCCTCTTTTACACCGCTCAAAAGCCGCTCCTCTATCTCAGTTTCGGAACCGCTCTCACCGGAGACCTCTTAGACGCTCAGGGAACTCACTTAGGCGGCTTCATCTCCCCGGGCCTGAGGCTGCGTCTCAAAGCTCTGCACCAGCACACCGGCCACCTGCCCCACCTCCCCCCACCATCCGACCTCCCCCCCCTCTGGGGAACCTCCACACCCGAAGCCATCTGGACAGGAACCTTTCGCGCCATGCTCTCCGAAATCCAGTCTTACCTCATCAGCCTGCAAAGTACCCTGGGCCCCCATCACCTCTACATCAGCGGGGGAGAAGCCCCTCTTTTAGAGCGATTCTTGCCTCAGCCCGTTACCTTTGTGCCCAACCTAACCCTCATCGGCGTGTGGTACTGGCAAAGATTTCTTTTTGGGGATTGAGTCTTATCGTCCTTGTCCGGGCCCAGCTCTCCTTCAATCCATATAGCGGTTATGGCTGGGGCTATACTTATGCGCAGACGGCTTCCAGCCAGGCGGGCATGGGTCGTCTCAGCGTGGTGGGCCTGGGCATGAGCCTCCCGGCCCAACCCGCTCATAGTGCTCACCTCCGAGGCACGCAGATGGACTTCAGCGGCTATGCCCGCCAGTCCATCCTGAAAGCCCCTTCCGCCCGGGCCGTAACCGGCACCGGCAGCCTCCAGAATCTCCTCCTCTCCTTCACAAACGGGAAAGGCTGGGGCTTCGCTATGGGCCTCACCCCCGAAGCCATAAGCGGTTATCACAGCGCCTATCAGGTCCAGAGGCCGGTCCCTTACCGCGCCACCGATGCGCTTCAGGGAACCGCCTCTCAGGCCTTTTTACAGACTGCTTTCCGCTGGAAGGCCATAGCGCTCGGCTATCAGTTCGGCTACCTCTGGAGCACCTACGAACGCACGCAAGCCCTCCAGCTCCCCACCCAGATCCTTCCTGACTATCTCCTTACCCGACTCCGCCTCAAAGCCCTCGTGCATACCCTGGGTGTACTTTATCAGGACTCTACAGATCAGTGGTGGTATCAGGTAGGCCTCTCCTATCGCTTCAGAAGCCCCCTCACCGGCACCCATCTGTATACCTTCCAGAAGAGCCTCTCCTACACCGACATCATTGTAGATACATTCGCTTATGAGCGGGGGCGTCTGGCCTATTATCCGGCCTCTTACCGAGGGGGGATCTCCCTGGGACGAAAAAGCTGGATGCTGGGAATAGAGGGCGGCTATACCCAGGCCCCAGGGGCCTGGAACTGGCCGGGATTCTGGCATGCTGAAGGAAAATCCAGCTGGGATGCCCGATTAGGAGTAGAGTGGATGCCTGACCCCCGCGCCACCGCCTTTTACAAAAGACTCCGCTATCAGGCGGGGACTTACATCCAGACTTTCCCTTATGCACCCAACCGTCTGTATGCGGGTACTCTGGGAATTGGGTGGGCTTTCCCCCGGAGTGCCTCCGTATGTTACCTCAGCGCAGAATATGGTCGCTTCCCTGCCACCCGGATCCGCGAGCACTACTGGCAAGTCAGCCTGGGCGTGGCTTTCAGAGAACAGTGGTTCGTGCAGCCGAGGATAGATTAGCGGCACCTTCAGAGAGCACATAACAGGTATCAGGGCATCATTGGTCAGGGGAACTTATACCAATCTAAGGCAAATAGCGTCTTAATCATTGGGGTAAAGCTTGGAAAGCTTCTCGGATATATGACCACCCCACCAGCGTGGAAAGTCGCCTCTCCGACTCTAACCGCCTGAGCACCTCCTCCACCGCTCTCTTCTTCGCCTCTATGCTCCCATACACCCGCCCCTCCACATACCGCCGAACCTCCTCAAATACCCGCTCCACTGG
>Ga0197142_1001032_pt1 | contig 25726 bp, 22 predicted proteins | sample GBS60_MetaG_FD_148614 | JGI IMG/M metagenome (GOLD analysis project Ga0197142, IMG submission 148614) | Sediment microbial communities from Great Boiling Springs, Gerlach, Nevada, United States - GBS 60_MetaG | ecosystem: Environmental > Aquatic > Thermal springs > Hot (42-90C) > Sediment... | reverse complement strand
TCGCTCATTGGCTTTTCCTTGAATAGTTATTTCTTCATCATCAACCCAAAAATGATTATTTATGGGATCTTTTAAAAACTCTTCATAAGAAGTAACGCATTTTTCTCCATTTTGTAAATATACATACTCTAAAGACACTGGGCTACCATCGGGGTTTTTAAAAGGACTAGTGTCAGAATCTTGAGGACAACCATAACCTAAGGAACAAGGACGTGGGGTAGGGACTGGTAAATTAGCATAAACACTAAAAATCCCCCCTAAAAAAAGCGCTGTCAATAAAAAAATGATAAAAAGAAGAATCTTTTTCCTCATTTATTTTTATTTAATTAAATTTTTTACCCAAAAGAATATTAAAAATATTGAAATAAATATCAAACCAAAAAAACTGTTAGTATAAACTCCCTTCACTTCACCAGCCGTAGGCGGTGGTGCTGTTGGTTGAGAAGGCGGAGAAGTTGGTTGAGTTTCTGGATTCCATAAAACACAAAGTTCGGTTTCCCCAGGCGCTTGAGCAATAATTTTAAAACTAACATAGGCAAAAGTTCCTTGACCAGAAAAACCAGATTGATTTTCCCCATTAAAAAGGAGTTTTCCATCTCCTAAGTTGTTAGTAGAAACCGAAGTCATCGCATCACCGGGGGTGGTGGAAATATATTCTAAATATCGTGTATCATATGTCATTCCAATTTGAGTAGAGTTGACTGTTTCTCCTTGAGTATCAATATTAATTGTAAACTGAACTGTTTGATCCCGCATAAAGCCTCCTTCCGGGGGTTGGGGAGCGATTAAATCAAATCTAACAGCATAAATATATGAGGGAAAAAGCAAAAAAATTGTTATAAAAAACAAACTTATCAAAAATCCCTTAATTTTGTCCATAATTTTTAATATATATCACTTTTCTTCTCTTGACAAGAGGATTATTTTTTGTTAAGTTTATTTTATGAAAAAAATTTTTACTGCTATCCTCACATTAATAATTTATTTAATGATTTCAGAAATCTCTTCAGCTCTACAAATCGAAGATAAAACCGTAAATTATATCTGCTTAAAAAAAACTTATTGTGATCCTGGAAAAGAGGAAAGTGCAGTTTGTCTCCAAAAACATGGTCATCGAGTTCAATTACGCACCGATCCTCAAAAAAAATTTCCTCCAAATAAAGAGGTATACATTGCTGAGTGTGTTTACTACACTAAAGATAATCAAACTATAGGTACCTGTACCACTGGGAATGACAATTTAGACCAAATTATATTTAAAGCAAATAATTTTAGTACACTAAAGACAGAGTTGGAATATTCTTTATCAAGAAATGAATCTTACGGAATTTTTAAAATAGAAAACAATCAAGCTATTAAAATTAACCCTCAGCCTTTTATTACTAATAATTTAGGAGAAACTCCTATTTTAGAGTGGCAATCTTATACACCTCAATCTCATCAACGAAAATTTTATGGTTTCTTTATTGCTCAAACTCAAGAAGAAGTCCAAATGGGTCAGGGCGGCCTTCAACAGGGAAAAGTTGAGTTCCCACCTTTTCAAGATAAAGATTGCGCGGCAATTGCCTGGGATCCAGCTGGAAGAGTTTTTGATGCTAAAACTTTAGAACCGATTCCTAACGTCCAAGTAATGTTATTGAAAAATTATGACGGTCAATTTGCTGATGCGCGAAGAACTGAATTAACAATTGTTAATCCCTATACTACAGAAGAAGATGGTGCTTTTAGTTTTTATGTAAGTAATGGTAACTATAAATTAGTACCTTCTCATTCAAATTATAGTTTCCCAGTTACTAGCTTAAACGAAATTCATCCAAATTATCAAGATATTTACCTCAACCCTCGCGATGGTAAAGCCGGTGAACCAAAAACATTAATCTATCCTGCTCAAACGGGTGAAATAATTACTGTCTCAAACCGGATGGAATTTCGCGACATTCCTCTAAAACCGAATAATAATATTGGGTATAACTACCCACTTAAAGTTTATAGTTTTGTTTACCAAGTAAACCAACTTACTCAACAAATAGTCTTTTCTGGAAAAACTTCTCATCCTTTTACTAAGGCTACTTTATATAAAAAAATTATTAATGAAAACAATCAAGAAACAACTCAGGCATTTTACTCTTTCTTATCTAACCATCTTGGAAAATTTGCTTTCTCTATTCCTCTTTCTAATCTTAAAGAAAATGAAATAATAACCGACGCAAAATTTGAAAAAAGTGATTTAACTAATTTAAATTTAAATCAGCAAAAAGTGGTTGCTCAGCAAAATAATGTTGTTACTTTAAAAATTAACCCCATTCTTCCCCGACTTGAAGGTTTTGCCTATAATACTGAAGGAAAAGTGTTTCCAAACACAAAAGTTGGTATTTATTTAACCTTTTCTAATACTCCTTCCTATATTACCACAACTGACGAAAAGGGTTATTTCAAAATTCCAAGCACTAAATTACCAAACGAACCGTATGAAATTCGCTACCATACAAAAGATGGTAAAACAATTAAAGTATCAACAACTAATTTTTTTAAACAAAACGTCCCTTACTTAGTAAAAAACAAAATCAATCTCAATCAAATCGTTGATGAAAAAGGAAGAGTAATTACCCCAATTAAAATATCACCAACTAAAACAAAAACTGAAATGAAAAAAACCAATGACTCTTATTCTCAACTTAACTCTAATCAATTACCAACCTCAAATCTCCAAACTTCCTCATCTTCATCAAATAACAAAACAAATCTTATTCTATTAACTGTTTCAATTCTTTTATTTTTAATCATTACGGTAGCCGCTCTTCTTTACTTTTATTACCAAAAAAACCGCTCTCAGCCACAAATTTAAAATAAGTTTGACTTTATAATCTTTCTTTTTAATTTTGTTGACAATAGGCTATAGACAAAACATTTTTAATCAAATAGATTTTATTTTATGTTAGCAAAAATTTTTTCAGGAACAACTATTGGTTTGGATGGGGTTTTAATTGAAGTTGAGGTTGATGTTGCCAATCGAGGTTTTCCTACTTTTAATATCGTTGGTCTTCCTGACAAAGCGGTTGATGAGGCAAAAGAAAGAGTAAGAGCAGCAATTGTCAATACCGGATTTTCAATGCCTGATTCAAGAATCACTGTCAATTTAGCCCCTGCTGATATTCCCAAAGTTGGTTCGGGTTTTGATTTACCAATTGCCATTGGTATCTTGGCCGCTTCAGGTAAAATCAAAACTGATCTTCTTTTTCAAAGTCTTTTTTTAGGAGAACTATCATTAAAAGGAGAGTTACGTCAAGTTCCTGGAGCTTTACCAATTGCTTTAATGGCTAAAAATAAAAAAATAAAAAATCTTTTCTTCTCACCTCAAAACGCTTTTGAAGCATCAATTATTGAAGATCTTTCAATTTACTCTGTCCAAAACTTAACGGAAATTATCCTTCACCTTAATCAAATAAAACAACTTTCACCAAAACCTCATTTGGAGATTGAAAAAATAACAAATGAAGAAAAATATGAATTTGACTTCTCAGAAATTTTCGGTCAAGAACAAGCTAAAAGAGCACTTACAATTGCTGCTTCTGGTTTTCATAACATTCATCTTCGAGGGGTACCAGGTGCCGGAAAAACTATGCTTTGTCGCGCCTTTCCTTCAATTCTTCCGCCAATGGAAAAAGAAGAAATTTTAGAAGTCTCCAAAATCTACTCTGTTTCTGGTCTTTTAAATAAAAAAGATTTTGTAACTACTCGTCCTTTTCGCTCCCCCCATCATACAACCTCAAGAATTGGTCTTATTGGTGGTGGTACTAATCCGGTACCTGGTGAAATTTCTTTAGCACATCGTGGCGTTTTGTTTTTGGATGAATTTCCCGAATTTCCCCGCTCAGTCTTAGAAGCTTTGCGTCAACCTTTGGAAGATGGAGTTGTTACTATTTCTCGCGCCTCAGGCAGCATCACATTTCCTAGTCGTTTTTTGCTTTTGGCTGCTTCCAATCCTTGTCCTTGTGGTTATTTAGGACATCCTAAAAAAGCTTGTCGCTGTTCTCCCTCAGCCATTATCAAATATAAAAAACGTCTTTCTGGTCCAATCCTTGATCGAATTGATATTCATATCGACTTACCACCAGTTGATGAAGAAAAATTAGCCCATTATTCTGGTGGTGAAAAAAGCAGTAAAATAAAAGAAAAAGTTATTTGCGCCTATGAACGTCAAAAAACTCGTTTCAAAAATACTAGAATAAAAACCAACGGCGAAATGACTCCAAAAGAAATAAAAGAATTTTGTCATCTAACCAGTGAGGCAGAAAACCTTTTAAAACAAGCCATTTCACGTTTTTCTTTATCTGCCCGCTCATATTTTAAAATCATAAAAGTCTCACAAACAATTGCTGATCTTGAAGGAAAAGAAAAAATTGAAAACCATCATGTTGCTGAAGCCTTACAGTTTCGTTTAAGTGAAGAAAATTGATTTTTAATTTTCTATAACAAAATTCCCCACCTTCCCCTCAACATAAATAAACCGATACTTTTTTCCTTCGATATATTTTTTAATTTTATCTTGCATTAAAGCTTTTTTCTCTATCTCTTGTTTAAGTTTTAACGTTGAACGCTGAACTTTTATTGTATCTCTTAACTTTCCGTTTACTTGAATTGGGATTACTACCTCCTCATCCTCTACCACTTCTGCTTTTGGCCACGATGATAAATGAATAGATGTTTTTTCGCCAAAAACTTCCCGCCAAATTTCCTCAGTCAAAAACGGCGCAAAAGGCGCCAAAATCTGTAAAAACTTTTTTGCGTTTTCTTGAGAAAGTGGTATATTTTTAATTTGCTCATTTTTTAATAATTTTTTATTGTCGCCTTGCCTGCTAACAGACAGATTTTGAGATTTGAATTTTGAATTTTGAATTTTCTTTTCCCATTCGTTGACAAACTCCATCATCGAAGCAATTGCCGTATTAAACTTTATTTGAGAAATATCTTCAGTTACTTTTTTAATTGTTTTATTTAATTTTGCTACTAAATTTTTATCTTCTTGATATTTACTATTTTCTTCTTGATACTGACTTTGATAAATTTCCCAGACTCTTTTTAAAAATCGATAGCACCCTTGTAAGGCTTTAGTTGACCAAGCAATTTCCTGATTAAATGGCGCCATAAACATTTCATAAAGACGCAAGGCATCCGCCCCGTATTCGGAAACCACATCATCCGGATTAATCACATTGCCAAAAGACTTGCTCATCTTCCGATTATCCTCAGCTAAAACCATTCCTACATTTCGAAGTCTTAAAAATGGCTCTTTAAAATTTAAAAGCCCTAAATCATATAAAGCCTTCACCCAAAAACGAGAGTATAAAAGATGAAGTACTGCATGTTCAGCTCCACCCAAATACCAATCAACTGGTAACCACTGACCATATTGTTTTATTAATACGTCAAAATTTTCGCGCTGAGTGGATGTTTGAGCTAGAGAGCAACGAAGCGAAACCTCGTTTTGCGAGGATGAGCAAAGCGCGACCGATCCCGACGAACGTCGGGAAGCGAGTTCACTCAGAAGAAAATTTTGACTTTCAAAATATTTATTCCATAAAGGAAATCCTAAAAAGTACCAACAACTCCCAGCCCAATTGGGCATTGTATCAGTTTCTCTTTTTGCTTGCCCACCGCAGTTTGGACAGGTAGTTTTAACAAAACTTTCAATCTTTGAAAGTGGTGACTCACCAGTTTCTGTTGGTTCATATGAGGAAACATAAGGTAACTTTAAAGGTAGATCTTTTTCCTCCAAAGGAAACCATCCGGCTAAATTTTTAGCACTTGACAATAAATTTTCTTTTCGATAAAATAACGATAGTAACAGTCCCCGGATTTTATCTTCCGGGGTTATTTTTTTGGCTTCAAAACTTAGATAATCTTTTAATCTATCAATTAAAAGATGTTTGCTTTTTTTTACTTCATAAGAAGCTACCCTCTCATAAGTTAAAAAAATTACTTTTTTTCCTTTTCTAATAAGATCATTTTTCAAAGCAATAAAATCACTATCACCTGACACAATTACCGCAATATCATATTGATTAATATAATTAATAGCCGCTAAACTAATTTCCAAATCAACATTTCCTTTTTTAACTACTTTTCCTTTGCCTAAATTAATATATTTCAATGGTTTAATGATTACTTCAACGCTATTTTTAATTTTCTCTAAATATTTTTTTGTTGAAAGATAAGCTGAGTCTTTTTCTTCCGGCATTGCCAAAAAATATTTTATAAAAGCAACAGTTCCCAATTGAGAAAAAAATTTTTTTAATTTTTTTAAATCAATTCGCCAGCCACTTTTTTTTCTTCCATAAAACAAATTGGCATCGTCAATAAAAATTCCAATTCTTTTATTTTTTAATTCTTTATCCCAAAAACTTATCCCCTCTTTAGCACATTTTTGACAATAAACCATAGGAATTGGCTCTCCCCAATATCTTTGTCTTGAAAAAATCCAATCACGAAGTTTATAAGTGACTGCTTTTTTTCCCAATCCCAACTTTTCCAGTTTTTCAGTGATTTTTTCAATTGCCTCTTTCGATTTCAATCCAGAAAATTCACCCGAATTAACTAAATACCCATAATCAACAAAAGCGCCCTCTTTCCCTTCATTTTGGATTTTGAATTGTAATTTTGAATTTTGAATTTTGAATTTTGAATTTTCTTCCGGCAAAACCACTACCTTTATTGGTAGATTAAATTTTTGAGCAAATTGATAATCTCTCTCATCATGTGCTGGGACCACCATCACCGCTCCCTCACCATACCAACCTAAAACATAATCAGCCACCCAAATTGGAATTTGCTCACCAGTTAAAGGATGAATCGCTTTAAATCCCGTATCAACTCCGGTTTTTTCTTTGGTTAAATCAGTTCGCACTAAATCCATCTTGTTTTTTGCTTTTTCAACATATTTTTTTATCTCTTTAATTTTTGAATCTTTAATTTTAATATTTTTTCGAATTTCGGATTTTGGATTTAGAATTTCTTCAACAAACCAATGCTCTGGCGCAACTACTAAAGCGGTTACTCCATACAAAGTATCAGGTCTTGTGGTAAAAACTTTAATAAATTTTTTTGTTTGGGATTTAGAATTTAGAATTTCGAATTTAATCTCCGCACCTTCACTTCTTCCAATCCAGTTTCTTTGCATCTGTAAAATCCCATCCGGCCAATCTAAACCTTCTAAATCTTCTAAAAGTCTATCGGCATATTCAGTAATTTTAAAAACCCACTGCGGTAAAGTCCGCCTTTCCACCTCTTTTCCACATCGCTCATGAGTGCCATCTGGTAATACCTCTTCTTCGGCCAAACCAGTTTTACAAGAGGGACAGTAATAAATTGGCATCTCTTTTTTATATAAAAGCCCCATTTTAAAAAATTGAATAAAAAGCCATTGAGTCCATTTGTAATATGAAGGGTCAGTTGTTGAAAACTCTTTTTCCCAATCATAAGAAAAACCAAGCATTTTCATCTGTCTTTTAAAGTTTTCAATATTTTTGGGAACTAAATCCATTGGGTTTTTTTTGGCTTTAATCGCTGCATTTTCTGCCGGCAATCCAAACGCATCCCATCCCATTGGATGAAGTACCGGATAACCTTGCATTCTAAAAAATCTTGCTAAAACATCAGTTCCAGTGTAAATCCGCACATGACCAACATGAAGACCAGCACCAGATGGATATGGAAACATCGCCAATACATATTTTTTATTTTTTTTATCTTCTTGTTTCAATAAAGGAGTTTTATAAATTTTTTCTTCTTCCCAAATCTTTTGCCATTTTTCCTCAAAGTCTTTTGGTTGATATTTTTTACTCATATTTTTTTTATTTTAGCAAAAATGATATAATTTTTGTATGGTAAGAACAAGAATTGCTCCTTCTCCCACAGGTGAAGATCTTCATATTGGAAATTTATATACGGCTTTAATCAATTGGGCTTTTGCTAAAAAAAATAAAGGAAAATTTATCGTAAGAATAGAAGATACTGATCGTAATCGTCTTGTTTTAGGAGCGGAAAAACAAATTCTTAAAACTTTAAAAGAATATGGTCTTAACTCCGATGAAGATCCAGAAAAAGGAGGTCCTTATGCTCCCTATCGTCAATCAGAAAGACTTCCCATTTATCAAGAATATGCTCATAATCTGGTAAAAAAAGGATATGCATATTATTGCACTTGTTCCAAAGAAAGACTAGAAAAATTAAGAAAAGAGCAAATAGCAAAAAAGCAAATTCCTCGATATGACGGTTACTGTCGTGATTTAAATTTAAATCTTGAAAAAATTAAAGAAAATAAAATCTCTTATGTAATAAGACTAAAAATCCCTAAAAATCAAAAAATTATTGTTAACGATTTAATTCGTGGCCAAGTTGTCTTTGACAGTGACGATTTAGACGATCAAATTCTTTTAAAATCAGATGGCTATCCTACTTATCATCTTGCTGTAGTTATCGATGATTATCTTATGAAAATAACTCATGTAATAAGAGCGGAAGAGTGGTTACCTTCAACTCCCAAGCATATTCTTTTATATCAAGCTTTTGGTTGGCCACAACCTATTTTTTGTCACCTGCCGATTTTGCGAAACCCCAATCGCTCAAAGCTTTCTAAAAGAAAAAATCCAGTTTGGGCCTCATGGTATTTAAAAGAAGGGTTTTTGTCACAAGCAGTTTTAAATTACCTTGCTTTAATGGGCTGGTCTCATCCAGAGCAAAAAGAGGTTTTTGATCTTCATGAATTTATTAAAGTTTTTGACCTAAAAGACATTCAAGTGGTGGGCCCTGCTTTTGATCCCGTAAAACTTGAGTGGTTAAACGGCGAATGGATTAGAAAAACTCAAAACCAAGAACTCAAAAAACAAATTATTAATTACTACCACAAATATCAAAATAAGATTTTGGAAGAAAATATGATTGAAAAAGTGATTCCTCTTGTCAAAGAAAGAATGAAAAAACTTTCCGACTTTTGGTTTTACTGTCAATTTTTCTTTGAAGAACCAAATGTTGACATTTCTTTAATAAAAGATTCTTCTTATATAAAAGACATCTATCAAACTTTAGAAAAAATAGAAAATTGGACCGCCCAAAACATTGGTCAATCAATGCAAGAATTGGCAAAAAAACTTGGGATAAAAACTGGGGATTTTTTTATGAATCTTAGAATCATAATTACTGGCAAAAAAATCTCTCCTCCTTTAAATGAAAGTATGGAAATATTGGGGAAGGAAAAGTGTTTGAGAAGGGTAAAAAAAGTGATAAGTTCTTAGGGTTGACCACATCTGAAGGGGTGGACCGAAGGAGGCTCGAACTCCCAACCTCTGCAATGCGAATGCAGCGCTCTACCAATTGAGCTATCGGCCCAAAAAAAGGTGTCTTCGGGGAGAGTCGAACTCCCACCAGAGGCTCCGGAAGCCCCTATTCTATCCATTAAACTACGAAGACAAAAATTTTAATAATATTATAGCAAGTAATATTCTGTAAGTTCCAAAAACAATTAAAGAATTTTTTTTCAAAAAACCAATCAACCACTTAACTGAAATTAAAGCAAAAATAAAAGAAATAAAAAAACCAATCATTAAAACCATAATCTGATTAAAACTAGTCAATAAAATATCTTTTGATTTATAAAGGTCAAAAAATGAAGCCATAAAAATTGTTGGGAGGGATAGCAAAAAAGAATATTTAGCCGACTCATCTCTTTTATAACCTAAAATAATCATCGATAAAATCACTGCGCCAGCTCGCGAAACCCCAGGCACAATAGAAAAAGACTGTGCTATTCCAATAATCAATGCTTGAAAAATATCAATTTCTTCAATTCTTTTTTTTAAAATAATCTTTTTTTTACTGACTAAAACTTCAACTATAATAAAAAAAACACCAACAAAAAATAAAGAAAAAATAATTAAATTTAATGATTCAAAAAAAACTTTTTTAATTATTTTGTACAAAAAAAATCCAACCAATGCTGTTGGTAAAAAAGAAAAAAACAAAGTTTTTAAAATCTTAAAATTTCTTTTTAGTTCATTAAAATACAAAAACAAAACTGCCAATATTGCTCCACTTTGAATAAAAACTTCAAAAAGTTTCTGAAAATCAGTTTGAGGGATATTTAATAATTTAGAAACAATTATAAGATGTGCCGTTGATGAAATAGGTAAAAACTCAGTTATTCCTTCAACTATTCCCAAAACAATTGTCTTTGATAAATTCATAAAATAAAATTATAATACTTACTACTTATTAATACTTAATACTTTATACTAAAATGCGTATTGCCCTAGTTCATGATCAACTTTCTGAATTTGGTGGTTCAGAAAGAGTTTTGGTTGCTTTAAAAGAAATTTTTCCTAAAGCTGATGTTTTTACTCTTATTTACAATCCCCAAAAACTTGGCCCTCATAAAAAAATTTTTAAAAAATGGCGGATAAAAACATCCTGGTTTGATAAAATACCAATCTTGCGCAATTTCTATTCTCCTTTTCGTTTTTTAACACCAATTATTTGGGAAAGTTTTGACTTTTCCAAATATGATTTAGTAATCTCTTCCTCAGGTTCTTGGATGGCAAAAGGAATAAAAACTAAAAAACCAACTATTCATATTTCTTATATCCATCACCCCCCTCGTTATCTTTATGGCTATGAAACAGCAATTGAATGGAAAAGATATTTACCTGTTCGAATTTATGCTTATATCGTTAATCATTTTTTGCGAATTTGGGATTTTTATTCATCGAAAAGACCAGCTTATCTTATTGCTAATTCAAAAGAAACTCAATCTCGCATTAAAAGATTTTACCAACGTAATTCAACTGTTATCTATCCCCCTGTTAACATTCCAAAAACTTTACCCGTTATTCATTATCCGTTGCAAAACTATTATGTTACTGTTTCTCGTTTAGCTAAAGCCAAACACATTGATATTTTAATAAAAGCCGCCAATAAAATGAAATTTAATCTTAAAATTATCGGTACTGGCCGTGATGAAAAATATTTAAAATCAATTGCTGGACCAACGGTTAAATTTTTAGGCAATTTAGCTGATGAAGAATTAAAAAAAATATTTAAAAACGCTAAAGCTTTTTTATTTGCCTCCCGCGATGAAGAATTTGGAATCGCACCAGTTGAAGCGATGGGCTACGGTTTACCAGTTATTGCTTATAACTCCGGTGGTGTCCCTGAATATGTCAAAGATGGAATTAATGGTTTTTTGTTTAATAATCTAACCCCAGAAAGTTTAATTGAAAAAATCAAAAAATTTGAAACTCTTAACAACGAAAAAATTTTAAAAATAAAAAAACAAGCAAGAAAAACCGCGGAAAACTTTAGTAAAGAAAATTTTAAAAAAAATATCTTAACTTTTATAAAAAGACTTTCTTTTAACAAAAACAGTCTTTAAAAAATTATCTTTGACATTTTGGACAAAAAAAACTACTTCGTCCTCCCTGTTTTATCCTTTTAATTAAAGTACCACAAACCGGACAAGGAAGATTTTCGCGCTGATAGACTAAAAAAAAGCGCTGATATCCCCCTTTTGTTCCATCAAGTTGAACAAAAGCCTCATCAGCGCCAGATGATCCACCATAAATTATACCTTGTTCAATAATTTTTTTGATCGATTTAAATAAGTTTTTTATCTCAATCTCACTTAAAGTATCTGATCTTCTTTTTGGATGAATTTTGGCCAAAAATAAAGCGTCATTAGCATAGATATTGCCAACTCCGGTTATTTTTTCTTGATCTATAAGAAGAGTTTTTATTGGTTTTTTACTTTTTTTTATAATTTTCAAAAAAAAGGGAGGTGTAAACTCTTTTGATAAAACATCAGTTCCTTTTGGAATTTCAGGTTTATCTGAAACTTTTATCCAACCAAATTTTCGAAGATCATTAAAAAAAAGACCGCTTCCATCAGTAAATTTTATCACTACTCTTGTGGTTGAAGCAGGCATTCGATTAGTATTAGTAAAAGGAATTTTTTCTTTAAAAATTGCGTTTGTGACATCATCGGCATATAAAAGCTCACCGGTTAATTTTAAATGAATGTTTAAAAAAATAGGTAAATCCTTGTTAGAACTTAGTTTTAAACTTAAAACCTTACCAAAACGACTTATTTCTTCAATCTTTCTACCAATAATTAACTCTTTTTTTCCAATAAAATTTTTTGAAGATAAAATTTCAATCTCTTTTATTATTTTTCCTTTCACTTTTTTTTCTAATTGTCTTTTTAAAGTCTCAACCTCTGGTAATTCTGGCATAAAATTTATTTTAATTTATTTTTTTCATTTTGAGATTTTAATTTTAAATTTTGAATTATATTTTTATTCGTATCTTATCGCCTCAACCGGTTCAAGATCGGCTGCTTTTTTTGCTGGAAAAACACCAAAAACTATTCCAATCGCCGATGATACGCCTAAAGCTAAAATTACTGAGGTGGTATCAATATAGGCTGGAAAAAATTTTTGAACAATTAAAGTCCCCAAAAAAGCAAAAATCAATCCTAAAAATCCCCCAAAAATCGATAAAATCGTTGACTCAATTAAAAATTGAGTGAGAATATCTTTTTTTCTTGCTCCAATAGCTCGCCTTATTCCAATTTCTTTGGTTTTATCAGAAACAGTAACAAACATAATATTCATAATCCCAATCCCACCAACTAAAAGCGAAATACTGGCAATGGCGATAAGCACCATATTTAAAACAGCAAAAATCGAATTGACCGCTGATAAAATATCGCTTGGCTCAATTAAACTAAAAGAATCCTCATCATATCGTTTTAGCAGTTCTTTTTTAATCGATTCTTTAACTTGAGAAATTGAATAAGCCTCATCAAACTTTATCGCAAATCGCGAATAATTTTTATTTGGATTAAAAATAAAACCCGCAGTATATGGTGCAAACATATATGAATCATAATCAGGACCTCCAAATCCTCCCCCGCCTTTACTTTCAGTTACCCCAATAACAATAAAATTTACATTATTGGCTGAAACTTTTCTATCAAGAGCTGCTTTTGACGAACCAAAAAGTTTTTCGGCTATCTTGGGTCCAAGAACTACAACTTTTGCTTTTTTATCAACATCTGACTTATCAAAAAATTTACCAGCTTGTATTTTAAAACCATTAATATCAAAAAAAACATCGGAAACAAAAAGAACAGTTGAATCTTCAGATTTCTTTTCACTTTTGGCGGTTGTTTGTTTGGAAAAAATTGGTGAAATCGCTTTTATTTCTTTCAAACGTTTTAATCTAATCAAATCACGATTATCAAACTTAATCCCTCCCAAAACTGAAGTTGCCCGAAAAGTTCCCCCTTGTAAAATTTTTCCTGGAACAACAAAAATTGTGTTTTTCCCCAACGCCGTAAACTGCTGGTTAATGTACTCTTTTAATCCCAATCCCAAAGCAGTAAGCATCACCACCGCAAAAACTCCTATTAAAATCCCTAAAGAAGTTAAAAAAGTTCTAACCTTATTTCTTTTAAAATCTTCTAAGGCAGATTTTAGAATAAAAAAAATATAACTCATCTTTAATTTTAAGCTTTTATCAATTTTTAATTTTTAATTATTTTTCCATCTTTTATCCTTATTATTCTTTTACCATAAGAAGCAATATAGCTCTCATGAGTCACCACAACAACAGTTATCCCATCTTTTTCGTTTAAACTTTTTAGTAAATTCATAATCTCAATTCCAGTTTTTGAATCTAAATTTCCCGTTGGTTCATCGGCTAAAATTAATTTTGGTTCCATAATTAAAGCTCTAAGAATGGCTACCCTTTGTTGTTGACCGCCAGAGATTTTATTTGGATATGAATTTTCTTTTCCTTTCAATCCGAATCTTTTTATAAGCTCCAAAGCTTTCTTTTTTGGGTCATAATTTAATTTTTTTCTGGCATAAATAGTTGGTAAAAGAATATTTTCTAAAACGGTTAATTTTGGTATTAAATTAAACTGCTGAAACACAAAACCGACAAATTCGTTTCGTAGTGTTGAAAGTTGATCATCATTAAAATTAACAACGTTTTTTCCCTCAATTAAAATTTCTCCTTTTGTTGGCTTATCTAAAAGTCCAATAAGATGCATTAAGGTAGACTTTCCTGAACCAGATGGTCCCATAATTGAAACAAACTCTTTTTTTTTGATTTCAAGATTAATGTTTTTTAAAGCCACATATTCAATTTCATTATCAATTTTATAAATCTTCCAAACATTTTTAAATTTAATCATATTTTTTTTATTTGATATCAACCGAAAAACTTTTCAGTTTTTTTCGAAAAAATAAATTTTTGTTTTTAAATTTTAATTTTTAATTTACTATCGTTTCTCCAACTTTTAATCCTTTTTCTATTACTATTTTTCCATCAATTTCTTCACCGATTTCAACATATTTTTTAACTTTTTTGTCTTTTTCCTTAACATAAACAAAATTTCCTTTTTTATCATTTTTGACAAACCTTAACGGCAAAGCAATAACATTATTTTTTTCTTTAATCACAAACTCTACATCACCAGTCATTTTTAATCTTAAAGGTAAATTCTTTGTTTTTTCTGATAACGACAGTTTTATTTGATAAACAGTACCAGTTTCATCACTTTTGGGTGAAAAACTAATGTAGTAAATCTCTCCTTCATCTTCAAAATTAGAAAAAGCATCTAAAATTATTTTTCCTTTCATTCCTTCTTTTAATTTAACAACATCGGCTTGTTCAACGGTAGCAGAAAAATATAAAGTTTTGGGATTAACAATCTCAAAGGTAGCAGTAGCCGGAGTAATGTTAACCCCTGCTTTTGGGACATCAACGTGAGTGACTATTCCTTCAATTGGCGTCCAAAGATTAGCATATTCTAAAAGCAAATTTTGATATTCAACATCTAAAACTGCATTATTTAAATCATATTGATTGTTTTCAAGAATTCTTTTTGCGCGCTTATGAAGATCACCACTTGAAAATTCATATGTTTCTTGATAATCATCTTTTGTCTGTTCAAAATTATTTCTTTGTTTAAGATAAACATTTAAATACTTATCCAATCGATTTTTTAAGTCCCGTTTATCTAAAGAAGCAATAGCCTGATACTTTTTTACATAATCACCTTCCTTTACTCCAACCCAAGCCAATCTTCCTGAGGTTTGAAACTTCAAAACCACTTTTTCTTCCGCGTCAATTTCTCCTGATAAAGTTAGTGTCTCTTTTATATTTTCTCTTTTTATAATTAGTTTTTCTTCAGATTTTGTTTTTTCGTATCTTTGTTGAGTAAATATCAAAACTAACATCAGAAAAAAAATCGCAAAAAAATACCATCTTTTTTTTATAAAATTAACCATATATTAAAAATATTAACTGATAATTTTTTTCAATATCATCAATAATTTACTTTTTTCTTCATTGTTAAGTTTATTAATAAAATCGGAAAGACAGTCTTTCTTATTTTTTTCGATTTTCTTTATTAATTTATCTCCTTTATCAGTTACCTTAAGTCTTATTACCCGTTGATCATCTTTATCATTTTTTTTATAAACCAACCCAAACTTTATTAACTTTTCCACTAAATTATTAGCGGTAGGAAGAGTAATTGAAAAAGCATTGGCTAAATCTTTTAATTGACAGTTTTTGTTCTGCTTAATAAAACCCAAAGCATGAATTTGGATCATAGTTAACTCACTTTTTACCACTAATTTAAACTTTTTTCTCATTAATCGATAAATATTAAAAATGCCATTAAAAATTTCTTTATTTAAATTTTTTTTCATAATACTTTGATTAATTAGATTTTCTAATAATTAGATTATAAAACTAATTTAAGAAAAGTCAAGGAGAAATTAAAGAAAATGCCACCAATTGGAAATTGGCATTATATTGTATGCAATAAAATTCCAAGCAAAAAGGTAAATTGCTGGCAAAAGTAAAATAAAAACTATTAAAAATCTTTTAGAGGTTAAAAAATTTTCAAATGAAATAGCAGCAAGTGGCCAAATGGGCAAACTGTAACGCGGAATATCTTTATGTTGCACAAAAATAATTGCCGTATAAAAAACCAAACTAAAATAAAAAAATGATCGATATCTTGAATCTTTTAAGCTATATACGGTTAAACCATATAAAAAGAAATAAAAAATCATCTCTTCAAGCCAAGCAGTGCCTACCCAATTAGCTTTGTAATTAAAAACAGCAAACGGATAAAAAAGATGAATATTATCACCTGAATGAAAATAGGCAAAAAAATCACCATATTGAAAGGCATATAAAACAAAAACCAAAATTAACCCTAAAGGAATTAAAAAAATCCAAAAAAAACTCCAGTTTATTTTTTTTGTTTTTAAAAATTTTTCTAAAAAAACTAATCCATAAGCGAAAAGTAATAGAACACCGGGCGTTTTAGTCATGGTAGCCAATCCGCCAAAAAGTCCAGAAAGAGTATATTTTTCTTTTTCAAAAAAATAAATCGAAAGCAAAATCAAAAGCATAAACAAACTTTCGGGGGCTCCAATACTGCGAACTATTAAAAATTTAGGAATGAAAAGAAAAACAAAAGAAAGAATAAGGGGTTTTTTTGAAAGCTTAAATTGTGTAAGAAAAAAATAAAAAAAGGTTGTCAAAAGAATTGTAGCGATTAAATTAACAAAAATCATCGCCTTAAAATAGACTAAAGAAAAACCAAAATATCTAAACAAATCACCAAAAACCCTAATCAAAAAAGGATACAAAGGTAAATGAGCGGCAAAATATTTAGCAGGAAGAGGAAGCTCTAAACCAATTTTTTCAATTGTCTTTTTATTATAAAAAGTTTTTGCTGGAATAATATATAAAGGTCCATCATAATTTCGATAAATGTACTCAAAACTAGAATTTGGAATTTCTATCCCATACCAAAAATTAATTTTTAAAATAAATGGTAACCAAACTAAAAAAGTACTCAATAAAACAAAAAAAATTAAGATAAAATATGATTTAATGGGAAAACGCATAAAAAATATTTTAACAAAAAACTTGTTTTTTTTACTTTTGTTAATAGTGGGAGTTTTTTTACGCCTTTATCGCTTGGAGGAGTTTATTACTTTTTTAGGAGATCAAGGAAGAGACGCAATTATTATCAAAAGAATTATTACTTTTGAACACTTCCCTGCGTTAGGGCCGGTTTCCTCAGTTGGGCAAGTATTTCTTGGTCCATTTTTTTATTATCTTATGGCGCCATTTTTAGCTTTATTTAAACTTGATCCTCTAGGTTTAGCTTTTGGGAGCGCTTTTTATTCCACGATTGGTCTTATTTTTGTTTATTTTATATTAAAAAAAATCAATAAAAACACAGCTTATATTTTTTTAGTTCTTGCTACCTTTTCTTGGGCCTTAATTCACAACGCCCGTTTTTCTTGGAATCCTAATCTTTTACCTTATTTTTCTTTCTTTACCCTTTATTTTACTTCTTTATTTTTTGAAAAAAGTCTTTACCCTCCCTTTTTTGCCGGAATGTTTTTCTCATTTTCAACTCAACTTCATTATTTAGCTTTTCTTTTAACACCAACTCTGCTTTTTTTTATCTTATTTAACTACAAAAAAGTTTTAAAAGATTTATTCTTTTTTGTTAAAAAAATCTTTATTTTTTTTGCTGGTTTTCTAATTTTTTATCTGCCTTTTATCCTTTTTGAGATAAAAAATAATTTTTTAAACACAAAAAATTTTATTAGACTTTTAACTGAAGAAAAAATTGTGCAACCAGTTTCTTATTTTCAACGATTTCAAGAAACATTGATTAGTTTTTTTAATTTTTCATTTAATTTAAAAATTGGTTATTTTTTTGGTATTTTAATTTTTGTTTTTGTTTTTTTCTATTTTTCTGCCAAAAAATTTTTTAATAGAAAACCTTTATTTCAAATTGTTTTTTTAAGTTTTTTTATTTATCTTTTAAGTTTTTCAGCTTTAAACAGTTTTCGCTTTTATCATTATTACAACACTCTCTATCTTAATTTTTTTATAATTTTAGCTATTATTTTGGCTGATTTTTTTTCACTAAATTTTTTCAGCAAACTTTTTGTTTTAATTTTTTTAATTTTTTTTATTAACCAAAACCGATTAAATTATCCTTTTCGCCATCCTTACGGCAATTACCAAACAAAAATTGCTCAAAAAATTGCTCAATCCATCATTGATGCCAATCCAAAAACACCTTATCAAATAGTCCCCATTCCATTTACTGAAATGGATGGTCATATTCGCTATTATCTTGAAATAATGGGAAAGCGTCCCCTTCCCGAAGAAAGTAATCAGGAAGGCGAAGAACTTTATGTGTTATGCTATGAAAAAGAATGCAACGTCTTATACCATCCCCAATGGCAAATTGCTGCTTTTAAAAATAAAAAAATTGCTAAAATATGGAAAGTTGATCGGGTAAAAATTTACAAAATTGTCCATGACAAATAATCTAAAAATTTCACTAATTGTTCCGTGTTACAACGAAGAGTTAAATCTTCAAAAAGGAACTCTTGACAAAATCGGCAATTTTACAAAAGATGATCCAAGATTTATTGAAGTATTGATCTCCGATGATGGATCAACTGATCAAACAAAAAAAATAATTAAAGAAAAATATCTTCCACTTTTTCCAAAATTTAAGCTTTTAGAAAACCCTCATCAAGGAAAAGCCGGAGCCATTATTTCCGCTATTAAAAAAGCAGAAGGCGACTGGGTTTTTTTTACTGATTTTGATTTAGCCACCCCAATTGAAGAAGTAGAAAAACTTATTTACTTTGCTAAAAAAAATATTCCAATTATTATTGGTTCAAGAAATACCCACCGCGAAGGAGCGCCAATTATAAGAAAATTAATGGCTTTGGGATTTATTTTTTTAAGAAATATTCTTTTAAATCTTAAGGATTTAAAAGATACTCAATGTGGATTTAAAATGTTTAAAAAAGATGCGGCTTTGAAAATAATAAAAAAACTTAAAGTCTTTAGTCAAAAAAGAAAAATTAAAACCTCTTCTGTTTCTGCTGGATTCGACCTTGAATTTTTATTTTTAGCTCAGAAATTAGGTATGGAAATTAAAGAAATTCCAGTAACTTGGAAACATGTAGAGACAAAAAATGTCCGTTTTTTAAAAGATGCCTTAGAGTCATTAAAAGATATGGTTAAAATTAAATATTTCCAAATAAAAGGAAGTTATTTTTAAAAATGAAAAAATGGTTTTTTATTTTTTTGTTTTTTGTTTTTGTTTTTTTTGGTCTTTTAACAAGAAATTATCGTCTTAAAAATCTTTCTTATCTGGAATGGGATGAAGGAATGTATGCCCAAATTGCCAAAGAAATTATTAAAAATAAAACTTTAATTACTACTTTTAACGGCAACCTTTGGCTTGACAAACCCCCTCTTTCTCACCTTCTTATTGCTTTTTCGTTTTTAACCCTTGGTGAAAATGAATTTAACAGTCGAATGGTAATGGTTATTTTAGCTTTTTTGGCTATTATTTTACTTTATTTACTTAATAAAAAAATTTCAAAAAAAATTTTTGGGAAAGAAAAAATCTTTGCCCTTACTTTACCAATGATTATTTTGGCCGCTACACCAATCTTTTTGGACAAAGCTACTAATTTAAATAGTGATCTTTTGGTTGTAATAAGTTGGCTTGGTTATCTTAATTTTTTTGAGAATAACTTTGCTCGGGTTGTTTTTTTAACTATTGGCGTTTGGGGAAAGTCGGTTTTAGGATTTTATCCGCTTTTATACGACGCTTTTCTTTTAATATCCAAAAAACAAAAATTAAATTTCTTTTATATTAAATGGACGCTTACGGCTATTTTTGTTTCTTCTTTATGGTATATTTTTCTTTTTTTAAAATTTGGTTATTTTTTTATTGAAAATCATTTTTTAAGTCAGATGTTTAAAAGAATTTATGTCCCAATCGAACTTCATTTTGGCGGAAAATTTTTTTATTTTATCTCTCTTTGGAAAAATTTGGGTCTTTTTTTAATTTTAATAACCATAACCTATTTGGTAATCGCTTTTGATCTTTTTTTAAGATTTAAAAAAAACTTAAAAAAATTAAAATTCTATTTTATTTATTTTTTTCCTTTACCGTTTTTGGGTTTTTTAACTTTGATGAAAACAAAAATTGAATGGTATACAGTTATCTTTTTACCTTTTTTGATAATGCCAATAACTTATCTTTTTTATAAGATAAAAAGTCGCCCAATTTATTTAATTATTAATTTTTTAATTTTTAGCTTTTTTTTATCAATTTTTATTAAACAAACTTTTTTATTAACCGTCCCAAACGAAGAAAAAAATGAAAAAGTTGTTTTAGCCAAATGTCTTTCTTTAAAAAAAGAAAATAAAATATTTTTCTTAGTTGATGAGCAAGAAAGAAAAAATCGCAATTTTTTAGAAGCCGCTCACTATCAAACTACGTCTTCTTTTTTTTATGGTGGTACTCCTTCTTTTGTTTATTATGTTAAAAAACCGGTGACTTTTTTTTATAATCCAGAAGAATTTAAAAAAAATCTAAATAAAAACAATACCATCTATGTGATAAATAAAAACGACAAAAAGCTTACTAATTTAGAGATAAAAAAAACTATCTGTCAAACAAAAAATTGGTTAAGTTTTTAAACTTATGAAAAAAATAATCAAAAACGATTTTTTATTTTTAATTTTCATTTTTTTTGGTTTTATTTTAATAAGAAGTCTTCATTTTCCTTATTTTTTAAACTGGTCTCAAGATCAAGCCGAGTGTGGAATGGCAGCTTTGGATATTTGGCGAAATAAAAAACTAACTTTAATTGGTCCACAAATTTCTGCTACCTTTGAGGGTCGACTGCTTTTTCAAGGGCCAATAACTTATTATTTATTTTTAATCTTTCTTCTTTTTGCTCGCTGGAATCCTGTTTCTGCTTCTTATCTTTTTATGATTTTTGCTGGTTTTTTGATCTTTCCTCTTTTTTATAGTATAAAAAGAATAACTAATAAAAAAACTGCCTTTTTTATTGTTTTAATCTATAGCTTTTTCCCCTATTATATAAACTATACTCGCTTTCTTTGGAACTCAACCCTTCAACTAACTTTTTCTATTCTCTTTTTGTACTTCTTTAGTCTTTACCAAAAAAATAAAAACATAAAAACATTCTTTTTAAGCTCGTTTTTTCTTGGAATACTTCTTCAATTTCATTATCAATTTTTTTTGGTTATTTTTGCTTTTTTTATTTACTTTCTTGTCAAAAAAATTTCGTTCAAAAAATGGTTGGTTTTTATTTTTGGTATTTGTCTTGGTTTTTCTCCGATAATTATTTTTGAACTAAAACATCAATTTTATAATACAAAAACCGCAATTTTATTTTTAAAAAACTGGCCAAAGGTCGATAAACCAGGAAATTTAACCATGCCTCATTATTATCTTACCCTTTCCTTTTTATTGTTAATCTTTATAGGTTATAAATTTAAAAATGTTGTCAACAAAATAAAATGGCAATTTATTATCGTTTTTGGAATTATTTTGACTTCTTTTGCTTTTTTTAAAAACATAAAAAAACCAAATCAATCCTTTTGGGCACCGGCAAAAGACTGGAATTATCCAATGGAAGAAAAAGCTTATCAAATAATTAAAAGGGGGCCGATAAAAAATAACTTCAATGTAGCTGATCTTTCTTATTACAATACTAAAGCCGCGGTGATAAAATACTTCTTAAAACGTGATAATTTTAACATTGATTTTGAAGACTATTATAAAAATCGGTTTCTTTATGTGATTTCAAAAAATAAAGATTATCAAAAAACTTTATCGTACGAAGTGGCCTTTTTTAAACCAAGAAAGTTACTTAAAAAATGGCACTTAAAAGATAATTATTATTTATATCTTTTTGAAAGACTATGAAAAAACCAAAAGTAGTAATCGTTTTACCAGCATATAACGCAGAAAAAACTCTTTTAAAAACATATAAAGATATTCCGCAGGAATATAAAAAAAATATTATTTTAGTTGATGATTCAAGTGCTGATAAAACCGTAAAAATTGCCAAAAAACTTGGCCTTAAAGTTTTTGTTCATAAAAAAAATTTAGGTTATGGTGGTAATCAAAAAACTTGTTATAAACAGGCATTAAAACTTAAACCTGATATTATTATTATGGTCCATCCAGATTATCAATATGATCCAAAATTAATTCCAGCGCTAGTGGCAATGATTCAAAGTGGTAATTATGATGTAGTTTTGGGTTCAAGAATTTTAGGGGGTGGTGCCTTAAAAGGTGGAATGCCTTTGTATAAATATATTTCTAATCGGTTTTTAACTTTTTTTGAAAATTTATGTACCGGTGTTAAACTTTCTGAATATCATACCGGCCTTCGCGCTTACAAAGCAGGTGTTTTAAAAACCATTAACTTTCAAAAAAACTCAAACGACTTTGTTTTTGACAATCAAATCCTTCTTCAAATTATTGCCAAAAATTATCGAATCGGTGAAATTAGTTGCCCAACCAAATACTTTAAAGAAGCATCGTCGGCTAATTTTTGGCGAAGTCTCATTTATGGATTCGGTTGTGTTTATTGGTCAATAATTTATTTTTTAGGAAGAATTAAAATCTATTATCATCCCCTTATTTTTAAGAAAAAATAACCAAAAGTTATTTATATCACTATAATACTTTTTGGACCCTCAATCAATTTAAGTATTTCAGGGTCAGTTGTGGTTAATACTACTTGATAATTTTTAATCAATTGTAAAATCAAACGAGTATTTTTTGTATCTAATTCAGAAAACAAATCATCTAAAAGTAAAATCGGCCGAATTTTGTATTTTTCTTCAATATATCTTATTTCATTTATTTTTAACCAAAACAAAGCCAGTCGTTGTTCGCTTCTTGAACCAAAATGGTGAATATTTTTTTCTCTTTCGTTTTTGATAAAAATTAAAAAATTATCTCTTTGCGGTCCAATCAACGTTTTTTTTTGTTTAATTTCTTCTTCAAAGATTAAATTTAAACGCTTTTCATCAATAATATTTGGCTGATATTTGATAGAAAACTTTTTTTCTTCAAGAAAACTGTTTTGATTTAAAAAATTACAATATTTTTTTCTTTTTTCTATTAAATAAACTGATTGTTCAATAAGATATTTATTCCAAAAAGATAAACTTTCTAAAAAATCATCGGTTTTTTGAGTAAAAACCTCAAGTAATTTATTTCTTTTTTTTAAGGCATTAACATAATTAATTAGTTTTTTTCGATATTCATCATCTTCCTCGGATAAAAACCGATCAAAATAATTCCGCCTTTCTTCAGGCGAACCGTTAATAATTTTCAACTGCTCTGGAGAAAAAAGAACTGCTTTTATCGACTGGCGGATAAAATCTCGCCAACTTTTTTTTGTCTTGTCGATTAAATATTTTTTATCAATGCCATTATTGTTTTTTTCAATTAATATTTGATAAACAAATTGTTGATCTTTCTCTTTAACTATTCCTTCAATTTTTGCCTTAGTTTTATCAAAAGTAATCAACTCAACCTCTTTTTGCTCCCGAAAACCCTTACCTTTGGCAAGACAATAAATTGCCTCAAGAATATTGGTTTTTCCTTTCGCATTTTCACCTAAAATAATGGTGGTAAAAGGACTAAAATTAAAAGATTTTTCGTAAAAATTACGAAAATTAAAAAGAGTAATTTTTTTTAACCACATATTAAAATTTTAATCAAAAAAAACTTAAGAAGTCTTTTTTTTCAATAAAAAGACTGTCTCAAAAAATGAAGGCAAGCGAAAAATTCCGTTTCGCAAAAGTGATATATTGGAAAAAGAAGAAAAAATATTTTGCCAATATTTTTTACTAAAAACCGAAATATGGGAAAAATCTTCACCGTGAGTTAAAGTAATCCAATGATTTTCTTGGGTATAAATTTTATGAAGCACAAATTTTTTTGAAACACGAATTGTTTCCAAAACTGCTTTTTTTATCTTTGATCTTTCTAAATGCTCCAAAACATCAAAACTTAAAACCAAATCAAAATAGTTATCAGGATAAGGGATTTTAACGATATCGCCAAGTTTTAAAAAAGGTTTTATTTTTTTATCAGATAAATCTAAAGCTTCTTTGGAAATTTCAATCCCAAAAGCATCAACCCCAAAAAACCGCAACCATTTAACTAATTTACCTGTTCCACAGCCAACATCTAAACAATTTTTTGGTTTAAGAAATATCTTAATTATCAAAGCTCGATAAAAATTTACTAAATCATCAAAAACATTCCATCGATATTCACCTTTTTTTCCTTTGTAGTAATCTCGATCGTAAAAAGAGGCATCTATTCGATAAGGACTAATTACCGTTCCTTTAAAACTTTCTCCATCCATTAAATGTTGAAGATTTTTAAAATCTTTCCCGTTAGTTACAATCACCGTTAATTTTAATTTTTTTGCTAATTGAGTAGCGATTGGATCAAAAGGAGCTGATAATCCAGGAATCCATTTGTTACCAACTATTTTTTCCATCTCATCCCAAGTAATTTTTTCAATTGGTTTTGCATCGCTAAATTTTTTTGGATCTTTATCATAAACCCAATAGGTATTGGAAAGATTAATAATGGTTTTTCCTCCATAATCACGGGCTAAAATCACCGCATCATAATCGGTTGACCAACCAGGCTTCCAGCCAGCGCCAATCACCACGGGTTCTTTCAAGCGGTAAATTTTTTTATCGTAGTTTTCAATAATTCTTGGGTGGGCAATGTCTTTAAAAATGGTACGAAGAAGATGAGCGTTAACTCGAGTGGTGTGAATAGCCAACCAATCTAAATCGTCATCGGTAATATCTCCAACAACTTTTTTTGCTGCATCGCGATAATGTCTTGCTATTTTTCCCCCACCGGCTACCAAAAAAAAACGTTTTCCTAAAGCTACGTATTTTCTAATAAAACGATTAAACGAAGATAAAAACTTAGTATCAACACCGCCATTGGGAACAATTAAACTTCCTCCAACAGAAATTATAATCGGCGGTTCTTTCTTAAGCATAGTCTAAATGTAGATTATATCATTTTTTTTATTTTTTTGGAAAGCTAAAAAATACCAGTTTGCACCCCAAGAATTAACTCAACTACTTTTACAATAAGAAATGCTAAAACCAAAAGAACTATCCCAATTATTCCCGTGGTTATCTTTGCTTGGGCTGACTTTATTTTTTCCGGATTTCCTTGAGATGTCATAAAGTCAAAACCAGCCCAAATAAAGATAAAAAGCAAAATCACCCCGGCAATTGGCAGGAACAACATATTAACCACTCGACTAATTATTTCTCCTAAACTATTAAATCCAAGCGGTCCCTCAATTGTTTGGTTGTTTATTTGAATTCTTTGAGTTAAGTATTTCATTTTAATAAAATTAATAAAACTATTGACTATTAACTACGCTTTCGGTTGGGGTTATTGGTGATGAAATTGGTGTGATTGACAAAGTTGGTGTAACTGAGGGTTCGGTAATTGAGGGTTCTGAAGTTGAGCTAAATTCATCTTGAAAAATGGTGGGTGAAAGTTGAATTATAGGTGTTTCTGTTGGTTTAATTTCTATCGTTGGTGTTGGTTCACTTATGTGTTGGTTTTGTTCTTTTATCTTTTTTTGAATTAAAATAAAAAGAATTATCGCCAAAATTGCCATAGTTAATGTCACTATTAAAAGTAAAAATGTATTTAAATTATTTTTTTCCGTCTTTAATTTTTCAATATCAAGCGGGGTAA
>Ga0197142_1001030_pt1 | contig 25798 bp, 21 predicted proteins | sample GBS60_MetaG_FD_148614 | JGI IMG/M metagenome (GOLD analysis project Ga0197142, IMG submission 148614) | Sediment microbial communities from Great Boiling Springs, Gerlach, Nevada, United States - GBS 60_MetaG | ecosystem: Environmental > Aquatic > Thermal springs > Hot (42-90C) > Sediment... | reverse complement strand
GCGGGCGCGGAGACCGCGCCCCTCCGAGGAGAACCGCCTTCCGAGTCATCTCCGGGCTTGTGTCCGCTAGGCCATCCGTGCCGGGCTGGCCTCGCCTCGGAGGGGCGGGCTCCGCACGCCCGAGAGGCCCCTTCTTCTCGAAACCTCCCCCAACCGATATCTCTGATCCTCTCTCCCCGTGAGGCATCTTTCGTAGTATGCAACCTCGCAAAGCTCCTCTTTCTCCGCTCATGTAAAGACGCCCGCAAATATCATTAAGGTCGGAGGAGAGCTAAGGGCCAATCTGCCAAGGCCACAGACCCTGGGCCGGTCCCTTTAACTTTTAGTCTTTTCGCAACCGTCAACGCCTCGCCCATGGAATGAACTTGACACGGAAAACTAGGGATAGTAAGCTTCTCCTAGACTATGTTGGAAGGAGACGAAAGCTAGTGTCTGCGGGCGTATGTGGCGCAATACGAATTAGCATAATAATTAGCGGCCACATACGCCCATGGACCTGAAGCTCTAGAATTTGGGGTAGAGGGCCATGGGTGATTCCCATGGCCCTCGGTCTTTTCGGCCAGGCCGTGGGAAGGGCCCTACAGCCTGGCCTTTTATTTTGGCCTCCAAGATACCGACCCCATGGCCCTGCCCCGGGATCCGGGAGCGACCAAATGGAGTTGGACCTCACCCTGGAACAAAAGCTCGTTAGAAAAGCGGCAAGACGCTTCGCCGAGGAGGAGCTGGCCCCCCTTGCTCCTGTGATGGACTCCACTTGCGAGGTGCCCGAGGGGCTCGTTCAAAGGATGGGAACCCTGGGATACTTGGGCCTCCAGGTTCCGAGAAGCTTGGGGGGAGCCCAATTGGATGCCGTTGCCACCACAGTGGTGATAGAGGAGATCTCGAGAGCTTGCGCAGCAATTGGACTTCTTCTAGCTGTCCACAATGGTGTGGTCATAGCTCCCATCCTCAGGTTCGGGACCGAGATGCAAAAGGCGAGCTTCATCCCCAAATTGGCCTCGGGAGAGACTATAGGGGCTTTCTGCCTAACTGAAGCCAATGCGGGATCCGACGCAGGTGCGATTCAGACCTCTGCTACCAGAGTGGAAGGGGGGTTCCTCTTGAACGGCACCAAGTCGTTCGTCACAAATGGGGGCATAGCTGGATTGGCCCTGGTCTTTGCGAAGACCCAGATCCTGGGCAAGCCACGGGAGACGACTGTGTTCATCGTTGAATCCCACAGGAAAGGGTTTTTTCGGGGCCCTGTAGAGGATCTCTGCGGTATGAGGGGCAATCCGGTTTGTTCCCTTTCCTTCGAGGGGTGTTTCGTCCCGGACTCTAATCTCTTGGGAGAACCGGGCGATGGTCTCAAGATAGGCCTGGCAACTCTGGAAAATGGAAGGGTAGGAATTGCTGCTCAAGCCCTGGGAATAGCCCAAGCGAGCTTGGAGGCATCTCTTAAGTACGCGAATGAGAGGATCCAATTTGGAAGGCCTATAGGAAGCTTTCAAGCCATACAATCGAAGTTGGCGGAAATGTGTGTGGAAATAGAGGCCTCCAGGCTCCTCACCTACAAGGCAGCCAGGATGGTGGAAAAGGGGATCTCCCCCTCCCTTTATTCCGCAATGGCGAAACTTTTCGCCAGTCAGGTTGCTGTGAAAGCAGCTCTCGAGGCAGTGCAGATCCACGGCGGTTACGGCTACACGAAGGCCTATCCAGTGGAGAGATACTTGAGGGATGCCAAAGCTACGGAAATTTACGAAGGGACGAGCGAGATCCAGCGCTTGGTGATTTACAAAGCTCTAAACAGTGGCAAAAGTGGTAGAGACCCGGGATACCAAGGAGGCTCTCAATGATGGCTGGGGAGGTTAGAGGAATGCATCTGGCCCTTTGCATAAAACAAGTCCCCCAAAAAGCAGAGGTCATTGCAGAAGAAGGCCGTTACACCTTGGCCAGACAAGGAGTGCCAAGCCAAATCAATTTCCACGACTTGGCAGCCTTGGAGATGGCCCTCAAATTGAAGAGGGGATTTCCACTCCACGTGACGGTCTTGACAATGGGGCCTCCTTCTGCTGAGGAAGCCCTGAGGGAAGCGTTAGCCTTAGGGGCAGACAAGGGTATCTTGATAACCCATCAAGCCCTCTCTGGAAGTGATACGTTGGCGACATCAAGGGTTCTTGCGGCCGCTCTCAGAAGATTGAGGCCCAGCCCTTCTGTGGTGCTTTTTGGCGCTAGGTCATCTGACAGCGATACGGGACATGTGCCACCTCAGGTGGCTGAGGACCTTCATCTGCCCTTTGTCTCCTGTGCCACCAACATGGAGGTCAGCGGACAAGAGCTCCTCGTGTGGAGGAGATTCGGGAGGTGGATACAGACCTTGAGGGTCAAACTTCCAGCCCTTGTGAGCGTCCTCGGCATGGATTTCAAGCCAAGGCAAGTGAATATCAGAGAAATTCCATTGGCCTTCGAGGAGAAGGAGGTCTTGGTATGGGGCCTAAAAGAAATCGGTCTCAAGGAGGAAGAGGTGGGGCTTCAGGGCTCGGCAACTAGGGTGAGGAGGATAAGACTCAGTGACGAAAAAAGGAGGGGACAGCTCTTTAAGGGCCCGCCGCAAGGGGCGGTGCGGTTGATACTCAGGGCGCTCGAAGATAAGGGCGTTTTGTGAAAAGGAAAAGTCCATGGGCACCGAGTCCAGAAGTCCCGATTCCAAAGGGACTTGCAAGGAGGGGATTCCATGAAGGGTGAAGTCTGGGTCGTGGACGAAGGCGCGAGTTTCGGGGAAAACAGAGTGGCCCTGGAACTCCTGAGCAAAGGAAGAGAGCTTGCTCGAAAGCTTGGAACTCGCTGTTGCGCAGTAGTCTTGGGCTGCGATACCCGAGAGGAGGTCATGGAGCTCATAGCCCATGGGGCGGAGATGGTCTATGTGGCTCAAGGTCCTCACCTGAGTCAGTTCAGACCTAGGGTCTACACCGAGGTGGTGTGCAGACTCGTTCACGAATTTCAACCGGAGATAATCCTTCTCGGTGCTACAGACACAGGCAGGGAGCTTGCAGCCAGGGTCGCCAAGAGACTCGAGACGGGCTTGAGCGCCGATTGTCTGGATCTCGAGATAGATGAGGAGACAGGAAATCTCGTGCAGCTTGCCCCAGCATTTGGTGGCAGGCTCCTGGCAGAGGTGATATGTCCCGAAAGGAGGCCCCAGATGGCCACGGTGAGGCCTGGGACATTCCCTCAACTGCCTTACGACCCCGAGGCCACCGCCCCAGTGCTTTACTTGGATGCGGTGGATGCCGAGCTCGAGGAGGGATGGGAGATCGTGGCCATGGAGGTGGCCCCGGAAGAGGACCGCGAACTGGAAAGTGCCTCCGTTGTCGTGAGTGCTGGCGCCGGTGTCGCTGAGGGAGGGGCCTTTCATCTCGTGGTCGAACTTGCAAGAGCCCTTGGGGCCCAACTCGGAGGGACCAGGCCTTTAGTCCAAAGGGGGCTTCTTCCCCAAGAGAGGATGATAGGGCAGACGGGAAGAGCCGTTAGGCCAAAGGTGCTCATCACTGTGGGGACCTCAGGAGCCCTCCAATATGCAACTGGCATCAGAGGAAGCGAATTCATAATAGCCATAGACAAAAACCCCACGGCGCCCATTTTTGACGAGGCTGATTTGGGCATCTTGGGAGACGCGAACGACATATTGCCCAGGTTAGTCTCAGCTATTTCGTCCGTGAGAAGAGAAAACGACTTGGAGGCAGCCCATGGGTGAGCTTAAGATGGTGAGCGCATACCATAACTACTTGGTCAGGGGAAGGCTTCAGCGAGAAGTGATCCTGAAATCCCTAGGAGGTTTCCTCTTCCATGCCCACAGAGTGGAGCCCATGGAGAGGGTGCCTTCTATATCAGGCCGCTTTTTCGACAAAAAGGGGGAGTTGGTCCTCATAATCCGGAAAAACGAGCTCGTCGAAAATCCTCAGGGTCTAGCTCTCATTCCCATGAGGGACGGATGGTCTTTGATCTCCTCGAGCATGGAGGCAATTTTGTCTTGCCAAGTATTGGATGCAAAAGGGGGTCTCATAACCATCCTCCGAGGAGCCCTCCACGATGAGAGAGGGCAAGAGGTTCTGAAGGGAGGAAAATTGGGACTTGAGTTCCCACCAGAGCTTGAGGTATCTGAATTGGTGGACAGGGAATTTCAATCCAGGGAGGCTGGCCGATAGCACGGCCATGCCGCGGTTCGGAACATGGGGTGAGACGTGGAAGACTTCTGTTGGGGATAGTCACGGGGAGCATGTGGATCGTTCTCGGAGGTTGCGAGGCGACTTATCTCTTGAAACAGGGTTACTACCAGGTTGCACTTCTTGCCCAGAGAGTGCCTCTCGATACTGCACTGGAGGATGACTCCCTCTCGGGAACACTCAAGAGAAAAATGAGGCTTGCGAGAGATGCGTGTCTATTTGCTGAAAAGAACCTCAGTTTGAATTGCGGGGACTCGTACTCGACTTTTATACCCGTCGAGGGTGACAGCCTCGCTTACTCCGTGATGGCTTGTCCCAGAGACAGTCTCTCTCCCCTCACCTGGAGCTTTCCTTTGGTTGGGAGCTTTCCTTACAAAGGCTTTTTTCGCTTGGAGGACGCACTCAGCGAGGCAAGAAAGCTCGAGGCCCAAAACTACGACGTGCACGTAGGAAGGATATCGGCCTTTAGCGCCCTGGGATGGTTCTCTGATCCCATCTACTCGACAATGCTCCACCTGGATGACACGGAGCTAGTATATACGATACTCCACGAGCTTGTTCACAAGACCATTTTTTTCAAGGACAGAGGTGAATTCAACGAGCAGATCGCGACCTTCATAGGTTGGAAAGGGGCCCTTCTCTTTTACGAGAAAACCGAAGGCCCCGGGTCCAGAAATTCTATGAAGATAACGGCGACAATAGAGGCTGAGAAGGCCCTAAGTGAGCTTCTCCAGAAGACCAAAACCGAGCTCGAGGAAGTGTACACGGGGCCTCTTTCTCTTTCGGAAAAGCTAGAGCTCAAGCAAGCGGCCTTCTCAAGGCTTTCCCAGGAAATTATGAGATTGAGCCGTATGTTTCCCGAGGGAAGGCTAAGGGGGCTCGAGAACATTGCGTGGAACAATGCTTCATTTCTCGCTATCTGGCTCTACAGGTACAACGTGGGGGATCTCGAGGCTCTGTGGGATGAAAGAGGAAGAGAGTTAAGAGAGCTTGTGGAAACCCTCAAAGAGTGGAAAGGAAAGGGGCTCGACCCCCAAGAAGAAGTTAGCAAGTGGAGGAAATCTCGGTCTCGCAGCCGAGGGGAGGCTCGGCATCCACACACGGCAGGATATGGACCAAGCTGGAAATAAGCGTGGTAAGGCCGGATGCAAGCCTGGGCATTCCATTCCCACCGGACGGGTTCACGATGAGCCGGTAGCCAAGAGGGCACATGCCTCGGTCAAGCCGGTACCTACCTAACGGGCGTGCGGAGCCCGCCCCTTGACCAAATCCAGAAGCCTGCGTGGATGGTCATTTCTTGCGCGTCCTTCCCATGATCACGAGGCCCACTGGTGGTATAATTTTCCTCATGAAGGTTCTGGGAAAAGGGGCCGATTCCCTCCCAAGGCTGCTGTTTTCGGACGAAAAGGGTCGGATATTCGACCATCCATACCTTCTCGCCCTGGGGACGTCTGGAAGGGATCTTGTTTTGCCCACAGAAGAAGAGTGGACTGCTCTTCCAGAGATGAGCCGGTTGTTTTTCCTGCCTGGTTGCCATCCCATAGGGATGGATCCGGATACAGGGGATCTCGTGATCTTGGAGAGCGAGAAGGTCGGGAAAAGGAAGGTCAAATGCTGGGCAGTGGCTGGTTTTCTCGAGCCAGGTTATGTCCGCACCCTTCTCCCAGCAGCCCATTTCTCGGAGAAAGATTATGTGCTTCCCCTTTGGGCCTATACGGCAGTGGGCTTCAAGGAGGGGAGCTATGTGGCAAGTGCATTTCGAATAGAGGAAAACCCCCACTGGGACCCGAGAAATTTCGACGATAGGGAGGTGCTTCCAAGAGTTGAAGAGAGGCTCTCCTCCAAAACTGGAGGCCCTCTTCTTCGGCACCTGGCCAACTGCGCGCTTGTGAATCACTGTTTCGCTGCGAAGAACCTTTTCCTCCAGAGATGGGAGGCCCCCCTTCCTGTGAGCAGGAGGTGCAATGCGAGTTGTCTCGGCTGTCTGTCCCGCCAACCCAAAGGTTCCTGTCCTCCCGCCCACAGGAGGATAGGCTTCAGGCCGTCTGTTGATGAGATAGTGGAATTGGCCGTTGAGCACCTGGAGAGGGCAGAGGACCCCATAGTGAGCTTCGGGCAAGGATGTGAAGGAGAACCCCTCACCGAGGCCTCCCTCATAGGAGAGGCAATCGAGAGGATCCGGTCCATTACGAGCAAGGGCACCATAAACCTCAACACCAATGGGAGCATGCCCGGTGAGCTAGCAGCATTGGTGGACAAGGGACTCGACTCTGTGAGAATTAGCCTGAATAGCGCTAGGGCCTCTCTTTTCAGGGCCTACGTCAGACCAAGAGGCTTCGACCTGGAGGATGTGGAGGAGTCCCTGAGGATCTGCTCCCAAAGGGGTATATTTACCATGGTCAATTATCTGGTGTTCCCCGGGATAAGCGACGAGAAGGAAGAGTGGGAGGCCCTCAAAGGGCTCATAGAGAGAACCGGGGTGAAGTTTCTCCATCTCAAGAACCTCTGTATAGATCCAGAGCTCTATTTGGCCACCATGCCCACCTCGGCATCTGGGGCCATGGGAATGAGGGAACTCAAAAGGTTGCTCCAGGAGGAGTTTCCCAATCTCGGTCTCGGTTATTTCAACAAGGCCCTCAGGAGAGCGCCTGAGCCCCAGTAGTTGATCAATGGGGGCAGAGGAATCTTCCCCTCAAGAGTTGGGAGAGGCTAGCTGTGAGGTCCATTGCCCTGAGAGCCCTCTCCTTGTCCAAACTGCCCAGGCCGCAAGATGGGGTTATGAACGATCTGGCCAGGAGATCTCTCGCCTGGAGCCCCTCCGAGAAAAAGGTTTCCGCCTGATGGATCCATAGCTCGGCCAGATCCTCCACGGTGGAGGTATCCAGTTTGTGGGAGTCCGTGGGGACCATTCCCCAGGCTATGATCCCCCCTCTTTCCAGAAAACCGAGGATCTCCTTCTTGAAAAGGGAAAAGCGATCGAAGTACGAGAAGGCATCGAAGCTCAGAACCTTGAGACCACGCATCCCGAGAATGCTCCCCCAGTCCGCATTCGCGCACACATGTATACCTGGCCACCCTCCTTCATTTTCTATTCCCAGGAGTATCTCCTCGAGGTCCTTCAGGGCCCTCTCCAGCTCGACTCCTATAAAGACAGAGCTTCCCACATGGCCCAGAGCTGGCTCATCGACGAAGACAATTGCCTTGCCTCCAGCTGACACTAGCATCCTTGTCTGCCACCTAGCCCTCATGCAAAGGAGTCTCACCGCTGCGTCCCTCACCCTTTCATCGTAATAGGCCAGTCTCCCAACCGAGTCCTGCAAGGCCAGGAGTATGGTGAGAGGCCCGCTTATCTGGCCCTTGACGAATTTCACTGGTCCCATTGACTTGAGGAGCTCCAATAGCTTGTAAAGACCAGGCACGGCTTCTTGAGTGGACTGGAAGAGGGACTCCTCCAAGGGTTTTCTTGCTTCGGCCACCTCGAGGTATGCCTCGTAGAATCTCAGCAGTTCTTCCTGGAACTCCTCCCCCTTGTTCAGGACCATGGGTCTGGGTTCCCTTCGAAACCCGGGCAACCCTTCTGTGAACTGGACCAGGAAACCCTCCGTGGGGTTAGAGGGGAGTTGTATCCAGCTGGGGCTCTGAGGAGATCTCTTGAGGACTTCCACGAGGGCCTCGCCATGGTCCTGGAAAGGAAGGCTCCCTATAAAAAGGGGCCTTCCCCCTGGCTCTGGGGAAAGAGCAGTGAGATGCATAGAGATCCTCCTCAGGGTCACATTTCAGATGAAGCCCGTCCACTATAAGGGGATTCCCTTGCGGTTTCAAGACACTTCTGGCACCATGCCTTCTGTGAAGACTCGCCTCAGGGGAAACGGAAAGGGCAGCTCAGACCCCTTGAGGGAGAAGAGGCACGGCCCTCTAGACCATGTGAAGGAGGCCCTAGGAATGATATCATCGCCCCGTGATGGTTCCAATGGAGGCCAAAGGGCCCCTTTTCTGTGCCCCAGATGCCATATTCACCTAAAAAGCCATTTTCTGGAAGATGCTCCGGTTGAGTTTTGCCCTGAATGTGGAGGCATGTGGATATCCCGGGAGGACTTCACGAGGAGCATAAAAAGGAGACCACCTCCTGATCTACCAGAGGAGGAGCCTCCAGATGCGGAGAGACCCATCTGGGCTGAAAGCCCCTTGGCCTGTCCCAGATGCGGAGGGAAGATGGCCAAAGGGGTTTACGATTACTCGAGCGGGATCAAAGTGGATAGGTGCGATGGATGTCGCGGAATCTGGCTTGACCGGGGAGAGCTTGGAAGGCTGAGAGCTTACATCCAAAGGAAAATCCCTGAGGAGCAGCTCCTCATGGCCCGACTCCAGGCCGAGACAGTGAAGAGAAGAATCGAGGCCAAGTATTTTGCCCAGGAGTCCAGGTCATGGTGGGGAGGTCTCTCCCTGAGAACTTTGCTCGAAAGGCTCAGAGATCTCATTGGCCTTCAGTCACGGGGGAGGTGATTTGCCATGGCCAAGAACTTCAAATGCTGGCCCAAAGATTGGCCCAAGAGCCTCGATTATCCAGAGATACCGGTCACAGCCCTTCTCGAGAACACGGCAAGGAGGGTACCACACAGGATTGCCATCATATTCTCGGGCCTCGAGCTCACCTACGGGGAGCTCCTCGAACTGTCGAGAAGGTTTGCCTCTGCCCTCGCGGGCTTGGGTGTGAAAAAGGGCGACAGGGTCGCAATTCACCTTCCCAACTGTCCCCAGTTCGCCATCGCATATTTTGGCCTTCTCAAACTAGGTGGGATATTCACACCTTTGAGCCCCCTTCTCTCTCCCAATGAGGCCCAATACCAATTGCGGGACTCGGGAGCAACCACTCTGATTTCCCTGGACCTTCTTTTCCCCGGAATAAAGAACGTCCTGAGTGAGACCGAGGTCAAAAGGGTGATCACGACTAGTCTGGCAGATTGTTTTTCCGCCTTGAATGGTCCTTTGAAACCCCTGTCAAAAGTCCCAATCCCGGAAACACTCGACATGGTCACTCTTATCAAGGACAACAAAGAGGAGCCTCCTCAAGTGACCATCGACCCGAAGGAGGACCTCGCCCACTTGGCATACACGGGCGGCACCACCGGACTGCCCAAGGCGGCCATGCTCACCCATTTCAATGTAGTGGCCAATGTGCTCCAGGTCTCCCATTGGTTCAGTGGGTCCAAGCCATCCCTGAAGGACGGAATTATAGTGAGCCAATACCCGCAGGGGGTGGATCCCGCGAGGGACAGGCTCACCCAGCCCGACAGGGAAACAGCCCTGGTTGTGGTTCCTTGGTTCCATGCCATGGGTGTTGTGGGATACCTCAACAACCAGATTTACAGCGGCAATACCATGGTGGTCTTTCCCCGATTCGATCCCACAGAGTACCTGACTGCCGCGGTCAAGTACAGGGCCACACTTCTGGGAGGGGCCCCTCAACTCTACATCCCCCTGGTGAACCATCCTGACTTCGACAAATATGACCTCTCCTCTGTGAAACTCGCAGCTTCAGGGGCGGCTCCCCTTGCCAGATCGGTGCTGGGGAAGATGACGAAGGCCTTCTCCGGACTTGTGGCAGAAGGCTATGGCCTGAGCGAGTGTACCATGTGCGCGACCTTCAATCCGCCTTTCAGGGATCAGGTGAAGGAGGGAAGCGTGGGCCTCCCCCTTTTCGATACCGAAGTGAAGATCGTGGACGTGGCCACCCAAAAGGAGCTTCCCCCTGGCGAAGATGGGGAGATATGCATAAAAGGACCTCAGGTGATGAAAGGCTACTGGATGAGGCCTGAGGAGACCGAGAAAGTGCTCGTTGAAGGCTGGCTCTTCACCGGTGACATAGGTCATCTGGACGAGGATGGCTTTCTCTACATCACAGACCGTAAAAAGGACATGATCATATACAAGGGGTATAATGTCTACCCCAGGGAATTGGAAGAGGTCCTGTTCCTTCATCCCGCTGTGGAACAGTGTGCCGTTGTGGGCAAGGAGGAGGTGGAGGTGGGCGAAGCGCCCGTCGCCTTCGTAAAGCTGAAGGAGGGGCAGGAGGTCACATCCCAGGAACTCATGGATCACGTCAATTCCAAAGTGGCTGCCTACAAGAGGATCAGGGAGGTCATCTTCGTCGATGAGCTCCCAGTGAGCGCCGCTGGGAAGGTTCTCAAGAAAGAGCTTAGGAGCTGGCTGAGACAGAGAAGCTCATGATGAATGCTTTTCCAGTTGAGGAGAATGGTGCCATGGGTCGGATGGACAAAGGCGGATCTGGTGGGTGGAAGGCCTTCTGGAGCTTGATGGTGCTTGTCCTCATAGCCCTCGCCCTCATCATATGGCAATGGGACGAGATATCGAGAAGGCTCTGTCAGCCCTTGGCTGAAGAGATGGAGGCAAACTGTAGGGAGAAGATAGCCTCCCTGAGACATCCTATTCCGGCCCAGCCTCAACCGTTGGCCCAGGAGATCGCGCCGGAACAAGTGAGAAAGTGGGCTGAACTGACCGGCTCTTACCCCAAGTGGCCAGATGATCTCTTGGCCCCTAGGGATTGCGTGGAAGTGGAAGAGGACCTAAAGGCCATTTGTTCGGAGCTTGACAGAAGACCATATTTGGCAGGCCAGCTTCCTCAAGGGGGATCCTTCGAGCTTTTGAAGACGGCCCTGAGAGATCTCTCCTCAGTCGTCCCAGTTGTCTCGGCTGAGATGAGAAGACCGGATGCAGTTCTCGCCAATGTATTCCACTTCTACAGGGTACTGGGGCCCAGGAGGGTTTCCCTGATCAATGAGATAATGGCCAACGAGGAGGCCCTCTCCGAGCCCATGGCCATGGTCCTTTATAGGTGGGTTGCAGCTCAGGAGAAATGCAACCCCCAGGCCCCGGCAATCTCCCGAGAAACCTTCCTTGACTATGCTGCTTTCCTTATCAACACCATGGGTGGTCAGGGCTATCTTAGGAGGCGCTCTCCAAAAATAGCTTCCCTGGCCACATTCTATGCCCTAGTTGCCTTGGACACCGCTGCCAATGAAGGGAGGAATCCCCACGGCCTCGACTTGAGCCCCCACATAACTTTCTGCAAGTCCCTCCTGAGCAGACAGGATCTGGTATTCCGGGACAGGTATTTGCAACTCCTGGAAGAGATGGGGGAGAGGTGGAAAGGGCTTGGCCGTAAGAAGAGGGAAGGGCCCCAAAGAAGAGGCCCCTAGTCCTTTGGGGATCCTGGGAAGCCGAGGGGTCAAGGGGATTTTCCCAACGGGCATAGGGGAAAAGGAAGAAGATCTTGGAGATGGAAGCCTCCACTCGACTAAGTGGGTGAAAAAGGTATGAGAGTGCCCCGAGATCGCTAGAGTCAAGAGAGATCACCTGGCATGTACGGAAATGTCCTTGTCACTTTGGCTGCAATTCTCCTCTTCGAGCTTGTTCCCTCATCTGGGCTGAGCAAGTCCTTGGATTCCCTGGGAAGGCTGGGGATCATCTCAGTCTCCCTGGGGATCTACATCCTCATATGTCGCCTTTTGTTTTCCATCTCCCAGCTCAGAAAGAAAGGGGTCCTGGACAGGGAGATCTTCAAGATCCTCCATTCCTCGGTCAGCCAGAAATTCGCCATCGGAGCAACGGTCCTCTACGGTGCCTTGGTGTATTTCACTGGATGGAGGGAGTGGTCGCTTGAGGTGGCGGGAAAGGGTGGACAGGCGCTAGTGAGTCTTGTGGGGATCGCGCCTTTCCTCCTAGCAGCCCTAGGGGTTTGGATCGCAACATATCCTGGGAGGCACCTTTCGGGAAAAGGACTTCTCAGCCACATAGCGCTTCAAGCAGGATTTTTCCTGCCTGTCCTCTTCCCTTGGCTCTTCATAATGCTCTCCATGGACGTGCTCACACTCATCTCCCCTGGGCTTCAGAGGAAGCTCGATGAGAATCCACTGTGGTCCATGGGAGCACTTGTCGTCCTTCTAATGGCTATGTTATGGGCATTTCCAGGGGTCTTGCTCAAGTTCTGGAGGTGTCCCTCCTTGCCCCATGGGCCGAAGAGGGAGAGGCTCGAGAAGTTCTTCAGGGAGCACAAGTTCAAATACAGGGACATAAGGCTCTGGACAGTGCTTCAGGACTCCATGTCCACAGCTGGTGTTCTGGGGGTTCTCCCCGCTTCCAGATATGTGCTCGTCACTCCGTCGCTTCTCGAGACACTCGACGATCTCGAGCTTGAGGCAGTGATGGCGCACGAAATAGGGCACATAAAGCACAGGCACATGGTCTTCTATGTGGCCTTCATGATGGGCTTGACGGTACTCCTGGATCTCTTCCTCAAGGTGATGCCCCTTGCAGTGATGACGGGAATCTGGCTAGTTGGAGGTTCGGAGGTTTTCGCCGAGAGGCCCCCAGGGACCTTCGAGGCGATGGTCTCCCATTTCAAGACCTTCTCCATGATAGCGATTGTGCTCATGGCCCTGGTGTACCTGAGGCTGGGTTTCGGTCTCTTTTCGAGAAACTTCGAGAGACAGGCGGATCTCAACGCTCTGGAAATTCAAGGGGAGGCCTCCCCACTTATCAGATCACTGGACAAAATCGGGGGTTTTCATCCCCTTGTCCGCTCCATGCCCAGCTGGCATCACTATAGCATTGAGGAGAGGATCTCCTTTCTCCTCAAATGCCAGTGGGACCCGAAGGAGGCCGCAAGGCACCACAGGAAGGTCAGGTTACTGGTAGGAGGTTACTTGGTGGTCTTGGCTGGTCTCCTTTTCTGTCTTGTGGGCTGGAGGAATTTTCAATGGGAGGCCAAGCTCTTCTTTGCGTTGAGGGAGAAAGTTATTTTCTCCATGCTGGAAAAGGAGGCTGGGAACTCCGATGCGTGGTATCTGATCGGAACCATGGCCCTGGAAAAGGGAGATCTTCAAGAGGCGGAAAAGGCCCTCAGAAAGTCCATAGAACTGGATCCGCAAAACCCGGAGGCTCTGAACAATCTAGCCTGGCTCTATTCCACAGCCAATGATCAAAAATTCAGAAGACCAGAGGAGGCCTTGGAGCTCGCCCTAAGGGCAGCCCAGTTGAGGCCCAATGAACCCCACATCTTAGATACCTTAGCAGAGGCCTTGTTCACAAATGGCCGGATAAAAGAGGCAATAGAATTGGAGAGGAAAGCGATGGAGCTCGCCAGGGGCTCAAAGGAACACTATTTGAGACAATTGGAAAAATACGAGAGAGCACTTCAAGGGAGCTCGCATCCGGAGAAGGAGAGACTCCCTTGATCTATTTAGATGACGGTGAGAAGGAGGTCCCATGGAGATACGCCAATGGACTCCGGATAGCCTATTGGAGGTGGCTAGGGCTTTCCAGACAAGCAGGATAATCCTCACTGCCGCTGAACTTGACATCTTCACCCGACTAGGCCGTGAGGCCAAGTCCCCTAGGCAGGTCTGCCAGGAATTGGGCCTGGATGAACGGGCAGCAACGATCTTCATGGATGCTTTGGCAGCCCTCGGACTCCTCGAGAAGGAGGGATGCCTCTACAAGACCCCTTCTTCCCTATATCCCCATCTTTCCTCGGAATCCGAGACATCCATCCTTCCTCTCCTCCTTCACATGGGGAACCTCTGGAAGAGGTGGGGGAGCCTATCCAGGGTTCTTGTGGATGGGACTCCCGTGGAGGCTAGCTCCTGGGAGGAAAGACCGGATGAGGAGAGGCGAGCCTTCATAGGAGCCATGCACGTTCTGGCAAGAACTCTGGCGCCGGAGATAGTCTCCTCGGTAAATCTAGAGGGTGTGAGGCGGGTGCTCGATGTGGGTGGTGCATCTGGTACTTACACAGTGGCCTTCCTTAAGGCAAAGGAGGATCTCAGGGCGACCATCTTCGACCTTCCCAAGGTTATTCCCATGGCAAGGGAGAGGTTAGAGCGAGAGGGACTCCTTCATAAGGTTGAATTGGTAAGTGGAGACTTCGAGAAAGACCCCCTTCCACCGGGCCATGACCTGGTCTTTCTTTCGGCTATAGTCCACCAGAATTCTAGGTCCCAAAACAGGGCTCTCTTCGCCAAGGCAAGGGAGGCCTTGGTTCCGGGAGGGAGGCTCCTCATCCGGGACCACGTGATGGACCCTTCGCGCACAAGACCCGTTGCCGGAGCTATATTTGCAGTGAACATGCTCGTTTCCACAAAAGGGGGCAACACCTATACTTTCCAGGAGTTGGAGGAAGATCTTCTGGCTTCTGGTTTCGCAAGGGTTGCCTGGATAAGGAAAGGAGAGAGGATGGACTGCCTCATAGAGGCCGAGAAAGGAATTAGCTGAAAGCATGAACATCTCCCCTCTCAATACCAGAAAACATGTTAGGTTCCGCTTGCCTCTTCCCATGCGCTTCGCCCTCATAAGCGGCGAGGACAGAAGAAAGGTCTCCAAGTTTTACAGAACGACCCTCTGGGACATTAGTCTAGGAGGGGTCTCCATCATAAGCCCGGTCCTGAGGCTAGACGGAATACACTTTTTCTACAATGCCATACCCACTGTGAGGAATCAGATCATGATGCAGATCTACCTTCCCAGGCAAAACGATCCCCTCGTTGCCTTGGGTTATGCGGTGCAAGGTAGAGCAGTGCGCATCAAGGGCAAGAAGGCATACCTCATCGGTATCCACTTTCTCCAGATAAACGAGCAGCAGGGCCAAAGACTCAGAAGTTTCATAGAATCCTTGAGCCGCACCAGAGGCTCATAGCCCTCAAGGCCCGCTCCACACTTTGGAAAACGGGAATCTGGGCCTCAAGAAACATTCTTTCGATCTCACCCCTCTGAGGGCCGCCAAGACCGTGCGGCATGACCACGATGGAGGGGGTTACAAGCCCCTTGAGAGCCCCCATGCAGGTGCGCACCGTTGCCATGGTTATGCCCGGAAGCCTGTGTTCAGGGATGTGAAAATATTCCAGGGCCAAGATCAGGACCAATAGGTCTATCTCCCCAGATAAGTCCAGGAGCTTGAAGATTTCAGGAAAGAGAGGATACCTGAAGAATCCTGCAGCCAGATCCAGGGGGTTCTCCATGCTTGTCCCCGGAAGATCCAATATCCCCTTAAGTTTCTTGATGAGGGATCCGCTGAGTCTCGGGACCTCGAACCCGGCCTTTACGGCCTTGTCTGTATAGTTGACGCTGAGCCCGCCGCTCACGCAAACCAAGGCAATCCTCCTGCCCCTGGGCCTCCTGGACCACAGGACGCACTGGGTCGTCCCCACTAGATCCTCCAGATCATCCACCTCGATGGCCCCCACCTGTCGGAGAAGGGCTCTCCACACATCCGATGATCCAGCCATGGAACCTGTGTGGGATCTAGCGGCCCTTACGCCTGTGGATGTCTTTCCTCCCTTGAGCACAAGCAGAGGCTTCTTTCTGGCAACTTCCTCCATGGCATCTCTCAACTCCTTGCCGAATCTTGTCCCTTCGACATAGAACCACACCAGTCCTGTTGATTCATCTCTGGACAGGTGCTCGAGGAGCTCCACACTCGAGACGTCGGCCTCATTACCGTAGGAGACTGCCTTGGAGAACCTGAGACCTCTGGAAGCCCCAAAGAGAATTCCCGAGATGGTCATGCCGCCACTTTGTGATACGTATCCTATGGGCCCAGGCTCCTTGGGGAAGTCCGGCCTGAAACTGAGCCCCCTAGAAGGACAATAGACTCCCATACAATTGGGGCCTATGAGTCTAAAAGGCTGGGCCTTAATCCATTCCCTTATTCTCTCCTCCAGAAGAGCTCCTTGAGGGTCGCCCGATTCGGAAAATCCGGATGTGAAGACCGTGACCGACTGCACCTCTTTCCTGGCCGCATCTTGCAATACATCCCAGACCGAGGATGCTGGCACAGCAACTATAACATGATCCACTCGATCGGGTATATCTGTAAGCCTCCTGTAAGTGGGAAAATCATCCACCTTTTCTCCCCTGAGATTCAAGGCGAAAAGCCTTCCAGGAAACCCCATCCCTACCAAGGACTCGAGGAAGAATCGGTTGACATTCATCTCCTTGGGCGAAACTCCCACCACAGCCACGGAGCTTGGAGAGAAGATCACATCTAAGGGAAGCTTTGAAGAGGGCCTCTCAGCTCGAGCCGCCTTTTCCATTTCCTTCACTTGAGCCTCCATATGGAGAGTATTCTCCGTTACAATGAACCCTGGAACGAAAAAAGATACGCCACTTCAAGAGGTTTGCGCAAGGCTAAAGACCAAGGCAAAAGAGGAATCCACCAGAGGATAAGGGGGTTAGAGGTTGAGTAAGATTTTGTTGATATATCCGCCTTTTGCTGTTCCAGCAGGGCCTCCTCTCGGTATATGCTCTCTCACCTCGTTTCTCAGAAAAAGGGGGGTGGAAGCCGCTGTCCTGGATCTAAACGTAGAGGCTTACGAGATCCTGCTCTCCAGGGATTTCCCCACACCGCTTCCCGAAGACACCTTCTCCAAAAGGAGCCTCTCAAGGCTCGAAGATCTGGTGAAGGAGTTCAAGTCTTCATCGGCCTTGAAAAGCTCTGGCAATTACGTGAGCCTCGTGAGACATTTGGAGAGGGTGCTCTGGCTTCGCTCGGCGGCAGCTGGGGCCCCGAGGATAAGCTTCACCAATTTCAAACACCCGACCCTAAGCCCTCTGAGGAGCAGGGATCTTTTAGAGACGGCCGAAAAACCAGATCTGGGTCCAGTGGGCGATATTATCATGGACAGGGCGATCTCAGAGGTGAAGGGAGCCAGACCTCATTGGGTCGGCCTTTCGGTCCAGTTTCTGGGGCAGGCCCTTCCAGCCATGGCCATAGCAGGGGCCCTCAAGAGGAATCTTCCCCATCTCAGGATCGCAATGGGGGGAGGCCTCGTGACATCATGGCATAGGTTGGGGAAGACCCTAGATCTGAGGCCATGGATTGACAGGGTGATACCAGGAAGGGGCTATCTTCCCCTTGCCCAGTTGATGGGGCTCAATGGAGATATGGAGGATCCCGTCCCTGCTCCCGACTTTTCTCAGCTATCCCTCAAAAAATACTTTTCACCCGAGACCATAGTCCCTTTTGCTACCTCATGGGGGTGTTACTGGGGGAGATGCAGGTTTTGTCCCGAGGCAGACGGCGCTTCCACTTTCACGACCATTGATCCCAGGGAGGTGCCCGCAAGAATCGCTCAAGTGGCCCAGAAGAGCAATTCCCATTGGATCCACATCATGGACAACGCCATTCCCCCTCCGGTGCTTCTGGAGCTGAGCAGAAGCAAGCTTGGGGTGAGATGGTTCGGTTTTTCCAGGATGGAACCCTTGCTAGGAAAGCCCAAGGTGGCCCGGGGCTTGTATGAATCCGGTTGCCGCATGCTCAAGTTGGGCCTTGAAAGCGGCTCCATGAGGGTTCTGCGAATCCTTCGCAAGGGCACAAGGGTTGATGTGGCAAAGAGGGTCCTTTTTGGGCTTCATGAGGCTGGAATAGCCACTTATGTCTATGTGCTCTTGGGAACACCAGGGGAGACCATCGAGGATGCTAGGAAGACCGTGGAGTTCCTCCTGGAAAATCACGAGAGCGTGGATTTCATCCATCCTTCCATCCTGAACCTGCCAAGGCGCGAAAGGGACCTCGAAGGCTTAAACTTGAGGGAGTTTCCAGGCCGAGGGGAGGAGGACCTAAGCCTCTATGTGGACTTCCATGGCACAGATGGGATGGACAGAAAAGGTGCGAGGCATTTTCTCAAAAAGGAATTCGAGAGAAACGATCTCCTTAGGGCCCTCATCAAGAGGGATCCCCCATCGTTTGGCTCGAATCACGCTGCTCTACTGGGCAAGAAGGCCCCTTCTCGGAAAGCTCTTCAGGGGTGAGTCAAGAGGATTGGGGGCCAAAACTCATGGGCTTGGGAGAATGATCCCACCTAGGTCTCGGGGGAATTGAGGCCTGGTGGCGTAATTGCCATGGGGCTTCTGTACAAGATACATGCTCCCAGCTCCAGCATCATTGGCTCGAGGAAAGGCCTTTCGGGGAATCCCAAAAGATGTGCCTCGCACCTACAGTCCGAGGAACCGAAGCCTCTCACAGGAACAAAAGAGCCTTCTAATTCCTTTACTTTCGAGACCCATCTGCACTCCAGTCTCTCTTCGCTCTCCCTCACCCAGACCTCAACTGGTGTAGCAGGCGGATGAAAAAAGTCTATATGCCACTTGGGACTTCTTGGATACGATAGATGCCTCCCCAACCTCGGCCAGAAGCCACCTCGTCCGAGGGCGCTTCCCACATAGAGGAAAGTTCCCAGTGGAAACTTGACTGGACCGAGTCTTCCAATTCTCAGTATGGCCTGCTTCCTGAGCTCGTAGAGGACCAGATATGTCCCTCTTTTCCCCGCACACACCTTCCGGAGATCCAAGATGAACCCTTCTGCCATGAAAGCCTCCGTGCTCCCTCGAAGAGCATTTCTGAAGAGGACCCTCCGACCTACTTCTACCGCACGGAAAGTCTTCTTGCAACCTATGGCCCTGACCTTTATGATTGCCGAAGAAAGAGACCTCTCGGGAGATGAATCATGGAGAAGGTTTACAGGACCCATTGTGCGAGGATGGACCACGGGGGATGCGGTCTCCTTGTGACTGTGAAGGATGGCAAGGTGATAAAGGTGGAGGGAGATCCTGATTCTCCCATAAGTTTTGGCTTCGTGTGTCCCAAGGGGCTCGCAGCGATAGAGAAACTTCACCATCCCCACAGACTCACAAGACCCCTTCTCAGGGTGGGCTCCAGGGGAGAGGGCAGGTGGCGAGCCATAGGATGGGATGAGGCTTTGGAGATCCTGTCCAGGAAAATAAGGGAAGTCTCCCAGAGAGAGGGCCCACAATCCATAGTCTTCGGCCAGGGAGCGCCCAAGGGATTGGAGTTCTGGTTGATGATGAGGCTTGCCAATGTGATTGGCTCCCCCAATGTCGCGGGGATTGGAAACATGTGTCACATGCCCAGGGAAATATCATCCGTCCTCACATTCGGCTTTTGGCCCGAGGTGGACTACGATCATCCGCCAAGATGCATAGTCCTCTGGGGGAGCAATCTGGATCAGACCAATGAGGAGTCCACCATATCGTCAAGGCTCAGAAGGGCATTGGATAGGGGAAGCTCCCTCATCATTGTTGACCCCCGACCCACTAGGATGACGAGCAGGGCTCGCATGTGGCTGAGACCGAGACCAGGGACGGATTCCGCTCTGGCCATGGGGATGATGCGGGTGATGGTGGAGGAAGGCCTCGTGGACATGGAATTTGTCCGGAGGTGGACTGTGGGGTTCCAGGAGCTTTCCGAGAGGCTCAGGGACTATCCCCTCGAGAGGGTGGAGGAGATAACCTGGGTGCCGGCCCATCTCATAAGGGAGGCAGCTAGGCTTTACTCAAAAGAGAGGCCATCGGCCATCCAGATGGGAAATGCCCTGGAGCATACAACCTCCGCTCACCAGGCATGCAGGGCAATTGCTTGCCTCATGGCCCTGAGTGGAAACCTGGAGGAGCCTGGGGGCAATGTCAAGCCTTCCCCTCCTCACCTCATGAGATTGAGGGAGTTCGTCCTAATGGATCGCATGCCCGAAAGAAGGAAGATGATGCTGAGCCGGAGCTGGAATTTCCACCCGCTGCTTGCTACCGTCCCAGCTCAACTCGCAACCAGGGCTTTTCTCGAAGGAGATCCCCATCCGATAAAGATGGCTTATCTTCAAGGGACGAATCCAATTCTGAGCTATCCAGACTCACAGAGGGTGCGCAAGGCCCTGGAGGGCCTTGAATTTCTGGCTGTAGCTGAGATCTTCATGACGCCAACTGCCGCACTTGCGGATCTCGTGCTCCCTGTGGCCACCCATATGGAGTTCGATGACATTGGAAATTATGGGCTTCCCAAATCCTTCGTTCTAGCGAGGCCAAAGATAGTGGATCCTCCTGGAGAGGCTTGGTCGGATATTCGCATCCTCAATCAGCTGGGAAGAAGGCTCGGTCCCAAGGACGCTTTCTGGGAGGATGAATCCCAAATCCTCGATGAGGTCTTGTCCCCTTCGGGTCTCACCTATGAGGAGTTCAAGGAAAGACTCATTCTGTGGGGCGAGAGGACGTACAGGTCTTACATTCAGCAAGGCTTCAGAACGCCATCGGGGAAAGTGGAGCTCAGATGCGATCAGCTCAGGGATAGGGGATTGGATCCCCTGCCCGGATTTCAGGAGCCCACTGGGAGCGTCTCCTCCCCATCTAAGGATTATCCCTTCATCCTCACTAGTGCCAAGAACCCCGTCTTCTTCCATTCGGCATGGAGACAGATCCCCTCCTTGAGAAAGATCTCCCCTGAGCCCCTCTGCGAGATATCGCCAGAGACCGCTGCTCTGCTGGGGATAGGAGATGGTGAATGGGTATGGATAAAAACGGAAAAAGGCAGCATAAGACAGAAAGCCAAGATTGTCCAAGGCCTGGATCCACGTGTGGTGTGTGCCGCTTACGGATGGTGGTTCCCGGAGAGGGGATACGAGACCCTTTTCGGATGGAAAGACGCCAATATCAACGTGCTGACTTGTGACTCCCCTCCCTTCGATCCCCTAGTTGGGAGCGTAAACCTCAGGGGGATCCCCTGCGCTTTGGAGAGGGCACAAGGTGACGGATGATTGTGGAGACCAATCTTCTTGAATTCTCAAGGACCTCTTCTATTCCTCGAGAATCCAGCTCCTCCCAGTGGGCTCCAGCACACACGACTACGTTACCACCCAGAGAGGCGGCCAGTCTTTCGGCCGCCTCCTTAACCAAATGGTCCTCTTTGTGGCCCGGATAAGTGAACACGGAGGCCGTGCTGCTTGTAATCTGCGGATCCCTGAGGCTCGGCCTTGGAAGGGCCATTCCCACTGCACCCACATGGGGCCTGTCCCCGCCCCATATGCACACGACATAATCTTCGCCCACCTGAATTACCCTGGCCTTGAGATCATGGCGACCGGTCCTAGTCCTGAAAAGCCTGCTTGAGCCATCTCCAGCCCTTCGCATCTCTCCTCCTTTGGCCCAAGGAAATCTCCTTGGATCCCAAAACGTAGATGGACCCCCACCATTATTGCCCCGAATGGCACCATCGAGGCAAGGCCGAGATCATGGGCTTGAAAAAGAGATCCGGTTGGGTTACGTTTCCTTTCACTTCCCTTGGAAGGGAGTTGGGAGAGATGGCGATACAACTTTTAGAGGGTTTGCTCGATATTATCATAGTGGCTTTGCTCCTCAGGCTCCTGATTCGTCCATCGGAAGCCCACTTCAATCCCCTCTATGGGCTCCTATACAGGATAACGGATCCCGTGCTTGCACCTTCTCGCTACGTGACCAGAGCCCCGTGGCAGGGGATCCTGCTCATGGTGCTGGTTGTGGCCATCTTCAGGGGGATTCTCAACAGCCTAGCTGGCTTCCCGGATCTCCAAGAGGCCGTGGGGAGAAGCTTGCTGGAACTGGTCCAACTGGTATTCCAGGGATACATGGTCCTGTGGTTCATTGCAATCTTCACTTCCAGCCTCTACACAAATCCCCTAGCACAGATAATGGGGAGGGCCTTCTTGCCCATAGACTACCTTTTGGGAATTTTCGGGATCCCTAGGCGCAAGATCCTGCCATATTCCTTCCTTTTGCTATTGGTCCTCTTCGGCCTTCTAGCCACTGTCGTGAGGGGGGTTTTCCTGGTAGGGGCTTTTCCCTCAGTCAGGCTTTTGGTCGTATCCATCGGAGAGGGACTCCTCCTCGCTGTTGGTCTCTTCCCTTTCCCCGGCTTCTTCTCCATCGTCCTCATCCTGGGAGCCATTCTGAGTTGGTTTTCCCCCGATCCCAGAAATCCCCTGGTGCAGGCAGTCTATGGAATATCGGAGCCTCTTCTCTCTCCCTTCAGAAAGTTCGTGCCTTCCTTTGGGGCCATAGACATATCCCCCATTGTGGCCCTCCTGGCATTCCAGATCTTGGGTGGTGCTATCCAGAGGCTCATAGTGGAGCTCTTCAGGCTCCTGGGGTGAGCGAAAGGCGCCCCTTGGGGGATTGCGGGCTCGAGGGTCCCTTGGGCCTATCTTGAGGGGGAAGGGAAATGGCTGGAAAACTCCCTTGACTGAGCCTATCATGGTCAAGATGTGTCCCTGAAAGAAAAAAACTGGGGAGGTGCTAGGTATGAGGTCATTTGGGAAGAGGTTTTGTTGGGTTTTGGTCGTTTTGTTGCTAGCGGGAGGTCCCTCTTGGGTTTTGGGAGCAGTGGGAGTGGAGTCCACATCGGTTCAGAAGCTTGAGCTCCCGAGCAAGCCCAGGGATGTAGCCGTCTCCGAGGACGGTCAATGGCTTTTTGTCCTGGGTGAGAAAGAGGTGATGGTCTACAGAGCTGGATCCACAGAGCCCCTTGCCAAGATCAATGTCCAACAAGGGTTTGATAGACTGGTTTACTCAGGTGTCCACCAGGCCCTCATTCTGACGAGCCAAGAGTCCAAATCCATGGAGGTCCTGAAGCTCGAGTTCATTCACGAGGTGACCATAGATGGTCATCCCTTCAAGGGACCGGAGAACGCCCGTGTGACCATAGCTGTCTTCGATGATTACCAGTGTCCTTACTGTGCCAGATTGGAGCCCCAGTTGAAGCAAGTGCTCCAAAAGTATCCAAATGATGTGAAGCTCGTGATAAAGCAATTCCCCCTTCGGAGTCATCCACAAGCCATGCCAGCTGCCAAGGCTGCCCTCGCTGCCCACAGACAGGGCAAATTTTGGGAGTTCCACGAAAGGCTCTTCGAGAAGCAAAAAGAGCTAAATGACGCGAAGATAAACGAGATAGCTCAGTCCCTTGGCCTGGACATGGAAAGGTTCCAAAACGACATGAAGGATCCAGCCATACAGGAGATGATCAACAAGGACATCCAGAACGGTTATCAGGTACAGGTTCGAGGCACCCCCACGATCTTCGTGAACGGGAAGCTTGTCCGAAGACCGGACTTCATGGGGATAGTCCAGATTGTGGAAGAGGAGCTCAAGAAAAGCGCCTCCAAATGAAAGAAGACAGGGCTAGCGCCTCGGGATGGGAGACGGGATGAAGAGGAGGGATTTTCTCAAGGCCGGGATGGGAATCGGTGTTTCCACTCTTGCCATGAGATGGTCGTGGGAGATCCGAGCAGGCTCTGATCCACGACCGAAAGTCAAATTGCACCCAGAAATAGATGACCTTCTCGTTGTGGGAGTCACTGATCCGTCGATGACAAGGGGCCATGAGCCCCACTCGAGTTGGGCGAGGCAAGAGGAGCTCGTAGTCACGAAAGCTGTATGGGAGAACATGGACAAGATGGCATGTGGCTTGAGTGGACTAAAGGATCCCCAGAAGGCTTGGAGGCAGATATTCATAAAGCCACCCGGGAAATCCTGGGGGGATGTGACGGTGGCGATAAAGACCAACAATATCGCACTCCAGCACACAAGGAGTGCGGTCATGGCAAAGGTCTGCAGAGTGCTCACGGAAATCTTGGGAGTGAAGGCTGAAAACATTCACATCTACGATGCAATTCATGGAAGTGGAATGAGCAGATCCACCCCATTTTCAGGTCTACCAGAGGGGGTGAGAATCGAGGATGCTTGGGGAGGAGTGACGAGTTTCACCACTGTTCCCAAGCCTTGGAGGGATGGGAGGAGTCGATCCAAGTGCATAGCCCCCCTTGTTGAAGGCAAGGTGGACATCCTCGTGAACATAGCCCTTTGCAAGGGCCACAGCTCCCGCTTCGGCGGGTTCACCATGACCATGAAAAACCACTTCGGCACCTTTTCTCCGAGACCTGGCCACGAGGAGGGAAGCGGGGACTACCTCATAGCCATAAACAAGACCCAGGAGATCCTTGGTCCCATGGATCCAAAAACTGGGAGGGTCCTTTTCCCTCGTCAACAGCTGTGCATAGTTGATGCCCTCTGGGCCAGCAAGGGGGGACCGGGAGGCAATCCGACTCATCAGCCCAATTTCTTGGCCATGGGCACTTTCTCCCCGGTTGTGGATTACTTGGTCGCGACGCAGTTCAGGGGGGAGAAGATGGGATGGAAGCCAGAGCCGGAGGTGGTTGGCAGGTTCTTGGAGGAGTTTGGCTATGCTCCAGAGGATCTGGCCAACAACGGGAGAATTCTCGAAGTATGAGGTTCTGGGATGGCCAGGAGGAAGAGAATATCCTCTTCACTCTTTCGAAAGATGGCCCAGAGATTGGGCCTTCCTCCAGGGACCCCGGTCCATGTTGGGGAGAAAAAGACAGAGAAGGTAGTTGTTCGAGTTGTGTTCTACGATGCCGAGGGAGCAGAGCTCAAGTGGCCTTGGGGATACCCCGCAGCCCCGGGATTGATGGCTATGATCTCTCCTTTCATGTTGTGGTATTTCAACAGGAAAGGATGGCTCTGAAAGGAGAAGGACTTCTGGAGGAGGCGGCTTCCATGGGTCGAGGGGAAAGAAGAGGGTCGGATGCGGTGCTGAGAGTCGACTCTAAAAGACGTTATCGCGCCATAGTTAGGGGCGAAGGTATATACCTCTACGATAGCGATGGGAAGCGTTACATAGATGCCTCCGGAGGTCCCATTCTGTGCAACTTGGGCCATGGCATAGCCGAGATGGCCGAGGCCTTGGCTGAGCAGGCAAGGAAGATAGCCTTCGTTTATCGGAGCGATTTCACAACTCCTGCCCTTGACGAAGCGGCCCGCAAGATATGCGAGCTTACTGGTCTTGCCATGAAGAAGGTCTTTCTCGTAAGTGGTGGCTCGGAGGCCAATGAGATAGCGGTGAAGATAGCGAGGCGTTTCCATTTAGAAAGAGGGGAAGGGACAAGGTACAAGGTCATATCGAGATGGTTGAGCTATCACGGAATGACGCAGGGGGCCCTGGCCTGGAGCGGAATGCCCACAAGAAGAAGGGACTATGTGCCAATGCTAAAGGACGACGCACACATCCCTCCAGCCTATTGCTACAGGTGCTGGTTTGGCCTGGAGCCATCGAGCTGCGATCTCCAATGTGCTAGGGCACTTGAGCACGAGATCTTGTGCCAGGGGCCAGAGAACGTAGCTGCCTTCATAGCAGAGCCAGTTTCTGGAATGTCCCTTTGCGGCGCTCACCCCAGGGCTGAATACTTCAAATTGGTCAGGGAGATCTGTGACGAGCACGGGGTGCTCCTCATATTGGACGAGGTGATGACAGGATTTGGTCGCACGGGAAGGTGGTTCGCATATGAGCACTTTGGCATCGTTCCAGACATCCTGACCCTGGGAAAGGGCCTTGGGGGAGGATACTTCCCTGTGGGAGCAGTGGCCATCTCCCAGAAGGTTGCGAAGGCCATAGAGGATGGAACTGGTATATTCTCTCCAGGATTTTCCTGGGCTGGGAATCCTCTCGGGGCGGCAGTGATATCGAGGGCCATAGACTACCTCAAGGAAAAGGGGCTTGTGGAGAGGGCCGGGAAGATGGGGCGGTATCTTGGGGCGAGGTTGAGGGAAGAGCTCTCATCCCATCCCACTGTCGGAGATATAAGGGGAGTGGGCCTCATGTGGGGTGTGGAATTCGTGAAAGACAAGATCACAAAAGAGCCCCTGGACCCCAAGCTCAGGTTTCACCAGAGACTTGCCCACAGGGCTCTGGA
>Ga0197142_1001028_pt1 | contig 25813 bp, 20 predicted proteins | sample GBS60_MetaG_FD_148614 | JGI IMG/M metagenome (GOLD analysis project Ga0197142, IMG submission 148614) | Sediment microbial communities from Great Boiling Springs, Gerlach, Nevada, United States - GBS 60_MetaG | ecosystem: Environmental > Aquatic > Thermal springs > Hot (42-90C) > Sediment... | reverse complement strand
CAGGAGGTCATGGCCGGAGACCAGGATGGCCTTGCCGGCCTTGTGCCCCAGGGGCACCCGGGTGGGCACCGGGTGGCCGTAGCGGCCGGTGTTGCCGGCATCCAGAAGCTCCATGGCCCTAAGATTTATCTCGCCGCATTTGAGCACCAGGCTGAGGAGCTCCTGGAGCCCCAGGTTGGGGTCGGGCAGGGCGGCAAAGGCTTCGTGGATGAAGGCATAGACCTTCTCATCCTCCTGCCCCAGGATCTGGGCATGATCGGTGTAGGCGCACACCCCTTTGACGCCGAACAGGAGGATGTGTTTGAGGGACAGGAGATCGGGGTTGGCCGCCGGGTAGGATTTGAGGCCCACCGCCTCGGCCTGGGTGAGCATGCCCTCCTTGGTCTTCTCCGGCTGGAAGACCGCCGGGCCGCTCCAGTCGGTTTTGCCGCCGGCGGCCCTGACCTTTTCCTTCAGGCGCTCCCGGAGCTCCACCGCCCTCTGGATGAAGGTGACGAAGCGCTCCGGGTCAAAATCCACGTTGGTGAGGGTGGCAAAGCTGGCCTCGCAGGTGAAGACGTTCACCTCCCGGTCGCTGACCCCCACCTGGCGGCCGGCCACCGCCACCTGGGCCAGTCCCTGGAGGGCATAGATGAGGAGATCCTGCAGGGCGGCCACTTCGGGGTCCTTGCCGCAGACGCCCAAAACGGTGCAGGCCTCGCCTTTGGCGGCCTGTTCACACTGATAACAGAACATAACGTCCTCCTTGCGAAAGGGGATTTTCCCGGTTGTCCCGGCCGGGTTCAGCATCCGGGTGGCTGCCCCGGGGTGAACCCAAGGTAAATCCTGCCTAGGAACTTAACCAGGCCGGACAGCGGAATCCTTGACTTAAGACAAAAGACAAAGGCGGAATTTTTCCCGGACCCCGGGACCGGTTTGGAGAAAAGGGGGCCGCCAGCCGAAAAGAAAGGCGAGATGGCTGCCGGAAAGCATGCAGGCAAGGCCGCGGCGGGCCTGATGGCGCTGGCTCTGCTGGCTATACCGGCCGGGGGAGCGGCGTCGGAGAGCGCCCCCGCGGGAGTGTCCGACGCCCAGCTCTTCACCCGGGAGTTCCGGGAGAAAGGGGCCCTGCGGTTCTACGAAACCGCGGAGGAGGAGCTCCGGCTGGGCAGGTTTGAGGCCGCCTTCCTGCGCTACCGGTTTCTGACGGCCCGGGTGGGCGGCGACCCGGCCTACCGCCCCCTGGCGGCCATGGCGGAGCACCGGCTGAAGTTTCTCCGCGGCCAGATGGGTCTTGCCGGAGTGGAGGTGCCGCCCCTGCGGCCGGCCAAGCTGCGCCTGCGGCGGGCGGGGGTCAGCCGCTCCCCGGCCGCCCCTGAGCCCGAAAGGCCCTCCCCGGCGGCGCAGCGGGGAGCCCCGGGCCCCCCGGTTCCGCCGGTCCCGGAGGTGCAGGCCGCGCCGGAGTCCGGAAATCCGCCGCCAGCACCCCCCGCCCCGCCGCCTTCACCCCCCGAACCTGAGGAAGCGGCGGGTAAGCCCGCCCCGGAGACGCCGCCCCCCACCCGCTGGCAGCGGTGGAAGCAGCGCCTCCTCTTCTGGCGGAAGTAGGTGGCCTCAAGGGGGAATGGCCTCACCTTCATCCGGAGGGAGGGCGTCGCTCTCTGAGGAGAACCGGGTCCGGAGGCAGAGAGAAAGGGGGAGGAGGAAGCAAGGAGACCGGAAAGAATCTGCCCCGCAAAGGTCTGGTCGGTGACGTTCCTGCCTTCAAAGAGAGTGATTGAATGGAGGGCGAAAGATGTGTAAGGCGTTTTCCTTTCAGGTTCGGCCGGATCCCCGGGAACTGCGCTTTCGTTGCAGGTTTGGTGAAAGGGGAACGTGGTCCTGCAAGCTTCAGCCCGCCTGACCCGTCGGTGGAATAACTTCGGGAGAATCAGGAATTATTGGAAAAGTCGATTGATTCCATGATCTCTGAATCCTTTTTTTCCTCAGTGTGATTTATTATCAGGTATTTTAATATAGCCGTTATCTTCGTTTGCATTTCCTCCAAAAAATTTTTTCCTTGTTCAGTGATTTGATAATATTTGCGGGCCCGCCCTTTGAATATTTTGATCCTGCTCTTGCACAGGCCGTCATTTTCAAAGTTGTGAAGGATGGGATATAACGTCCCCGGACTGATATCGTATCCCATCTCTTGCAACTGTTTTCTTAACTTGTTACCATAAATGGGGTATTGGGAGACCTGATGCAAAATATATAGTTTCAGGATTCCCTGCCAAAAATCTTTCCTGATGGATTCCCGGATGGACATATACGCAATTTGATATATGTCCATTTAAGAATATTGAAAAATTTGTTAAAATTTGGTTAAAATAAAAGGAGTATTTTAGGGGAGGCTCCCATGGGAGTGTTCGATGATGGCCTCAAGGGGACGGTGCCCAGCATCCTGGTGATTCTGGGGGTGGCCCTGGCGGCCCCCATTGTCCTGCCGGCGGTGGCGGCCGTCTCCCGCCCTCTGGCCAAGACCCTGATCAAGGGCTACCTGGCCCTGGCGGACACGGTGAAGGAATACGCGGCGGAAGCCGCGGAGCAGATCAGCGATCTGGTGGCCGAATGCCAGGCGGAGCGGGCCCAGGCCTCGCGGGGGGCGGCCCCCACGGAACCCCCTGCGGCCTGATTCCGGGGAGGGGCCTGAGATGACCGGCGAGGCCCTGAGAGTGGTGCATGCCTGCCCCGGACGGGTGCGCCTCAAGGCGGCGAAGCTCAAGGGCGACCCGGCCTTTGCCCAACGGGTGGCGGAAAGGTTGCAGCGGGTCCCGGGCCTTCGGAAAGTGGAGGCCTCTCCGGTGACGGGAAGCCTTCTGATTTATTACTACCTGCCGGAGCTCACCACCCCCGCGTCCATGCTGGCTCTGACCGAGACCACCGGCGAACTCTTCCCCGAGATTGACCCCCAAAGCCTGCTGGGGAGTCTGGAATCCCTCACCGACCCCCCACCCCCCGCCAGCAGCGGGGTGCGGGAGGCGATGGCGGCGCTGAACGCGAAGGTGGCGGCCCTCACCGGCGGCCTGGGCCTCAACCTGCTGGTGCCCCTGGTGTTGTTCGGATTGGGAATCCGGAGCCTCCTGCAGGCGGAAAAGATCCCCGCCCCCCGCTGGCATGATTATTTCTGGTATGGCTTCAGCACCTTCATGCTGCTGAACCCGAGGACCGAGAGGGAAACGGGGTAATCGGGGAGGGCTCCGGGACACCGGAGGCCTGGAGGACAGGAAAAGGATTCAGACGCCTGAGGGGCCGGTCAGCCCAGGAAAATTTCCGCCGGACAGGGCCCGTTCCCGGCTGGCCCCCATTCCACCAGCTCCGGTGTCCCGCCTCCCTTCCGGGCGCCGGCGGCGCCGGGAGCACGCCCCGGAAGATGATCCGGGAGGACAGGCCAGGAGAGCCTCTCTTTCAGATGAGGGCGGCCACCAGACGGGTCAGGGCCACCTCCAGGAGGCTGGAGGCCACCGCATTGGTCACCGTGCTGAAAAAAGTGCCTTGGACCTGGGTCTGGCCAAGGGTCCCGGGCCCCTGAGGGGTCCTTTCTTCCAGATAGCCCAGCTCCTTCAGGGCCAGAATGATCTCCTCCTGGCCGATGAGGCGGGGGTTGTAGAGGATCAGGACATTGCCGGTGACGGGATTGGCCGAGACCTCATCCACCCCGGGCGACAGTCTGAGGTGCTGCTCCACCTCCCGGGCTTTGAGGGGCGCGTTTTTGACCTCGGGAATCTTGATGCGCAACCGCCCGTCCAAGGCATGGACATAGGATGAAATGATATTCACCGTGTCTCCCCCTTCCCAGTCATTGCTACCCTGTATCTAAGGGGCCAGAATTAAACCAGGATATTGGAAAAGTTAAAAGTTGGTTAGAAGGGATCCTGACCAGCCAGGGAGGGCTGCCGCCGCTGTAGGGATCCGAGGGGAAACATATATCGCCCGCCAAAGTTTCAGTTCCGGAGGCAAGAGATTATAAAGTGGGAAAGAGAGGAGAGCTGAGTCCTTGGAGGGAGTCACCGTAGTGTTGTCACACCCGGGGCATGTGATCCTGGCCCTTGCCAAACTGAAGGGCAACCCGGACCTGGCCCGGGAAGTGGAGGCCCGCCTGCTCGCCATCCGGGGAATCAACGAGGTGGCGGTGAACCCTGAGGCCGGGGAGGTGGAGATCCGGTATGAGCCGGACCGCCTGACCTCCCTGACCTCGCTGTGGGCCCTGAAAGACGTGATGACCCGTTTCTTTCCGGAAATCGATGTGTGGGAGCTGGCCTCGGTGCTGGCCCCCCGAACCTGAGCGCCCCATTGCCCCCGCCGCAGGGGCGATGAAAAACCCAGGCGGTCCCGGAGGACGGGGATGACCGCCCAAAGGAGGGTCGTATGGCTGCGGAGGAAACCAAACCGGCAGGCGGTGTCGGCGAGATGCTGGGCCAGGCCGGGAGCACGGTGAAAGAGGGGATCGTCGGCGGCCTCAAAGGGATCCAGGAGATCGAGTCCCAGATGGTGACCCTGGCCCGGCAGACGGTCACCGATGTCCTCCAGGGCACCGGAGCGGTGGCCTCGGAGACGGTGAACGTCAGCAAGGAGTTGGTCAAAGGGGTCATCAAGGCCACGGAGGAGGTGGGCACCGGCCTCATTGTGGGCACCAAGAACGTGGCCAAGGGGATTCTCCTGGGCATAGGAGACGTAGGCGGCGACGTCCAGCAGGCCGCCACCCAGCTGGTGAAGGGCGCGGTGCGGGGCGCGGCCGAGGTGGGGAGTGACGTGGCCCTGGTGGCCAGAAGCGCGGTAACCGGGGTGATGGAAGCCGCGGGCCAGATCGGCTGCAACGTGGGCGCCGCGGCCAAGGCCGCGGTCAGCGGTGCCGTGGAGGCGGTGGGCACCTTAAGCCTCGGCGCCATCGGCCTGGTGCGGGACGTGCTGGTGAGCGCGGTGGAAGGCGTCAAGGACGTGGCCGGGGCCATCCTTCCCAAAGGGGCACCCCCGGCGGAAGTGGAGGCCAAGGGCGAAGCCCCGGCGGAGAAAAAGCCCTTTCGCCCCAAACCGGAGACCGGGCCCAGCCCCCAGCCCTGAGCCGGGCCGCGCTCCCTGGGAATAAGCCGGGATGGTGGAGGCCGTTCACACCGCGGTGGCGGGCAGGGCGAGGTATCGGGTCAGTGGCCTGAAGCGCGCCCCCGAGCTCAAAAAGCTCCTGGAATTCAGGCTCTCCCGGACTCCGGAGGTCACCCAGGTATCCGCCAGTGATCTCACCGGCACGGTTCTGGTGTACTTCAATTCCGATGGCACGGTGGAGAGCCTGGCGGAGCGCATCGCCGCCATCGTGGAGGAATACCACAATCATGGCCAGGCAGGGGCGCCCTCCGGCAAGGCAGGGGAGGAGGCCGGCTGGCCGGACCCGGTTTCCGGCCTCACCCCCGCCTATGAGGCCATCAAGGGGCTGTTTGCCCACGGGAGCCAACCCCGGGAGGCCTGGCACACCCTGACCCCGGAGGAGGTGCTGGCCCGCTTCGGCACCTCCCCGGACACTGGCCTCTCCTCCCGCCGGGCCCGGGAGAATCTCGCCACCTACGGCGCCAATCTCCTGCCGGAATCCCAGCCCCGTTCGGGCTGGGAAATCTTTCTCGGGCAATTCCGGTCCCTGCCGGTGGCCCTCCTGGGGGCGGCGGCGGGGCTGTCCCTCCTCACCGGGGGTTTGGCGGACGCCCTCCTCATTGCCGGCGTGGTGGTGGCCAACGCCTTTATCGGCTACAAGACCGAAAGCGAAGCGGAAAAGACCATCCGCTCCCTCCAGACCCAGGTGCGGCCCACCGCCCTGGTCATCCGGGACGGCCGGATGAGCGAGATCCTGGCCGCCGAAGTGACCCTGGGGGATCTGGTGGTGCTGCGCCCCGGGACCTATGTGCCGGCGGACGCCCGGGTGGTGGCGGCCCACCATCTGTCCGTGGACGAGTCGGCCCTCACCGGGGAGAGCCTGCCGGTGGTGAAGGACCCCCGGCCCCTTCAGGAGGCGGAGACCCCCCTGGCCGACCGGGTGAACATGGTGTACATGGGCACCCTGGTCACCGGCGGCGAGGGGCTGGCGGTGGTGGTGGCCACCGGCAGCTTCACCGAAATGGGCCTGATCCAGACCCTGGTGGGGGAGACCGCCACCCCCAAGACCCCCCTGGAGCGGCAGCTCGACCAGGTGGGTGACCGCCTGGTCCTCATTTGCGGCGGCGTCTGCGGCCTGGTGTTGGTGGTGGGCCTGATGCGGGGGGTCTCCTTTCTGGAGATGCTGCGCCACGCCATCTGCCTGGCGGCCGCGGCGGTGCCGGAGGGCCTGCCCGCGGCGGCCACCACCACTTTGGCCCTGGGGGTCAGGGACATGCGGCGCCACCATGTCCTCATCCGCCGCCTCACCGCGGTGGAAACCCTGGGCTCGGTGCAGAAGCTCTGTCTCGACAAGACCGGCACCATCACCGAAAACCGCATGACGGTGGTGCGGATCCACACCGGCCACACCACTATCCGGGTGGCGGACGGCAAGTTTCTCGGGCCCCAGGGGCCCCTGGAGCCCCTCGCCAGCCTGGAGCTGCGCCGTCTTCTGGAAGTGGCGGTGCTGTGCAACGAAACGGAGGTCTATCAGGACAACGGCGGCTATAAACTCCAGGGTACCCCCACCGAAGCGGCCCTGGTGGATCTGGCCCTCCGGGCCGGCCTGGAGGTCAGCGCCCTGCGGCGGCGCTATCCGCTGGTGAAAATCAATTATCGCACGGAAAACCGCCAGTATATGGCGAGCCTGCATGAGCAGCCCCGGAATGGTGCCAGGCTGTTTGCCGTGAAGGGCAATCCCCTGGAGGTGCTGGCCCGGTGCCGGGCCTATCTCTACCAGGGGCGGCGGCGGATCCTCACGGACGACCTGAGGGAGGCCATCGAGGCGGAAAATGAGGAGATGGCGGGGGAGGCCCTGCGGGTGCTGGGGCTGGCCTATGGCCGGGTGGCTGCCGAAGGGGAGCTGCCGGAAGACCTCACCGACCTCACCTGGGTGGGGATGGTGGGCCTGGCGGACCCCATCCGGCCGGGAGTGCGGGAGGCCATCGCCGCCTTTCACCGGGCGGGCATCGACACCATCATGATCACCGGTGACCAGGGCTCCACCGCCTACGCCATCGGCAAGGAGCTGAATCTCAGCCGGGACCTGCCCCTGGAGATCCTGGAATCCTCCCACCTGAATCAGATTGACCCGGAAGCCCTGGCCGCCCTGGCGGAGCGGGTGCAGGTCTTCGCCCGGGTCAGCCCCTCCCACAAGCTGGCCATTGTGCAGGTGCTCCAGAAAAGCGGCAAGGTCATCGCCATGACCGGGGACGGCATCAATGACGGCCCGGCCCTCAAGGCCGCGGACGTGGGCATCGCCATGGGCCATACCGGCACCGATGTGGCCCGGGAGGTGGCGGATGTGGTCCTGGAGCACGACAACCTGGACACCCTCATCATCGCCATCCGGGACGGCCGCACCATCTACCTGAACATCCGAAAATCGGTGCATTTTTTCCTGGCCACCAACTTCAGCGAAATCATGCTCACCTTCAGCGCGCTGGCCCTGGGATTAGGGGCCCCCCTCAGCGCCATGCAGTTGTTGTATATCAATCTCATTTCCGATATCCTGCCGGCCTTTGCCCTGGCCCTGGAACCGCCGGAGCCGGATGTGCTGGCGCGGCCCCCCCGGGACCCCCAACGCCCCATCTTCACCGGCCCGGAATATAAACGCATGGCCACCGAGGCGGCGGTCATCACCGGAGGGGCCCTGGGGGCCTACGGCTACGGCCTGTGGCGCTACGGCCCGGGGCCAAAGGCTGGCACCCTGGCCTTCCACAGCCTCGTCACCGGGCAGCTGCTCCACGCCCTGAGCTGCCGCTCCGATCATTTGGGGTGGTTCAGCGAGGAGCGCCTGCCTCCCAACCCCTACCTGTCCTGGGCCTTAGGGGGGTCCCTCACCTTACAGCTCCTCACCATGCTGGTGCCGGGAGTGCGGAGCCTTTTGGGCCTCACCCCGGTGACCCTGCTGGACGGCCTGGTCATTGCGGTAAGCGGGCTGTTGCCCCTGGTGATCAATGAAGCCACCAAACGCCCCCTGGAGGAGGATTCGGAAAACCACCAGGCGAATGACGCCTGAATCTGGGGCCTGGCCCCGCCCTCCGGCGGCCTTGATACCTGACAGGTGCACAGGTGGCCGGTGAATGCCCCCCCTTTGCCCGACAGAGAAAAATATGGATGACAAACCCAGGATCCTCATCCTGTGTGTCGGCAATGCGGCCCGGAGCCAGATGGCGGAGGCATTCCTGAAGAAATATGCCGGGGACCGCTTCGAGATCTACAGCGCCGGTTTTGAGCCCCAGGACATCCACCCCCTGACCCGGCAGGTGATGGCGGAGGTGGGCCTGGACCTGAAAGGCCAGTATGCCAAAGGGGTGAAGGATTTCCTGGGGGTGATGGAGTTCCGCTATCTCATCGTGGTGTGCCAGAGGACGGAAGAGCGCTGCCCCCGGATCTTCCCGGGGGTGCTCCAGCGCCTCTATTGGCCCTTTGAGGACCCTGTGGCCTTTCAGGGCCCCGAGGAGGAGAAGCTGGCGAAATTCCGGGAGGTCCGGGATCAGATCGACGCCCGCATCCGGCTCTGGCTGAAGGAGCTGGATTAAAAAGCCACGCCCGGCTCAGGTTGTGTTTATGAAAAAGGATTTTGTCTTCATTTCCGAATCCGTCACCGAGGGGCATCCGGACAAGCTCTGCGATCAGATCAGCGATGCCATTGTGGACCACTACCTGACCCTGGACCCCTATGCCAGGGTGCGGGCGGAATGTGCGGTGGCCAACTCCATTCTCTTCATCGCGGCCCGCTTTGCCTCGGAGGCCCGGGCGGACATCGCCACCCTGGCCCGGAAGGTCATCAGCCGGGTGGGCTATACCAAACCGGATTTCGACGCCCACACCTGCAGCATTCTCACCAGCCTCCAGGAATATCCCCCCGAGGCGGATCTGTATTTTAATGAGGAGAGATTAAAGGAGGAGGAGCTGGATCTCATCCCGGCCCGGCAGCAGGCCACCATTTTCGGGTTCGCCTGCCGGCAGACGGAGGTGCTGATGCCCCTCCCCATCTGGCTGGCCCACAAGCTGGCCCGCCGGATCATGGCGGTGCGCCGGGAGAAACTCATCCCGTATCTCTCTCCCGATGCCAAGACCCAGGTGGGGGTGGAATACCGGGAGCGGCGGCCATATCGCCTCTACGGCCTCACGCTGGTGGTAAGCCTCAGCCGGGAGATGACGGGCGCCATCCCCCGGCCGCGCCTGGAGCAGGAGATCCGGGAGGCGGTGATTGAGCCCGCGTTTGCCGGGGAGGAGTTCAGACCCGACCCCCGCACCCTCATCTACATCAACCCCCTGGAAAACCTGATGGTGGGGGGGCCGGCGGTGCATTCCGGCCTCACCGGCCGCAAGAACGCCACCGACACCTACGGCGAATATGCCCGGCACAGCGGCAATGCCCTAAGCGGCAAAGACCCCCTGCGCATCGACCGCATCGGCGCCTATGCCGCCCGCTATGCCGCCAAGAACGTGGTGGCCGCGGGGCTGGCGGAGGAGTGCGAGGTGCAGCTGAGCTATGCCATCGGTCTGGCCCGGCCGGCCAGCGTCCAGGTGGAGACCTTCGGCACCGGCAGGCTGGACGACGAGCGGCTGGCGGACCTGGTGGAGCGCGCCTTTGACTTCCGCCCCGCCGCCATCCTGAAACAATTCCGGCTCCGCCATCTGCCGGCCCAGCACCACGGCAATTTCTACTGCCGCCTGGCCGCCTACGGGCAGGTGGGCCGCACCGACCTCCCCCTCCCCTGGGAACTCACCGACAAGGCGGAGCTGCTGCAGGAGCTGGCCGGATAAACTTGCCCCGCCAGGCGCCTTTGGGGTTTGCCGCCACCCTCGCCTCTCCGGTGCCGGCGGCCGCAGGTCTCCCTTCCGATTCCCGGAGACCCCGGTCTCTTAAGCCCGGGCTCCGGACTCATCACTTCTCAAAGGCCCCGGTCCCCCTGCTTTCCTGCCCCTCTGAGCTGCTCCTCACGCAGGTGCTGCGTTTTCTTCGCTCTGCCCCGCGCCCTTGGCCGGGAACTCCGGAGCGGCCCCGGGGCAGGTGGCCGGGACAGCAGGGGAAGTGCCTGTTTTGTCCCCATAAGCCCCCGGTCCGGACCGCTGCCGCGGAAGCGGGCCTCCAGCCTCTTAAAACCTCCCTCCCGGAATCCGGCGGGAAAAGACCGGCCGATTTTGCCGGTTGGGTAAAGCCCCATGCCATGTATGGGGAGGGGGGCAGGGAAGCGGTGACCCCGGCCTTTTCCTGTTCCGGGGACAGGCTGGGGCGGCAACCGGTGCCAACCCCTTCCGGAACGCGGGCCGCCTGGGGTCAGACGGTTCCGTCCAAGGCACCCTCCGGTTCGTCGGGGCTGGTTGTACCTGAACCCTGGGGAAAATAATTTTCCTCTGCCTAAAGAAAAATGTGCAATGAGCCGATGGATGCCATTGGGAGGCAGGGAGCCGGACCAGCGCCAGGGCTCCGGATGACCGGGAAGCCCCGGGGCCCCGGGAGGCCGGGGTTATGACGCCTTGCGGCCTCCATCCAGGGCGGGGGCTGCCGGGCTCCCGGGGAGGGGAGAAGGGGAGGGGAAGGGGGCGTCAGCCTGAGCCGCGCCCTGCTGCATAACATTCCCTGTTGCATAACATTCTAAAGATATGCTAAAGGTGCACCGGGATGGCAGGGTCGAGGCCAGCCTGAGCCGACCCCGGGGTCAGGCCCCGGGTGAGAGAGGGGCGAGTCCGGGAAAAGGGCTCTTCCCTGAATTCCCGGGACGGTTTCGGGTCGGAAGGCGGTGCCCTTCACCCGGGGCGCGGCGACCTGGTGAAAAGGCGCTTCCCTTTCCGGGGCGTCAAAAGGTTCGGGCCTCTCCATTCAGGCTCCTGGTGCGGCCGGTCGGCCCTCTGTTTTCGGGGCGATCACCGGGCCGGTCCCTGGGGATGCACCAGGCAGGCCCTTCGCCGGGGGCCGACAATGAGGCTCACCTATAATAAAAATGAGGGAGGACAGCATGGAACGGTCTGATGTGAAGCCTTCCCAGGAAACTGAGGCCAAGTTGGAGGAAAAACGGCTGGAGATCAAAGCCATACTGGAATCCAACCTGTGCCTGGGCCTGGCGCCCAACAGCGAATACGAAAACCCTAAACCCAAATGAGAAGGCGGGCGGCCCTGACGGTCATGGAGGCCGGTTCGGGGCCGCCCGCGGCTCCCCTGGACAGCACCTTGGATCGGGAGGGGGGCCAAGCCGGAGGCGCACCATGAGGGTGCCCCCGGAGGGGCGGAATCCCGGGACTTTAGGAGTCTGGTCTTCGGCAGGGGGATGCTGAGGTTCACCTGCCGGAGTGCGGGCGGGTGAGACACGCCAGCCCGGGTCGGAAAGGGCCGCGTCGCCCCGGCTCCCACAGGGAGGGCCAGGGGAGCCTGCCGGGGGGCGGCACCGCAGGAGGCAACGGGAGGGCGGAGCAGGGTGCCGGGCTCATCGGTGGCGGCTTCCTGGGTCGAGCCAGGGGAGGGGGTTTGGTTCCGGTCCCGCCTTCCCTGTGGGTGTCGGCCGCCAGGCTGGGCGGTGGGGGCAAGACCGGCTGATCTTCGGGGACCGGGGGAAGGGCTGACCCCGGCGGAGGAAACGGCATGGCCTCTTCTTCCGTCGTCATCCTGCAGTATTTCAAGGAATTCCAGAAGAATCCCGTGCTGCCCTTTGGGCTGCACTGCCTGATGTCTGCCGCCCGCCGCCAGGGATTTGAGCATCAGGTGCTGGAGGTGCCGGAAAGCCTCCATACCGTGGCCCGGGAGTGGGTGGAGCAACGCCGAAGCCCTGCGGCTGAGGACCTGGAGGCGGTGGCGGCCCGCCCGGAATGGGTCTCTTTTCTTTGCGCCCTGGCGGACCTGGACCCCCAGGTGGTGGGGATCACGGCCTACGAAGATTACATCAACGTGGTGGAACTCCTGATCCGGCTGGTGCGCCCCCACACCGATGCGTATGTGGTTCTGGGAGGGCCCCTTCCCACCGCCATGGGAGGAGCGGTCCTGGATTTCCTCAGCGCCGATTTCGCCTTTCTGGGAGAGGCGGAGTTCCTCTGGCCCCGCTTCCTTAAGGGGCTGGGGGACTGGCGCCCCTCCTGCCGCCCGGCGGCGGTGGCAGGGGAGGGCCTCCATCAGCTCCGCTCCCTGGTGATTCGGGGGGTGTCGCGGCCGCCGGACTTTTATCAGCCGGCCCGGCTGGAGGAACGGGAGCTGGAGGCCTTTCCCCTGGACTTCGCCTTTGCCCTGGATTTCCTCCGGGACCGCTTTCCTGACTACAGCCGAGCCCCGGCCCTGACCTACATTTCCTCCCGGGGCTGCCCGTACTCCTGCATCTTCTGCTCGGCCCTGCAAGGCAAGAGATTCCGGGCGCTGTCTGCCTCCCGTCTCCTTGAGGACCTGGGAACGATTCAGCGGCTGGCCCGGGACAGATTCCCCTCTGCGGTCCCCTTCACCCTGGCCTTCGGGGACGACAACTTCCTCTACGACCGAAGGCGGGCCTTGACCTTCTTCCGGGAGGTGGCCGCCCGGGGGTGGCAGGAATACTTTCAGTTCTCCCTGTTGGCTTCCATCGACAAACTCTTTGCTGATCTGGCCCGGAACCGGGTGGATGAAGAGCTTCTCAGCGCTTTGGCGCGCGCCGGGGTCAGATCCATCACCTTCGGGACTGACAACTTTTGCGAGGCGGAGTTGCGCCGCCTGAAGAAACCTCCCTACCGCAAGCAAAACATTGCCACCCTGGTGGAAGCCCTGGAATCTTACGGCATTTATAACCTGCATTTCTGTATCCTCTCCAATGTCCACACCCAGCCGGAGGATATCCGGGAAAACTTTGAGACCATTCTGGAGCTGACGGAGAGGTACCGCTATTTTCTGCAACTGGGGCCCATCTTTTACCTGTCGCCCTATGTCGGCACCCCCATCTGGAGGGAACTGGAGCGCCGTCCGGAGTGGGAGCAGCTGCGGCGGCCGTTCTTTTTCCTCTTTCAGGACCGCCCGCCCGCCCCGAGACTCACCGACGCCCTGCTGCCTTCGCACCCCTTGACCCGGGACCTCCTGACGGCCCTGGCCGAGAATGATCCCCGGGAATTCATCCGGGGCGGGGTGCCGTATCATTACGACCACCGGGCGGCCCTGGCGCTCGTGGATGACCTCCTCACCGGCAAGGCCCGGGCGGCCGGAGGCGGCGCGAGCCTTTAGAAAGGGAGGAAAGGCCTTCAGGAGAGACGGGCCCCTTACTCCGGCCGGGGTGGGAAGGGAGGGGGGCGGACTGGAGAGGGGCGGGTGTGAAGCGGAGGTGCAAAGGAGGGGCCCCGGGAGGCCCGGACAAGGGGCGTAAGGTGAGCCGGAGAGGATGGGCGGACGCCGCCGCTCCGGGAGAGGAGGCAGGGGCCCGGGATACCCCAGCCGCGGCCCCAGGAGGACACCGGTCCATGACAGCCACATCCCAGCCTTCCCGTGCAGCTGGACGGTCCCGCGTCCTGATAGTGGAATACCTCCCCAGCGACCGGCGGGTTCCCATCATGTATGTGGGCCATCTGAGTCTGATCTCGGAGGCCCGGCGCCGGGGGATCAGGGTGGACCTCCTTTCCGCGCCTGACTCCCTGCATGACTTCGTCAAGGGGTGGGTGAGCCGGCGACAGCCGCCGCCTCCGGAGGCGGTGGCGGCTCTGGCCGCCGGGGAGGATTTCCGGGAGTTTTTCCGCCGGGTCCGCGCCTTTGACCCCCAGGTGCTGGCCTTTACCACCTATGAGAGCTACCTCAACCAGGTGGAGCTTCTCATCCGGCTGCTGAAACCGGAAACCGACGCCTATGTGGTGGTCGGGGGGCCGCTGGCCACCAGCCTGAAGGAAAAGGTCCTGGATTTCCTCAGCGCCGACATCGCCGTGCTGGGGGAAGGGGAGTTCATCTTCAGCGATCTGGTGGAGCTGATCGGCCCCTCCCGGCCCTCTCAGCACCCGGCGGCGGACTTCGCCCCCAAGCTTGCGGAAACCCCTGCGGTGGTGCTCCGGGGGGTGAAGCGACCGGAGGGGTTTCACCGGCCCGCCCGGCTGACGGAGAGGCAAATGGAAGACTTCGAGGTGGATTTTGCCTTTGCCCTCCGCCACCTCTGCCAGCAATTCCCCGCTTATCCGGAGAATCCCATCCTGAGTTACATCTCTTCCCGGGGCTGCCCCTACGGGTGCATCTTCTGTTCCGCCATTCAGGGGAAAAAATTCCGGCGCCTGTCGGCGGAGAAGATGGTGGCGGATCTCCACCGGATCCGGGCTTTGGCCGCCGACCTGGGAGAGAGCCGGGAACCCTTCATCATTTCCTTTGGGGATGACAATTTCCTCTATGAGCGCCACCGGGCCCTGACCTTTTTCCGCCTGGTGGTCCGGGAGGGCCTTAACCGCTTCTTCCAGTTCACCTTCCAGGCCTCCATCAACAAGCTCTTCCGTCACCTGGGCCGCCGCCTCCTGGACACGGAACTGGTGGACTGGGCCCTGCGGGCCAACGTCCGCTTCCTCACCTTCGGAACGGACAACTTCTGTGACGAAGAGCTCCGGCGCCTGGGAAAAGCGCCCTATACCCGGGAGCATATCCAGATCCTGGTGGACTATCTGGAATCCCGGGGACTGCTGAACAATCATTTCTGCATCCTGTCCAATCTCCATACCACCCCGGAAAATCTGGCCGAAAACCTGAGGACCATCATGGCTCTCGACCAGAAGTATCGGCGCTTTATTCAACTCCGACCCATCATGTATCTGTCCCCCTATTACGGGACGCCGGTGTGGCGGGAGCTCCAGGCGCATCCCCAGTGGCGGGACTCCCAGATGACCCGGCCCTATCTCCTTTTCCCTCCGCCGGCGGCATCCGTGGCGCTGGGGGAGAAGGTGCTGCCCCTCCATCCCGGCACCCGGCAGCTGGTGGAACGGCTGGACCGGGAGGTGGAGACCCGGCTGGTGAAAAACATTCCCTACTATTACGATTTCCCCGCGGCCTTGCGGCTGGTGACTCAGGGGAGCCTCTGATGGACCTGCGTCCCCGTTCCACGGACATCCTGCTCCTGGAGCCTCAATGCCCCCTGGTGCTCAACTCCCGGGAGCAACCCGGCCTGCCTCTGGGAGTGGGATACGTGGCCGCCTATCTCAAAGCCGCCGGCCACTCCTTTCACTTCGAAGACCTCAATGCCGGGAATTACACCCTTGCTTATGTGGCCCGGCTCCTGAGGCGGCTCTCCCCCGGGGTGGTGGGGGTCTCCGGGGCCCCCTGGAACCAGGAGTCCCTGCCCCCCCTCTTCCGCCTGATCAAGGAGGTGCTGCCCCGGACTTTCCTGGTCGTCGGTGGGGTATTGGTCCGCTATACCCCCCGGGCGTTTCTGGCCGCCCACCCGGAGGTGGATGTGGTGGTGTGCGGGGAGGGGGAAATCACCTTCGGGGAACTGGCGGCCGCCCGATTCTGGGAGGCTCCGGACTATCCCCGGGTCCTGGCCCGCATTCCCGGACTGGCGTACCGGGACGGGGACGAGATCCGGGAGACTCCCCCGCGGCCGTTGGTCATGAACCTGGATGACCTCCCCTCCCCTCTGGTGCAGGGCATCTTCCAGCTCCCCCTCTATACGGACATCGTCATGCTCCTGAGCTCCCGGGGGTGCCCGTATCGGTGCATCTTCTGCCAGTGGGGGGGGCCCGGCCTGCCCTATCGCCAGCACAGCCTGGAATATGTGATGGAGGACCTGAAGGTCCTGCACCGGGCGGGCATCCGGAAAATCGCCTTCGGCGACGGCACCTTCAACCTCTCCACCCGTCGGCTGCGCCAACTGGCGGAAGCCTGGCGGCGCCACGGGTTCGATTTTGAACTCTATGATGTGGATTGTCGGGCGGAGTTCTTCACCGAGGAACAGGCCCGGCTCCTCAAGGAGCTCAACGCCGTGGACCTCGGTTTCGGGCTGGAAACCGCCCATCCCCGCACCCAAAAGCTCATCCGCAAGCACCTGGACCCCGAAGCGGTGGCCGCCGCCGTCCGCCTGGCCAAGCGCTATGGTTTTCACGTCCATGTGAGCATGATCGTGGGTCTCCCGGGAGAGGGACGGGAGGAAGTCCTTCAGACCATCCGATTCATAGAAACCCTGCCGGTGGATTATGTCGGGGTCTTTGCCCTGCGGGTCCAGGCGGGTACACCGGTGGCCCAGCAGCCGGAATTGGCCGCCTCCCCCTTGAGTGAGGCGGAAAAACAGGAATTGGTGGAACTGGCCCGCCAACGGTTCCGCACCATCAACCCCCGGTTGGAGGACCTGCATCTGCGCTACCGCCTGGCCGCCCTGGCGTCGGCCGGGATCCGGCCGCCGGACTTAAGGGACCCCGGGAAAGGGGAGGAACCCGTCCCGCCTCCCGAGGGGGCTCCGGGAGGATACGGTTTCGGCAAGGGGCAAGGGAGCGGCCATGAGGGTCATTGACAAGCTGATCCTGGAGGGCCGGGCCGGAGCGGCACTGCCAGCCATCAACCGCCGGTTTGAGTCCTTTCTGACCCTGGTGGGCTACAACCTTCATCTCATTGCGGTGGTGACGCCGGAGAATCTTGCCCCCATGCTGGAGTTTCTCGAACATTGTCTTCAGGCCCGGGAAGCCCGATGGTTTCAGCCCCAGATCCTCGCCCGAATGGCAGGTCCATACGACGAGCTTGAGCAAGCCGCTCCCATCCTCAGGCGGCTGGACCTGGTGGCCTTTCCCCTGACCCCGGAGTGGCCCCGGTGGGCAGCCTTGCAACCTCCGGAGGCGGTTCTGCTCCTGTACAGGGATTACCGGGATGCCGAGGAACTGGCCCAGGACCGGCTCCTGCCCCTGGCCCTGCGGGACCATCCCCGGGCGCTGGCACTGGTGAGGCTCTCCAGGACGATGGGGGACTATCCCTGCCACGCCGATCTGATCCCGGCGGAGGTCCGGCGCCGCCTCTTGCTTATGGACCCCGAAAAGGCCCGCTACTGGAACGGCCACAGCTTCGTCCCGGATCCCAGCCTCTTTGCTGACGGCCAGGGCCGGGTGGAGGCCATCTTCGACGGCGATATCCTCCACTGCCGGCGGGGCTCCCGGACCCGGGCCTGGACTTGCCGGAACGGCGCCTGGTGGTCCGGTCTGGCCAGGTTTCTGGAGGAGGCGGCATGATTCCCTCCCCGTATCTCTACGGACGGGTGTGCCGGGAGAAGGGGCGGGTGTTCAATGGCCTCACCCGGGAGATCCTGGAGGTCGATCCTGCCCTGCTGGAGCTGACCCCCGCCGGAGTGCGCTGGCGGCTGGAGCACCTGCGGCCCGAAGAGATCTCCCTCCTGCGGGAGAACAAATTCCTCTTCCCGGATGCGGGAGCGGCGCAACGGGCGCTGACGGAGTATCTCCGGGGGCTCTTTCAGCCCGGGGCGACGCTGGGAGTGACGCTGACCCTGACCTATTTCTGCAATCTGAGATGCCGCTACTGTGCCCACGGAAAACTCATCGATCGCCGGGAATTCATGTCCCCGGCCGTGGCGCGGCAGACCATCCGCTGGCTGGAAGAGATGATGGCCCGCTGGGCCACCCGGCACCTCCGGGTCACCTTTTACGGCGGGGAGCCCCTGCTCCATTTTCCCCTGTTGGATTTCCTGGCCACGGAATTGCGGGAGCTGTGCCGCCGTCAGGGCGTAAGCTACACCTTCGACCTGTTCACCAACGGCACCCTCCTCACCCGGGAGCGGGCCTCCCGGCTCCGGGCCCTGGAGGTCACCACCGTCACCGTCACGGTGGATGGCCCCCGGGAAGTCCATGACCGGCGGCGGCCGTATAAGTCCGGCGGCGGCACCTTTGACCATATCCTCCGCAATCTCCACGCCGCCCTCGAGGAAGGCCTGGAGGTATGTCTGGGCACCAACCTGGATTGCCAGACCCCGGCCCAGGTGGAGGAGCTTATCCGGGCCCTCACCGAGGCCGGAGTGGCCCGCCGGGTCAGTTTTTCCTTCGGCCGCACCTCCCCGAGTCTGGACAACCGGGAATTCTTCACGGAGGTGCCGGAGCTGAGCACCCGGGAGTTCCAGCGGCTGTGGGTCCTGTCCCAGGACCTCATCTCCCGCTACGGGCTCCGCCATGCCAAAAACCCGGCCCGCTTTCTCATGTACGGCTTCTGTGATTTTTGGGCTCCCACCACCTATGTGGTCATGCCCTCGGGGCGCCTGACCAAGTGTCTGGGATATATGGAGGTTCCGGAGATGGTGCTGGGGGAGGTGTCCGGCGGGGCCCCCCGGCTGCCGTACGACCCGGCCGCCGTGGCCCGCGACCCCTTGGCCATCTTCGCCCCGCCCTGCCGGGAGTGCTTCCTCCTCCCCCATTGCTTCGGCGGCTGTCTCTTTGAGGCCCGGCTGCGGGGGCTCCAGGCCCGTCAGCTCCCGTTTTGCCAAAAGGAACTGATCCTGCGGGGCCTGGACCTGGTTCTGGAGGGCCTGGACGCCGACGCCGACCCGGGGACCGGGGAGGGATTGGGGTGAGAGATTACCAGGGCCCCACCGTCGCCTATTATGATCTGGTGGCTGCCTCCCAGGCGGATATCCCCTTTTATCTGGAGGAAGCCCAAAGCTGTGGGGGTCCGGTCCTGGAATTGGGCTGCGGGACCGGTCGGGTCACCCTTCCTCTGGCCGCCGCCGGCCTGGAGGTGGTGGGCCTGGATTGCTCTCCGGAGATGCTGGCGGTGGCCCGGGACAAGCTGGCCGGCCTCCCGGCGGCCGCCCGGGCCCGGGTGACCCTGCTGGACGGAGACATGCGGGATTTCCGGCTGGACCGGCTGTTTCCCCTCATCATCATTCCCTACCGCTCTTTCCAGTATCTGCTCTCCCCCGGGGAGCAACGGCAGGCCCTGGCGAGCATCCATCGCCATCTGGCCACGGGGGGCCGCCTCATCTTCAGCCTCCTCGACCCCGGTCCGGAACTCCTGGGCCGCTCCCGGGACGACCTCGCGGGAGTCTTGAGGAAGGTGGGCGAATATCCGTTCCCGGAGGAGGAGCGGCGCCTCGTGTTATGGGAAAGCCGACGGGCCCTCCCCGACCTGCAGCTGATGGAATACCATCTGATTTTCACTGAGTTGAACGCTTCAGGCGAGGAACTGGTCCGGCATCAGGTGATAACCCGCCTCCGTTTTACCCATCGCTACGAGATGCACTATCTTCTGGAACTGTGCGGCTTCCGGGTGGAGGCGCTGTACGGGGGGTACAGGCGACAGCCCTTCAGCCACGGAGGCGAACAGGTCTGGATCGCGGTCAAGGCATGAGCCGGCGCCGCCCCGGCAAGGCGGCCATCCGCAGGGCGGAGGTGGGGTTATAACGCCCGGCCCGGTATTCTTGCTCCCCAGCCATCCGCAGGGGCGGGGTGGGGACGCGAAGGGGTCGGCAAAACAGCCCTTCCCGACCCCCGGGAAGGCGTTTCGACGCCTGCGCCTCTGTCTGTCCCGGCAGCGGGAATGCGGCGGCCGTCTGCTCTCCCGGGGGGTCCGGCGGGCCGCGCTCACCGATGGCGCAGGTCAGGCGGCGGGCTCTCAGGTGTCCCGGGTTCCCCCTCCCTGCAGGCTGTGGAACCCCCCTTCCCCCAAATCCGGTGGGACCGGGCCGGCCGATTTTGCCCGTTTGGCAAAGCCATATGGGAGGGCCCCGGCCCCATCCCCGGATAACCGATTTCACCCACCTGCTCAAGGTGGGGGGCAGCCTCCGCCCGTCCGCCCAGGAAACGGGCCAGGAAATGCTCCACCGCGGCGTAATATGTCAGCCGGTTCCCCCGCTGCTGGAGGAAATGGCCTTCGTCCGGAAACACCAGGTACTCCACCGGCTTCCCTTCCCGGCGCAGGGCCGCCACCAGGGCCTCACTCTCCTCCAGCCTCACCCGGGGATCGCGGCCTCCATGGGCAATCAGAAGCGGCATGCGGATGGCGGAGGTGTGAAACAGGGGGGAGCGGGCTTTCAGCAGAGCGGCCGCGGTGTCCGGATGCCCCACCCGACGATGAAAGAGGGGCAGGTGCACCGTCCAATCCGGGGGAAGAGAGGTGAGCAGGGTGAGGAGATTGGCCGGCCCGGCCAGAGCCACGCCGCACTGGAACTCTTCCGGAGAGAAGGCCGCCGCACTCAGGACCGCGTAGCCGCCGTAACTGGCCCCCATGATGGCCGTGCGCCGGGGGTCGGCCAGACCCTGGGCCACCGCCCACCGGCGGGCATCAATCAGGTCCTCCAGCATCTTTCTGCCCCACTCCCCGGTGCCGGCATTGAGGAAAGCCTTCCCGAACCCGGCGGAGCCCCGGAAATTGACCTGGACAACGGCGTAGCCCCGATTGGCCAGCCACTGGGCCTCCAGGCTCAAGCCCCAGACATGCCGTAACCAGGGTCCGGCGTGCACCCGGACCACCAAAGGCAGGTGGCGGGGCGGGACTCCCGGGGGCAGAAGGAGATATCCCGACAGGAGGAGGCCGTCCCGGGCCCTCAGGGTCAGGGGATGCATTTCTGCCAGGGGGTAGTCTGCCAATGCGGGGCGGTCGCTGAAAAGGAACCGACTGGTCTGGCTCTGACGGTCATACAGATAATAGCGCCGGGGTGCCTGATCGCTGATTACCGCCACCAGCCACCGGCGGCCGGAGAAATCCTGACTGGCCAGCTCCAGATGCGGTCCGAAGCGCTCCCGGAGCCGGGCCAGATCCTCCCGGGCCGCGTCGCTGAGGCCCTGCAGGAGGCGCCGCACCGTCAGCCAGTGAACCACCTCCGGGGTGCCATGACGGGGGTGGCACACGGCATAATCCAGGTCGTAATGCGGATGCACGGCCAGCACCCGGCGGGTGCGGGTCCGGAGCTCCACTTCCACCAGGGCGGTGGTGTTCCCCTCGAGACCGGAGATCACATACACCCGCCGGCCCTGATGATCAAAACCGCACCATTCCAGGGTGTCCTCAGGGCCCCAGCCAAGGAGGGTCCGCCAGCGGCCTCCCGGAGACCTCACCCGGAGCGCCCCACCCCCGTCAGGCCGACGGGCCAGGGCGGCGCGCACCCGAAGCTGCCGGTCCGCTCCCCATTCATAGACATCCCCGGGATTCACAGTGTCCAATTTCAGGGTGCCCCGGAGGAGATCGAGCCGATACACATCCCGGAGGCGCCGGTCCCGCCGGTTGAGGGTGAGGAGGACCTCCCGGGGACGATGGGGAGAGAGGGCCAGCACCTCCGTTTTGACCCCCGGAAAGGGGGTAAGCAGGCGGGCCGCCCCCCCGTGCAGGGGGACCTGGTAAAGGGCGAAGTTTTCCTCCCCCGCGGCATCGTCCAGAAACAGAAGTCCCTTACTGTCGGGCTGCCAGAAAAACCATCGGAGATCCCGCCGGCGGCCGCTGGTCAGTTGCCGGGGCGGGGCCGTGTCCTCCAGGGCCTGCACCCACAGATGCAACACCCCCGCCGCGGGGGCCAAAAAGGCCACGTAGCGGCCGTCAGGGGAGAGTTGCGGGGACAGCCGCGCCGGCGCCCCGAAGAGAAGTTCCCGGGGGATGAGGGGGGGCAGCTGGGCCCAGGCCGGAGGACCCCCGGCAACTCCCATCAGGAGGAGGAAAATGACCAGGCGCCCAAAACCCCGGCCCTTCATGCTGGGATCTCCCATTCCATCCTGCCGGAGAGCCACTTAAGGCACTCCTCCACTTCCCGGTCCGGCTGGCGGCGCCGCTCCTCTTCCAGATACTCCCGGGCCAGGGACAGGGCGGCCAAGAAGTCAAAGCCATAAGGCACCGGCCCCGCCATCCGGGGGGTCAGCCGCTCCTCCAGGAGGCGCAGCACAGCCGCAGCCCGGCGATCCCGGGGCAGAACCCGCGCATAAAACCGCCTCTGCTGCTCCCCCCCGCCATGGCTCAGAATCTCTCTCTCCACCAGCAGATCACGCTGCTCCGGCCGGTCGCATTCCTGCCTCAACCGGCTGCCCAGCAGGGGCATGACGTAAAAGTTGGGCCACAGAACGAAGAAATAGCGGTAGGAAACCTGAAAGTGATAGGCCTGGAGCAGCTGCCGGATAAGACTCCGGAGGGTGGTGCCGGGCCCGGACAGGATCCAGAAATGGTGGTTGCGGATCTGCCGCCGCTCCAGGCTGCGCACCAGGGCGGCGATATCAGCCGTGGTGTAGCCCCCGCCTTTGAGGTGGCGGATTTCCTCGTCACAGAAGGCGTCCGTGCCCAACTGGAGCAGTGCCACGCCGGAGAGGGCCACCGCCTCCAGGAGCTCTTCATCCACCCTGCCTTGGGCCACCAGGGACGGGATGCTGCCGCAGACCACAATATCACAGACCTGGGCCAGACCCTGGTCCCGGAAAAAAGTGAGGAGCCGGTGGGCATACTCCCGGTGGTAAAAGAAGTCGTCATCACCGAAATTGAGGCAGACCCGCCCCACCTGGCCGGAGGCCTGAAGGCGGGCCATCCCTTCCTGTAAGGCCGTCAGCCGGGCGGTGATGTCCTCCCAGCGGTAGCGCCGGTGGCGGCGGCCGTTGGCATGGGAGCAGAAGGCGCAGCGCCGGGGGCATCCCCGGGAGGCGGTGAGGTGGTAGGTACACGCTCCTGCGGCCGCTCCGGGGAAGGCCTTCCGGCGGGTTTCGTGCCAGAAGTCCACCTCCTCGGGCAGATACGGCACAGGATGGGGGAAGGGCACCTGGGGATGCACAAAGTAGTCCTCCGGGGACTCCCTGAAAGCGATCCCCGGGATCCCTGCCAGGTCCTGGCGGTAAGCCGCCAGCCTCTCCCGGGGCACCCGCAGACGCGCCAGCAGATCCGCCAGGAGGACCACGGAGTCCTCGCATTCCCCCCGCAGGACCAGATCCACCCCGGTCATCTCCAGGGTTTCCCGGGGGGCGAGGGTGGCCAGGGGTCCCCCGGCCACCAGGGGGGCCTCGGAGGCGGCCCTGAGAAAACTGACCAGCACGGCAAGGTAATTAAGGTCGCCTTCATAGGCCTGCAGGCCGTGGAAGACCACCTGCGGATCGGCAGCCTGGGGCCAAAGGACGGCCAGGGATGGAAACAGGCGGTGGTAGTCCTTGGCGGCCACCCCTTTCAGGCGGGGCAGCCTGGCCTTGACCTCGTCCACAAACTCCCGGGGCAACAGCTGAATTGTGGCCTTATATCCCCGGTGCCGCAGTGCCAGGGCCACCAGGTACAGTCCTTCGGGCACCGATTTCAGGCGGGGGTTCTTCTCAAAACCCCAGAGGGTGATCTTTTTCATGGGTTGCCGGTCCTTGCCGCCCCCTAAGGGGGAGTGCAGGAATCTCCTGAAGGAGGCGGATCCGGCCGTCCTCCAGGAGGAAGACCTTCTCCAGTCGGTGCAGGAGGGTGAGGTCGTGGGTGATGACAAGACAGGTTCGCTCCGGCCGGGACAGGATCTCCTCCAGGATGGCGTCGGCGCAAGCCTTGTCCACTTGGGAGAAGGACTCGTCGAAAATATACACCTCCGCCGGTCTCAGAAGGGTGCGTCCCAAGGCCAGGCGCTGGGCCTCCCCCCCGGAGAGACAGTGGCTGCTCACCGGGGCCTCCAGTTGCCCTCCATGGGCGCGCACCAGCTCCTCAAGGGACAGAGTCTGCACCAGCCGCCGCAGTTCCGCCTCCGGGACGGGGGTGGGATATGCCAGGTTGGCCTTCAGGGGGCGGGAGAAGATGAACGGGCTCTGGGGGGTATAGGCGATGCTCTCCCGGAGGCTGGTCAGATCCCACTCCCCGAGCTCCCGCTGATTGAGGAGAATCCGGCCGCCGCTGGGCGCAACCAGGCCCAGCAGGAGGGCGACGAGGGTGGTTTTGCCGGCGCCGCTGGGACCGATGAGCGCGGCCTTGTCGCCCCGCATCAGAGTGAAACTCACCTCCCGGAGGAGGGGTTGGTCGCTCCCCGGGGGGGTGTAGGACACCCGGTCAAAGGTGATGCTGTGGATCTTTCCCAGGCGGGGCTTGGGGGGCTCATCCTTTCCGAGGCCCTCCCGCTCCGCCGGGTCCGGGACCGGGGACACGGGTTCCTCGGGATAAGAGAGCAGGGCGGCCACCTTGCGGAGGGAAGCCAGATCGGTGCGATAGAGGGCATGGGCGTTGGCCAGATGGGTAAGGGGGCGCATCAGTCGCAGAAAATACTCGCTCACCGCCACCAGGGTCCCCAGGGACAGAGTCCCGGAAATGGTCTTTTTCCCCCCCAGATACCAGATGAGGACGCCGCCCCCGAGCAAGAGGAGGTGCGTGGCCTGATGCAGGCCGGCATGGAGCAGCAGCAAAACCAGCCTCTGACCCTGCAGCTCCCGGGAAAGACGGCTGAGATGGTCCTCTTCCTGGGCATAGGCGTTATACACCTTGATGGTCAGCAGGCCCCGGACGGCCTCCAGAATGCCGCCGGTGACCTGGGCCTGGCTGTGGCGCAGCCGCTCTCCCCGCTCCTTGATCAGCTGATGAAACCGACGGTAGGAAAAGAAATAGAAGACAAAGAAACCGAGGGAGAGCCAGGCGATTAAGGGACTCAGCTGATGAAGAATATAAAAGGTGATGATCAGGGTGATGATTTCTGTGAAACATGCAAGCAGGATTTCGGTAATGAAATTGCGAAATACCTTGATGTCCTCCATGATGATGTGGAGCAGATCGCCCTCAGTAAAATCGTGTAAAACAGACAACCGGGCCCGCAAAAATTTGGAAAACAGAAGTAGTCTGGTTTCGTGAAACAGGCGGTTGGTAAAAATACCATAAAAATATTCCCGGAAAAAATTTGCAAAACTTATACTTATTATAATTATCAGATAAAATATAATGTAATAATTTAATAATGACAAATCCCTGCCAACTATGGCCTTGTCAATAATAGCCCGGTTAAGGAGAGGCAGGAGCAGGGAGCAGGTGACCGAAAAGCTGATGAACAGCAAAAGCAGGGCAATATGTCCCCAAAAGCGCCGGACCAACTGCCAGAGCAGCCTCGTCCCGACGGGCCCCTCCCCCCTGTCCTGAGGTTCTCCCATACCGCCGGAGTCCCCTCCCGCCGTTTGGCCGCCCGGATCTTCCCTGAGGCGGCAGAATCGCCCCTGCGGGGCTCCCTTGTCATTATCGGCAGATGGACGCAGAAATTCAAGGCGGAGACCCCAGGGGCGGGGTGAGGGGGCCGTCGGGGCTGCCCCGGCGGACTTCGGCCGGGGTGGTCAAAGGGGCCCGGAGGCCCGGCCAGGCGGGGGGAGGCGGTCAGGAGGCAGGGGGGAAGGGGGGGCTGATCCAGGGTGACGGACTCCAGCCCCGCTGCAGCCCGGACCATTGAGCATCTCTCCCCAGGAATCACCGCCCAGGAGTGGCCTTCTCCGTTTTTCCCGGGAAGAGGGCCGGGCTCCCTGGTGGCCCTGAAGGCCAAGCTCCCTGGGGGCCAGGCAAATCCCCTCAGCAGATGGTTTGCCGGGAAGGGCAGGAACGCGAGAGGCGGCCGGATCCCAGGGGATGCCAAAGCCGCTCCGGGAGGCACCCCCGGGGATATGGGAGCATCAGAAGGAGGACCGGGCTGGAGGAATGTCAGTACCTTGACCCCGGAGCAATGGTGCAGCTGTGCAGCCGGGTTGCTGCGGCCGGTCAGACACCTCCCCCATGATCCCCCCATTAATTTCCGCCATTCCGGAATCTGGAACAAAACCGCGGTATCATGGAAGCCGCCAAGATGAAGCCCGACCACAGGGGAGATTCGGATGTCATCCCAGAGGG
>Ga0197142_1001027_pt1:0-20000 | contig 25845 bp, 13 predicted proteins | sample GBS60_MetaG_FD_148614 | JGI IMG/M metagenome (GOLD analysis project Ga0197142, IMG submission 148614) | Sediment microbial communities from Great Boiling Springs, Gerlach, Nevada, United States - GBS 60_MetaG | ecosystem: Environmental > Aquatic > Thermal springs > Hot (42-90C) >... | reverse complement strand
AATCACCGTCTGCACGCTCTTGACGTAACCCGATCCCTCGCAATACGGACACGGCGAGCACAAGGCCCGCTCCAGGCTCTGCTTGACACGCTTGCGCGTGATCGCCACCAGACCGAAATCGTTGAACTGGAGAATCTTGTACGGCGCCCGGTCCACGCGCATCGCTTCCTCCAGCGCCTGCATCAACCGCTGCCGGTTCTTGCGATCCTCCATGTCAATGAAGTCAATCACGATGATCCCGCCCAGATCGCGCAACCGGATCTGCCGCACGATCTCCTTGACCGCCTCGCTGTTGGTGCGGAAAATCGTGTCCTCCAGCCGGTTCGACTTGCCCACGAACTTGCCCGTATTCACGTCAATCGCCACCAGCGCCTCGGTCTGATTGATCACGATGTAGCCGCCCGATTTCAGCCACACCCGCGGCCGCAGCGCCTTCTCCAGCTCCTGGCTGATGTTGAAGGCGTCGAAAATCGGCTCCGCCCGCGTGTACAGCTTCACCCGCGGCACCATCGAGGGCTGGAAACGCTGCATGAAACCCACCACCCGCTCGTACACTTCCTCGTTGTCCACCCAGATCGCCTTGAAGTCCTCGGTGAGTTCATCACGCAGGACCCGGTTCACCAGATCCAGGTCGTGATGAATCAGCGCCGGCGCTTTCGCCTTCTCCGCCTTGCGCCGAATGTCCAGCCACAGGTTGTACAGGAAGCGCATGTCGGACGCGATCTCGTCCTCGCTGCGTCCCTCCCCCGCCGTGCGCACGATGAAGCCGCCCGGCATGTTGCCGCGATGCCGGTACAGGATCCGCTTCAGCCGCGCGCGCTCCTCATCGGCCGAGATCTTGCGCGACACGCCCAGATGATCCACCGTCGGCATGTACACCACGTAGCGTCCGGGCAGCGTGATGTGCGAAGTGATCCGCGCACCCTTCTGCCCCAGCGGCTCCTTGGCGATCTGGACCAACACCTCCTGGCCCTCATGCAACAGCTCGCTGATGGAAGGTTGGGGCCTCTCGGCTGCCTCGCCGCGAGCTTCTCCCTCGCCCCGCTGGGAGCGCTCGACCTCTTCACGCCGCATCTTCCGCCGCATCCGCCGCGAAGGCCGTTGCAGGTAGCGCAAGCCGTGCTCGCGCAGCGTCGCTGTGAGGCTCACAGGTTTTCGCGCCGGTTCGATCTCTTCACGCTCCACGGCGCCGAGACCCTCTTCAGCTACAGCTTCCCCGGACGGCCCGGCCTCCAGACTCTCCGCTCCGTCTTCTTCCTCCGTTGCCGCGACTTCGGCTCTTTCGGCCTCCTCGCGCGTCGCAGCGGCCTGCTCGGGCGCCCCCGGCGCCGCTTCCAGCGGCCCCATTTCCTCTTCGCCCGATGGGACGTCCTCCGCTTCAGGCTCGACCGCCGCTTCCTCGCCCGCCTCGTCCGCGGCGTATGCGCCATCCCCGACATGCATGGGAGAAGCCGTGTCCTCCTCGGTCTCTTCTTCGAGTTCCGCTTCCAAAACCTCGGCGGCTTCCGGTTCCTCCTCAGCAGGTTCCTCTTCGAGATCCTCCTCCGTCGCCGCCTCCGCAAGCTGGTAAGCCTCGGCCGACCGTGCTTGGGCACTCACGCTCGCTGCGGCCTCTTCCACCTCGCGAATCTCCTCATCAAAGGCCTGCGGTTCGGGCACGGGCTCGAAAGAGTCCACCGCGGTTTCCAGCTCCTCCGCAACTTGCCCGGTCGAAGACTCGGCCATTGCCTCCAGCGACGCTCCCGGCTCGCCCACCTTATGCTCGAGCCCGGCCGCGGCGCCCTCCGGTTCGGAAGATTCGCCGACCGCTTGCTCGACCACCAAATCGCGGTACTTGGCCAGCGACTCGCCCGGAAGAATGGCGAACTCCTGCACCTCGGGCTCTTCGACCCTCCCCCGGCCGCCGGCCGCAAACTTGGACTCCGGCAACGCATGCGGACGCCCGCGGCGCCGCCGGCTGCGACGCAACCGCCGGTCACGCCGCTCCCCCGCGTCCGCCGTCTCCGCCTCGGGGACGGCGCGCTCGACGCTTCGCACCGGGATCCGATCGTACTCTTCGGTCTCCTCCACGAAATCGGAGACGTACAGAAAAGCGTCCCGCTCCAGTCCAATGTCCACGAAAGCCGACTGCATGCCGGGCAACACGCGGGTGACGCGACCCTTGTGAATGCTGCCCGCCAGCGAATATTCGTTGGCGCGCTGGAAATGAATCTCGACCAGTTGTTCGTCTTCGAGCACCGCCACTTTGGTCTCGTGGCGGTTCGCGGAAATCACCAATTCCTTCGCCATGATCGAACTGCTCCTTCAGGGAAGCAGGCAGCGCGCGTCCCGGAGGGAAGATGAGGCGAGCTTGCCGGCCGGGCCGTGACGCGGACGGCCGGCCTGCTCTCACGGTGCACTGCCTCCCGCCTGCCTGCGGAGCCGTCGCTCGAACGCTACAGACGGGGCGGGCGCCCGACGGCGAATCCCAATCGCCTCAAACCGTAACGCCCTCGGCGCCCTTTCAAATCCGTTGCCAACCTCGTTCCAATCCCGAAAACCGCGTGCCTTCGCTTCACCATCGCCCGCCGCCATCATCCCGACAGGCTGCGCGGGCGCTCATCACCTCATATCCCGAATCGCCGGAGCCTGACGTTGTGGACCAGCCCCAGCATCATGAACCACGACACCACACTGGAACCGCCATAACTCATCAGGGGCAGCGGAATCCCCGTCACAGGCATGCGTCCCACCACCATGCCGATGTTCACCAGCAGGTGGAACAGCAGCAGGCCCGCTACTCCCATCGCGATGTACATGCCTGCCCGATCCGCCGCCACCTGCGCATTCTGCACCACCTGCATCAAGAGCAGGAAATACAAGCCCAGCATCACCAGCACCCCCACGAACCCGTGCTCCTCGGCGAACGCCGAGAAAATGAAGTCCGTGTGGGGCACCGGAAGGAACCGCAATTGGGTCTGCGAACCGCGCGTGACGCCCTTGCCCCACATGCCGCCGGCGCCCACCGCGATCTGGGACTGGATCACCTGGTAGCCGCTCCCCAGCGGATCGCGGCTCGGGTCCAGAAACGTGATGAGGCGCATCTTCTGGTAGTCCTTCAGAAGGTGCCAGCCGACAGGCAGGGCCAGCGCCCCGATCAACGCCAGCGCGACCACGTGCTGCCAACGCAGCCCGGCCAGGAAAATCCCCATGGCCAGAATCGGCATGTAGCTCAGCGCCGTTCCCAAGTCCGGCTGCTTCATCACGAGTGCCGCCGGCAAGCCAACCAGGGCGCCCAACTTCAGCAGGTCCCGCCCTTGCGGGTGGTCGCCCTTCAAATCCGACAGATACCGGGCTACCAGCAATATTAGCACCAGCTTAACGAACTCGGAAACCTGGAAATGAAACCCGCCCGGCAACGGGATCCATCGCTTGCCTCCCGAGACCTCCCGGCCCAGCAGCAACACGGCCACCAACCCGGCGACCGACGCCCAGTAATAAACCGGCGCCTGGTTCAACAGCGTGTGGTAATCCACGGAAGCCACCAACCACATCACGAACAGTCCGACGCCCACGTACAGGCACTGCCGCCACCACGCGCTCGACCAGCCGGTGCCGTGCGTGGCGCTGTAAATTTGCAGGATCCCGACCGCCGCGATGACCAGGGCGATGGTCAACAGCGGCCAATCCATCTGGCGAACCAACCGGTGACGCGCCATAGTCCCCTCAGGGTCCGGTCGCCGGCATCAGCTCCGACGAGGGTCCGAAACGCGGAGCCGCCTGGGCCACCAACGCCCTCTGCACTCGCGCTTTCTTGTCGAAGTACGCCTTGATCACGTCGCGCACAATCGGCGCCGCCAGATAGCCGTGCTCGCCCGCCTCCCACAAAGCAGCCACGACGATTTCGGGACTCTCGCACGGCGCAAACCCGACGAACCACGCATTGTCTTTGAGCACTTGCCCCAATTTGGTGTTCTTCAGAACCTGGTTGGACGCAAGCTGCGAAGTCCCCGTCTTGCCGCACACGCTGATGCCCGGTATGCGGGCCCGCGCCGCCGTGCCGCCGGGCTCGTTGACCACCCCGTACATGCCGCGAACGATCTTGACCGCATGATCCGGATTGATCTTGGCCACCCGCGGCGGCTCGCGGCGCGCCGGATCCTTGACCAGATGCGGCCGGTACCACACCCCGCCCATCGCCAGCCCGCCGATCGCGTAGGCCAATTGCAGCGGCGTCACCGTCAAAGCGCCCTGTCCGATGGCCACCGAGATTGTCTCGCCCGCATACCACTTCTGCCGGAACGTGCGCATCTTCCACTGACTGGAGGGCACGACGCCCTCGGCCTCGTGCGGCAGGTCAATCCCCGTCTTGCGACCAAAACCTACCATTTCCGCATAGCGGGCGATGTCGTCAATCCCCACCCGATTGCCCACGTTGTAAAAGTACACGTCGCAGGACTGCACCATCCCCTTGTGCAGGTCCACCACCCCGTGGCCACCCTTCACCCAGCATTTGAAATACCGGCCGTAAAACGTCGCGCCGCCCGGACAGCGCACACGGAAGTCCTCGTCAATGGCCCCTGTCTCCAGGCCGGCCAGCGCCACCACGGGCTTGAACGTGGAACCCGGCGCCAACTGCGCCTGAATGGCCCGGTTCAACAAGGGATTGTCCGGGTTCGAGATCAGCTCCTTCCAGTCCTCCGCACGAATCCGGGTGGCGAACTTGTTGGGATCGAACGCCGGTCGGCTCACCATGGCCAGAACCTCGCCGTTGCGCGGGTCCAGCGCCACCACGGCGCCCTTGCGGCCTTCCATGGCCAGCTCGGCCACCACTTGCAGATCCAGGTCAATGGTCAACTGCAAGTTCTTTCCGGGGATCGCAGGCTTGAAGCCCAGCACCCTGCGCTCCCGGCCCAGGTTGTCCACCAGCACCTGGCGCTGGCCGTCCACCCCCCGCAGATGCACGTCGTACTGCCGCTCGATGCCCGCCTTCCCGATCACGTCTCCCGGCTCGTAGCGAATGAACTCCGGCGAATTCAGCTCGGCTTCGCTGACCTCCCCCACGTAGCCGATCACGTGAGCCGCCAGCGAATTCTGCGGGTACAAGCGCCGGTAGGCATGCACCAGCTCCAGCTCGGGCAACCCATGGGCGTCGCGGTGCGCCTCCACGAAAGCAATCTCGGCCGGCGTCAGCTCCTCCTTGATGATGATCGGTTCGTAGCGCGGGCGCGTGCGGAAGCGGTGCAACCGTCGCTCCAGTTCGCCCTGGTCCAGATTCAGCCCCGCCGCAATGATCGGAACGTTTTCCGGCTTCAGGTGCTCGCGCGAAAGAATCAGACTGAACGAGGAATGGTTGTCCACGATCACTCGCCCGTCGCGGTCCAGAATCTTGCCCCGCGGGGCAAGCACGGGCAAGGCTTTGATCGAATTGCGCTCGGCGCGCTCGCTGTAAATCTCGGGATTGCGAACCTGGAGTTCCCAGAAACCCGAGATCAGGAAAAGAAAAACCGCCAGCGCCAGGTACTGGAAGAAAGCAATCCGTCCGCTCGCGATTTTGGGATCGTCCCGCAGCGCTCGCTGTCGGGCTTCGATCCGCTCGGTGGTTTCGGGGAAATCCTTGTACACTTTCCGCGCCCCGAGCTCGACGACCCTCCAATTTCCAGTTTATCGAAGGCGACCGAGGACGTGCCTTGCTCAATACGAGCGCGGGGTCGGCGGGCGGTTCAGGTACGCCAGCACGTCGGCCAGTTCCGCCGGGCTCAACTGCGGCCAGGGAAGCGCCGAAGCCTCCAGTTTGTCCTGCATGATCGGCCCGCGACGCCACAACATGGCCATCATCAGGAAGGGATCCCACCGGCGCCCGGTCAATCGCGGCGCGCCGCTCAAGGCCTGTTCGTGGCACGCCGCGCACCCCTTCGCCGCGAAGCAAGCCTTGCCCCGCATCAGATTGCCCGCAGGCTGAGCGATTTGAAGAGCCCACAAATAGCCGGCCACCTGTCGCATCTCGCCGTAGTCGAGCGCGGGCCGGCGACGCATGGTCGGAGCGCGGTTCCACATCGCCACCGCGAAATCCAGCAGCGTACGCCCGCTGAAACGCCCGCTCAGCGTGTTAACGCCGCTGTGACAGGCCTTGCAGCCCCTCTGCTGGAACACTCGCTCACCCGGATCGTCCGAAGGCAAGGGCAATTCGCCGGCTCTGGGGCGTCCTCGCCACGTTTCCGACAACCACCCGAACAGATCCGTCGCCTGCTGCGACGTCAGCTCCGGCCAGGGCACGCGCTTGCGCGTGGTCGCCTCCAGCATCGCGCCGGAAGCGTTCCACATCCGTTCCACCAGACCGAGGGGAGCGTCTACCGGGGGCAGATCCGCGGCCGCCGGCGCACTCCCGGAACTCGATCCGCCCGCAGGGTGGCAATCGGCGCAGCGCTTCCACCAGAACAGCTCACGTCCTCGCGCCGCATCCGGCGCACGATCGAAATAGCGCGCCGAGTAAAAGTACGCGTACAGATCCGCCAGATCCTGTTCGTCCAGCTCGGGCAGCATCAGACGACGCCCGCGCACCATGCGCCACATTCGCGGCCCTCGGTTCCAGAACTGGGCCGCCATGCCCACCGGCGTCTGCTCACGCCCGATCCGTTTGGCCAGGTCGGGCGCGTAGCCGCCCCCTTGGCCATCCACGCTGTGACAGGCGATGCAGCCGAGCGTCCGGAAACGCCCCCGTCCGCGGTCCGCGTCGCCGGCTCGCGGCAACTCCGCCGCGCACAGGCTCACGGCCAGCACGATGAACCCCGCCCGCAGCCCCACACTCGTGATCCTATCCTATTGCGGCCGGCCCCGGCGCCGCGATCAAGTCCGCATCCGGGCCATCAAATAGGCCCCGGCCAGCGCGAAGACGACGTTGGGCGCAAACGCGGCCACCGCCGCGGGCAACTGGTTCAGATTGCCGGCCTGCTCGAACAGCCTGCTCACCGCCCAGTACGCCATCGCGATCCCCAGGCTGACTCCCACGCCCGCCATCGCGCCCCGCGGGCCCGCAAGGAAGGCGAAGGGCGCCGAGATCAGCGCCATGACGAAAGCGAAGGCAGGCGTGGCGAACTTGTGGAAGTATTGTACGCGGAGCCGCGTGGTGTCGAAGCCGCTCTGTTCGAGCTCGGCGATGTAGGCGGCCAGTTCGCGAAAGTTCATCTGCTCGTCCTGCTTGACCTCTTTGAGGAAGTAGCCTGGCGGCTCGTCCAGGCTCGCAAAGGTGGCGGCCTGAAACAGGCGGAATTCTCGCCGGCGCATGTCTTGCATCTCGCGAATCCAGCCGTTCTCGAACACCCAGGCGCCCACCGCGGGCGACCATCGCGCGCGCTCTGCCCAGATCTGTCGCTTGAGCCGGAACGCTTGCCAGTCCAGCTCATACACCGATACCCCCACCAGCACGCCTTCGCCCGGATCGAAATGCTTGTAGTAATAAATCCGCGGCCCGCGGCCCATGATCCACTTGCGGTCGGGTCGCAAATACGTCTGCACCGGCCGCCCCTTGATCTCGTTCCGGATGGCGTGCTGCACCCGGTTCGCCGTCACCACATGGTAATGATCGAAAAGGAACAATCCCACGCTGAGCGCCGCGCTCGCCAGCAGCACCGGCGCCGCCAGCCGGTGCAGGCTGACCCCGCAGGCTTTGAAGGCCGTCACTTCGTTGTGCTTGCTGAGCACGCCGAAGGTCACCAGCACGGCGGCGAGCACGCTCACCGGCGCCGCGTCGTAGATGAGTTTGGGCGTCAGGAAGACGTGATAGGTCAACACGCGCGCCATGGGAATGCGGTTGCGGATGATATCGCCCAGCAACTCGAAGAACGTGAACACGTGGGTCATCAGCACGAAGGCGGACAACAGCACCGCCAGATAAAAAAGGAACGACGAAAGAACGTAGGTGTCCACGATCTGCGGGGCCAGACTCAGGCGGCGCGCCCGGGCGCCGTCGCTCGCCGCCGGACTGCGTCGCAGGCGGGCCAAGGCCGCTCCGAGCGCCGCGCTCTGGCGCGACATCTGCGCCAGCCAGTCCCTCTCGCCCGGGCGTTCCATGCGCGCGTGGAAGACCACCGCGGCCAGCGCCAACGCTGCATTCGGCGCCCACACCGCCGCCGCAGCGGGCAGCGTGCCCTGCCGCGCCAGTCCGATCAGACTGATCAGTCCCATGTAGTACAGGAACGCCAGCGCCACGGTGAGCACCACCGCCGAGGAGCGCCCGCCTTTGCGCGAAGAAACCCCCAGCGGCACCGCCAGCAAAGCCAGCACCAGACAAGCCGGCGGCAAGGCCAGGCGCTGGTGCAGCTCGATGCGCGCCTCCACGGAATCTCTGGCCTCGCGGAACAACGTGGGCGTGTCCATCTCGCTGTACGCGCGGGCCCGGACCTCATCGGACCGCGCCACCGCCAGGCTCTGCTCGCCTCGCGGAAACAGCGCATGGTAATACTCGGCGGGATCCTTGCCCACCTCGTGCGTGCTGCCTTCGATCAACGACAACTGCACGCGCTGGCGCGCCACGTCCCCCACCGCCAGCGCCTCCCGCGCCAGGGTGACCCGAGGCAGCTCACCCCTGTCCCCTCCCATTGTGCTCCGCTGATCGGCGATGAAAACCTTGCGCCAGCGCACTACCGGGCCGGGAACCACGTCGGCCACATAGAGGATGGTGTCGGGAAACTGCTCTTCGAACACCCGCGGCCGCACCTCCGCCGTGACCTGGGAGGCCAGCAGGCGATTCAACACTGCGTAGGTCTCCCGTATGGCGGCCGGCGTCAACCACAACGAGCACGCCGCCGTCACCACCAGCCCGAGCGCGGCGCACAACAACACCGGCGGCACGATCCTCCAGCCCGGCACGCCCGCCGCCCGCAGGCCCGTCACTTCCCCGTCCGCCGACATGCGGCTCAACACCACCAGCGTGCCCACCAGCACGCCCACGGGCACGGTGAAGGTCAGCACCGGCGGCAGCACCAACAGGAACAGGTACCCCACGGTCCCAGCCGGCGCCGAAGCGCGCACCAGCAACTCGAACAGCTTGCCGCTGCCCAAGCGTTGAAGCAGCAGCACAAAACTGAACAGCGTGATGCCCACCAGGGCGCTGGAGACGATTTCCCGGAAGATGGCTCGCGCCAGCGTTCCCATCAGCGATCGAGCGGGCCGCCGGAGAACGCCACCAGCGGCGGCGGGGGGACCAGGGGCGGCCGCAACATCTCCTCTTCCATTCTGTCCAGCTCCATGTCATCCACCAGGATGGAAGGAGCCACCACCGTACACTCGGCCACGTACGCGCCGGCGCCCATCAACGCAAACGGCGCCCCGTTCTCCATGTAGTCGAACACGTGCGCGTCGTTCGAAGCGCCCAGAATCTCGCGCAGCGAACGCACGTTAACGTTGCGGAAGCGCATCCCGCGGATCAGTTCTTCGCGACCGTCCGGATACAGACGATAAACCAGAACCGGTGCGCTCACCGCCGGGCCGCCGCCCGCAGCCCCAAGCTGCCGGCGCACCTCATCCCAGGATGCCGACGAGGGAAAATCCATCTTGCGCACGATGATTCCGTACGGCTTGTCCCGCCGGCGGCACAGTTCGATCAGGCGCTTCTTCAGTTCCTCGGCGGGCACGCCCTGCGCCGCGCGTACGAAAAGATTGGAAATGGCGGCCGCCTTGGCGCCGAAGCCTCCCGGCAATCGGGCCCTGCCGTTAGATGCCTGCGAGCCCCGGACCGGCTGGCGCGTCAACAGGAACGACTTCAGAACGCCCTTCTCCACCAACACCACCGGTTCCGGACGCACGCCCTCCATGTCCACACGGTAGTGCCCGAACAAAGGCCGGCCGCGCCATTCCGTCTGCGTCGGATCGTCCACCACGTCCATCCACTCGGGAAGGATCCGCACGCCCAGGCGTCCCTCCAGTTCGCTCGCGCGCAGCGGTAGGGTGCGGCCCGGAGGCATGACCGGACGCCGGGTGGCCACCAGGTTGCGTCCCAGCAATTCGGCGAAGATCTGGGCCGCAGCTTCCCCCTCGAACAGGACCGGCCCTGTGTAGGCTTCTCCGATTGGCGCATCCGCCAGCGCCGTGAGATTCTCCGCCACCCGGCGCGCCGCCTCTTCCAGGTCCTTCTCCTCGGGCGGGCGCGCCAGATCGCGCGTGTGCAGCACGCTCGCATCGCGCAGGGTCATCCCGTCGGGCGCCTGGCTGGTGGCCCGTATCCTCACGAACATCACGCCGCTGGGCTGGCGCACCCGCGTCCCCTCCGAGTTCACCAGGTACTGCACATCGCGGGCCGCCGTGTAATCCACCACGGAACCGATCACCTTCGGATAGCGAAGGAACAAAGCGCTCAACTTGCGCACCCGCTCGCGCCACAGCGCGGCGTTCACTTCGGGCAGCGGCGTCCAGTCCAGCAGCTCGACCGGCGGCGCCGGATGGAAATCGGGCAACGATTCCGCCGCGCTGACCGTTCGCAGCGCCGCGCGCTTGCGCGAGAAAGCCTCGACCGCCGCCTTGTACGCCATATCCGTCGCCAGCCAAAGGTGGTGGCGCAAAGCAGCGTAGGAATCATCCAGCGGCAGCCGCTCCACTTCGTAACGCGTGCCCGCGTAGAAATCCGTTCCCACGAAATTCGTGTTGTCGAGCTGATAGCTGCCCACCCGCACCTGGACGCGCGGGATGCGAAAGCGCGAGCGATTGCTGTTCAGCAAGGCGCCCAGCGTCGCCGCCGCCGAGGTCTGGTCGCCCTGATCCACCGCGTACTCGATGAAGTACGGAACTTCGATGATGCGCAGGGCGCGGCCGCGGGCCAGCTCGTCCTGCATGGCCGCCAGCAAGGCGTCGGCCGACGCCTTGGGCTGCGCCCAGGCGCAAGCGCTCAGCAAACTCAACGCCGCCAGCGCGCCTCTCACCGCTGCTCCTCCGTGGGCTGGGGCAAGAACGGGGGACGGTCCAGCGACTTCTGTTGCTTCTGAATCTCGATCTCGGAAACCAGCAACGCCGGCGCCACGGCCGCGACCGGCAAGGAGCCGGACTCGGCCCCGCAGTAACCGTTGAAGACCTCGTAGCTATCCGACGTGGCAAGAATGCGCGCAAAGCTCGCCAGCGGCGTGCCCACGATGTCGGCGCCGCGCACCAACTCGTCCGGCCGCCCGTCGGGCCACACGCGATACACCAGCACGGGAATCACCTTGAACGCCTGCACCCCTGCCCGCGCCGTGGTCGTCAAACCCCCGACGACCTCGCGGAAATACAGCCCGTAGGGTTTGCCCTGCCGGCGGATCTCCTCGATGAGCATCTCCCGCAACCGCTTCTCGGGCACCCTCTGCGCCGACTCCACCAACATGTTCGACTGCCGCGAAACCACCTCGAAGCCCGGCGCTCTCCGGCCGTGCCCGTTGGAGCGCGTGAAACCACGCACCGGCGAGCGTGACATCAAGAACGTCTTCAAGATGCCGTTTTCAACGACCGTCACCGGGCGGGCCTTGACGCCTTCGTCATCGAACAGGTAATAACCGTTGAGATCCTGACCCTGAAACTGCCGCCGCGTCGGATCAAAAATGATTGAGAGAAATTCCGGCAGGATCTTCGTGCCCACGCTGCGGGCGAAGGTCTGCCCTTCACTTTCGTCTTTCTGCCGGTGTCCTTCGATCCGGTGCCCGAAAATCTCGTGGAAAAACACGGCCGCCGCCCGACCGGAGAGAATCGCCGGGCCCGCGAAGGGATCCGCCGGCGGAGCCCGGAGCAACGCCGCCAAATCCCGGGTTAACCGCGCGATGGTCTGGCGGACCGCCTCGTCGCCGGGCAGGCGGGAGGCGTCCGATGCATTGAAGTTTTCCTCCAGCACCAGGTCCATCCCGTCGGCGGCCTTGGCTCGCGCCCGCAACGAAAGGCGCGCATACCCGCGGCCATGGCAGATCCGCGTCCCTTCGGTGGTGACGAGGTATCTCGTCTCTTGCTGGGCGCCCCAGCTCACCTGCGAGGTCAGAACCCCTGACTGGCGGCCCAGCTCGGCTGACCAACGACGCACCCGGCCCGTCCAGCTATCAACTTCGAAAGCTGCCCGGCCCACCGGCTCCACGTGCACCACCGGCTCTTCCAGCGAAAAATCGTCCGACTCGTCCTCGGCCGCCACCTTCACTTCCCGCTGCGTGCGAATCTTGATGAACCGCTCGACCGCCATTCGATACGTCCGGTCGGTCTCCCTCCACACGCGCTGCCGGATGGCCGCCGGCTGATCCTCGATCGGCAACGGCAGAGCCGACGTGAACTGCACCTGCTCGCCGGGCATTCGCCGGTAGTTATCCAGCTTCGGACTCCCCACGCGAACCGTCACGTCCAGCCAGCGCCCGTGCTGCTCCTCGATCCCCTTGAGCGCCCCCAGCGATGCGGTCAGACTCACGCCCCGTCGCTCGGTCACCTGGTAGCTCAGGAAGTAAGGCGCCGGATCGCCCTTCTCGCGCAGGATTCGAAAGTTCCGATCCAGTTCCTCGGCCAGAATCGCCAGCAAACCCTGCCCGTCCGCCCAGGCCCAAGGCGCCCCCAACAAGCAAGCGAGCAGGCACAATCGCCCCGTCACGCCTTCAGAATATCACGCGATGGCGGAAGAGCTGCCGCGCCGTTCCGCGCCGCGCTCCTGCTTTATACTAGGCGCACGCCATGCGCGAGGCAGGCGCGGTCATCGTCACCTGGAACTCGGTCCCTGAAATCGGTCCCTGCCTCGACGCCTTGCTTCGCCAGGGCGTCTCCGAGGTCGTCGTGGTGGACAATGCATCTTCGGACGGTACCTGCGAGCAGGTGCGCCGCCGGCCCGTCCGGCTGATCGCCAACCCCTGGAATCGGGGCTTCGCGGCCGCAGTCAATCAAGGAATCGAGCTGCTGCCCACGCCGCTCGTCCTGTTGCTGAATCCCGACGCCGAGCTATTGGAGGGCCTGGACGCCCTGGTTCAGGCTTGTTGCAAGCCTGGCGCCGCAGCCGCAGGCGGAAAACTGGTGGATGAAACCGGCCGGCCCCAAATCGGCTTCATGTGCCGGCGGTTTCCCACGCCTGCCACGCTCGCCCTCGAGATGCTGGGCGTCAACCGGCTGTGGCCGCGCAACCCGGTGAACCGCCGCTACCGCTGTCTCGATCTGGACCCCGACCGCCCGGCGGAAGTCCAACAGCCCGCAGGCGCGTTTCTCATGATCCGGCGCGAGGCCTGGCGCAGGCTGGGAGGCTTCTCGGAGTGCTACTATCCCCTCTGGTACGAAGACGTGGACTTCCTGAAGCGAGCGGTCCTCGCCGGATTCCGCATCTACTACGAACCTCGCGCCGTGGCCCGGCACAGGGGCGCGGCCTCCATCTCCAAACTGGATTGGGAACGCCGCCAGTGGTATTGGTATGATAGCCTCTTCAGGTTCGCCGCTTGTCATTTCCGCCCTTGGGAGTACCGGGCGGTGCTGGCGGCGGCCTTGCTGGCGAGCTTGCTGCGTGGCGCCGGGGGGAGCTTCAATCGAGCTGGCGCTCGGCTTCGAGTCTACGCTAGAATAATGCGACTGGCGACGAAACGTCTGCTGGCAGGTGGAAGGGAGGAACACGGCTGGCGCTCATGACTCGTGCATGGGTGAGGAAGCACCGGAGGCTGCTGAGCGTTACCAACTGAAGCGGAATGCCCTACGACGAGCTGGTTTCAGTCACAATTGTCACCTACAACAGCAGCCGCTTTATTGAGCGCTGCCTGGAGTCTGTCCTCGCACAGAAGTATCCCCACGTCGAAGTGATCGTGGTGGACAACGCATCCACGGACGGCACTCGAGAAATTCTCGAGCGATTCCGGGAACGCTGCCGCGTCGTCTTCAACAGCGAGAATATCGGCTTTGCGGCTGCCCAGAACCAGGCCATTCGCATGTCGCGGGGCGACTGGATCCTCACCCTCAACCCCGACATGCTTCTGCTGCCCAACTTCATCCAGGCGCTGGTGGCGGCGGGGCATCTCGACCCCCAGGTAGGAACGGTGTGCGGCAAACTGCTGACCATGCGGCCCACCTTCGACTTTCCCGAACAGCCGCTGGTGGACTCCACGGGCATCTACTTCACGCCCATGCTCCGCCACCTGGACCGCGGCAGCCAGCAGGTCGAGGACGGCCATTTCCTCAACTACGAGTACGTGTTCGGCGCCACAGCCGCGGCCGCTTTATACCGGCGCGAAATGATCGAGGACATCTCGGTGGACGGCGAATTTTTCGATTCGGATTTCTTCGTTTACCGGGAGGATGCCGACGTGGCATGGCGCGCGCAGCTCATGGGCTGGCGCTGCCTGTATACCCCGCACGCCCGGGCTTATCATGTGCGCAGCGCCCGGCCCGGCAACCGCCGCGACCTGCCCCCAATCATCAACATGCACTCGGTGAAGAACCGGTTTCTGATGCGCATCAAGAACATGACAGCCGACCTGTACCTCAGAAACTGGCTCTCCATCACCGCGCGCGACCTGATGGTCGTCGGCTGCTGCTTGCTGCGCGAGCACACGTCGCTGAAAGCCTTCTGGTTCCTGATCAAAAACTGGAAGCGCATCTGGGCCAAGCGGCGCCAGATCATGCAGCGCAGGCGCGTCAGCGACGAATACATCGCCTCCTGGTTCCGCTACCGGCCGGTCTCCATCCCCTTCCCGGACGGGCGGGGCCGGGCTGTTGCCGCCGCCCAGGTGGCCGGCGCCACCGAGCGTTCCTGACAGTCAAACGAACGATCGCCGTGAGAATCGCTATCGTAGGCACGCGGGGAATCCCCGCCCGCTACGGCGGTTTTGAGACCTTTGCCGAACAGTTGGGCCACCGTTTGGTCGCCCGCGGGCACCAGGTCACCGTCTACTGCCGCAGACGCCACAGCCCGCCCTGCTACCGGGGCGTGCGCCTGCGCTACCTTCCCTCGGTGCGGCACAAGTACCTGGAGACCATCTCTCACACCGCCTTGTCCACGCTCCATCTGCTCCTGCGCCCGCCCGATGTCGCCCTTTACTGCAACGCGGCCAACGCCATCTTTACCCTCTGGCCTCGGCTGCGCGGCGTGCCGGTGATCATGAACGTGGACGGACTCGAGCGCCGGCGCCGCAAATGGAATTGCGTGGCCCGCGCCTGGTACCGCCTTTCCGAACGCCTCGCCACCTGGCTGCCCGACGCTGTCGTATCCGACGCGGAGACGATCGCGCGCTACTATCAGGATCGCTACCGCAAGCAGACTCACTTCATCCCCTACGGCGCCGAAGTCGGCAAGGTGCAGACATGCGCCGAGCTCGAGCGTCTCGGCCTGGTCGCCGGCGGCTACTTCCTCTACGTCAGCCGCATGGAGCCGGAAAACAACGCGCTGCTGGTGCGGCGCGCCTTCGAACAGGTGCGCACCGACCTGCGCCTGGTCATGGTCGGCGATGCGCCTTACGCCCGACGCTACATCGCCCAGGTGCGCGACACCCGCGACACCCGCATCCTTTTTCCCGGCGCCATCTACGGGCAGGGCTACCAGGAGCTGCAATCCCACTGCTTCGCTTATATCCACGCCACGGAGGTGGGCGGCACCCACCCTGCCCTGGTCGAAGCGATGGGGCGCGGCGCGCTGGTGCTGTATCTGAACACTCCGGAAAACGCCGAAGTGGCCGCAGACGCCGGCATCCCGTTCCAGCCTCACGAGCTGCCCGACAAGCTCCGCCTCGCGCTGAGCCTTGGCCCTGCCGAACGCGAAAGCTATGCGCGCAAGGCCATGGATCGCGTGCGCCGGCGATACGACTGGGAGCAGATCACCGACGCCTACGAAAGCCTCTTCCGGCAAGTGCGAGGAATTTGAAGCGTGGAACCCGAGCTGCGAACCTGGGTCGAGATCTCACGCGCACAAATCGCCGCCAACTTCCGGGCCGTGCGCGAGCTTGTGGGCGCGGGCGTGGAGGTGACCGCCGTCGTCAAGGCCGACGCCTACGGTCACGGCGCCGTCGAAGTGGCCCGCGTGCTGGAATCCGAGGGCGCTCGCTGGCTGGCGGTGAGCACAGTGGAGGAGGGCGTCGCGCTGCGGGAGGCAGGAATCCGCATCCGCATCCTGGTCATGGCGGACAACCTGCCCTTTTCCCGACCCGCCCTGCTCGATCACGGCCTCACGCCGGTGATCCACTCGCTCGAAGATCTCGGCGAGCTGGACCGGTGGTTGCTCGCGCGCAACGCCACCTTGACCTATCACCTCAAAGTGGACACCGGCATGGGTCGGCTGGGAGTGCTCGACGATGCTGCGAAAATCGCCGCGGCCGTTCAACAGGCGCGCTGCCTGCGGCTGGAGGGATTGATGAGCCATTTGGCCAGCGCCGCCGATTACGGCAGCCCTCAAACCGACCAGCAGATTCGCCGCTTCAATGAACTGCTGGAGCAGCTCGGGCGCGCCGGCATCCAGCCCCGCTATCGTCATTTGTCCGGCACCATTCCCGTCGCGTACGGGCGCCGCGAAGCCTGGTACAACATGGTGCGCCCGGGACACGCGCTCTACGGCTACGTCTCGCCCGCTCGCGGGCCGGCGCCGCCGCGGATCCTCGAGGTGCGCCCCGCCCTGAGCTGGAAAGCCCGCATCCTCTCGGTGAAAACCGTTCCGGCCGGCTGGCTCATCGGCTACGGCGGCATGTATCGCGCCCCACGCCCGATGCGGATCGGCATCGCCGCCGTCGGATACGCGGATGGCCTGCCGCACCGGCTCTCCAATCGCGGCCAGGCGATCGCGGCGGGCCGTCTGGTTCCCATCCTCGGCGCTGTCTCCATGGACCTGACCACGATGGATCTCACCGATTGCCCCGAGGTGCAGCCGGGCGATCCCATCACGCTCATCGGCGCCGAAGGCGCTGTCCGCCAGGATGCGCAGCAACTGGCGCGACTGGCAGGCACCATCTCCTACGACGTGCTCTGCGGCATCCGCGCCCGCGTCAAGCGCGTCTACGTGTAAACGCGCCGCCGCCCGCCCCGCGGGCCGTATTATCCTGTGCCGTATGACGCGTGACGAAGCCTGGCAACTGCTGTGCGAATACACCCAATCGGAAAATCTGCGCAAGCATGCCCTGGCGGTCGAAGCCTGCCTCACCGCCTACGCACGCAAATTCGGCGAGGACGAGGAAAAATGGGCCGTCACGGCCCTGCTGCACGACTTCGATTACGAGATCCATCCCGACGCGCCCGATCATCCGATCAAAGGCGAAGCCATCCTGGCCCAACGCGGCGTCAGCGAGGAAATTCGCCGCGCCATCCTTTCGCACGCCACGTACACGGGCGTGCCGCGGCAGTCGCTGCTGGAAAAGACGCTCTTCGCCTGCGACGAGCTGGCCGGCTTCATCATCGCCGTCGCCCTGGTCAAACCCAATCGCAGCCTGGCGGAAGTGGACGCCCGCTCCGTCCGCAAAAAAATGAAAGACAAGGCCTTCGCGCGCTCGGTCAGCCGCGAAGATATCATTCAGGGCGCTCAGGAGCTGGGAGTGGATCTGGACGAGCACATCGAGTTCTGCGCCCGCGCCATGCAGGCCCGGGCCGCCGAACTGGGACTGGAGGGCAGGGCATGAGTCGCCCCAGTTGGGACGAGTACTTCCTCGAGCTGGCCGCGCAGGTGGCCAAGCGCGCCACCTGCGATCGCGGACGCGCCGGCTGCGTCGTCGTGCGCGACAAACGCATCATCGCCACCGGCTACGTGGGCTCGCCTCCCGGGCTGCCTCATTGCGACGACGTCGGCCACCTGCTCCGCAAGGTGGTGGATGAGGACGGCACGGTGCGCCAGCATTGCGTTCGCACCACGCATGCCGAGCAGAACGCGATCTGCCAGGCGGCCCGTTACGGCATCGCCATGGAAGGCGCCACGATCTACTGCACCATGGAGCCTTGCCGCGTCTGCGCCATGCTGTTGATCAGCGTGGGTATTCGGCGCGTGGTGGCCCGCCGGCGCTATCACGCCGGCCAGGATACGCGCGAACTGTTCCAGGCCGCCGGCATCGAGCTGGTGGTTTGGGAGGACCGGGTCGAGGAGTACCCCGATCAACAATTGGAGCGATAAGCCGCCACAAAGGAGATCCGTCGCCATGCACAAGCTGATGGTCGCTGCCGGCCTCTGCTTGACCGCTGTCGCCGGCGCGCAGCAACGACCGGAGTGGGACGACCCGGCGGTGGTGGGCGTCAACCGCGAGAAGCCGCACGCCACGATGATGGTCTACCCCAACGCCGCTCTGGCGCGACAGGGTGACCGCTCGCGCTCACCTTGGTTCCTCTCGCTGAACGGCCCGTGGAAGTTCCACTGGGTCGCTCGTCCCGCAGACCGGCCCGCCGAGTTTTACCGCACCGGCTACGACGACTCTCGCTGGGCCTCGATCCCGGTACCCTCGAACTGGCAACTTCACGGTTACGATATCCCGATTTACACCAACATCATTTACCCGTTTCCCTACGACCCGAAAGGCCCGCCCGTGGTACCCAAAGACTTCAATCCGGTGGGATCCTACCGCACGACTTTCCGGGTCCCTGCCAACTGGTCGGGGCGGCAGATCTTTCTCGTCTTCGACGGCGTGGATTCGGCTTTCTATGTGTGGGTCAATGGTCAGAAAGTGGGCTACAGCGAGGACTCCCGGACGCCCGCCGAATTCAACATTACCCGTTACGTGAAACCGGGCGCGAACCTGTTGGCCGTGGAAGTATATCGCTTTCCCGACGGCGCCTACCTCGAAGACCAGGATATGTGGCGCCTGAGCGGCATTTACCGGGACGTGTATCTGTGGAGCACCGACAACCGCCACATCCGCGATTTCGAGGTGCGCACCGATTTCGACGAAGCCTGGCGGGATGCTACGCTGACCGTCAAGGCCGACCTGATTCAGTACGCCGGATCGCCGGGCCGCGTCAGCGTGACCGCGGAACTCTTCGAGGCAGAGGGGAAGGCAGTCTTCCCGCCCCAGGTCCGGAGCGCGGATCTGCGCCCCGGCGCTGAAGCCTCCGTCGAGTTCTCCGTGGCAATCCGCAACCCCCGCCAGTGGAGCGCGGAAACACCTTATCTCTATAAGTTACTGCTTTCCCTGAAAGACGCCTCGGGACGCGTGCTCGAAGTCATCCCCTGCAACGTGGGCTTCCGTGAAGTAACCATTCGCGAGGGCCGCCTGCTCGTCAACGGGCGGGCCATCCTGCTCAAGGGCGTCAATCGCCACGAGCACAGCCCCGATACCGGTCACTACGTCTCGCCCGAGTTGATGCTGCGCGACATCTTGCTGATGAAGCGTCACAACATCAACGCCGTGCGGACCGCCCACTACCCGAACGCGCCCGCCTGGTACGATCTGTGCGATCGGTACGGCCTGTACCTCATTGACGAAGCCAACATCGAAACGCACGGCTACGGCACCCACGCCCGGAATCGCCTCAGCAACGACCCCGAATGGCGCACGGCCTATCTGGACCGCGTCCAGCGCATGGTCGAGCGGGACAAGAACCATCCCTCGGTCATCATCTGGTCCATGGGCAACGAATCCGGAGACGGTCCCAACGTGGCTGCCGCCTACGAATGGGTCAAGCGTCGCGACCCCACCCGACCCTTCCATTACGAAGGCAGCACGGCAATTGGCGGCTCGAACTCGGACATCAATTCCTTCATGTACTCGCCGCCCGCCCTCGTCATCAAACGCGCCAGGGAGCGTCCCACAATGCCCCTGATCCTGTGCGAATACTCGCACGCCATGGGCAACAGCAACGGGGGCCTCAAGGAATACTGGGATATCTTTTACTCGGGGACGAACGCCCAGGGGGCTTTCGTGTGGGACTGGGTGGACCAGGGACTGCGCCAGCCCGTTCCGCCCGAACACCGTGCCACCTCCGGCCGCGATACCTTCTTCGCTTACGGCGGCTGGTGGGAAGATAAAGCCGGCATCCGTAACGACAATAACTTTTGCATGAACGGCCTGGTGGCCGCGGACCGCACGGTTCGTCCGGGCCTGCTCGCCATTAAGTATGTGTATCGTTATCTGCACGCCGCCCCGGTGGATCTCGCCGGCGGCCGG
>Ga0197142_1001026_pt1 | contig 25847 bp, 22 predicted proteins | sample GBS60_MetaG_FD_148614 | JGI IMG/M metagenome (GOLD analysis project Ga0197142, IMG submission 148614) | Sediment microbial communities from Great Boiling Springs, Gerlach, Nevada, United States - GBS 60_MetaG | ecosystem: Environmental > Aquatic > Thermal springs > Hot (42-90C) > Sediment... | reverse complement strand
TGAAGATCGCAAACCTCTGGTCGCCATTATGATGGGAAGCAAGTCCGACTGGGAAACCATGCGACATGCCAGCGAGATGCTGACGTCGTTCGGCGTGCCGCACGAATGCCGCGTGCTGTCGGCGCACCGCACGCCGGAGCAGACCCTGCAATACGCGGGCGCGGCGCAGGACCGAGGCATCGAAGTGATCATCGCCGGGGCAGGCGGAGCGGCGCACCTGCCCGGCGTCGTCGCCGCCCATACGCTGCTGCCCGTGCTCGGCGTGCCCGTCGAAAGCCCGGCCCTGCGCGGCCTGGATTCGCTGCTCTCCATCGTTCAGATGCCGGGAGGCATCCCCGTGGGCACGCTGGGCATCGGCAAGGCGGGCGCGGTCAATGCCGCCCTGCTCGCCATCGCCATCCTGGCCAATCAGCGGCCCGAGCTTCGTCAGAAGCTGCGTGAATTCCGCGAGGAACAGGCGGCCAAAGTTCTCGAGCAATCCGTCCCCTGACAGCGCTCAGTCCCGCCAGTGCAGGATGACTTTGCCTGACTGGCCGGAGCGCATCACCTCGAAAGCTTCCCGGTATTCGGTGTAGTGGAAGTGGTGGGTGATCACGGGCCGGATATCCAGACCGCACTGGAGCATGATCGTCATTTTGTACCAGGTCTCGTACATCTCGCGCCCGTAAATCCCCTTGATGGTCAGGCCGTTGAAGATGACCGTATTCCAGTCAATCGCCATCTCGCGCTCGGGAATGCCCAGAAGCGCGATCTTGCCGCCGTGGCACATGTTGGCGAGCATTTCGCGAAAGGCGTCGGGATTGCCGGACATTTCGAAACCGACGTCGAAGCCCTCCAGCATCCCGAGCTGCTTTTGCACATCGGCCAGGCGCGTGGTTGTGGGGTCCACCGCCATGGTCACACCGACCTTTTTCGCCAGCTCGCGGCGGTAGGGGTTGGGGTCCGTGATCACCACGAAGCGCGCGCCGGCGTGCCGGGCCACGGCCGCGCTCATGATGCCGATGGGGCCGGCGCCGGTCACCAGCACGTCCTCGCCCAGCACGGGGAACGACAGCGCCGTGTGAACCGCGTTGCCGAAGGGGTCGAAGATGCAGGCGATGTCCAGGTCCACCCACTCCCGGTGATGCCACACGTTGCTCATCGGCAGCGCGATGTACTCGGCAAAAGCGCCGGGACGGTTCACTCCCACGCCTTTGGTGTGGGCGCAGAGGTGGCGGCGTCCGGCCAGACAGTTGCGGCAACGCCCGCACACCACGTGTCCTTCGCCGCCCACGATCATTCCGGGTACGAAGTCCGTCACGTTGGAGCCCACCTCGACGATTTCGCCGACGAACTCGTGGCCCACGACCATGGGCACCGGGATGGTCTTGCGCGCCCATTCATCCCAGTTCCAGATGTGAACGTCGGTTCCGCAGATCGAGGCGCGGTCCACGCGGATCAGCACGTCGTTGATCCCGATTTCCGGCACGGGCGTCTCTTCCAGCCAGAGGCCAGGCTCGGGGCGGCTTTTCACCAGGGCTTTCATCAGCTTCATGCATTCTCCTTGAGCGACCGGCGCGCGGCGACCCGCGGCGCCCTTCTTGACAGGATAATGGAAGCTTGTTGGAGAAAGCGCGCGAGTGGCTCCAGGCAGCGCGTTCCGTCGCCGCGCTGACCGGCGCCGGCATCTCGGCCGAAAGCGGCGTGCCCACCTTCCGCGGACCCGGCGGGCTGTGGCGGCAATACCGGCCCGAGGATCTGGCCACGCCGCAGGCCTTCCGTCGCGATCCGCGCCTGGTGTGGGAGTGGTACGACTGGCGCAGGCAACGGATCGCGCAGGCGCGACCCAACGCGGGGCATGAGGCGCTGGTCCGGCTGGAACGCTCCAAGCCCAACTTCTGGCTGATCACGCAGAACGTGGACGGATTGCACGAGCGCGCGGGCAGCCGCCGAGTCATCAAGCTCCACGGCGACATCTGGCTAGTGCGCTGCGTGGTCTGCGGCCGCGAGCAGCGCGATGAGCGCGTCCCGTTGCCTGAGCTGCCGCCGCGTTGCGCCTGTGGCGGGTTGTTGCGGCCGGGCGTCGTCTGGTTCGGCGAAGCGCTGCCACCGGGAGCTTGGGAGGAGGCGGAAGAGGCGGTCCGGGAGGCGGAGGTCCTGCTTGTGGTAGGGACCTCGGCGGTAGTCTATCCGGCGGCCGGGCTGATCCCGCTGGCTCAGGCGTGCGGCGCTCGCGTCATCGAGGTCAATCCGGAAGAAACGGCGATGTCCGCACGGCTGGATTGCTCGCTGCGCGGGCCGGCCGGCGAGATCCTGCCCATGTTGATTCCGGCGGAGCCGAACGTGCAAACTGGTTGAAGAGCGTCCTTTTAAGTTTCAGGTCCGCTCCCGAACTGATTTCCCATGCGCCTTTGCTACGTTGACGCTTTCTCCGGAGTCAGTGGCGATATGTTGGTCGGCGCGCTGGCCGATGCCGGGGCGGACCAGGAGCTGATTCGCGAGGCGCTCGAGGAGCTGGGCATCGGGGCGCGGGTCCGGTTTGAGCGGACGGTGCGGGGCGGGATTGCGGCCACCAAATTTCATGTGGAGGCCGAGGGATCCGGGCCGCGGCGCCACCTGAAGGACATCCTCGAGGTCATTGCCGCGTCGCGCGCGCCGGAACGAGTAAAACAAAACGCAACGAAAGTGTTCGAGCGCCTGGGCCAGGTGGAGGCGGCGATTCATGAGCTTCCGCTGGAACGCGTCCACTTCCACGAAGTGGGCGCGGTGGATTCCATCGCCGACGTGGTGGGCGCTTGCCTGGCGCTGGAGCTGCTCGGCATCGAGCAGCTTTACTGTTCGCCGGTGAACCTGGGCGGCGGTACGGCCTCGACCGAGCACGGCGTGCTGCCGGTTCCGGCGCCGGCCACGGCCGCTCTGCTGGAAGGCCGCCCGGTTTATTCCGAAGGCCCTGCCGTCGAGTTGACAACGCCCACCGGCGCGGCGCTCGTCTCCACGCTGGCCGCTGCTTTCGGGCCGCTGCCCGCCATGACCCTCCAGGCCGTCGGCTACGGCGCGGGCACGCGCGAGCTGCCCGGACGTCCCAACGTGCTGCGGGTGCTGATCGGCGAGGACTCGCGGGCGTCCGAGGCCGTGCTGGTTTCGGTGCTCGAAGCCAACGTGGATGATTCCACGCCCGAGGTTCTGGGCTATGCTCTGGAGCGGCTGCTCGAGGCGGGCGCGCTGGACGCCACGCTGGCGCCGCTTTGCATGAAAAAGGGCCGGCCGGGCCTGCTGCTGCGTGTGATCGCGCGCCCCGAGGATCAGGAACGGCTGGCGGGGATCGTCTTCGCGGAGACGTCCACGCTGGGCTTGAGGGTGTACCGTGCCGAGCGGCGTGTGCGGGCGCGCTCCACGGTCGAGGTCGAGATCCCCGAAGGCAAGGTCCGCATCAAAGTTTCCGAAGACGGACGCTTCGCACCGGAGTACGAGGACTGCCGCCGCCTGGCGCAGGCCTCGGGCAGGCCCTTGCGCGATATCCTGATGGAGGCTACGCTGGCTTACTGGAAGAACCGATGAAGAAGTACTATCTCACCACGCCCATTTACTACGTCAACGCGGCGCCGCACCTGGGCACGGCCTACACCACGATCGCGGCCGACACCATCCGCCAATTCAAGCGCATGCAGGGCTATCACGCCGTGCTGACTACGGGCAGTGACGAGCATGGCCAGAACGTCGAGCGCGCGGCGCGCGCCGCCGGCATGTCCCCCTACGACTACGCCACCCTGATCCAGGCGGAATTCCGCCGGCAGTGGGAACGGCTGGGCTTGCACATTGACCGCTTCGAGCGCACGTCCGATCCCAAACACCATCGCGCGGTCATTGACTTGTTCGAACGCTGCCGCAAGAACGGCTATATCTACAAAGGCGCTTACACGGGCCAGTACTGTTTTCGCTGCGAACTCTACGTGGGCGAGGCTGAGCCCGGCGCGCTGTGCCCGGATTGCCGGCGCCCCACGGAAACCGTCACGGAGGAGAATTATTTCTTCCGGCTTTCCGCTTTCCAGGACCGCCTGCTCGAGCTCTACCGCACGCAGCCCGATTTCATTCGCCCGGAATTCCGCCGCAATGAAGTGGTGGCGTTCGTCAGCCAGGGCCTGAACGATCTCTCGATCACGCGGACCAACATCCAGTGGGGCATCCCGGCGCCGGTGGAGGGCCATCACGTTTTTTACGTCTGGTTTGACGCGCTGATCGCTTACATGAGTGCGGTCGAAGGCGAAGATTTGTGGCCGGCGGACCTGCACCTGATCGGCAAGGACATTCTCCGCTTCCACGCCGTCTACTGGCCTGCCTTCCTGATGGCGGCCGAGTTACCGCTGCCCAAACAGATTTTTGCGCACGGCTGGATTCTGGTCGAACAGGACAAGATGTCCAAGTCGCGCGGCAACATCGTCCGGCCGGATCCCATCCGCCAGGTGCTCGGCGTGGACGGTCTGCGGTACTTCCTGTTGCGCGAGATCACGTTCGGCCAGGATGGCAGCTTCAGCTACGACGCTCTGGTGACGCGCTACAACGCGGACCTCGCCAATGGCCTGGGCAACCTCGCCAGCCGCACGCTGACGATGATCCGGCAGTACGCCGACGGCGCCATCCCGGACGGCCAGCCGGGTTCGCAGGCTCTGGCGGACGTGGCTTCCGAGACCATCCGGAATGCCCTGACCGCCTTCGAGAATCTCGAGTTCTCACGCGGCCTGGAGGCCGTCTGGGGCATGCTCTCCGCCGCGGACAAGTATCTGGTCGAGCGCGCCCCGTGGACTCTGGCCCGAAGCCAGGATGCGGCGGCGAGGATCCAGCTCGCGGAAACGCTTTACACGGCGGCGGAAATCTTGCGCGTCGCCGCTGTGTTGCTGGCCCCGGCCGTGCCTTCCTCGGCGACGACCCTGTGGCGCCAGCTCGGCATGAGCAGCGACCTGGAACAGATGCGATGGGATGAGCTGGCCTGGGGCGGCCTTCAGCCCGGTCGGCGCATCGGCGAGATTCAGCCATTGTTCCCGCGAGTGGACCCGCGCCAGGCCATCGAACGCATGCGTGCGCTCGAGGTCGAGGAGACGGCGCGACAAAAGGCTTTGCTGGAAGGCAAAACGGTCGAGGCAGTGAAGTCGCAAGTCGTCGTGCCTGCGGCTGCGCCGGCCGAGCAGCCCGTAGCTTCGCGCATCAGCATCGAAGATTTCGCCAAGGTGGACATGCGGGTCGGCCAGGTTGTGGCCGCCGAGCGCGTCCGAGGCGCCGACAAGCTGCTGCGACTCGAAGTGGATATCGGGGAGGGCAAGCCGCGCACCGTCGTAGCTGGCATCGCTGAAGCTTATCCACCCGAGCAGTTGATCGGGCGCAAGGTGGTGATCGTCGCCAACCTCCAGCCGCGCAAGCTGCGCGGCATCGAGTCCGACGGCATGGTGGTTGCGGCCACGCCCGAAGGCGGTTTGCCCGTACTGATCGGGCCGTGGGAGGACGTGCCCGTGGGAGCGCGCCTGACGTGAGGCTGGTGGACTCCCACTGCCACCTGGACGACCGTCAGTTCGATCCGGACCGCGACCAGGTCATCCAAAGAGCGCTGGCCGCCGGCGTGGAGTGCATGCTCGCCATCGGCTCGGGGGACGGTCCGCCGGATTTGCAATGTGCCGTGCGACTTGCCGAGGCGCACCCGGCGATCCGCGCGACCGTCGGGGTTCATCCCCACGATGCGGCCAAAGCGACTGAGGAAACCTTCGCGGCGTTGCGGGCGTTGCTCGATCATCCGAAGGTCCTGGCTTTGGGCGAGATCGGGCTGGACTACCATTACAATTTCTCTCCGCCGGAGACGCAGAGGCGGGTCTTCGCGCGTCAGCTCGAGCTGGGCCGGCAGGCGCGAAAACCCGTCGTGATTCACACGCGGGAAGCCTGGCAGGACACGCTTTCGCTTCTCGGTGAGCGCTGGGCGGGCAGCGGCCTGCCTTGCGTCATGCATTGCTTTTCGGGCGGTCCGGAAGAGGCGAGCCGGTGCCTGGAGCTTGGCTTCTATTTAAGTTTCGCCGGCGTCGTCACCTTCCCGAAGGCGCTGCGGGTGCAGGAGGCGGCGCGTCTGACGCCGCGCGATCGTTTGTTGATTGAAACGGATGCGCCATATCTGGCCCCGACGCCGATGCGCGGCCGGCGCAACGAACCTGCCTACGTGGTGCACATCCTGCGGCGACTGGCCGAATTGCGTGGCGAGTCACCCGAAGAGCTGGCGGCTGCGACCACCGCGAACTTCAGCCGGGCCTTCGGATGGCGAGGGTGAGCGAAGCGGGTTTGCCTGCTCTCCGGGCGCACGATTAGACTGGAATTGTCCGGATGGCGCTGGGCAAAGCAGGGAGGGCCGCCGCAGCAGGGGAGATCGTCGCTCTCATCGGAGATGAGATCGCCCAGGTCGAGGAGTATCTGCGCGCCGAAAGCGAGGCGCCGGTCGAGGCGATTACAGCCATCGGTCGCCACTTGCACGCGGGGGGCGGAAAGCGACTGCGCCCTGTGCTCTTGCTGCTGAGTTCACGCCTGATCGGCGATGGCGGCGCGAGCGCGATTCGGCTGGCGGCGGTGGTCGAGCTGATCCACACGGCGACCCTGGTGCACGACGACGTCATTGACGGCGCCGACACGCGACGCGGACGTCCCTCGCCCAACGTCAAGTGGGGCAATCACACCTCGGTTCTGGCGGGCGACTGGCTTTACATGAAGGCCTTCCAGATCGCCCTGCGCGAGGCCAACTTCCATGTTCTCGATTTGCTGATCGCGGTGACCCAGTTGATGGTGGAGGGCGAGCTGATCCAGCTCGAACGGCTAGGTTCGATCCGTGTCAGCGAAAGCGATTATCTCGATCTCGTGAGCCGCAAGACGGCCGCGCTGTTTGCCACCTGCGCTCGCTTGGGCGCCGTATGCGCGGGGGCCACGGAACGCGACGAGCAGCGGCTGGGCGAGTACGCCTGGAATCTCGGGATGGCCTTCCAGTTGGTGGACGACGTGCTGGACTTCACTGCGGACGAGGGAGTCCTGGGCAAGCCGGTGGGGAGCGATCTCAAAGAGGGCAAGCTTACGCTGCCTCTGATCTACGCCCTGGAGCACGCCACCCCGGCGGACCGGATGCTGGTGGAGACCGTTCTCGCCGACCGCAGCTACGAGCGGGTCCCGTTTCAGGCCATGCTGGAGCTGGCCGAATTGCGGGGCGGCATCCGCCGGGCGCGCCTTCGGGCCGAGGAGTTTGCGGCCGCGGCCCGGCGAGTGATCGAACAATTCCCTGCCTCGCCGTACCAGCTCGCGCTGTCCGCTTTGACGGAGCTGGTGATCGAGCGGGAATCCTGAGCCGCCGCCCCCGCGAGCCTTCAGCAAATCCGCGGCAGTTGCTCGCCGTCGCTTCCGGGACAACCCTAACCGGACCGGCGTGCCCAATCCAGCGTCCGGCCGACGACCGAGTATAACCCTGAGGCTGGCGAGTTAAAATCAGGTTGAGCGTGCGCCCTCTATGTGCAGTCGGGTAAACTCATGACCGAACAGCGACCCCAGGGGCCGGCCCGCATCGAAGCTCTCAAAGTCGAAAACTACCGTGCTTTGCGCTCGGTGGAACTCAAACAGCTCACACCGTTGACTGTTCTGTTGGGTCCGAATGGGAGCGGCAAGTCTACGCTGTTCGACGTCTTTAACTTCCTTTCCGAATGCTTCCAGTTCGGTCTGCGCCACGCTTGGGACCGGCGCGGTCGGGCCAAGGAACTAAAAACCCGCGGGACGCGGGGCCCGGTAACCATCGAACTGAAGTACCGGGAGTGGCCTGGACAGCCGTTGATCACCTACCACCTTGCTATTGACGAAGACCGGGGCGGCGTTTATGTAGCCGAGGAATGGCTGCAATGGCGTCGAGGTATCAGAGGCAAGCCCTTCAGGTTTCTGGACTATCGTGAAGGTTGGGGCCGGGCCGTGAGCGGCGAGCAGCCCGATGAAAGGGACCGCCGCATTGAAATACCCCTAAAATCCCGCGACTTGATCGCAGTGAATGCGCTGGGCCAGTTCGCCGATCACCCGCGGGTGGCGGCTCTTCGCGAGTTCATCACGGACTGGTACGTCTCTTACCTCTCCATTGACGATACAAGGGGGCAGCCCGAGGCTGGGCCAGAGGCGCGACTTAGCAAAACAGGCGATAACCTCCCGAACGTAATCCAGTATCTGGCCGAGAACCATCCCCGCCGCCTTGAAACCATATTCACGGTTCTCCGACAGCGCGTGCCCCGCTTGGAAAGAGTCATTACAGAGACAATGCCCGACGGCCGTCTGCTGTTGCAGATCAAGGACGCGCCTTTCAGACAGCCAATTCTTTCACGCTTCGCCTCAGATGGCACTCTGAAGATGTTGTGCTACCTGGTTCTCCTGTACGATCCGGAACCGCCGCAATTCATCGGGATCGAAGAGCCGGAAAATTTTCTCCACCCTAGGCTCTTACCCGGGCTGGGTGAGGAGTGCCGCAAGGCTGCTCAACGCTCCCAACTTCTGATCACCACGCACTCACCTTACTTCGTGGACAGCTTTTATCCAGAGGAAGTCTGGGTGTTGTACCGCGACGACGAGGGTTACACTCAGGTGAAACGGGTCGCAGACATCGAGGGGATCCAAGAGTTTCTGAAGGCCGGGGCTACACTCGGCGAACTCTGGCTGGAGGGTCGCTTTCAAATTGGTGATCCACTGGTGAATGCTGGTGGTCCAGTGTCCAGGCGGGTCGGGCGGCGGAAGCGGCGTTGAGGGTCACGCACGTCGAAATTCTGGTCGAAGATCAGTCAACGGAAGCTGCTCTCAGAGAGTTGGTGCCCAGGATTGCGCCAGGCCTGTCGTTCCAAGTTTATCCCTTCGGTTCGAAAAATCGGCTGCTCAACAAATTGAAAGAGCGGCTGAGAGGTTACTCCCGCGTCCTGCAAGCGGGTCAATGTGTGGTAATACTTGTGGACCGCGACAGCGATGACTGCCACAAACTCAAGGCGAGGTTGGAGGATTCGGCTAAACAGGCGGGGCTGGTGACGAGAAGCAGAGGTTACACATGCGGCTATCAGGTCATAAATCGCATCGCAGTGGAGGAATTGGAAGCTTGGTTTTTTGGGGATTGGACGGCCGTGCTCAAGGCATACCCCCGCGTTGACCCAAATGTCCCGTCGAGGAAAAAGTATCGCGACCCAGACGCGATAAGCGGAGGCACCGCGGAAGCCTTGGAGCGGTGCTTGCAACAGGCGGGATACTTTCCCGCGGGCCTGCCGAAAATCGAGGTAGCCCGGACCATCGCGCAGCACATGGACCCCGCGCGCAACACTTCGCGTAGTTTCCGGCTCTTTCGCAGGACGATAGAGGAACTGGTGAGCTGTGACCCCACTGGTGCGAATCCTGAAGCGCCCCGGCGGGTGGTCAGCAAATCCGCGGCAGTTGCTCGCCGCTGAGCATATCCACGACGCGGCGACCGCCCACACGGCTGCGCAGGACCACGGCGGCGGTGTTCTCCTCCAGCACCGATCCCACCTGAACCGCGCCCGCGCTCACGGGAACCGAGCGCAGGACTTCGAGCGCCCGAGCGGCCTGGCTCTGCGGAACGAACGCCACGAAGCGCCCTTCGTTGGCCACGTACAGCGGATCCAGGCCGAGTATCTCGCACGCTCCCTTGACCGGCTCGGAGACCGGGATCGCGGCTTCCTCCAGGCTGATGAGCAGGCCGCGCGCCTGCGCAATCTCGTTCAGCGCCGAGGCCAGTCCGCCGCGCGTCAGGTCGCGCAGGCAGTGGACCTCGATTCCGGCCGCAAGCAGCGCCGCCACCGGCGGCCAAAGCGGCGCCGTGTCGCTTGGAATCGGGGCCTCGAACTCGAGTCCCTCGCGCACGGAAAGAATGGCCACGCCGTGCGCTCCCAGATCGCCGCTCACCAGCACGGCGTCGCCCGGCTCGACACGCCGCGGACTGATTTCCCAAGGCGCCTCGATCACGCCGATGCCCGCGGTGTTGATGTAAATGCCGTCGCCGTGTCCCTGATCCACCACCTTGGTGTCGCCGGTGACCAGCCGCACGCCGGCGCGCTCGGCCGCGGCGCGCATCGAGTCCGTCACGCGGCGCAAGGTCTCCACAGCGAGACCTTCCTCGAGGATGAATCCCGCGCTCAGATACAGCGGGCGCGCCCCGCACATCGCCAGATCGTTGACCGTGCCGTTGACGGCCAGATCGCCGATGTTGCCGCCGGGGAAGAACAGCGGGCGCACCACGTAGGAGTCGGTGGTGAAGGCCAGGCGCACGCCGTTGATCTCGAGCGCCGCGCCGTCGTGTCGCTCCTCCAGCGCGGGATCGCGGAAAGCGGGCAGGAACACGCGCTCGAGCAACTGGTGCATGAGCCGCCCGCCGCCGCCGTGCGCCAGAAGGATGCGTTCTTCACTGAGAATCGGCGCCGGGCAGCTCAACGTGAAGTCGCTCATGACGCCACTTCCTTGCGACCGTAAAGATAATAGGCCGCGCAGGCCCCTTCGCTCGATACCATGGGCGCTCCCAGCGGCGTCTCGGGCGTGCACCGAACGGCGAACGCGCCGCACTCGGGCGGCTTCTTCAAGCCTTGAAGAATCAGCCCGGCGATGCATTCGGGCGATTCTTCACCCGGCGCTTCGCGAGGCGGGAAACGCTCCAGCGCGTCGTAGCGCCGATAGGGTTCGCGCAACGTAAGGCCGCTCAGAGGGATGGTTCCGATCCCGCGCCAGGCGCGATCGCCGGCTTGGAAGACCTCGCGCACGATTTGTTGCGCCTGCCGGTTGCCCTCGCGACGCACCGAGCGCCGATACTGGTTCTCGACTTGGGCGCGTCCTTCTTCGAGTTGCGTGACCACCATCAGCAGGCCTTCCAGAATGTCCACCGGCTCGAAACCGGTGACCACGATCGGGACGCGATAACGCGCGGCCAACTCTTCGTAGTCTTCGTAGCCGGCGACGGTGCAAACGTGCCCGGGCGCCAGGAATCCGCGGATGCGGCATCCGGGCGAGTTGAGAATGGCTTCGATGGCGGGCGGCACGAGCACGTGCGCCACCAGTACCGAAAAATTCTCGATCCCCCGCTGGCGCGCCTGCCAGACCGCCATGGCGTTGGCCGGCGCCGTGGTCTCGAAACCCACCGCGAAGAAGACCACCTGGCGGGCGGGGTTGGCTTGCGCCAGCTTGAGGGCATCGAGCGGCGAGTAAACGATGCGCACGTCAGCGCCGCGCGCCTTGGCCTCCAGCAGACTGCGGCGGGAGCCCGGCACGCGAAGCATGTCGCCGAACGAGCAGAAAATGACGCCCGGGGTTTCCGCGATGCTCACGGCGTGGTCAATCAGTTCGATGGGCGTCACGCAGACCGGGCAGCCGGGGCCGTGCACCAGCGTGATCTCGGGCGGCAGCAAGTCCTGAAGACCGCTCTTGAGGATCGTGTGCGTCTGGCCGCCGCAGATCTCCATCACAGTCCACGGGCGACTGACGCGCCGCCGGATCAATTCGGCCAGGCGCGCCGCCGCCTGCTCATCGCGATACTCGTCCACGAACTTCACGGCGCGTCTCCGGAATCCGGCTCCACTTGTTCGCCGATTTCCCTGAGATATTCGAAAATCTTTTGCGCCTCGGCCTCATCCACCACGCTGAGCGCGAAGCCGACGTGCACCATGACATAATCGCCCGGTTTTGCTTCGGGCGTAAAAGCCAGCGAAACTTCGCGACGCACGCCCGCGAAGTCCACAACCGCGCGACGCAGGCCGGCGTCGTCTTCCTCCAGGACGCTGATCACCCTTCCCGGTACAGCAAGGCACATGGTTTAGCTCCTTCCCGCCGCCAGCACGGCTTGCCCCAGGGCGATGCCGCCGTCGTTGGGCGGGACACGCTGGTGCGTCCACACCCGAAAGCCGCGGGCCTCGAGCAACGCGGCCGTGCGTTCGACCAGGTAGCCGTTCTGGAACACCCCGCCGCTCAGGCAGACGTCGCGCACGCCCGCCTGCCCGGCGACCTCGACGATCCAGTTGGCCAGCGCGTTGTGGAAACGCGCCGCAATGCACGCCGCCGGCTCGCCCCGTTCGACGTCCTTCGCCACGGCTTCGATCAGCGGCCGCCAGTCGCCTGCCGGCAACGGGTAGGCTTCGTCGCTCGTCAAGCCTGCAATGGCTCGCTCCAACATCATCGCGGCCTGTCCTTCAAAGCGGTTCTCGCGCGCCACACCGGCCATGGCCGCCACGGCATCGAAGAGGCGGCCCACGCTGGTCGTCCACGGCGAGTTGACGCCGCGCTCCAGCATGCGCCGCAGCGCCGGGTCCGGGACAGCGTCCGGACCGAAGGTCTCGAAACGCAAGGAGGCAGCCGCACGCCATCCCTCGCGGATGGCGACTTCACCGCCCGGAAGGCGGAAAGGACGCAGGTGCGCGATGCGCTCCAGCCGGCCGCGCTCGGCGACAAAGAACTCTCCGCCCCAGACCGATCCATCCGGGCCGTAGCCGGTTCCGTCCCAGGCCACGCCCAGATAAGGCTCGTGCACATCGTTCTCCGCCGCGCAAGAAACGGCGTGGGCCTGATGATGCTGGACGGGAACCACCGGCAATCCCGAGCGCAACGCCCACTGCGTCGTGGCGTAATCGGGATGCATGTCGCAAGCCACCAGTTGCGGGCGGAAGCGGTACAGCCGGCAGAGATCCTCGATGGCGCGCTCAAAAGCGCGACGGGCCTCCAGCGTGTCCAGATCTCCCACGTGCTGGCTGAGGATGACCTGGCGGTCCAGCGCGATGGCCACAGTGTTTTTCAGGTGGCCGCCCACGGCCAGCACGGGCGGCAGGTCGCGGTCCAGACGCACCGGCAACGGCGCATAGCCGCGTGCGCGCCGCACCAGGCTCGGCCTTCCCCGGACCACGCGCGCCACCGAGTCGTCGCACGGTCGGGCGATCGGACGGTTGTGCATCAGGAAGAAGTCCGCCACGTCGCGCAAGCGCTCGAGAGCTTCGTCGTTGTCAATGGCGATCGGCTCGTCACTGAGGTTGCCGCTGGTGGCCACGATGGGATGCGGGAATTCGCGCATCAGAAGATGGTGAAGCGGCGAGTAGGGGAGCATCACACCCAGGTAGGGCGAGCTGCGCGCCACCGAGGGAGCGATGCCGGGCCGGCCGTTGGGCCGCAACAGCACGATGGGCGCTGCGGGCGAACTCAGCAACGCGGCTTCGGCCTCGGAAACGTGGCAGTATTGGCGCACGACTTCCAGCGAGGGCAGCATCAGCGCGAACGGTTTTTCCTCGCGACGCTTTCGCCGGCGCAGGCGCTGGACGGCTTTTTCGTTGCGCGCATCCACCAGAAGCTGGAAGCCGCCGATGCCTTTCAGCGCCACGATCCGACCGGCCGCCAGTTCGCGGACGGCTTCGGCCAGGCTTGCATCGAGACGGGGGCCACAGCGCGGGCAGGCGTTGGGCTGTGCGTGGAAGCGCCGGTCGGCAGGATCCGTGTACTCGCGCCGGCACTCCTCGCAGAGCACGAAGTCGCGCATCGTGGTGCGCGGCCGGTCGTAGGGTATGTCCAGGATGATGGTGTAGCGCGGGCCGCAGCGCGTGCAGTTGGTGAAGGGGTAAAGATAGCGGCGATTGGCGGGATCCAGAAGCTCGGCCAGACATTCGGGGCAGGTGGCCAGATCGGGCAACACGGCCGCGGTCTTCTCGGCGCCCTCGTCGCTGGACAAGATGCGAAAGTCGGCGTAGCCCTTTGCGGGCAGCCAGCTCGCTTCACGCGCCAGGATGACGGAGGCCGGCGGGCGCTCGGCTTCGAGCCTTACCTGGAAACGTTCGAGCTGCTCGGCGGTGCCCTCGACTTCGATCACCAGGCCCGCGCTCGAGTTGAGCACCGTGCCGCCCAGACCCATCTCGGTCGCGAGCCGGTAAACGAACGGCCGGAACCCCACTCCCTGCACTGCGCCGTGCAGCACCAGGCGCAGCCGGCAGATCTCCGAGGTCCGCGTGCCGTTGATCGCCGTGAGGTTCATCTACCCGGTCTCGATTTCGACCGACTCCAGGATGATGGCGCCGGGGTCGGGACTGAGCAGATCGTCCGAGACCGCAATCTCCAGTCGTGCCCCCTCGGCCACGGTTCCCAGCGCGGCCGTTTCGAAATGCTCGCGCAGGTGATCCGGGTCGGCCGCCGCCAGCGCTCCCACGCGCAAGCGGATGGCGACGGCGCGGCGCCCGGAATGCTCGCGCACTAACGATTCTACCTTGCGGATGAGATCTTCGATCAGTCCTGTTTCATGCATGGGATCTCCTCCCGGATTCGTCGCGCGACTTGCTCGACGGCTTGCACGACCTCGGGCGACGGGCCGGCGCCCGGCTCGAACCGACGCCCTTCGATCCCGTAGATGCGCAGGCGCGGCGGGAGGCGGCCCAATGCGCGCGACAATTCGATTGCCTCAACCACGCCCAGCCCGTGGGTGGAGCACCGGAAGCGTTCCCGCACCAACGGCGCTTGCTCCGCCTCCCACACCTGGATGGTCCCGGCGGGCGCTCCGCTCAACGTCGCGTCCACGAGGATGACATCGGTTTCGCCTTCCCAGCAACTCATCAGCCCGGTCGCTTCGCCGGAGGCTTCCACGGCCGGCAGGCCCAGCTCGCGCAAGCGCCGCGCCACCAGCAGACCGGCGGCGTCATCGCCGCAATCGGGATGACCGCAACCGATGATGAGCGTCACAGCGCCGGTCCGGTTTGGGTTACTCGCGCTCCAGGTGCAGGCGCAGGAAATGCGTCGCGCAGGAAATGCACGGGTCGTAGTTGCGGACGGCCTGTTCGCACCGCCAGGTCAGTCGGTCCTCGGGCTCGGCGATCAGCAGGGGGACCAGAGCCCGGAGGTCGTCTTCGATGCGCCGCTGGTTTTGCGAGGTCGGCGGGACGATGCGCGCCGCGAGGATGCGCCCGTCGGCGGCGATCGAGTACCGATGGTACAAAATCCCGCGCGGGGCTTCGGTGACGGCGCAGCCCTTGCCGTCGCGCGGCTGCACTTCGACGCGGGGCTGAGCCGGCGGCTCGTACTCGCCGATGATGCGCAGCGCTTCCTGGCAGGCGAAAATCATCTCCAGCGCACGCGCCTGGATGGAGCGGAACGGATTGCGGCACGGAACCTCGAAGCCGCACTCCGCCGCTGCTTGTCGCGCGACCTCGGGCAGCAGATCGAAATTCAGGTTGACCCGCGCCAGCGGTCCCACCATGTACGAGCCGCGTTCCCGAAGCACGCATTGCAGCGCGTTGGAGTGCTTGACGTGCTGCTCGAGAAAGTGGTCCTCGAATTCGGCCGCGTCAATGTCGAGACCGCGATTGGAAACCAGGCGGCCTTCGTTCAACGGGTACTCTTCCGGGTGTCGCAGGGAGACGAATTCGTAGTCCTGTTCGAAGTCGGGGTACTCCAGCGTGGCGGTCCAGCGCATGGTGGCGAGGGAGGCCTCCAGCGCCCATTCCAGATCCGGCCGGATGGCTTCCAGCTCCTGCCTGGTGGGCGCCCTGTAGAAGCCTCCCACGCAAGCCGAGACGGGATGGATTTCGCGCCCGCCCATGACGCTGACCAGATGGTTGCCGATTTTCTTGAGCCGCAGTCCCTTTTCGACGAGTTCGCGGTGCTGGCGCGCCATCTGGAGAGCGTCCTCGTAGCCGAGAAAATCGGGCGCGTGCAGCAGGAAAACGTGCAAAGCGTGGCTTTCGATCCACTCGCCGCAATAAAACAGCCGGCGCAGCGCCCGGATGGCGGGCGGCACAGTGACGTCCAGGGCCCGCTCGATGGCGTGGATGGCGCTCATCTGGTAGGCGATGGGACAGATGCCGCAGATGCGCGCGGTGATATCCGGCGCTTCCATGAAATGTCGCCCGCGCAGGAAGGCTTCGAACAGGCGCGGCGGCTCGAAGATCTTCAGCTTGACGTCTTCGACGCGATCGCCCCGCAGCTTGACGAACAGCGCTCCTTCGCCTTCGACGCGGGCCAGATAATCCACCTTGATGGTCCGGGTCGTTTTCGTCACCGTTTGGTTCGTCTTGTTCATCGGCAACCTCCTCCGGAGGCGGGCGGCGCCCGTGCGCAGCCCGTTTGTCCCGTCTACGCAGCCACTTCGTAGCTGGCCTTGACCACCGGGTCTTCGATGGTGCGCGTGAGCTTGAAGCCCAGGCGTTCGCAAAGCTTCAGCATCACGAAGTTGTCGGGGAGAATGTCTCCCACGATCCGCTCGATCTTTTCGTCGCGAGCCACCTTGATCAGGCGGCGGGTCAGCTCCGCTCCCAGTCCCTTACCCTGGAAGGGATCCGCCACCAGGATGGCGAACTCGGCTTCGTTGACGCCGTGGATTTTCTTGAGTCGTCCCACGCCCAGGATCTCGGCCTCGCCGGTTTCCGGATCGCGTCGCTCGGCCACCAGCGCCATCTCGCGGTCGTAGTCAATGAAGCAGATGCGGGTGAGCCGCTCATGGGCGATCCGCTGGCTCAACGGCAGAGTGTGCAGGTACCGCATGTACACGGTGCGGTCGGACAGGGTCTCGTGAAACTTGACCAGCAGGGGCTCGTCTTCGGGCCGGATCGGACGGATGGTCACCCTCTGTCCGTCTTTCATGGTCCATTCGCTGACGTAGCGAGTCGGGTAAGGCCGGATGGCGAGCTTGGGAAGCTGGTCCGCGGTCACTTCCGGCTCGTGGACCACGACGCGCGCGTCCAGGGCGATGATCCGCTCGGGGGAAGCCAGCAGCGGGTTGATGTCAATCTCCTTGATCCAGCGCTGCTCGACGACGAGCTGGCTGAAGCGCACCAGCAGCTCTTCCAGCGCCGCCAGGTCCACGGGCTTGCGTCCTCGCACTCCCTGGAGCGCGGTGTAGATGTTGGTTTGCTCCATCAGGCGCCGCGCCAGGGTGGTGTTCAGGGGCGGCAAGGCCAGGGCGCGGTCCCGGTACACTTCCACCAACTGCCCGCCGGTGCCGAACAGCACGACGGGCCCGAATTGCGGATCAATCGAGGAACCGATGATAAGTTCATAGCCTTCCAGCTTCACCATGGGCTGCACGGTGACGCCCAGGAAGTGCTGCGCGCCCGCCCTCTCGGTCACGGATGCCTGAATTCTCCGCCAGGCGGCGCGTACGGCGTCGGCGTTCTCCAGATTCAGCGCCACGCCGCCTACATCGGTCTTGTGGGTGATGGTTTCCGAATGCAGCTTCAGCACCACCGGATACCCGAGCTGTTCGGCCTGACGCACGGCCTCGTCTTCCGACGTGGCGATGCGCGTCTCCACCGTGGGGATCCCGTAGAGCGACAGCAGCCGCTTGGATTCGTACTCGGTGAGAATCGTCCGACCTTGCCGACGCACTTGCTGGACGAGTTGCTCGGCTTCCAGCCGGTCGGCTTCGGATTTGGGATCCTCGACCGCGGCGGGCGTTTCGTAAAGCCCGCGCAGGTTGTAGGACAGTCGCCACATGTACACGAAGGCGCGCGCGGCGGTGTCCGGGTAGGGGAAGGTAGGGATGCCGGCGCGATTGAGAATCTCCTCGCCCGCAGCGACCTCGACGCCGCCCATCCAACTCGCCAGGACGGGCTTGTTATCCACCCGGGCGTAGGTGCGCACCAGCTCGGCCGTGCGCGTGGGGTCGGTCATGGCCTGGGGAGTCAGGATCACCAGCAAGCCGTCGGAGTTGGGGTCCTTAGCCACGATTTCCAGCGCCTTGGCATAGCGTTCGGGGGGAGCGTCGCCGATGATGTCAATCGGGTTGTTGCGGCTCCAGGTGGGGGGCAGAACCTTGTTGAGCGCCTCGATGGTTTCGGGCGCCAGTTGGGCGACCTCGGCGCCGTTCAGCACCAAAGCATCGGTGGCCAGCACGGCCGGGCCGCCCGCGTTGGCGACGATGGTCAGACGCGGGCCGGCGGGACGCGGCTGCTTGGCCAGCACTTCCGCCATGTAGAACAAGTCGGCGATGGAGCTGACGCGCAGCACGCCGCTCCGCCGGAAGGCCGCTTCCAGGACCTCGTCGCTGCCCGCCAGCGAGCCTGTGTGCGAGGCTGCCGCGCGCGCGGCCGCCTCGGTTCGACCGGGTTTGATCACGATGATCGGCTTGGAAAGCGCCACCTCGCGGGCTGCGGAAATGAACGAGCGCGCATCGCCGATGGTTTCCATGTAAAGCAGAATGCTGTGGGTGCGGGGGTCGTTGCCCAGGTAATCAATCAGGTCGCCCCAGCCTACGTCGGCCATGGAGCCGATGGAAATGAACGCCGAGAACCCGACTTGCTCGCGCAGGCTCCAGTCGAGCACCGCCGTGCACAGAGCGCCGCTCTGGCTGATGAAGCCGACGTTGCCTTGCAAGGCCATGGAGCGGGCGAAGGTGGCGTTCAATCCGGTCAGCGGGCTCATCACGCCCAGGCAGTTGGGTCCGATGATGCGCATGCGAGCCTTGCGCGCCTCTTCCACGACGCGGCGCTCCAGCTCCGCGCCCTCCGGACCGATTTCCTTGAAGCCGGCGGAAATCACGATGGCCGCGCGCACGCCGGCTTCGCCGCATTCGCGAATGATGTTGGGGATGGTGGGCGCCGGCGTGACCACGACCGCCAGATCCACCTGCTCGGGCACGGCCTTGATGTTGGGATAGGCCTTGATGCCCAGCACGCTGGCGCGCCGGGGGTTGACGGGATAGACCGTGCCCCCGAAGGGGCTGGTCATCAGGTTCCAAAGCAGCGTGCGTCCGACGCTGCCCGGGTTTTCGGTCGCTCCGATCACGGCGACCGATTCCGGTCGGAAGAACACGTCCAGGGGGTGTTCGCGCAGTCGCAGGATATCTTGGGCGGAATCAACGCTGGGTTGCTTGATCTTCTTCATCGGGGGGGTCATCGCTTTCTTCCTTTCGAAAGCCGGGTCGCTGTTATCGGCCGCGGCCTCAATGCATCACAGAAAAGAAATCTTCGGGCTCCGCCGGTCGGGCAGACTGGTGGTCCGGTTTGCCCACCTGCGTGATTCGCGCCACCAACTCCCTGACTTCCCCGAGCAGGACGGGCAAGGCCTGCTCGACCTCGCTGGACAGGTGCGAACCGGCGAAGGATCGCGCCCCGACGCTGAACAACACCGCTTCCGGGCGCCGCCCGTAAAGCTGCTCGACCAGCGCCAGCAGCCGTTCCGGGCTGAAATGGTGCGAGAACGGCGTCGAGCCGCCCACGGCCTTGACGCGCCGGCAAGCGATCTTACCCGGCGGGATCTCGACGCCGGCGTCCACAAAGATCACCAGGGTCGCCTCGGCCACCTCGGCGGCCAGTTCGGGCGTCAACTGGCGGCAAGGCATGACGCGCACGCCCGGCGCCTCGAGCGACGAGGCCAGCAGTTCGGCGGCGCGCCAGCCGACCGCATCGTCACCCGCCAGCGGGTTCCCAAATCCCACAATTAACACGCTCATGCGCCCCGGCTCACCTCATCCAGCAACTCCCCATCCGGGCCGCGAAGCTCGATTCTGAGCGCCATGCGACCGGCGGCGTGCGTCGAGCAGCTCAGGCACGGATCGAAGGCCCGGATCACCGCCTCCACGCGATTCAAGGCGCCCTCGCTCAGCCGATTTCCGTCCACGAAACGCCGCGCGGCTTGCAGGATGCCGCGATTCATGGCCATGTTGTTGTGCCCGGTGGCGATGATCAGATTGGCCCACTGGATGACGCCCGCTTCGTCCACGCGGTAGTGGTGAATCAGCGTGCCGCGCGGCGCCTCGGCCACCCCGATCCCTTCGGGATGATTTGCGGCCGCCTGGGCGCGCACGTGCCGGTCGAGGATCTGACGGTCGGCGAGGATCTGCTCGATGCGCTCCAACGCGTACAGGATCTCGACCAGGCGCGCGTAGTGGTAGTAAAAGGAGCTCAGCACCGCCCCGCGTTCCAGTTGCCGGAACTCCGCCCATTCCTGATCGGCGGCATGCGTGCCGCAGCGATCGGCGATGTTCAGGCGCGCCAGCGGCCCCACGCGATAAATGCCGTCGGGGTAGCCTTCGGGTTTGTAGTACGGCGATTTCAGGTAGGAATCCGGTTCGACGGCTTCGCCTAGATAATCGCGATACCGTTCGGGGATCAACCCGTCGGCCACGATCCGCCCGGCGGCATCCACCACCCGGATGCGGCCGTCGTAATGTTCGAGTTCGCCGTCCGGTCCCACCAGGCCCAGAAACAGCGTGGGGAAGTTGGCGAACGCCGCCGCCTCCTCGCGGAATTGTTGAAGCGCGCCCTTGAACCAAGTCAGCGTTCGCTCCAGGATTGCGCGCATCTCGGGCAGCTCGGCCAGGATGGCGTCGCGCGCCCCCGGCGCCAGCGGCTCGCTGACCCCGCCGGGAACGACCCACGACGGATGGATCCGCTTGCCTGCCAGTCGCTCAATGACCTGCTGGCCGAACTTGCGAAGCCGGATCCCATCGCGCGCCGTTTCCGGATGGTTCTGGATCAGCCCGAACAGATTCCGCCGGGCCGGATCCGAATCCATGCCCAGCAGGAAATCGGGCGCCGAGAGATGGAAAAAGCTCAGGGCGTGGGACTGGACGATCTGGGCCAGATTGAGCAGCCGCCGCAATTGCACCGCCACGGGCGGGATCCGCGTGCCCAAAATCTGGTCGCAGGCTTTGGCCGAAGCGATCAGGTGGCTGACGGGACAGATGCCGCAGATGCGCGCCATCAGGGCGGGCATCTCGCTGAACGGTCGGCCCTCGCACAGCTTCTCGAAGGCGCGGAACTGGGTGACGTGGAAGCGGGCGTTCTCGACCTGGCCGTTCTCGTTCAGATGCAGGGTGATGCGCGCGTGGCCCTCGATGCGCGTCACCGGATCAATGACGATGCGCCGTTCGCTCATGGCGTCAGGCTCCGAAGCGCGACCGCCCGGTCAGATCCGGCGTGCGGCCCGCCAAAAGTTCTTGCAAGACGTAATAGATGACGTCGGCCGAGGGCGGGCATCCGGGCACAAAGACATCCACCGGCACGACTTCGTGCAGGGGACGCACGCGGGCTTGCAGGCGCGGCACTTCGTTCTGCGGCGCGCCGGCGTTGCGCGTCGCGTTTTCCTGGTAGGCGCGCGCCAGCGCGGCTGCCGGCCCGAAGGGGTTGCGCATGGCCGGAACGTTGGCCGTCACCGCACAGTCGCCCAAGGCCACCAGAACTCGCGTGCGCGCCCGGATGTGCCGGAGCTTCTCTTCGTCTTCCTCAGTTCCCACGGCGCCCTCGACCAGCGTCACGTCCACCTGCTCGGGAAATTCCTTCACGTCCACCAGCGGACTGTAGACCAGTTCGAGTTGCCCGGCCAGCTCGATGAGCCGTTCATCCATGTCCAGCAGGGACATGTGGCAGCCCGAGCATCCGTCCAGCCAGACCGTCGCCAGGCGCATTCGGCTCATCGCGCTTGCGTCCTCATCATCGTCAGGTACGGCAAGAATTGCCGCCGTTTGGCCATCTCCGCGACGGAGCGGCCTTTTTCGCTGAGCGCACCCGTGGGGCAGACGTGCACGCACTTGCCGCAGGCGGTGCAGCTCTCCGATTCGCCCCACGGCTGGTTGAGATCGGTGATGACGCGCGCCTCGATGCCGCGGCCCATCACGTCCCAGGTATGCGCGCCCTCGATTTCATCGCAGACGCGCACGCAGCGGGCGCACAGGATGCAGCGGTTATGGTCCGCCACGAAGCGCGGGTGGGAGGCGTCCACGGGCAGACGCGGGTAACGGTAGGGGAAGTGGACGTGCGTGAGGTTCAGCCGCTCGGCCAGGCTCTGAAGCTCGCAGTGCCCGTTGGAGACGCAGACCGAGCAGATGTGGTTGCGCTCGGAGAACAACAATTCCAGGATCATGCGCCGGTAGGCATCCAGCCGCTCCGAGCGCGTGGTCACCTCCATGCCTTCCTCCACGCGCGTGACGCAGGAAGGCAACAGCCGCGAGGCGCCTTTGACTTCCACCAGACAGAGCCGGCAGGCGCCCACCGCCGACAGCCCCTCCAGATAGCACAGCGACGGGATGAAGATGCCGTTTTCCCGCGCCACTTGCAGGATGGTCTGATCGGCGCGCGCGCCCACGTCGCGGCCGTCAATGCGCAGCGTCTTGATGCCCGCGTTCATCCGCTCGCCCCCACTCGGCAGGTTCCGGCGAGGCAGCGACCGGCCAGGTGCGCCTCGTACTCCTCACGGAAGTAACGCAGGGTGCTCAAAACCGGATTGGGGGCCGACTGGCCCAGCCCGCACAGGCTGGTGTGGCGCAGCAGGTCGGATAATTCCTCCAGCATGCGCAAGCTATCCCCGTTGGCTTCTCCCTTAACCAGGCCGTCCAGCAGGTCGTGCAAGTGCGCCGTGCCCACCCGGCAGGGAACGCACTTGCCGCAGGACTCGCCCTTGGAGAACTCCAGAAAGAAACGGGCCAGATCCACCATGCAGGTGGTCTCATCCATAACGATCAGCCCGCCGGATCCCATCATGGAGCCAAGGGCTGCCAGAGACTCGTAATCCACCGGCGTATCCAGAAATTCTTCCGGGATGCAGCCGCCGGAGGGACCGCCGGTTTGCACGGCCTTGAAGCGCCGCCCTTCGGGGATGCCGCCGCCGATTTCGAAGATGATCTCGCGCAGCGAGATGCCCATGGGCACTTCGATCAGGCCCGTGTTGACCACGCGCCCCGCCAGTGCGAATACCTTGGTGCCTTTGCTGGCGCCGGCGCCGATGCGCGCGAACCACTCGCCGCCCTGGCGCAAGATGACGGGGATGTTGGCGAAGGTCTCCACGTTGTTGATCAGCGTGGAGTGCCCCCACAGGCCGTACTCGGCCGGGTAGGGCGGGCGCGGCCGCGGCGTTCCCCTGCGTCCCTCGATCGAGGCCATCAACGCGGTCTCCTCGCCGCAGACGAACGCGCCTGCGCCCAGCCGCACTTCGACGTGAAAGCTGAACGGCGTGCCCGCGATGCGGTTACCCAGCAAGCCTGCGCGCTCGGCCTGGCGAATCGCTGTGCGCAATCGCGCCACGGCCAGCGGGTACTCAGCCCGTACGTAGAGGAATCCATGCCGCGCGCCCACCGCGTAGGCCGCGATGGTCATGCCCTCCAGCACGCGGTGCGGATCGCTCTCCAGCACGGCGCGGTCCATGAAAGCGCCGGGATCGCCCTCGTCGGCGTTGCACACGACGTACTTTTCGGCGTCGGTGGACTTGGCCACCGTACTCCACTTCAACCCGGTCGGGTAGCCGGCGCCGCCGCGCCCCCGGAGGCCGCTGACGGTCACCTCCCGGATGACCTCCTGCGGCGTCATCTCGGTGATGGCTTTCAGCAGCGACACGTAGCCGCCGGCGGCAATGTATTCTTCCAGGCGTTCCGGATCCACCAGGCCCGAGTTCTCCAGCACCAGCTTGAGCTGGCGCCGGAAGAACGGCTGATCGGTTGGGACGGACAGCCGGCGCACCGGGCGTCCTTCCACCAGGCTGCGCGTGATGTCCGGCGCGTCCTCCGGGGTGACGTGCCCGTACAGAAAGCCTTCCGGATGGGCCGCCACCAGCGGCCCGGCCGAGCACAGACCCATGCAGCCGACGCCCTTGACCCGGCAGAAATTCCGCATCCCCCGCTCGGCCAGTTCCTGTTCGAGCGCCTGCTTGACCTGCGCGCCTCCCGCCGACAGGCAACTGGCCGCGGTGCACACATGCAGGTGGCAGGTGAACTTGCGCTGGCCGGCGCGTTCCTCCGCCGCCGTTCGTTCCAGTTCCTCAAGCGTCATAGGCCAGGCGCCTCTCCAACCACTGGCGCATCTGATCGGGTGTGAGCTTGCCCGCCAGTTCCCGGTCCAGCACCACCACCGGCGCCAGCCCGCACGAGCCCACGCAGCGCGCCGTCAGCAACGAGAGTTTGCCGTCGGCCGTGGTCTCGCCCGGTTTCAAATGATATTCGCGCTCCATCATTTCCAGCAACTGGGGCGCACCTTTGATGTGGCATGCGGTTCCCGTGCACACGACACAGGCGTGTTTGCCGGGCGGCTTCAGCGTGAAGAAGTGATAAAAGGTCGCGGCCCCATAGACCGCGCTGAGCGGCAGCCGCAGCGACTGCGCCACGTAGCGCAGGCTGTCGTCGTCCAGATAGCCGAAGGTCTCCTGCACGCTGTGCAGCGCTTCGATCAGCGCATCGCGACGATACCCCAGCCGTCGCATGCTGGCGTCCACGATCCTCCAGCGCTTGTCTTCCCCAGGCGGCGCCGGGCGGACCCAGTTCATGCCCGTTCCGCCTCCTCGCTGGCTTGCCGGAACTGCCACGCCCAGGCGTTGAAGTTCCGAAAATCGCGCGCTATGGCCTCGTTGGCGCGTCCGAGCTCGCGGAACACTTCCGTCAGCGAAGCCGGATTGGAGGCTTCCATGGGACCGAAGCATCCGTAGCAGCCCCGTCCGAAGCGCGGGCAGATGGCGCCGCAACCGGCCTGCGTCACCGGGCCCAGGCAGGCGGCGCCTTGCGCCACCAGCAGGCACACCGTGCCTTGCCGTTTGCACTCGATGCATACGCTGTAGCTGGGGATGTTGGGCTTCCGCCCGGCGACCAGGGCCGAGACCAGCTCCACCAGGTGATTCTTGTTGATCGGGCAGCCGCGCAGCTCGCCGTCCACCGGCACGTGTTCGGCGATGGGCGTGGACATCTTCAGGGTCTGGATGAAATCCGGGCGCGCGTACACGTGGCGCACGAATTCGTTGGCGTCCTTCCAATTGCGCAGCGCCTGGATGCCGCCCGCCGTCGCGCAGGCCCCGATGGTGATCAGCGTGCGGCACTGCCGGCGCACGTGCTGGATGCGTTCGGCGTCGTGATGGGTGGTAATGGACCCCTCCACCAGACCGATGTCATAGGGGCCTTTCAGCATGCGCCGGGAGGCCTCCGGGAAGTAGGCGATCTCGATCGCGTCGGCCACGGCCAGCAGCTCGTCCTCGGCGTCCAGCAGGCTCAACTGGCAGCCGTCGCAAGAAGCGAACTTGAACACCGCGATGCGCGGCTTGCGTGGGAACCCGCGAATCATGACGACCTCACAGCTCGTGGATATCCATCCACGGTTGCATCTGGCGATAGGAAAAGACCGGCCCGTCCTTGCACACAAAGTAAGGGCCGAGCTGGCAGTGGCCGCAGAAACCGACGCCGCATTTCATGTTGCGCTCCATGGAAAGGTAAATGTCTTCCGGCGCCAGGCCGCGCGCCTCCAGTTGCCGCACCACGTAGCGCATCATGACTTCCGGCCCGCAGATGAAGGCCACGGTCTCGGCCGGGTGCAGCCGCAACTGGCGGAACAGGGTCGTGACCACTCCCACGTGACCGCGCCAGCTCAGCCCGCCGTAGTCTACCGTGACCAGCACCTGGGTGTCCGGCGCCCGTCCCCATTCCGCGAGCTGCTTGCGATACAGCAAATCGCGAGGACTGCGCGCCCCGTAGAGCACGAGCAGGCGAACGTAATCGTCGCGATTCCTGAGCACGTGATAAATCACGGGACGCAAGGGCGCCAGCCCGATGCCGCCCGCGACGATCAGCACGTCCTTGCCCCGGGCCGCTTTGACCGGCCAGGGGACGCCGAAGGGTCCGCGCACGCCGATCATGTCGCCCGGCCGGCGGCTGACCAGCGCATGCGTGGCCTGTCCCACCGAGCGAATCGTGTAGACCTGCCGTTCGGGATCGCCTGGGTCCCCGCTGATCGAGATCGGCAGCTCGCCCACGCCGAACACGTAGAGCATGCTGAACTGCCCAGGCTCGAACGGCGGCAACGCCTCGGCGTCAGCCGAAGCCACGGTGAGAGTAAATGTGTCGTGCGTTTCCTTTTCGACCGCGAGCACCCGGGCCCGGGTCATGGTCAGGGTCGCTTGCGCCGGCTCGCTCATATCAGTTT
>Ga0197142_1001025_pt1 | contig 25850 bp, 20 predicted proteins | sample GBS60_MetaG_FD_148614 | JGI IMG/M metagenome (GOLD analysis project Ga0197142, IMG submission 148614) | Sediment microbial communities from Great Boiling Springs, Gerlach, Nevada, United States - GBS 60_MetaG | ecosystem: Environmental > Aquatic > Thermal springs > Hot (42-90C) > Sediment... | reverse complement strand
TTAGGGATATCCCGGAGTTTCGGGACGTGGACCCGGAGTGGACGGATATCATCTCCCCGTATGGCTACGGGGGCTATCTGGCCAGCCACCGGGACATTGACTGGCCGCGCTTCTTCACGGTCTTCCGGGACTGGTGCCGGGAGCGCCGGGTGGTGAGCGAACTCACCCGCTTCCACCCCTTGTTGGGGAATTTTGACCCTTGCCGCCCTTTTATCCCCACCCACCGTTCCAGCGAGGTGGTGGTCATTGACCTTCAGGGCGGCCCGGAAAAGATCTGGCAGGGGTTCAGCCCCTCCTGCCGGAACAAGATCCGCAAGGCCCAGAAGCTGGGGGTCAGCATCCAGGTGGATGAGACCCTGGAGCACCTGGATGATTTTCACCGCCTCTACACCGGCACCATGGACCGGGTCCAGGCCCGGGACTATTATTATTTTTCCCGCCCTTGGCTGGAGAGTCTGAAGGGCTCCTTGGCCGGCCGGGCGGTCCTGTTCCATGCCTTCAGAGAGGGCCGGATCATTGCCTCCTCCCTGTTTCTGCACGGCGGGGATTTCGCCCACTATTTTCTCTCCGGCTCCGCTCCCGAGGCCTATAAAACCGGGGCCAACAACCTGCTCCTCCAGGAAGCCGCCTTTTGGTTTAATAACCAAGGGGGGCAATACCTTAATTTAGGTGGAAGTGCGGACTTTCAAGATAGTTTATTTAATTTCAAAGCATCATTTTCATATTTCCGAATATCACATTTCATAGGAAATGTAATTCTTAACCATAATAGTTATAGAATGCTTTCTATAACGGGACTTTTTCAAGGGGAAAAGCAAAAAAATATTTTATTCTTTCCCTTATACCGTTGTATTTTTCGAGAAAAATTAACTTTAGAGAGATTCCAGAAACCCGTTTTAATTATAGGTGCATCCGGACACGCAAGAGTCTGTCTTGATATAATTAAGGCGAATAACATAGAAATAATAGGTTTATTTGATGATAATCCTCATCTACATTTTAGTATAATTCATAAAGTTTGCGTTAAAGGAAATATCAAGGCAGCAATTGATTATTTAAATAAAGGTGATTATAATATTTTTATAGCGATTGGTGATAATTATGAACGTTTTAAATTAGTCTCATATTTTAAAAATAATTTAGATAAATTTATTAATGCAATACATCCATCGGCTGTAATATCACCAAATGTAAGAATGGGAAAGGGTAATTTTATTGCTCCTGGTGTAATAATAAATACGGATACCCAATTAGGCAATTTTATAATAGTTAATACCGGCGCCACCATTGATCATGATAATAAAATCCATGATTTTGCCCAGATATCGCCAGGCTGTAATTTGGCTGGTAATGTTACTGTTGAGGAAGGGGCTTTTCTGGGAACCGGGACTGTTGTCCTTCCCGGCAAAACTATTGGTGCCTTTGCTATTGTCGGTGCTGGCGCTGTGGTCACCCAGGATATCCCTCCCTTTTGCACCGCAGTGGGGGTGCCGGCTCGAGTAATAAAATATCACAAAACATCGGTGAGATCAGAAAATGGACGCAGCCGGGGCTGATCTCAATCAGCTGTCACGCACAGGGATCCTCTCCATGTTGCTGCTGCTCAGTGCGGCACTCCTTTATCTTTATGTCCCCGTACTCTCCCGGCTGCTGGTCTCTCTGGCCCAAAGCGACGATTATTCCTATGGCCTCCTTTTTCCCCTGGTAAGCGCCTATATCACCTATCTGAAATGGCCCCGCATCCGCCAGGCCGGGCTGCGCCCCTCCTGGCTGGGGGTGGCCATCCTGGCCGCCGGTCTGTTTCTCTATGTGGCCGCGGAGCTGGCCGCCGAGCTCTACACCACCCGGCTGTCCTTTGTGGTGGCCCTGGCCGGGCTGGTCACCCTGATGGGGGGAAGGCGCCTCCTGCGTCTCCTGGCCTTCCCCCTGCTTCTCCTTCTCCTCATGCTGCCCCTGCCGGAGCTCCTCACCAACAAGCTCACCCTGCCCCTGCAGCTCCTCTCCTCCCATCTGGCCGCCGGGTTCCTGGGCCTTTTGGGGGTGCCCGTCTTCCAGCAGGGCAATATCCTGGACCTGGGGGTGCGCCAGCTTCAGATCGTCAAGGCCTGCTCCGGCCTGCGCTATATCCTGCCCCTTCTGGCCCTGGGCCTGATCTTCTGCTATTTCTTCCAGAGGCGCTGGTGGAAGGCCGGAGTGCTCCTGGCCAGCCTGGTCCCCCTGGCCATCGTGGCCAACGCCCTCCGGGTCACCGCCATGGCCCTCTATCCCCCCATGCTCCAGGGCTTCTGGCACGGCTTCTCCGGCTGGCTCATTTTTATTCTCTGCCTGGGGGCCCTGGCCGGCCTGAACGGCCTCCTTAACCGCCTCTGGCCCCCCCATCCGTCCTCCCGTCCCTACCGGGTAAGGGAGGAGGCCGGCGCACCTCCGGCGGCGGGAAATCCGCTCCCCCCTCTGGCCGCGGCCCTGGTCCTGCTCCTGGTGGCCATCCCCCTGGTCCAGCGGGCCGCCTCCGCCCCGCCGGTGCCTTTGAAACGGAGTTTTGCCGCTTTCCCCTTGGAAATCGGCCCCTGGCGGGGTAAAATCACCCCCGTGGATCCGGGGATGGTGCGCCTCACCCAGTCCCACGCCCACCTGCACGCCGACTTTGTCAACCCCGACCATGGCGTGGTGAATCTGTGGATCGCCTACTACGAAACCCAGAAAAAGGCCGGGGGCTTCGTCCACTCCCCCAAGGGGTGCCTCATCGCCTCGGGCTGGCGCTTTCTTGAGAGCGGCACCTATGAGATCGCCCCCGGCCGGCCGGTGAATTATCTTCTGGCGGAGCAGATGGGCACCCGCCTGGTGGTGTTTTACTGGTACCTGCAGCGGGGCCGCTGGCTCACCAGCGAATACTGGAACAAGTTTTATATGGCCTTAGACGGCCTCACCCGCCGCCGCACCGACGGGGCCCTGATCCGCCTCATCACCCCGGCGGGCGAGGATATCCCCGCGGCCCAGCAGCGCCTGGCGGAGTTTGCCCAGACCATGGCGCCTGTTTTATCGGAGTTTGTCCCCCAGTGACTTGGGGTGACAGGAAAGGCCGAAATAGAAGCGGCGTTTGGTCATGAAAATTTGTTTTGTCATGGGCCGCAGCGGCCATTACCCCTGCGGCGGCTATAAAATCGTCTATGAATATGCCAACCGTCTGGTGCAGCGGGGCCATCAGGTGACCGTGGTCCACCCCACCACCTGTTATGAATATCCTTCTTTTACTCATCGCCTCAAAATCTATTACCACTATTTCAGAAGGCTGGGGGGTCTGGACGGCGGCTACCGCCCCGATGCCTGGTTCAGGATGGACCCCCGGGTAAAGCTCACCTGGGCCCCGAGCCTGCACGAACGCTGGATCCCCAAAGCAGATGTGGTCGTGGCCACCGCCTGGCAGACCGCGGAATGGGTTTCTCGCTATTCGGCCCAGCGAGGAAGAAAATATTACTTTATTCAACACTGGGAAACGGTTTTTAATCCGGCTGATCCCCAGCGGGTGGTGAATACCTACCGTCTGCCCTTCAGGAAGATAGTCATCGCCAGGTGGCTTGAAGACAAACTCGCCGAGCTGGGCGAATCCGCAGTCTATATTCCCAACGGTTTGGACTTTGAGAAATTCGGGCTGGATGTTCCCCCGGAAAAGAGAAATCCCTGCCACTTAATGATGCTCTACCACCAGTTCGATTGGAAAGGGGTGCCGGATGCCTTGGCCGCGGTCAGGCAGGCCAAAGACCGTATTCCCGAAATCAGACTCACCATGTTCGGGGTATATGACCGGCCTGATGATCTCCCGGACTGGGTGGAGTATTATAAACAGCCGGAGCAGGGCCTGCTGCGGCGGCTTTACAATCAGGCGGCAGTCTTCATCAATGCCAGTTGGGTGGAGGGCTGGGGCCTGACGCCCTGCGAAGCGGCCCAGTGCGGCGCGGCCTTGTGCCTGACGGACAACGGCGGCCACCGGGAATTCGGCATCCACGAAGAAACCGCCCTTCTCTCGCCTCCTCGGGATCCTGAGGCCCTGGCTGCTAATGTTGTCCGCTTGATCAAAGACCAGGAACTGCGTCTCCAACTGGCCCGCCAGGGACACCACTATGTACAACAGTTTACCTGGGAACGGGCCGTGAGTGCTTTAGAGAAATTCTTTTTGAAAAATATCTGATGGTTATTTTATCAGCCTGACTTTCTATAAAATGAACCTCCGTGAACTCGTCCTGCAGGGAGGCATTTATCTCAGTCTTCGCCAAGGCTTGAGTTTTGTCATCGGCTTTTTGAGCGTCATCCTGGTGACCCGGACCATCGGTCCCGCCGCCTATGGTCTCTATGCCGCGGTGTACGGCATGTTCTTCTATCTCAGCCAGGTGGCCCAGATGGGTCTCAACATCTATCTCGTCCGCAAGGAAGGGGAGGTTCAGGATGAGGTGTACCACCAGGCCTTTTCCCTGTTGGTGCTCACCGGCCTGATGGGGACCGCGCTGACCCTGGCCGGGGCGGCCTGGGTGGAAGGTCTGGTTAAGCTTGAGGGCTTCACCCCCGTGGCCCTGGTTTTCGGTTTGGGTTTGCCCCTTAACCAGGTGGCCGCCGTGGCCCTGGCCCGTCTGGAGAGGGGCCTTCATTATAAGCACATCGCCGCGGTGGAATTGCTGACTCAGGTGATCTACTTGGTGGTGGCGGTGCTTCTGGCCTTCGCTGGGACCGGCGTCTGGGCCCCGGTGGCCGGCTTCTGGGCCGGCCAGGTGTTCATGTGTCTGGCCTACTTACGCCAGTCGGCCTATCGGCCGCGGCTTTTGTGGCGCTGGCACCTCTTCCGGGAAATGGCCGGCTACGGCCTGAGTTTTTCCGCAGCCAACTGGATCTGGTACGGCCGGAATCTGGTCAACCCGGTTATCGTGGCCCGCCTTCTCGGGGCGGAAGCCGTGGGCTTTGTGGCCGTGTCCACCAGTTTAATCAATATGTGCAGCTTCCTGAAAAACATCGTCTTGCGTCTGGCGGTGCCCACCCTGGCCCGTCTCCAGGAGGACCGGGCGCGGCTCACCCAGGCCGTCAGCGAGGGCATGCATATCCAATTACTGGTGCTCGGCCCCACCCTGGTGGCGTTTACTCTGGCCTCCCCCTGGCTGATTACCTGGGTCTATGGGGATAAATGGCTGCCGGTCTTGTGGGTCCTGCCTTTTCTGGCCTGGGGCAGCCTGGCCAACGCCTCTTTCAACCTGCACGTCTCGGCCCTTTATGTGCTGCGCCGCAATTGGCAGGTGGCTTTGGCCAACTTTTTGCATGTGGTGTTGTTTGCCGGCAGCGCCTGGCTTTTGGTGTCGTCTTTCAATATCCAGGGCTACGGCTTGGCGGAGGTGGTGGCGGCCGCCAGTTATCTGGCCGTCCACCTGTTCACCACCAAATATGTGGGCCACATCAACTACGTCAAAACCGCCCTGTGGTTCTGCTGCTGCAGCGCGGCCCTGTTTTCTTACCTGGTGAGCTGGTACCTGGTCTTTTTGGTTTTTGTCCCCTTGTTATGGAAGGATTGCCGTCATGAAATCGGGGACTTGTTGAAAATGACTTGGAGGTCTTTTCGTCTCCGCAGCGTTCAAGCTTAAGATAATTGGCACAGATCAACAATGATAAAGAAAAAGTTTGCAAACTATTTGAATAAAACTGGTTTCAAACCTGACCAAAAATATTTGGACCGTTTTATCCTGGGCTTTTATGATATATATCGTCGGTGCAAAGGAATATTTTTATCCAGCGATAGTAAAATATTTTCTAAGTTATATTTACAAACCAGGTATCTGAAAAGAAAAAGGTTTGGAGGCAGCTTGTCTTTTGTCTCCCTCGAAGATCTCGTAGTTTGGACCAACCAATGGATTCCCAAGCTACCAAAAAATTTTGATGTCATCGTGGGTATTCCTCGCAGTGGTTTGTTAATAGCCAATATTATTGCCGTGCGCCTTGGAAAATCTTTGACAACTCCTGACCTTTTCTGCCAGGAGGTGTTTTGGCTTAGCAAGAGAATCCCTGACCAATTTGATAAAGGAAAGATTTTGTTAGTGGACGACAGTATTGATTCCGGCCAGAGTATGGCTGAGGCTTACCTTAAGGTAAAAAGCGCTGCTCCGGGCAGCACCATTACTACCGCAGCGTTGATCGTGACCCCAGAAAGCTTAAGCCAGGTTGATTGTTACTACAAGATAATTCCACATCCTCGATTATTCGAATGGAATCTCCTGCATGCGAAGAAAGGAGTGCTCGTCTCAGACTTGGATGGTGTCCTGGCAGAAAATTGTCCCCCTGGATATGATCGTAACGAAAATCTTTACCTGAAATGGCTGGAAGATGCCAAGCCTTATATCATTCCTTGCTTCACCGTGGATACCATCCTATCTTGCAGATTGGAAAAATACCGTGCTCAAACGGAGGCTTGGCTTGCCAAACACGGGATACGGTATCATGAGTTAATACTTTGGGACCTAGATTGTAAGAGCCAACGCCAGGGGCAAAATGCACAGTTTAAAATTAATCATATTTTAAGAATCAAGCCGGACCTTATCTGGGAGAGCAGTTATCACGAAGCCCAAGAGATCTGGGAGAAAACCAAAGTGCCGACTCTCTGTTTTGATGAGATGGTCCTTTTTGCGTGAATATTTTCAATGGGGATTTTTGCATTCATGAAAATAATGCACGTTGTATGAGCTAGGCCTAACTTCATTAAGATCACAATCCTCATGTAGGAAATAATTAAAATCCTATATGATATGAAGAAGATGTTGATTCACATCGTAGATTACCAGATAGCAAGCTATTAAAAATCTTGTATGTGACAAAAGACAAATGATGATAGCAAAACCAAAATTATTATTCGTTAATGTTGAGATGCATTACAACAATTTGGGTCCAAAAAGGAAATCTTTAGCTCAGTTAAATGCACTATCAGAACTATTTGAAGTTGAACAGATTATGATGCAATTGGGTTCCCTTAGTAGGCTAAAAAGGGCATTTTATTTTTATATTATATACCCATTTAAAGTTTTGTACAAGGTCATTCATAATAAGGGGTGTTTAGTTTATTACCGTTATTATCCAAATAATGTCTTGATGAATTTGTTGTTTTATTTTATAAGGAAGAAGATTTCTCTCTTTGTTGAAGTAAACACTAAGCATCGTCATGAATTTATCAAGGAAATTATTAAACTATATCTTCCGAATTTATTAAGTGAAAAACTGATCTATTTAGCGGCGCACACCGTCTTGGTAATAACCCCTGAAGTCGGAGAATATGTGCAGCGCATTGAACCCCGGGCCAGGATCAGGGTCATGGGCAATGGCTACGACCCGGCCGAGATAGACCTGGAAGGGCAAGCAGGCAGCAGCCCTCAGATGGCGGAATTGGAGAAGCTCATGGCCCAAGCCGCCGGACGGCGCAAGTTTATCTGGGTTGGCGTCGGCTGGTATTGGGACGGATTGGATCGCATCATGGCACTCATGGAGCAATTGGACAACGTCTGCCTTTTTGTGGTGGCGGACCGGGATCGACTCCGTCAGTTGGGGATTGATCCTAACAACACCCTGCCCGACCGGGTTTTTTTCGTAGGCAAAAGGAACTTACAAGAATTAAAATACTTGTATGACCATTGTGATTTTGCCTTTGGTAGTTTCGGGCAAGATAGAAAAAACATGACCGACAATCCTACCCTGAAGGTTCGGGAATACCTGTACTTTGGCCTGCCGGTGATCATGGGCCACCGCGATTCCCAACTGGAGGGACTGGAGTTTGTCCATCAATATCAGGATACGGAAGCTCTTTACCAATTCCTGGATAAAACTTTTGACCGGGATCGCATCAAACAATATGCCCTAGAGCATCTTTCCTGGCGCACCATTATGAGAAATGTCTTTGCCCCTGAACTTACAAAATAAAAGTTAAATTACAATGGTGAGTAATCAATCCTATCACATCTTGCAGGTGGTGGGCGCCATCGCCGGGGGCGGCGTAGGCGCCTGGCTGCTGAACATGCTGCCGGAACTCTACCAGCGGGGGATTACTAATGACTTTCTGGTATACCGGCCGGAACCTCCGGACATCCGGGAACAGGTTGAGGCCCATGGCGGGAAAATTCTGGTGGTCCCCTCTCCCCATCGACCGGTGGCCTTGGCCCGCCGGCTTATGCAGATCCTGAGAAACGGGGGGCCCTATGATATTATCCACAGCCACGTCCATACCTACAGCGGGATCATCCTGTTCATCGCCGCCCTGGCTGGAATTCCCCACCGCCTGGCCCACAGCCATACGGACACCTCCGTTTTTCCGGAATACCGGCGGGGGCTGTGGCGCACCTTTTATGTCACTTTGATGCGCAGCCTGATCAACCGCTACTGCACCGCCGGCCTGGCCTGCAGCCGGCAGGCGGCTCGGGACCTGTTCGGCGAAGGCTGGGAGAATCGGGGGGTGCACCTGCTTTACTGCGGCATTGATCTGAGTCTCTTCCAGGGGGAGGTGGACCGGGCCGCGGTCCGCCGGGAACTGGGGATTCCTGGCGAGGCCTTTGTCATCGGCCATGTCGGCCGCTTTGTGGAACAAAAAAACCACCAGTTCATCGTGAAAATAGCCACGGAAGTCATCAAACAGGAGCCGGCCGCGGTGTTTTTAGTGATCGGGGATGGTGAGCTGCGCCCTGCCATCGAGGCCCAGGTGAGGGCAGCCGGGCTGGCCGAAAGATTTGTGTTCGCCGGCATCAGGACAGATGTGCCCCGACTGCTCAAGGGGGCCATGGATGTTTTCCTGCTCCCCTCCCTCTATGAGGGGCTGCCGATCTCGGTGTTGGAAGCGCAAGCAGCAAGGCTGTCCTGCATCATTTCAGACACCGTTACCCCGGAAGTAGGAGTCATTCCCTCCCTGATACGGTATGTACCATTATCTGCCGCTCCCAGGGAGTGGGCCCGGGCTATTCTGGAGGCCAGGGACCGGCCCCCTGGGGTGAGTAAAGAGGAGGCCCTAAGGCTTATGGCCGCCAGCCATTTTAATGTTGAGATATCGGCCCGGGAGTTGGGGAAAATATATACAAAGGGGACTTTATGAGAGTTATGGTGACCACTGAACACCGTTTTGTTCGCACGCCCGACGGGGCGGTGTGGACCGGGACGGTATATGATTATCCCTACTGGCAGAATTATCTGGCGGTGTTTGAGGAAGTCCAGGTAGTGGCCCGGGTCAAAGAGATGGAGACCGTGAACGGTTCCCATCGCCGGGCGGACGGTCCAAAGGTGTCCTTTGCAGCTATTCCTTATTATATGGGTCCCTGGCAGTATAGCCATAGGCTCTTTAGTCTGAAGCAGGCAGTTAAAAATATATATCAGAGAGATTCTGCTGTTATATTGGTGAATGGCACTGTTGCCACATTGTTAGAAAATGAGCTCAGAAAAAATGGACATCCTTTTGGGATGGAAGTTATAGGCGATCCTTATGATACGTTCGCACCAGGAAGTATAAAAAATCCTTTACGACCTTTCTTTCGCTGGAGATCTTATAGAAATTTAATAAGACAATGCGCCACTGCCTGTGCCGTGGCTTATGTTACTGAGACTGCTTTCCAAAAAAGGTATCCTCCCTCTCCGGAGGCATTTTCCACATATTTTTCCAACATCGTACTTAAGAAAGAGGATTTTATTGAAAGGCCAAAAAATAAATGGGGAAAAAAAGGAACCGTTAATACAATAACTGTAGGAACCATGGATTTATTGTATAAGGCCCAGGATATATTGCTGGAAGCAGTGGCTCAGTGTATTGCGAAAGGAATCTCAATACGTTTGCTCTTGGTGGGCGATGGACGATATCGGCCGAAGTTGGAATTCATGGCTCAAAAAATGGGTATTTACCCTCACACTATCTTTTTAGGACGCTTGCCTGGGGGGGAAGCGGTGAGGAAATATCTTGATCAAGCAGATATATTCATCTTGCCATCTCGCCAGGAAGGATTGCCCCGGGCCATGGTGGAAGCCATGGCCCGGGGGCTGCCTTGCATCGGTTCCACCGTGGGAGGGATTCCGGAGCTGCTGTCTCCTGAAGACCTGGTGCCCCCAAACGATGTCGAGGCTCTGGCCCAAAAAATCATGGAGGTGGTGGGCGATCCGGAGCGCCTGGCCCGGATGTCCCGCCGCAACTGGGAGAAGGCCAAGGAATACCGGAATGAGGTGCTGCAGGTCCGGCGAGTGGCTTTTTATAAGTATGTAAAAGAGAAGACCCAGGAATGGCTGGCCAAACACAGCAAAAAGTGAAAAAGTGGTCATGACCAAAGAAATAGCATTGCCCACCGGATATCACCTGAAAGAAACCTCAGTGCCGCTGAGCCTGCGGTGGTCCCTGGTTTTGGCTCTCGGCTTACTGCCGGTTTATACTTTTGCCTCCGGCGGTTTCCAGGTCGTTGATCTCCCCCTGGCCCTGCTCATTCTCTTATCCTTCTATCTGCCGAACACCAATGATATCTACACCAGGCAGGTGAAAAGATTACTACCTTTCCTTGCCTGGGCGATATTGGTTAACAGTACCTATTTTATGATATACGGTGATATGGGGTATTTGCGGGCTGTGATAATAGTAACGTATACTTTGTTGCTATTATTCTTTTTTATGAAAATATATCAGAGTATTTTAGAAAAAAATAAAGTTATTTACATATACTTAGGCTTATTCCTTTCAATTATCCTTACTTTTGTGACGAAAGGCCCCCCTGATGAGGAAGGCAGAGCCGTCTTGTCCTTTAATGATCCGAACCAGTTGGGCTATTTTGCCGCGATCATGTTGGCGTATGCGATAATTTTATTAAAATATAAAGAAAATATCAATAACAACAAACCAATATTGTTTTTATTTGATGGAATTCTGGTTTTTTTTGCTCACCTGTTTCTTCTGTATTCCGTGTCCAGATCAGCCATGGCAGCTTTTTTCATCCTTGATCTCTGCCTGCTCAAGGGGCTGCGAAATATTAAAATTATTTCGGCGATTATCATCTGTATTACTCTTATGGTGGGGTATGTAATTATTTTCAATCCACATTTTATAGCTGAAAGGCTCGAAGTGCGGGATCCTACCCACTATTCCCGAGAGGAGTTGGTGGAGGGGCTGGACAGCCGGGTGATGGACCCGGTGCGGAGGATGTCCGGCCTACAATATTTGTTTGGTAAAGGGCAGGGGGGGATCTTCTCCTATAGAAGCAGCGGGGAAGGAGGGGCCCGAGGCTATGGGGGGGAGTCCCACAATGTGTTCGGAGAGATATTCCGGGGCTATGGAGCCATTGGCATCCTTTTATTTCTGGTGTGGCTGTCCAATGCTGTCTGGATAAGCCGGGTTTTACCTGAGGCATTATGGGTATGGGCTGGATTGCTTATTTATAATATCGGCAACTATGGGTTCAGATTCAGGGCCTTCTGGATTTTTTTAGCTCTGATGATGGTCGCATGCAGAATGGCCGCAAATATAAAACGACAAAATCTTTATACAGCTTTTCATCGAAATTAGTTGGATAATATATTTAATACTTGAGATCACGCGTCCAATCGGACAGACCATATTTGAACTTTATTTAGACAATGAACAAACATTATTGATAACTCCTTAAGTGCAAAAATGTTGCTGGTAATTATCACTACGGTTCCCACCACTTTGAACTTTTTCCGGGGTCAGGTGGGTTTCCTGAAGGAGCGAGGCTTTGAGATTCATGCTGTCTCCTCTCCGGGAGATGAGCTTCAGGAATTCGGCCGCCGGGAGGGCATCCCGGTCCATACCGTGGCCATGACCCGGGCCGTCACCCCTCTCCAGGATCTCGCCGCCCTCTTTCGGCTCGTTCACCTCTTTCGTCGTTTGCGCCCCAGCATCGTCCACGCCCACACCCCCAAAGGGGGGGTCCTGGGGGTGCTGGCGGCCCGTCTGGCGGGAGTGCCCCTGGTGATGTACACCATCCACGGCCTGCCGTTTGCCAGTGCCTCGGGTCTAAAAAGGTGGGTGTTGTGGCTCTCGGAGATGGCATCCTGTCGGGGGGCCCATCAGGTTCTGGCCGTGAGTCAGGCCATGCGCCGGCAGGCCCTCACCCATGGCTTGTGCCCCCCTCAAAAGATCGAGGTTCTGGGGCCCGGGAGCATCAACGGGGTGGACGCCGAGGGTCGGTTCAACCCGGCACGTTTCCCAGATCCGGTAAAGAAACAGCTGCGGGCCTCACTGGGCCTCCCTTCCGGGGCTTTGGTGCTGGGGTATGTGGGCCGCATCGTCAAAGATAAGGGGATTCAGGAACTGGCCGAGGCCTGGAGGGAGTTGCGGCGGCGGCACCCAAACCTTTACCTGGTAGTGGTAGGCCGGGAGGAGCCCCAGGATCCCATACCGCCGGCCACCCGACAGGCCCTCAGGTCCGACCCCCGGGTGGTGTTCACCGGCCCCGTGGCGGATCCGGCCCCGTATTACGCCATCATGGATCTGGTGGTCCTGCCCACCTACCGGGAGGGTTTTCCCGTAATGCCTCTGGAGGCCGCGGCTATGGGACTTCCGGTGGTGGCCACCACGGTGGACGGCTGCCCTGAGGCGGTGGTGGATGGCCTCACTGGAATGCTGGTGCCGCCCCGGGACGCGCCGCTGTTGGCCGAAGCCATAGAGAAAATGATCACTGATCCTAAGATGCGCAGGCACATGGGACAAAAGGGCCGGGAGCGGATGCTTCACTCCTTTCGGCCCGAAGCCTTCTGGAAAGCATTGTACATGAGATATAATGTGCTGCTGAGAAATGAAGTGGGCAGGGAGCGAGGATCGAAGAACGGTCCCAGCGCAAACAACCATTGTTCACCAGAAGAGAAGAACTTCTAATAATGGGTCAGAAATCATATGGACGTTGGAAAATATAGAAAGTATTTGCTTCAGTTAGGTGGGCCATTAATCATAACCTTTGCTTTTGCAGTGTTGATTGCTGTCTCCTGGCGCAAATGGATGTCAATTTTAATTGATTTTGGCCGGGAATTATACGTATCTTGGCAACTGGTTGAAGGGAAAATCCTCTATCATGATATCGCTTACTTTAACGGACCCCTTTCCCCTTACATTAACGCGCTCTGGTTCTATTTATTTGGTGTGTCTTTTACAAGTCTATTCATATGTAATTTGGCTCTTCTTTGGCTTTTAACAATAATAATTTATTATTTTGTTTTACGATTATCTGACCGATTAACAGCCACCATGGCATGTATGGTTTTTCTGGTGGTTTTTGCGTTCAACCATTTAATGTTCGCCGGTAATTTTAACTTTGTAACCCCTTATTCCCATGAAGCCGTGCACGGTATATTTTCCAGCATGGTAGCAATGGCGGTTTTAAGCCAAGTCTTCCTTAGCCAGAACAAGATGGCAAGCATTATTGTGGGGTTATCCACAGGCGCGGTCTTTTTAACCAAGCCCGAGATTTTCGTGGCGTTATCATTTTCCCTAGTTATGGGTTTTGTGGCATTTGGTTTTTTCCCAAAATCAGATCTTAAACATAACATTTTAAACATTCTTTTAATCGTGATATCTTTTTTTCTACCGGTTTTAGGGTTCTTTCTTTATTTTTTCCCATATGTAGGAGCAAAAAGGGCTTTCTTTAACCTAATGGGAGCTTGGCCGCATATTTTTAATACTGAGGTGGTTAACTTGGCGTTTTATAAAATGCTGTCAGGCCGAGATCACCTCTGGTTGAATATGGGGCATATGGTGTGGGGGTTATTTTTACTGCTGTTAATCCTGGCAGCGGCTGTCCTGTTTAACCAAGCCATGCTCTCAGCTCGGCGCAGGGGGCATCCTGCATCTTGGGTGCTATTTTGCTCCTATTAGCCTCCGCGCTGGCCCATTCCTCCAAAATGGCCTGGCTGCTGGTGGCCCCCCCGCTTCCGGTAGTTATGCTGTTGATCATCGGCCTGCTTCTTTATCGACTCAATCAGGCTGATGACTTAGAAACTGCGGCAAATCTGATTTCCTTTCTCTTGTTGAGTTTTTTCTCTTTTTTAATGTGTGGCAAAATACTATTTAAGGTTACATTTAAATATTATAGCGCCTTCCTGGCCATGCCAGCAACCCTCACCTTGATAATATTCTGCATGTATAATCTCCCTAAACTAATGGACAGTATTTGAGGGAACTCGAAATATCTCCGCATTTTTCTTGCCGTGGTTATTTTTTTGAATACATTATCTCTTTTTAAGACAAGTTATTTTCACTACGCCATGAAAACATTAAATGTGGCCGATCCTCCAGATACCATGAAAACCTATTCAAATGAATTAAAAAATGGTAAATTTGTTGATAATTATAAAGATATTGGGCCTGGAGTTAATATATTATTGCAGCGCGCCAAGATCATCATGCAACCTAAAGACACTATTATGGTTTTTCCAGAAGGGGTTATGCTAAACTATTTGCTTCGTAAAAGCAATCCAACACCATACATAAATTTCGCACCGCCGGAACTGCTAATGTTCGGGGAAGATAACATGATTGCGGCAATGAACAACAATAAACCCGATATCGTGATCATAGTTCATCAAAATTGGGGAGATGTCTATAAAATTCAGCATTACGGCAAGGATATTAAATATGGCAGGAGAATTATGGAATGGATTCACAAGAATTATAAAACTGTTGAAATTATTCTTAATGAACCGTTAAAAGATGACAATTTTGGTATAAAAATTATGAGAAGAAATGATGAAAAACCACTGCTGTCTACCACAGGAATTAAGTAGCAGGGTATATCAGTTTTGGCGGTCATATAGTCCATTCAGAATATGTTACTCCGGAAGCCAAATCCCGGCAAACGTATATTTGTTAAATTCATGCCAATAGCTGTTCTTAGCGCACCGCCATTTCTGGTTTGGGTCAGTACGCAGCACATAGAGGTCGCCCGCCAAGCCGTGGGTATCGGGACCAGGAGGGGTGTCCCCCTGGATAATCCTGGTTCCGAAAAGGGTGGGCGGGGTAAAGCTCAAGGCGGCATTGAAACATGACAGCCAATTGACCTCCGCATCCATGACCATGTCTTTAAAAACGATTTTGCAATCGGGATGGGTCCCATATAAACGTGCAAATTTGCCGTTTTTTACCTGGACCTTGTCAAAAGTGGCGTGGTAGCGGCCGGTGCCGGCGCCTCCGGACAGGCGGAAATTGATGTCGTGGGCATAGGTAACCAGGTTTTTAAATACCATGGTGGCCATGCCGCCGTAATTAGAATCAATGACGCTTTTCAGCTTGTCTGTGATCACCCCACCGTTGAAGACTACCTTATTGTTGTTATCAAAATTTTCCCACAGCACCACCTTGACTGCCGAAGTGACATGCTCGGCATCCTGCGTGGACTCTTCGGCGGTGAAGGTGCAGTTGTTGAAGGTGAGAATCTGATTCCGCCAGGCGGTTCCCCCCTGGTTCCAGGCCAGCCTGACACAGGTCTCCGGCCATTTGCCATCGTTGAGTTTCCGCCGCATGATAAATTCGCAGTTATTGAAGGTGACATCATGGGGCATGAGGAAATACCAGGAGCCCAGCTGGCCGAATTTACAATTCTCAAACAGCATCCTGCCCCCTGAGCCATTGGTGATGAGCAGGTCGCCCTTTCGGGCATTCACGTTTCTGAAGTGAACTACCGTGCCGGCCCCTTTCCGGTCATAGGCCTGGTTGCCTATATCTATCCCTCCTTCTACCAGCGCTTGTTCCACATAGAACTCGAAATACTGCGGACCCTTGCCCTCGACCAGATAACCGTCCACGCAGGGCTCGGACTGCAGGGCTATGGCGTAAATGCCCAAGTCGTTGAACACCTTAATATTTTTTGCTCTTACGATGGAATGGCCCCCCAAAATACACAGGCTGCCCCGGCGGTTGGTCTTGAACACTGTATTGGTGACGGTGAGGTCCACATTGGCAAGGATGCTGATGCCGTCCGTGACGCTGTGCCGCACCTCGCAGTTGTCCATGATGACCTTCAGGCGGCCGGGTTTTTTGGCGGAAGCCCCCAATTCCAGGCAAAAGTTCTGTTCCGCTTTATACTTGCCGTCCCAGCCGATCTGGTTGGGGCCATTGTAATCTATGGTAATATTCTTAAAAATTAACCCCTCTGAATCAGAATCACCTTCATAAATATATCGATTACCCCCTGTAACAGTTCTGAACATTCGCCAATTATTTTTTCCAATTGTTAAATCAACGCGGTTGGGAGCCTTTAATACCGAAAGGTCCACTCCTTCTCCCAAGATTGTCACATTAGGAGGCAATTTTATCTCGTACACCAAATAAGTCCCTTTGGGGAAATAAATTACTCCACCGCCACGATTGGCTATATAATCAATGGCAGATTGTACTGCTTTCCTATCATCAGTTATACCATCTCCCTTTGCATTTGATTTAATTTTAACGTTAATTAATAGATTGCTCATGGATGGTCGTTTTATAAATGAGGGATTATTTAATGCTAATGGCGATGTCAAGAAATTATGATAAATATTGTAATAGTTATTAAGATCACTTGCATATAAATAATTAGAAAGGGGAAAAAGAAAGAATAATAAAAAAGTTGTAAAATACATAATATTCTCCTTTTAAAATAATAAAAAATTAAATTGGAAATAATAGAAATGATATGACCATTATGCTTACTATATATTTTTATTAACACAAAATTTAAAAAAAATCAAGGAAAATTTTTTAAAAAATATAAATTTTGCTTATCACGCCGAAATTCAATTCCTGTGCTTCCGCTGTGCACAAAGTGACAAAGGGAACTTTTCCAAGCCAGCTCGTGAACTTGTTACACGATATTCATGTGAAAAAAGAAGGTTAATTATCTGGCATGCTTTTTTTACACACCTCTAGCCGGAGGAGAAGCGGGGAACTTCTCCGCTGCCAGGCAGGCCCAGCACTTGGGGTGGCCATCCGGGGGCAGAACTCCCCAGGTGAGGCACCCACAGGCGCACGGGCTGAGGTGCAGCAGCTTCCCGCCCGGGCGCGGGGCTTTGCGGGGCACTCACAGGCGCACAAGGGGAGGGGCTCCGGGTTTTCGCCGTGATCTTCAGGGGAGGGGCCGTTTGGACCCGGGGGCATGCTATCACAATTTCGCTCTCCCTGGCGGAAATTTCTGCAGGCCTGAGCCACGCCGTATCTGCCGGACTTGTCAGCCTGGCACTCACCCCAGGCATCCGCAGGGTGAGGAGAAGTGGGGGCGGGGATAAAGTGGGCGCAGTCCCGGCAGAAGCGGTCTGGCAGGCTCCTGCCCGGCTTGCGCTCAGACCTGGGCCGGGGGTTTTGGGTTGGGCACGTGGCCGTCCCGTTTGTCCCGGCACCAGCCGGAATCTGCCCGCAGGGGCTCAAACCACCAGGAACACCAAAGGGGCCGGTCGGGGTAACGCGTCCAGGGGTTCTTTCGGCACCGGGGGCAGAGGTGCCGGGGGGATTCACCACCCCATGGCGGGCCCTAAGGTAGGCCAGGGCCTCCGGCTTGCGGGCCTTCAGGTGGGCGAGGAGATACCTGGCCCGCTTGGGGTCTCGCAGGCTGTCCAGAAATCGGTGGGATGAGGCGGCCTGATTTTGCTCAGGCTGGGGAAGCCAGACCCCACTTATGGGGTTGGGGAAGGGGGTTTGAGGGAGGGGCAGGGTCCGTGACCCCTGGCCCTCCTCCCCCAGATAATCTTTTTCAACACCCCTGGAGTAAGTGGAGGCGGGTCGGGGTCCTCCCTTTGGTAGCGATCAGCCTCTCACTTTCCGGATTTGGAGGACTTGTACTCCTTGCCGGTTTTGGAGGTGCTGGTGGCCGATTGAGGCTGCGCTGCAGGCTGGCGTTGGCGCTGTGCCCCAGGCCGCTCACGCCGTCTCAGGTCCTCAGGCCGCGGGCGCCGGGGTGGATACGGCGTCCGGGGTTGCTGGGTCCGGGGTGGATTCCCTTGGACCTGCGGCTCGCCTCGTGGGTTTCCCGTCTGCGCCAGGGTTTCCTGGGCAAAAAGCCCGGTGGCCAAAGTCAGGCTCAGCGTCAGGGCCAGACCCATCGGCCAGGAGTGTCTGAGGATTCCGGGTGGCATTTCTCCTCCTTGGGACCTCGTGATAAAGACCGGATATCCGAAAGGAGGCGCGGCTGAGACCAGGTGCCCTCTTTGGCCTGCCCCGATTCCCCAGCCTGCCCTTAACCTTCCCGGATAGCAGTATCGTCCCCGATAGGCAAGGAAATTTTCGCCTTAGGGGGGCCGGGGGGATATTTTAAGGGCCCGAAGCACTGCCTCAGCCTGCCGACGCCCTGAGGGACGCGGCCCGCTTACTCCCGGACCCAAAGGGCGGGCGGGACGGGCAAGGACCGCAGGCCTGCCATCCCAGCCATCGCCTCTCCGGTTCCTCATGGATCCCGGGCAATTCCCTGAACAGAATTACAAAAGCAGAGGCCAACTATTTACTGCGATTTATAAGATCGATTGATTGCCTGATTGGGACTGAAGAGGGAAAGGAGAGACAGCCCCGGATTCTTTCCGGCCTGGAGGGAGCCGGGCGGAGGGCCCGGGGAAGAGAGAAGCCCGCCGGCGAGGCTGGGCCCCAGGGTCTTTCCGGAACCCGCCGCCACCGGTGCCGGAAAAGGCCTGAGCCACCCGGGCAGCCGACCGGGAAACCGGCCCGCTCCCTTTCCCTGCCGGTGAGGTGGAGGGAGGTGAACACCCTCCCCGACATCCGGTGAGCTGAGGGTGGCCCAATGTGCCGGTCTGGCGAGGCCAGGGGAGGGAGCAGGGGTCTGTGAGTTCCGGCTGTTCCCCGGACAGGCTTTGGGGCCAACCTGTTAGGGGGCGGGGGGCGTAAGGGGCCGGTTGGTGAGCAGGCGGTGGCGGGGGGTCTCCAAAAGGACGTGGGCGGGGGAAGGAGGCTCAATCTCCACCTGGGTCAGGAGAAAGACGCGGGCCGGTGAGTGCCAGGCCTCCAGGAGTTGCGCTTCACTCAGAAAGAGCTCCGGCGCGTCCCCCCGCTGCCAGCCGTAGAGGAGGTCTCCGTCGGTGGCCCGGAACATTTCTGTGCGGCGGCCGGTGTAAAAGGTGACGCCCCCCATGTCCTCATAGGTGCCGGCCACAATCAGGCGGGCCCCTTCCTCCCAGTGCCTCTCCAACAGGCGGGCCGCCTCCTTCTGGGAGCGGTCCCGGGAGACCAGCATGATGCCCTGCTCCAGGCCATAGGCGGCGGGGAAGGCGGCGAGCACCCAGACCAGCAGGGCCACATCCGGCCGGCGCCGCCACGCCGCGGCCGCCCCCCCCACTCCGGCCAGCAGCCAGGCCGCGGCAAAGGGGAGGGCCAGGCCTTCGGCCTCCCGGGCAAAGAAAAAGCCCTGCTCCGGGTGTTTGGTGAAATATTCCCGGTAGTAGCCGTCCAGGGTCATGACCAGGGTGGTGATTTCGCGGGTGAGGTCGGGATGAAAAAGGGAGAGCCCCCCGACGCTGACCCCCAGGAGGCCGAGGAGGAGAGAGGGCAGGCCCAGGGCCAGGCGGCCGCGCTGTTGCGCCCTCAACGCCAGGACATATCCGGCCAGGGCCACGGCCAAGGCGGGATAGGCGGGGTGGCCGTAATACTCCAGGCGGCAGCGGGAAAGGGTGAAGAAGCCCAGGATGAGGAGGGCGTAAAGCAGGGGCACCATCATCCGGCTCCGGACGGCCCGTCCCAGGAGACCGGGGAGGAGCAGGGACCAGGGGAAGAACCACAGGGCCGCCGCCGCCCAGAAGGCGGGAATGGAGAGACGCTCGTAATCCAGGGGCACCCGCAGGTTCAAAAACCGGTAAATGTGTTCGTTCAAAAGATAATAGGGCACAAAATCCGGATCCCGCCACGCCAGGGCCAGATGCCAGGGGAGAAAGAGCACCCCCAGCACCAGGAGGCCCAGTGCCGGGCGCAGGCGCCGCCACAGACCCCCTTGCCGGTACAGGAGAAGGGCGATTCCGGCGGTGGCCAGCGGAAAGAGGAAGCCGATAAGCCCCTTGGTGAGTGCCGCCAGGGCCACGCCCAGCCAAAAAAGAAGCGGCCCCAAGAGGCGGGAACCCGGTCCATCTTCCCGGGGCAGGAGGAGGATCAGTCCCAGGAGGGAGAGGGTGAGGCAGAAGGTGAGGAGGGCGTCCAGGGAGACGAAGCGGCCCAGATGGTAAGCCGCGGGGGTGGTGAGAAATATGAGGGCGGCCAGTCCGGCCCCCTGCAGCCCCCAGAGAGTGAATCCCAGAAAGAAGATCACCGCCACGGTGCCCACATAAGCCACGGCGGCGGGCAGGCGGGCGGCGAATTCGTTCACCCCGAAGATCCGGTAGGAAAGGGCGGTGGCCCAATACATCAGGGGGGGCTTCTCATAGTAGCGCACCCCGTTGAGGCGGGGGACCAGGTAGTCCCCCCGCTCCAGCATTTCTTTGGCGATGAGGGCCACCCGCACCTCCCCGGCGCTGTAAAGGGGCCGGCGCCCCAGGCCCGGGAAGGCCAGGGCTGCAGCCAAAAGCAGGCAGACCAGGAGGAGGGCGGCAGCGCGGCTCGCCGGGAGGAGCCCGTGGTCCACCTCAGGCCGCGGCGGCTCGCAGGTCCCGGGGCGCAGGGGCGCCGCCACCTCGGGGGCAGCGGGCTCTAGGGACCGGGGAGCGGTCACAGGGCCTCCAGCACCTGGGGCCAGATCCGCCCGGCAGGCCCCTTAAGGAAATAATCCGTCACGGTGCGGCTGAGGAGGGTGGGCTCCAGATTGTTTTCCACAATCACCGCACCCACCTCCTTGGCCGTCACCGGCAGGAAGGAGGCGGGGGCCACTTCGCCGGAGGTGCCGATGATGAGGAGGAGATCGCAGGCCGAGACCAGCTCCTGGGCCGCTGCTTGGGCCGCCGCCGGAATGGGCTCGCCGAAAAAGACCACATCGGGCTTGATGAGCCCGCCGCAGTGGCAGTAAAGGGGCAGGCGGCTGAAGTCCAGGGCGGCCCGCTCCCAGCGGCCGTGGCAGTTCAGGCAGACGAAACGCAGGGCGTTGCCGTGGTATTCCACCACGTTTTTGCTCCCCGCCGCCTGATGCAGGTTATCCACGTTCTGGGTGATGACGCCCGCCAACAACCCCCGGGCCTCCAGCTCCGCCAGGGCCAGGTGGGCCGGGTTGGGCCGGGCGGCCAGAATCAGCTCCTCCATCTCCTTGAGCATCACCCAGACCTTTGCGGGCTGGCGCCGGAAGGCCTGGATGGTGGCGAACTCCCGGGGGTCGAACCGCTCCCAGAGGCCGCCTTTGCTGCGGAAATCCGGGATGCCGGACTCCACCGAGATGCCGGCGCCGGTGAGGGCCACCGCCCGGCGGCTCTCCCGGAGGAGCCGGGCCGCGTCCTGAGGGGTGATCTCCCGCATCATCTGCCTTTCCAGGAGGCCTCCGGAAGAGGCCCCCAGGCCTCCCCGGTTTGCCTTCGTCCCCTTTGATCGGTTAAATTCCCAGGCCCGGACACCCGGCCCCTGGTCAGCGCAGGGCGGGGTGGCCCAGCAAAGCCCGCTTCAGGCGCAGGCTTTTGATAAGATCCCGCATTCCCAGGCCGATGAGGATGGCGGCGAAGATCAGCCGCAGGCTGGCCTCCGACAGCCAGTGGGCCAGGGTGGCGCCGCCGTAGGTGCCGAGAATGATGCCGGCGATCAGCCCCGGAACGATCCCGGTGACCACGTTCCCCAGCCGCCAATGGGTATAGGCCCCGGAAGCCCCGGCGGGCACCATGGCCAGAAGGGAGGTCCCCTGGGCCAGATGCTGGCTGAAGCCCAACAGCAGCACCATGGCCGGCACCATGAGGGAGCCGCCCCCCACCCCCATGAGGCCGGCGAAGAAGCCCGCCACTATGCCACTGGCCAAAAGGACAGCCACCCTGACCCAGCCGCTGGCGCTCCCGGAGTACTGGGCATAATACGGCTTGAGCACCAGCAGCAGGGCCACCACGATGAGGAAAGCCCCGAAGGCGCCTTTGAGCTGCCACTCGGGCAGGGAGTGGGCAAAGAGCGCCCCCAGGGAGGCGGTGGCGATGGCGGTGGCGGCCAGCAGGGCCGCGGCGGCCACGTCCACGCTGCCGTGGAGCCAGTAGGTGTGGGCGCCGGTGAGGCCGGTGAAGACCAGGGCCGCCAGGCTGGTGCCGTGGGCCTGATGCTGGTTGAGGCCCAGGAAGCGGGTCAGGAGGGGGATCATGATGACGCCGCCCCCCAGACCCACCAGGCCGCCGAAGGCGCCGGAAACCAGGCCGACGAGAAGGCTTTTGCCTTTGTGCACGAATTCTGTCCTCCCGGAGGCTGAGCAGTCTGACTCAGCTTGGCGCCACCCGCACCCGGGCATCCAGGGTGAGGATGCCCTTGGCTCCGGGAAAGACCCGCACCGGATTGAGGTCCACCTCCTGCACCTGGGGGAACTGCACCATGAAAAACCCCAGGGTGGCCACCGCCCGGCTGAGGAAATCCAGATCTGCGGGCGGCCGCCCCCGGATTCCCGAAAGGATGCGGCCCATGCGGGTTTCCAGGATCATGGTGCGGGCCTCCGCCGGGTCGATGGGGGCCACCCGGAGGGCCAGATCCTCCAGGACCTCGGTCCAGATGCCGCCGGCCCCGAAGACCACCACCGGGCCGAAATTGGGATCCCGGCGGGCCCCCAGGATGACCTCCTCGCCGCCGGCCACCTGGGGCATGACCACCACCTGCCAGGCCTCGCCCGCAGGCACGTGCAGGCCGGCAACCTCCGCCAGCCTCTGGAAGCCCAGGGAGACGTCCTCCGGGGAGGCGAGGTTGAGGAGCACCCCGCCGGCTTCAGTCTTGTGCACCAGGGAGGGCGCGGCCAGCTTCATGCAGACCGGGTAGCCCAGATCCCCGGCGGCCAGCAGGGCCTCATACCCGGTGGTGGCCACCTGCCAGCCGGCCACCGGGATGCCCAGGCTGCTCACCAGCTCCAGGGCGGCGGGCAGGGGCAGGAAGCCCTGGGGGCCCGGCTCCGTCAACAGGGCCACCACCCGCTCCCATTGGCAGCGGGGCAGAAATTCCCCGGGCGCTGCGGGCCGCCGGGTGAAATAACGGCTGTAGGCCAGCCCCCGGACAGCCTCCCCGGGGAAATGGTACACCGGAAAGCGCAGCTCCTCCCGGAGGTAGTCCTCCTCCTCCAGGGTGGCGCACACGGTGATGGCCAGGGGCTTGTGGGCCGCCTGGGCCTCCTGGATCATGGTGCGCACCATGCGCCGGGCATCCTCCCGCTCGGGATCATACACCGGCCCGTAATTCAGCAGCACCGCATCCACCTCCGGGTCCTGACAGAGCTCCCGCATCACCTGGGAATAGACGGAAAAGTCAAAGATATCCCCCAAATCCACCGGATTGGTGGTCTTGATGATCTTGGAACGGGAACGCTCATGGATGAAATCGGCCAGATGCGGTTTCAGGGGGGGGAGGGTGAAGCCCCACTGGCGGCAGGCGTAGGCAGCGATCACCGCCTCCCCGCCGCTGCGGGAGAGCACCACCACCCGGGACCCCCGCACCGGCGGCTGGGAGATCATCTTGGCGGCCACCACCACCTCGGCCTGGCTCCTCAGGCGCAGAATCCCGGCCTGGCGGCAGGCCGCCTCCACCACCCGCTCATCGGAGGCCAAGGAGGCGGTGTGGGACAGGGCGATGGCCTGGGTCTCCTCGCCCACGTTGGCCAGCTGCAGGATGATGGGTTTCCGGGCCTGCCGGGCCACCTCCAGGAGGCCCCGGCCGTCGGTGAGGCCTTCCAGGTAGAGATAGATGCCATCGGTGCCGGGGTCGGAGAGGAAATATTCCAGCACCTCATTTTCCGCCACATCCAGCTTGTTCCCCAGGCTGAGGAACTTGTTGACCCCGATGCCCTCCCGGTCCAGCCAGGCCAGCAGATGCAGGCCCACGCCGCCGCTCTGGGAGATGATGGAGATGCGTCCCAGACGGGGTGGCGTGAGCTGGGAGAAAGGCAACGACAGGCCCACCTCCATGTTCAGGGTGCCGATGCCGTTGGGGCCCACCAGCCGGATGCCGTAGCGCCGGATGAGCTCCCGGATCTCGTCCTCCAGGGCCCGGCCCTGCTCCCCCAGCTCCGCGAAGCCGCCGGATTCCACCACCACATGGGTGATGCCCATCTCGCCGCAGTCCGCCACCACCTGGGGCACAAAGCGGGCCGGGGTGAGGATGACGGCCAGATCCACCGTCTCCGGCAGCTGGTGGAGGTGGCTCAGGATGGGGATGCCGTGAATGGCGCCCCCCCGGGGCCCCACCGGGTAGATCTTGCCCCGGTAGCCCGCGGCCAGAAGATTGCCCACGATGCCCTTGGCCAGGTTGGCGGGGTTTTCCGACACCCCCACCACCGCCACGCTTTTGGGGTAGAAGAATTTCTCCATCATGACTCCCTGAGGAATACTGATATAATGAAAGGGCCGGCAGACACGGGAGAAAAACGGTCTTCCCCCCGGAAGCCCACCGGGCCCGGCCACCTGAGGAGCATTTTAACCCAGAAAAATCCGGCGGGGGAAGGGGAGCCGCCTTACGGCCGTCGCGCCGGGGCGTTTCCGGCAGATCCCCCTCGAGGCCCCACAAGATGCCCTACGAACGGTGCGAAGAGGTGAGTCAGGCCTTCTGGGAGGAGCTTCAGCAGGCGGATCCGCAGGAGCTCTGCCGCCGCACCGGCGCCCGGTGCGTCTCCGACGGCTTTCTCCTCCCCTTTTTGAACCGGGAACTCCGGATCTTTCCCCGGGAGAGGCGCCTGGTGGATCCGGCCCGCCCCGGCGCCGATCCCGGCTTCCGCCTCTGTCTCGTCACCCTGATGTATCTGTTGAAACTGGACCCCGGGGCCCTGGGTCCGGTTATCAGTCCCCTGGAGCTGGCCGGCGGGGCCACCTTTTTCCGGGGGCAGCACGGCCTCCCCCATGCCCCCCTGGAGAGCCGCTTCGGTGCAGACCCGGAGGCGTTGCTGGCCGCCGGCCGGCGTCTGGGGGGCGAGCCCCGGCCTGCCGGCGACGCGGCCCTGGCCTTCCAGGTCTTTCCGGGGCTGTGGGTGGAGGTGATTCTCTGGCGGGGGGATGAGGAGTTTCCCCCGCAGGCCTCCTTTGCAGTGCCGGCGCACCTGGACCGCTTCTGGCACCTGGACGCGGTCTGGGGCCTCCTCAATCTTCTGGTGCACGAACTTCTGGCCGCGGCGGAATAGCTTCCGGGCGAAAGCCGGGAAGCCTGACAGGGGCAGGAGGGGCGGGGTGGTGCGGAGCCCGGTCCCGGCCCGGCCGACCCGGGGGATGCGGCCTCGCCTTGGGCCCCGACGATCCACCCGCCGGGAACCTGACCCTGCCGGTCTCCCGGACCCCCAAAGAGAAATCCATGGGAAGGAGTCCTGAGATGGCGACAAGATTCACCCCGGTTGTGGCACTGATGGTGGCCCTCACTCTGCTGGCCGTGGCCGCCGGGGCCCAGCAGCCCCTCAGACCTGCGGGCACCATCACCTTCAAGATCACCTCTGTGGGCCTGGGGCTGGGGGCCAGCTGGGGCCGGGGCACCCTCCATTTCCGGGGCCGGAACTATCCCATCCGGGTGGAGGGCCTGGATCTGGCCAAGGTGGGGGTGGCGGAGCTGGAGGCCACCGGCCGGGTCTTTAACATCAATAAACCCGAGGAAATCTACGGCACCTACAACCAGGTGTCCGCCGGGGTGGCGGTGGTGGGGGGCATCCAGGGTATCGCCCTCAGGAACTCCCGGGGGGTAATCATTGACCTCACCGCCACCCAGCGGGGACTCATCGCCAACCTGGGCATCGGCACCCTGGAGATCAAACCCCGATAAGGTGGGCTTTCCCCTTCCCGGTCGGCGCGGC
>Ga0197142_1001023_pt1 | contig 25865 bp, 23 predicted proteins | sample GBS60_MetaG_FD_148614 | JGI IMG/M metagenome (GOLD analysis project Ga0197142, IMG submission 148614) | Sediment microbial communities from Great Boiling Springs, Gerlach, Nevada, United States - GBS 60_MetaG | ecosystem: Environmental > Aquatic > Thermal springs > Hot (42-90C) > Sediment... | reverse complement strand
TTTTTTACAACTTTGATTTAAGATATATCTATTATTAGAAGATCTTTAACAATTTAAAGGCATGACTAGGGTAGCGTAAATAGAAATTCCTTTTAATGAAAGGAGGCTGTAAATGATGAAATGAATATCAAGGCAAATAGGCGGGCGAGCGAGACGGCGGGAGCTGGAAGAGAGAAGAGGAGTGTCCAGAGGTAAGCTGAGAGGATTCTTTTAAAGGAAAGGAAAGCCAATGTCTCAAATTTCTAACGAAGGGAACAAAAAGAAAAAGAGAATTATTGCATGCTATGGAGAGGAGTTAAAACGGCGTAAAATTGCCTGTTCATCCTCCTGTAGTATTCCTGTGGCCGAACTCCACGAGATTATCAATCAAATAGCGAACAAATTAAGATTGAATTGTCGCTATGTAAAGAGGGTGATAAAGGAGTATATGCGAGCTGGTTGTCAGCAGGCAAAGAATGAAAATAATACAGACAAGCATGCAGTAGCGGGACCGAGGAAGAGAAAGAGAAAAAAACCCAAAAGGTATAAAGTAGATAGAAGAGATACTCGTTTTTATTTTAATCATTGATCCATTGATCTCCTTAATCCCATAACCTTTGCTTATTGATTCTTCGATCGTTTAGACTGCTTTTTAAAAGCAGTCTTTTTAATTTTAGGAGTGGAAAAAAAGGAGAAAACGCAAAATAAAAAGGGTTGCAAGAAAACAAAAGGTATGCTATTATAAAAACAAAAAAAGAAAATATGGAAGAACAACTTTCTAATAATAGTTTAAAGTTCAGAGACAGAAAGGAAAAATTGATGCGTTTTCTTACTTCTCTTTTTGATTTTTTAAAGACCTTTTTGTTGGCTTTAGTAATAGTACTTCCTATTCGTTATTTTTTGTTCCAACCATTTATGGTGCGGGGAGAATCAATGTTTCCCAACTTTCGCAATGGAGATTATTTAATTGTGGATGAGATTTCTTATAGATTTTCTCAACCCCAAAGAGGAGATGTGATAGTTTTTAAGTACCCAAAAGACAAAAGCCAACGTTTTATTAAGAGGATTGTAGGACTACCCGGTGAGACCGTTGAAATTAAAGATGGCCGGGTAAAAATAATTAATAAAGATAATCAAGAAATATTTTTATCTGAGATATATCTTCCTCAGGGGGTTCAAACAGTTGGAGATGTGATTGTACGCTTGGGTCCGGGAGAATATTTTGTATTGGGTGATAATAGAAATTATTCTTATGATTCTAGGGTGTGGGGGGCTCTACCCCAGGAGAATATAATTGGTAAAGTCTTTTTAAGAGTTTTTTCTCTTCCTTCTTGGCCATTTAGCGCTCAACTTTTTATTTCAAAATAAATTAATATGACCAAATTAAGGTTTCAGACCTTAACAGGGATGCACGATATTCTCCCCGAAGATCAGCCATATTTTAGAGGAATAGAAAGGAAAATAGAAGAAATTTTGAGTTATTATAATTTTGAAAGGATTGATACGCCCATTTTAGAATCGGCAGAGTTGTTTGCCAAGGGAACAGGGAGTACCAGTGATATTGTAGAGAAAGAGATGTATGTTTTTCAAACAAAAGGGGGCGATTGTGTTGCTCTGCGACCTGAATTCACCCCCTCGATTGTAAGAAGTTATATTCAACACGGAATGATAAATTTGCCCCAACCTGTTAAACTATGGACAATCGGTTCGTGTTTCAGACACGAAAAACCCCAAGCTGGTCGTTACCGTGAATTCCACCAATTTGATTTTGAGGTTTTGGGAGAAAAGAGCCCTATCATAGACGCCCAGATCATTCAAATAAGTTATACAATTTTAAAAGAGATAGGATTTAAAGATCTTACTGTTCATATTAACTCAATAGGAGATTCAGAGTGCGCTCCTTATTTTAGAAGGATGCTTGTGAATTACTTTAAATCTCGAAGGGTTGGTTTGTGTGCTGATTGTCAACGTAGATTAAAGTTAAATCCCTTAAGAATTTTGGACTGCAAGGAAGAAAGATGTCAACAGATAAAGGCAGGAGCACCCCAGATTCTTGATCATTTATGTACAAATTGTCATAATCACCTAAAAGAGGTGTTAGAATTTCTGGATGAGATGGAGTTGCCTTATAATCTTAATCCCTATTTGGTTCGTGGATTAGATTATTACACGAGAACAGTTTTTGAAATTGAGACAAAGGATACTCAGAATGCTCAAGGTTCATTGATAGGCGGGGGAAGATACGATAATTTGGTAAAATTATTGGGAGGAAAAGATGTTCCTGCCTGTGGAGCGGCTGGTGGAATTGAAAGAATAGTAAATTTAATGAAAGAAAATCAAATAAAGATGGCTTTTTGCAAACCCTTACCCAAGGTTTTTGTGGCTCAGTTGGGATCATTGGCTAAGAAGAAAAGTGTTATTTTATTTGAAAAATTAAGAAAGGCTAATATTCCGGCAATCGAAGCTTTTTCTAAAGATTCATTGAAGAATCAATTAAAAATCGCAGACCGATTAGGTATTAAATGGGTACTGATTGTTGGACAGAAAGAAGCAATGGAGAGTTTTGTGACATTAAGAGATATGCAAAGCGGAGTTCAATCACAAATTAAAAATGAGAAAATTATTTTAGAATTAAAGAATAAACTTAAAAAAACACAAAAAAATGGCAATTGAAGTTAGAAAAAAAGAAAAAGAAACTCCTCAAAGTTTGGTTCAGCGTTTTACCAAGGTTATAAAACAATCAGGCCTTCTTTTGGAGTTGAGAAGGAGACAATTTTATCAAAGACCAAAATCTGATTTGGCGAAAAAGAGATCGGCTCTTAGAAGATTAGAGATACAACGTCAGAGGGCAAAGGAGGAAAAAATGGCAAAGCCAATTTAAAAAAACAGACCATGTTGAAAAAACTTATAAAAGAAGATTTAGATAAGAGTCTCCATCAAGGCGATTCTTTTACTGTGGGAACACTTCGGATGCTTCTTTCAGTAATTGGGATGAAAGAAAAAGAAAAGAGATATAAAATTTTTCAGAAGAATCAAAGCCTCTCAAACGAAGAATTGGAAAAACAATCAGACTTGACAGACGAGGAAATGTTGGATGTCATATCCTCAGAAATTAAAAAAAGAAAAGAAGCAATTTTACTTTATGAGAAAGGCACAAGACTTGATTTGGTAGATAAAGAAAAAAGAGAAGTTGAAATTTTGCAAAGATATTTGCCTCCGGCTTTATCTGATGAGGAATTAACAGAGATAATAAAAGATACAATAAAAGAGTTAAATGCAAAAGATATCAAAGATTTGGGAAAGGTAATAGGCGCGGTGATGAAAAAAACAAAATCTCGAGCAGAGGGCAGTAGGGTGAGTAGTTTGGTAAAAGAGTTGTTAACAAGGTCTTAGTCGAAACTTTTCAATAGTTGAGCAAACCACCCAGGAGGGTGTTTTTTTGTTTTTCTATTTCTTCAAAACGATGTAAAATAGTATAAGAAAGAGGATATGAAAAGAGGATATGATAGAAATTCTGAATTTGACTAATTTTAAAATTAAAAAAAAGGATTTTTCACAGCTTGCCAAAAAAATTCTTTTAGGTGAAAATAAAGGGAAGGGAGGGGTTTCTTTGGTTTTTATTAAGGAGTCAGAAATTCGGCGATTGAACAGAAAATTTCGTGGCAGGAACGAAGCAACCGATGTTCTTTCTTTTCCTTTAATAAATTGTCCAGCAGCGACTAATTATTTGGGAGAGATTTTTATTTCCCCTTATGTGGTTTTAAAACAAGCGAGAAGATATCGGACTGATTTTAGAGAAGAATTAAAAAGAGTTTTTATTCACGGTTTGTTGCATTTATTAGGATATGATCATAACAATCGAAAGGAGGCAAAGAGAATGAAAAAATTGGAGGAGTATTATTTAAATTTATAATTGTCATTTATGAGAGAAGATATTATTGCCGGATTAGATATTGGTACATTCTCCATTAAGGTCTTGGTTTTGAAAAAGAATCAAAAATGGGAAGTGGTTTCTTATAACGAGGTGCCATCTTTTGGAGTAAGAAAGGGAGCGGTGATGAATGTTGAGGAAACAACAAAACGCATAAAGATGGCAATCAAGGAGGCAGAGAAAGAACAACGAAGCAAGATTGAATCTGTTTTTGTGAATATTGGAGGAAATCATCTTTATGTGATTCCTTCTGACGGCATTATTTCTGTTTCACGGGCAGATCAAAGAATTTCAAAAGAGGATGTAGAGAGGGTTTTGCAAGCGACAAAAGCTGTTAATATTCCACGAAACGATGAAGTGATTGATGTAATTCCTCGCGAATATATTATTGACGATCAAAAAGGCATAAAAGAACCGGTCAATCTTGCGGGGGTAAGATTAGAAGCTCGTGTGCTTTTGCTTTGCGGATTCTCTCCCTTTTTTGTGAATCTTACCAAGGCAGTGTTAAATGCTGATTTAAAAATTAATGATGTGATTCCCTCGCCCCTTGCAGCTGCCAGAGCAGTTTTAGCGCCCCAACAAAAAGAATTAGGAGTGGCTGTAATAGACCTTGGGGCTGCTACCACTTCGTTGGTGGTTTTTGAGGAGGGAGAGTTGGTTCATCTTGCTATTTTCCCAATTGGGGGAGCCAATATTACTAATGACATTGCTATTGGTTTGAGAACTGATGTGGAAATAGCAGAGATGATTAAAAAACAATATGGCGCCTGTCTCCTTTCCAAAGCCGAAAAATTGACCCAGGGCAAGAAGATAGAAGTATTTGATAGATCATCTCTTTTGGTATTTTCCAAAAAAGAATTAGTGAATATAATACAACCAAGAGTGATTGAGATTTTGAATCTGATTCAAAAGGAGCTTAAAAAGATCAATAAACATCAACTGCCAGGAGGAGTTATTCTTACAGGGGGAGGAGCGAAGTTAAACAAAATAAAAGAGTTTACCCGGGAGAGTTTGCGTTTATCTTGTGAAATAGGAGTGCCGCGAGACATAGAAGGAATTCAGGAAGATCCATCGTGGGCAACAGTTGCCGGTTTGGCAATGGAGGGTATTGATTTCAACGAGGAGGAGAGTATATTAAAGGTTGCCAAAAAATGGCGAGAAAAAATTAAAAAATTTTTCAGACTTTTCCTCCCCTAAAACAGAGATTATTTTTATGAATTTACATATACCAGTTATTAAAGTAATAGGAATTGGGGGTTCTGGTTCGAACACTATTTCGAGGATGGTGGATTCTGATATTAAAAAAATTGAATTGATCGCCATAAATACAGATGCTCAAGCTCTTCAGCGGTGCAGAGCACCAAAGAAAATTTTAATTGGCAAGGAAACCACTTATGGATTGGGGACCGGAATGAACGCAGAACTGGGAAGGAGAGCGGCTTTGGAATCTCAACAAAAGATTTTGGAGAGTTTGAAAGGGGCTGAGATGGTTTTTTTAACTTGCGGTTTGGGAGGGGGAACAGGATCAGGCGGAATTCCGGTGATAGCCGAACTTTGCCGGAGTTTGGGTGTTTTAACGATTGGAGTGGTAACGAAGCCTTTTTCTTTTGAGGGCGAAGAAAGAAGAAGGGTGGCTGAAAAGGCATTAGAAAAACTAAAAGGGAAAATTGATTCTCTTATTCTAATTTCAAATGACAAACTTTTGTCTTTGATTGATGAAAAAACCACGGTCTCAGAAGCCTTTTTAAAGTGCGATGAAATACTTGCCCAGGCAGTACAGAGTATCACAAATTTATTTTTGGTAAGGGGAATTATAAACATTGATTTTTCTTCAATCAGCTCGCTACTTCGCAATTCAGGCAGGGCGGTTTTTGGTATGGGAAGGGGTCGAGGAGAAACAAGATCAGTAAAAGCAGCCGAACAAGCGGTTATTTCTCCTTTGTTGGAGTTTTCTTTTAAAAAGGTTAATGGAATTTTATTTACCCTTTTGGGTCGAAATATCACCTTAAATGAAGTTCGTCAAGCAGCTCAGGTAATTACACAAAGAGCAGATTCAAAGACAAAGATAATTTGTGGAGCAATCGAAGATAAAAGACTCCCGATTGACGAGATGAGAATATCTCTTGTGGCAACAAGCTCTGAAGATTCACTATCTGGATAGAAACATCCGTTGGGAGTTGATAATCAAAAAAGTTATGAGTTTTCCACAGAAAATGGAGGATTGACAGCCTTTTTAAATCAAGTAAAATAAACTAAACCTTTTTTAAATTTTTGAAATTAAAAGAAATGAGATCTTAAAAAGATTATGGAGAATCGTATTAAAAAAGTTAAGAAAAGAGACGGTCGTATTGTTGATTTTGATCAAGAAAAAATTACCAATGCCATTCACAAAGCTCTTATTGCAGCCAAGCAGGGGAATGGTGAGGAAGCAAAAAAAGTTTCAAACAAAGTAGTTCAACTTCTTAACAAGAGATTTAAAAGAGACGAAATACCCACGGTTGAGCAAATTCAAGACATTGTAGAGGAGGTTTTAATCCTTGAAAATTTTGTGGAAACGGCCAAGGCTTATATTCTTTACCGGGAACAGAGAAGAGCTATTCGCGAAACAACCCAAATAATTGACGAATCCTCTGAAAAGGTGGATGCTTATTTGCAAGAGATGGATTGGCAGATAAAAGAAAATGCTAATATGACTTATTCTCTTCAGGGATTGAATCAATATGTAGGGGCTTTTATTTCCAAAAAATACTGGCTGAATAAAATTTATCCTAAAGAAATTAGGGAAGCGGCTCTTAACGAAGATTTTCATATTCACAATTTAGAATTATTAGCGACCTATTGCGCAGGGTGGGATCTTTATGATTTTTTGGTTAAAGGTTTTGGAGGGGTCCCCGGTAAACTTCAGTGTCGACCCCCTAAACACTTTCGAAGCGCTTTGGGACAGTTAGTTAATTTATTGTTTACTCTTCAGGGAGAAACAGCCGGTGCTAATGCTGTTTCTAATTTTGATACTCTTTTGGCGCCTTTTATCCGATATGACAGATTAGATTACCCTCAGGTAAAACAGGCAATGCAAGAATTTTTGTATAATTGTATGGTTCCTACACGAGTAGGATTTCAAACTCCATTTTTGAATGTTTCTCTTGATATTGACCCACCAGAATTTTTGGCTCACCAGCCTGTGATTATAGGTGGAGAGCCACAAAAAGAAACCTACGGAGAATTTAAGGAGGAGAAAGAAATGTTTATTAAAGCATTTTATGAAGGATTAATGGAGGGTGATGCCTCCGGCAGACCTTTTACCTTTCCTATCCCCACAGTTTCTATTACCAAAGATTTTCCTTGGGATAATCCTGTTTTATTGCCCTTGTGGGAAGCCACAGCCAAATACGGAATTAATTATTTTTCAAACTTTATTCAATCTGATATGTCCCCAAATGACGCGCGTTCTATGTGTTGTCGGCTTCGTTTAGATAACCGCGAGTTGTATAAAAGGGGAGGAGGGCTTTTTGGATCTTCTCCCAAGACCGGATCAATTGGGGTGGTGACTATTAATTTGCCTCGAATTGGTTATCTTTCAAAAACCAAAAATGATTTCTTAAAGAGATTGTCTTATTTGATGGATCTTGCCAAACAAAGCCTTGAAATTAAAAGAAAGGCATTAGAGAATTTTATGGAGAAGGGTCTTTATCCCTACTCAAGATATTATCTGGCTGATGTTAAGAAAATGAGAGGAAGTTATTTTGGCAACCATTTTGCTACAATAGGAATTATCGGTATGAATGAAGCTTTATTGAATTTTTTGGATGAACCTATTTATGAACCCCGAGCCAGAAAATTTGCCTTAGAGATATTAGATTTTATGAGAGAGAGGTTAATAAAATTTCAAGAAGAGACAGGAAATTTATATAATTTAGAAGCTACACCGGCAGAAGGCACGAGCTATCGACAAGCAAAAATGGATAAAGAGAGGTTTCCTGATATTATTACAGCCGGCACAGATGAAGTTCCTTATTATACAAACTCTACCCATCTTCCTGTTGGATTTACTGATGATATTTTTGAGGCCCTTGATTTACAGGATGAACTCCAGACCAAATATACTGGCGGGACAGTTCTTCATATTTTCTTGGGAGAACGAATTTCTGATCCGCAAATGGCAAAAAATTTTGTAAAGAAAATTTTTGAAAATTACAAACTTCCTTACATTACCCTTACACCCACCTTCTCTATTTGTCCCGCCCACGGCTATTTATCAGGAGAGCATTTTGAGTGTCCTCTCTGTACCATAAAACAACCTTGTGAAGTTTACTCAAGAATTGTTGGCTATTTAAGACCGGTCCAGCAATGGAATTTGGGCAAGGAGCAAGAGTATAAAGAAAGAAAAGTTTTTACCCTGCCTCTTTAAGTCTTTGTATTTAGGCATTTTAAGAAATATGATTATTGCTGGACTTCAAAAGACAACTCTTATTGACTATCCTGGTCGAATCGCTTGTACTGTTTTTTTGGCAATATGCAATTTTCGTTGCCCGTGGTGTTATTCTTCAGAGCTGGTTTTGCCTCTAAAGATAACCCGACAACCACGCATTTCAGAGACAGAGTTTGTTGATTTTTTAAGAAAAAGAAAGGGAATGTTAGAAGGGGTGGTCGTTTGCGGGGGAGAACCAACAGTAAATAAAGATTTACCCATCTTTCTTGAAAAGATAAAACAATTGAATTTTGCCATAAAATTAGATACCAACGGTTCTCATCCGGAGATGTTGAGAGAATTGGTCCAAAGAGGATTGGTGGATTATATTGCCATGGATATTAAAACTAGTTTAAAGGCGAGAAACAAAAATGGTGGCTTGCTTTATCAATCTCTTTTAATAGAAGGAACCTCGCTGGAGAAGATAAAAGAGAGTGTCCTTTTTTTGAAAGAAGGGAAAGTTGATTTTGAATTTCGAACCACCGTGGTGCCTACTGTTCATCAGAAAGAAGACTTTATTGAGATTGCTCAATGGATAGGGGGGAAAAATGTAAAATATTACCTGCAAGATTTTTTGCCTCAAAAAACAGTAGATCCGGCATTTGAAAAAATAAAACCATTTCCAAGAGAATTTTTAGAAGAGATTGTAAAAGAGATTTCTTCTTATTTTAAAATTTGTGCTATAAGATGAGTCCTTCGCGGGCGCTCTTTTGGTTTTGTTTATCTTTTATCATAGGAATTTTTTGCGAATCTCTTTATTCTTTTTCTTTTGTTTTTGTTTGGATTCTTTTTATCGGAAATATTTTTTTGGCAGTTTTTTCTCTTTTATTGGGTAAAGACAGAATCGCCACCTTAAGTATTTGTTTTATCTTTTTAGTCCTGGGAATTTCAAGAGTTCAGATAGCCAAATATCAAATGATTACTGATGAATTTAAAAATACCTCTGGCTCCTCAGTAACAATAGAGGGAGTGATAATTGATAAACCAATTTTAAAAGAAAACGTGCAGAACCTCAAAGTAAAAGTGGGAAAAAGCGTTTTGTGGGTCGTGACAGGGCGTTATCCGGAGTATCAATTTTTTGATAAAATAAAAATCAGTGGTCAGATAGAAAATCCTAAAGACACAGGGAGTTTTAGTTATAGTTACAAGAACTATTTATTGAAGGAAGGGATTTATTCTATTGTCTATTTTCCAAAGATTGAATTAGTCGGAAAAGCACCCCACCAGCTTGTTCCTTTTATTTATTATCAAATTCTCAGAATCAAAGAGATTTTTCAGATGAGTTTAAGAAAAATTTATTCTCCTCTTTATAGCTCTTTCTTAGAAGCTATTTTATTAGGGGAAAGAGCTGATTTAAGCAAAGAGTTGCGAGAAAAAATTCAAACAGCTGGTTTGGCGCACGTATTGGCTGTTTCTGGTCTTCATGTAACAACGATTGTTGCTATTCTTAATTCTTTTTTCTTGTTTTTGGGCCTGTCACGGCGAGGAACCTTTTATTTTTTAATATTTTTTATCGTTTTTTATGTTGCATTAGTAGGGTTTCCTGCTTCGGCTTTAAGGGCCGGGACAATGGCTGGCGTTGCCATTTTGGCGCAGAAGTTTTATCGGCAAGCTTCGTCTTCGAGAGCATTAATTTTTGCTGCTACACTCCTGCTTTTTGCAAATCCATGGTTTTTGGTTTACGATCTTGGTTTTCAGCTCTCTTTTTTGGCTGTTTCGGGTTTAATTTATTTAGAGCCGGTTCTGAGAACTCAAATTACCTCTTTCTTGAAGAAAATTTTAAAGAGAGAATTGCCAGAACAATTTCAGGCATTTTTAAGTATTTTCTCTGGCTCGCTGGCCGTTTCTTTTTTTACTTTTCCGATTTTAATTTATTCTTTTGGAAAGTTTTCACTTGCCTCTCTTGTCACTAATCTTTTAATTTTGCCCTTTCTTCCTTTTACTATCTTGCTGGGTTTCTTCTCGGCTTTTGTTGGAATTTTTTCTCAGCCACTGGGATGGTTATTTTCTTTCCCTGCTTATTTTTTAATGATATACACCTTTTTGGTAGTAGAGATTTTTTCCTCTCCTTATTTTTTGTTTACCTTTGTTAATCTTCATTGGATTTGGGTGATTTTTTATTATCTTTTGTTGGCTTTTTTGACAAGATATTTTTATAAAAAAATCAATTTTTTATTTTAAAAACCCCATTAATGGGGTTTATGAGAAGGAGAGTGAGCTTTAAATTTTTCTATTTTTTTCGGAATGTACGGTGCCAAAGAGAAGAAGTTTTATAAGAGAGAAAAAAAATAATCGTTATTAACAGCGAGACAGTTAAAAAAATATGGAAGATGATATTCAAAAAAGAGTCTACTGAAAGAAGATGGGAGGTGAGATAAAGAAAACCAACAAACAAGAGAAAGAGAATAACTTCAGCCATAATTCTTCCCTTTTTCATTTTCCTCTCCTTTTATAATAAAAGAGCAGATTGTTAATTTAAGTTTAACATTTTTTTTAATTTTTGGGAAGGTGTTATATAATATATTAAGAAAAAATTAATAATAGAATGAATAATAGCACCAATAATCACAAGGTGTGGTTGATTGCAGTAGATATGGGGTACGGCCATCAAAGAACCGCTCATCCTCTTAGAGATATTGCTTATCGAGGGGAGGTGATTCGAATTAATAATTATGTGGGTATTCCTTCAAAAGATCAAAAAATTTGGCGGTTAACCCAGGAAAGCTATGAGTTCATTTCAAGATTTAGGAGGATCCCTTTTTTGGGGGAGATGGTTTTTGGTATTTTTGACACTTTTCAGAGGATTGTGAGCTTTTATCCCAAGAGAGATCTCTCGCCTCCTACTTTTAGTTTAAAAACAATCTATTCTTATATTAAAAAAGGGTGGGGTAGGGATTTAATAGAAAGATTAAAAAAACATCCCTTACCGATTGTAACTACTTTTTTTACTCCTGCTTTTATGGCAGAAGAATTTGATTATCCCAGCGAGATTTATTGTGTAATTTGCGATGCTGATATTAATAGGGCATGGGCGCCTCTTAACCCATCAAAAAGCAAAATTAAATATTTTGTTCCTAACACTTGGACACGCGAAAGATTAAGATTATACGGAGTAAAGGCAGAAAACATCTTTTTAACCGGCTATCCCTTGCCTAAAGAAAATATAGGTTCAAAAAAAGAAATTGTAAAAGAAGATGTAAAAAATCGAATTTTGAATTTGGATCCTCGAGGCAGATATCGAAAATTATATTTGCCTCTTATTAAGAATTATTTGGGAGATCTTCCTTTAAGATCTCATCATCCTCTCACGATTATGTTTTCTATTGGAGGGGCAGGTGCACAAAAAGAGATTGCTCTCTCTATTATTCAGAGCCTTCGGCGAAAGCTTCAATCTCATCAGATGAGATTATTTTTGGCTGTTGGAATAAAAGAACGAGTTTACGAATATTTTTTAAGAAATATAAAAAGCATTAATTTGACCACCCAAATTCAAATTATTTATGATCAAAATATTAAGGAATATTTTAAAAAATTTAATCTGGCTTTAAGAGAAACAGATATTTTATGGACAAAACCCTCAGAATTATCCTTTTATGCTGGTTTGGGCATTCCCATTATTATTGCTCCCTCGCTTGGATCTCAGGAGGATTTTAACAGGAGATGGCTGCTTCATATAGGCGCAGGAAGATTACAAGAGAATCCTGCTTACGCTGATCAATGGTTGTTTGATTTGTTAAATAGTGGTCAATTTGCAGAGATGGCAATGCAGGGCTTTGTAGAAATAGAGAAAATGGGAACCTATCATATAGAAGATATTATATTAAGAAAATACCAATTGAAACAGAAATAGAAATGAGAAAAATGGTTTATTTTCTGATAATTATTATTTCATTGCTTGTTCTGTTAAAGATTGCTATTTTATTTTATTTAACAGTAGGTCAGGCGCCTTTGGTTAAGGAAATTCAGTGGGGGGTTAATTTTTCTCAAATGCACACAGAGGTTTTGGGATTGAATTGGAGAGAAGTTTATTTGAGTTTGATAAAGGAATTGGGCGCTCGTCATATTAAACTCCATACCCAATGGGATTGGGTGGAGGGGAAAAGAAACGAATACTATTTTGAAGATATCGATTGGCAGATAAAGGAAGCTGAGAAGAACGGGGTGAAAATTATTTATGTGGTAGGTATGAAAACAGGAAGGTGGCCAGAATGTCATTTGCCATTGTGGGCTCAGGGATTGTCAAAAGAAGAACAACAGAGGGAAATTTTGGAGTATATAAAAGAGGTGGTTTTAAGATATAAAGACAGTCCTGCTCTTTTGTATTGGCAGGTCGAAAATGAACCCTTTTTTAAATTTGGTGAATGTCCTTGGCAGGATTTAGAATTTGTTAAAAAAGAAGTTGAGCTAGTAAAATCATTGGATCCCACTCATCCTGTAATAATTTCTGATTCAGGAGAACAATCAATGTGGTTTAAGGCTGCAAAGATAGGAGACATTGTGGGCACAACAATGTATCGCCGGGTTTGGGTTTCTTTGAATGAAAAGATTGGCTTTCCTTTTAAGTTTTTTTTATCACCTGTTTTTTATTGGAGAAAAGCCTTGCTCATAGAAAAGTTTTTTGATAAGAAAGTAATATGCATTGAACTTCAGGCAGAACCATGGGGTTCAAAACTCTTGTATGATTTACCTTTATCTGAACAGGAAAAAACTATGGACCTTAAGAAATTTCAAGAGACAATTCAGTACGCCCGACGTTCAGGCCTCGATACATTTTACTTATGGGGAGCGGAATGGTGGTATTGGTTGAAAGAAAAACATCAAAAACCAGAGATTTGGAATGAAGCCAAAAAACTTTTTAAAAGAGAAATATGATTAGTATTATTATTCCAACCTTAAACGAGGAAAGGTTTCTTCCTTCTCTTTTAGAGTCGATTAAGAAACAAAATTTTCGTGATTACGAAATAATAGTGGCTGATGCAGGTTCAGAAGATAGAACCAGAGAGATTGCAGCTTTTTACGGTTGCAGAATAGTAGAGGGAGGATTACCAGCCAAAGGAAGGAATGAAGGCGCCAAAATAGCAAAGGGAGAGATTTTGTTTTTTTTAGACGCAGACACTCTTTTACCTCAGAATGATTTTTTGAATAATGCTATTGCAGAATTTCAAGGAAGGAAGTTAGATGTGGCCACTTTTTGTTTAATTCCCTTTCCATTAAAAAGGAAATCTTCTCTTCTTTTTAATTTATTTTATAACAATATCATTCTTGCTTCCGAAAAATTTTTACCCCATGCTGCTACAGGTATTTTAGTAAAGAGAGAGATTTTTGAGAAGATAGGAGGATTTGATGAGGAAATAAAATTGGCTGAGGATCACTCTTTTGTGCGTTTGGCTACTCGAAAATTTAGTGCTCGGTTTGGAATTATAAAATCTCACAGACTCTTTGTTTCAGACCGGCGATTTACAACTGATGGTTGGGTAAAAACTGGATTTAAGTTTTTGCTTTGCGAGCTTCATCTTATTCTTGTGGGACCTGTCAAATCTGATATCTTTAAGTATAGGTTTAATCATTATAAAAAAGGAAGACCACCCTTTCTTGAAATTTAAAAATTTTGTATTATTTAAATAAAAAGAAAAATATGAATTTTGATGTAAGAAAAATAATAGAAATGTTTGGAACGAAAAGAAGAAATTCTTTTGTTTTGGTTGCTGTTGGTTGCTTAATAGTTGGGATAATGATTGGCGGGATGGTTTTGGGAGTGATTGTTTATTATTATCCTCAAGAAATAATAAAATTTTTAAATTTCTTGGGTCAGAGACAAGAATTATTTTACTCCCCCCTTCCTCCAGCATCGGAGAAGGAATTAAAGAGAGATTATAGTTCACCTTTTGCTCAGGAAGAGGCAATTATTAAAGCAGTTGAAGCTGCCACGCCGGCAGTGGTAAGTATTATTGTTTCAAAAGACGTTCCAATTTATGAAGAAAGATGGATAAATCCTTTTGGAGAATTTTTTCCGGAATTTAGGATTCCCCAATATATTGAAAAGGGAAAACAAAAGCAAAGGGTAGGAGCAGGGACAGGTTTTATTGTCAATGAAGAGGGATGGGTTCTTACAAATAAGCATGTAGTATTCGAAAAGAATGCAGAATACACGGTTTTTCTTTCTAATCGAAAAAAATATTCTGCTAAAGTGTTAGCTCTTGATCCGGCTCAGGATTTAGCGATTGTAAAGATAAATTCGGACGAAAAGTTTCCATTCTTAAAATTGGGAGATTCCGATACTCTCCGTATTGGGCAGACAGTAATTGCTATTGGTAATGCATTAGGAGAGTTTAGTAATACTGTCTCAGTAGGGGTAGTTTCGGGATTGAAGCGAACCGTATCTGCTTCAGACAAAAGAGGTGTTTTTTCTGAAACACTGCAGGATATTATTCAAACCGATGCCGCTATAAACGAGGGTAATTCGGGTGGTCCTTTGTTAAATTTAAAAGGAGAAGTAATTGGAATTAATACTGCGATGGTTGAGGGAGCGGAAAATATAGGTTTTGCCATTCCGATCAATAGAGCAAAGAGAGCAATTCAACAAGTAAAGGAGAAGAATAAAATAGTTTATCCCTTTTTGGGCATTAGATATTTGATGATAGACGAGAAAGTAAAGGAAGATTATGGTTTATCGGTAGATTATGGCGCTTTGATTATAAAAGGATCGAGAGGAGAATCTGCCATTTTCCCTGGTTCTGCAGCTGAAAAAGCAGGATTAAAAGAAAAAGATATTATTTTAGAGATTAACGGGGAAGTAATTAACTTGGATAATTCCTTGTCTGAGATAATTTTGAAATATAATCCAGGTGACAAGATAGAATTAAAGGTTTTAAGAGGAGACAAAGAATTATTTATTGAAGCAATCCTTGGCGAGAGAGAGTAATTTTTCTCGTCAGGGGTCCTGCATTAAAATTTTAGAATGAAAAAAATTAAAACCAACCCCTTTTTGTTTTTCTTTTTGTTTTTTTTCTTTAGAAAAGAAAGAAGGGGGTTGGTTTGAGGTTTTAAAAATTAGAAGATAAAAATTAAAAATTCAAATCAGCCCCTTTCTGGGGCTTGTTTTGTTCATTGTCAATTAAACTAAACCAAGAAAGGAGGTTTGAAATGAAAGGTCCCATCATTTTACAGATGAAAAAAGGCATTGGTAAGTCAATGTTTGACAATGTTGTAAACATACTTCAACAAGGAAGATATGATGTATTAGTAGGAAGTATTGGGGGGAGAATAATAGTAGTGGCAATGGGCGATGGAAGCTTAGAGGATTTGCTTTTTTCTCAATTGCCAGGCGTTGAAAGAGTGCTTCCTGACTATTTTTTTCGGGAAAACTATACTTTTTTTGAAGAGGCTTGGAAGTATCGCGGGAAAGATGGTTTGGAGGTGTTACTAAACAAATGTGTTTCTAAACAAGAAAGAGCGAGTTAAAAACAAGGGTTTTTTTGTTAAAACCCCCTAATGTTCATTTAAAAATATTGCCCCGGCGGATTAAATTCCGACGGGTTTTTTTAAAAAAATTTTACTTCGAATTCTCAACAATTAAAATAGCTTTGATTGACAAAAATTAAAAAAGAATTTATGCTATAAAAGCTGTTCTTTTTCAAGATAGTTTTTTTACGGTTTTTTAAAAGACGGAGAAGAGAGATGACAAAAGCGCAAATAGTAAAAGTGTTTGATCAAGAGTTTTTAAGGACAATGGACGAGTTGGGGAGAGAAATTGAGAAGGTAGAAATGAAAAGGGAGTTATCTCAGAGAAAAAAATCTTTCGCTAATCAGATTGAAGAGGAAGTGGTCCAGAGTTGCTATTGGAGTATAGCAATTTTTATGTGGGACTGCAGAAACTCTATTTTTGGGGATGAAAAAAAATTGCCTGGTTATGAAGAGGCAATTTCTCATTTATCTAGATTAAGCCAAGGTATCTCTCGGTTATGCGTGGTAAGGGAGTTAGAAGTGGCCCTTAGAGGAGTAAGCTGGACAGTAGGCGTCATGAGGGTGGAATTTGCCTTTTGGTTATTAGAGGAATCGCCTTCTAATTTAGTGGAAGCATCTCTGAGGTGGTTGCAGCGAGATTTATCTGTTAAAGATAGGGAATTTTTACCTTCTTTCTATCCTCCCACTTCAGTCAATCAAAAAAAACTAGAAAAAATCTTAGCAAGAGCTTTCCGGTTACTTGCCCTCATGGGATTTTTCTCCTTTTATAGTATAGAGATGATAGGATAGAAAATTTCCCAGAGAGAGCCTCGGAAAGCATTATTAAACAGCCAAGAAGAAAAATCTTGGCTTTTTTACAAAGAAAAAAATTATGTACCTCCTTGATTTTAGATTTTTTTGGATTAAAATTAAAATATAAAAATATGAATGGTGGAAATTTTACTAATAAAGCTCAGGAAGCTCTTCTTCAGGCGCAACAGATCGCTCAAGAGAGGGGGCAACAGCAGATAGATGCTCTTCATTTATTATTGGCTCTTTTGTCACAAGAGGGAAGTATTGTGATCACTGTTTTACAGAAATTGGGTATAGATAGAGATAGTTTAAAAAAGAAAGTAGAGGCTCAGATTTCCAGGATTCCTGTCATTCTTACTCCTCAATCATTTGGTCAATTTTATCTCACGCAAGATATGGCGAGAGTTTTAGAAAGAGCTCGTCAAGAGGCATTAAAAATGAACGACGAGTTTATTTCTGTGGAACATTTATTTTTAGCTCTTTTGGATACCAAGTCAGCAGCCCGTGAGCTTTTAGAGAAGGTAACTTTTATTTCTGCTACTGACACTAACTCAAATATATTGAAATCCTCCAGATTAGATTATGAGACGGTCTTGAAGGTGTTATCACAAATTAGAGGGGGGCAGAGAATTACTGACCCGGAACCCGAATCGAAATATCAGGTAATTGAAAAATATACAAGGAACTTGAATCAACTGGCGTTAGCAGGCAAGATAGATCCTATTATTGGTAGAGAAAATGAGATTAGAAGATTAATGCAGATTATATCAAGGCGAACGAAAAATAACCCTGTTCTTATTGGAGAGGCCGGTGTTGGTAAAACAGCAATAGTAGAAGGATTTGCTCAGAGAATTGTAAAGGGCAATGTGCCTGAGTTTTTGAAAGATAAAGAAATTATTTCATTAGATCTGGGTGCTTTGGTTGCAGGTACCAAATATCGAGGAGAGTTTGAAACGCGAGTAAAGGCGCTTTTAAAAGAGATTTCACGCGCAGGTGGGAAGTATATTTTATTTATTGACGAACTTCATACGCTTGTTGGGGCAGGTGCAGCTGAAGGAGCTATTGATGCCTCTAATCTTTTAAAGCCAGCGTTGGCAAGAGGCGAACTCCGCGCCATCGGAGCCACTACCTTAAAAGAATACCAAAAATATATTGAAAAAGATCCGGCACTGGAGAGAAGATTCCAACCCATTTTTGTTCAAGAGCCAAGCATTGAAGATGCCATTGCCATTTTGCGGGGGATAAAAGAGAAGTATGAGGTTCATCATGGAGTAAAAATTAAAGATTCAGCAATCAAGGCAGCGGTTGAATTAAGTCATCGTTATATTACCGATCGTTTTCTTCCCGATAAGGCGGTTGATTTAATGGACGAAGCTGCTTCAGCTTTACGATTAGAGATTGAATCAGAGCCTCAAGAATTAGAGAGATATAATCAAGAAATTACCAAATTAGAGATTGAAAGACAAGCTCTTAAGAAAGAGAAAGGATCGAGTCGGCGATTAAAAGCGATTGCCAGAGAGTTGGCTGAGTTAAAAGAAAAAACAAAAGCACTCCGTTTAAAATGGGCGACAGAAAGGGAATTAATAAACAAGGTAAGATCAATCAGAGAAAAAATTAACGAACTTTCTTATCAAGCTGAAATTGCCCAACGCGACGCGGATTTAGAAAAGGTAGCAGAGATAAAATACGGAAAGATTCCGGAGCTTTTGAAAGAGTTGTCCAATGCTGAACGAAAGCTAGTCAAGATTCAAAAACAACATCGATTATTAAAGGAAGAAGTTACAGAAGAAGAGGTGGCTCAAGTTGTTTCTCGTTGGACAGGCATTCCAGTGACTCGATTAATGACAGAAGAAGCCAAGAAGTTGGAAATGATGGAAGATATTTTGAACAAGCGGGTTATTGGTCAGGAAGAAGCTATTTCTGCCATCTCAAGAGCAATTAGAAGAGCAAGAGCAGGTATTGCAGAAGAGAATAGACCTCTTGGAGTTTTTCTTTTTTTGGGACCAACCGGTGTTGGTAAAACAGAAACAGCCAGGGCATTAGCAGAGTTTTTATTTAACGACGAGAAGGCCCTGATTCGTTTGGATATGTCAGAATATATGGAACGCCACGCAGTTTCAAAAATTATTGGCTCTCCACCAGGTTATGTAGGTTATGAAGAAGCCGGCCAATTGACTGAAAAAATTAGGAGAAGACCATATTCTGTGCTTTTATTGGATGAGATTGAAAAATCACATCCAGATATTTTTAATATCCTTTTGCAGATATTTGAAGATGGACGACTGACCGATTCTAAAGGCAGAGTCGTTTCTTTTAAAAATACAATAATTATTATGACTTCTAATTTGGGTTCAGATTATATTAATAAAATGGCTACGATTGGTTTCACTACCGAGAGAGAATTGGCTGAGCGAGAGACAATGCGAGAGAAGGTAATGACATCTTTGAAAGAATTTTTCCGGCCCGAGTTTTTAAACAGAATTGATGAGATAGTAATATTTAATTATCTCACTAAAGAAAACCTTAAAAAGATCGTTGAATTGGAATTGGGAAGGGTTGAAAAGCGTTTAGCTGCCAAGGAAATTAAAATGGCAGTTTCAGAAAGAGCGAAAGATTTATTGGTACAAGAAGGATTTGATCCTAATTTGGGAGCAAGGCCATTAAAGAGGGTAATTCAGCGCTTGATTTTAGATCCTCTTTCTTTCAAGATTGTAATCAACGAGGTAGAGAGAGGCGATAGGATAGTAATTGATGAGAAAGATGGAAAAATTGTTTTTATTACCCCTGGTCATGCTTTAAGACAAGAAAATTCTCTTAAAAAAATGAGAGAAAAGACAAAGGCGCTTAGTTAAGAGTGAGGGAAAAACTAAAATGAATGCTCAACCTTTATTAATTGATAAAGATTCTAAAATTGGAATTCTTATGCTCCATGGCTTTACAAGTACGCCCCGTCAATTCAAGGAATTGGGGGAATTTTTGGCGTCCCACGGTTTTACGGTTTATGCCCCGCTTATTGCCGGTCATGGTACTAATCCCCAAGATTTGATGAGGACAACCCAAGAAGAGTGGAAATTATCGGTAAAGAATGCATATTTGGATTTTAAGAAAGGGGTAGAGAAGGTGGTATTGGTAGGAAATTCTTTTGGTGCTAACTTAGCTTTCTGGTTGGCTCGAGAATTTAATAATGAAATGTTGGGTATTGTTTCTCTTGGCGCGCCTGTATTTTTAAGATGGGAGAGAATTATAAAATTTAGACTTTTTACTTATGGAAGGTTTATGATGGAGAGATATTATAAAAAACCAAGAAGACTTTTTAGAACCGATTATACTGATATGAAAGATGAGGTTTCTTATCCTGTAATTCCGGTTAGAAGTCTTTTTGAATTTTTTAAATTTTTAGAAGAAGAAACAAGGATTCATTTGGATAAAGTAAAGGTGCCGGTATTAATTGCCTATGCCTCTCATGATAGAGTGATTCATCCGAGGAGCGCTGATTATCTTTTTTCTCATTTGGGTTCTGAAGAAAAAGAAATTTTTTGGTTTCCAGCCAATGTTCATGGTAAAATTACAAATGGTTGCCCCGGACTCTTTCCCAAGATTTACCAATTTATTGAAAAAAACACAAAGAGTGCCTACAAAAAAGATTTAGATTTTAAAAATGTATAAAACAATCCCCGAATTATTTTTTGAAACAGCAGAAAAGTATAAAAACAAAACGGCATTGCTTTATAAAAAAGAAGGGGTTTATTTTCCTATTAGCTATCAAGAGTTAGCAGAGAAAGTGAAAGTTTTTGCTTCTGCTCTTCAGCGGTTGGGGATTGAGAGAGGCGACAATGTGGCAATTCTTTCAGAAAATAGACCAGAGTGGGCAATCTCGGATTTGGCTATTATGACTATTGGCGCAAGAACTGTTCCTCTTCACACCACCTTTAGTTCGAGGGCAATTGCCACTGTTTTAAAACATTCGCAAAGCAAAATTTTAATAGTTTCAAACGAAAATCTTCTCAATAAATTACTATCGGTTCACAAAAAGCTTTCTTTTCTTAAAAAAATTATTTTTATTGAAAAGTTAAGAGATTCTCAGAAAGAGTTGTTTGCTTCCAAGATAATAAGTTGGAGTTCTATTTTTATAATGGCAGAGAAAGGGGAAAATCAAGGCTGTTACGAACCTGTTTTTTTGGATCCAGATGACCCCTGCACCATCATTTACACCTCCGGGACAACCGGCACGCCAAAAGGCGTAATATTAACTCATCGAAATTTTCTGAGCAATTTAGAGGCCGTACTGCAAGTAATTCCTCCCAAGAGCAATGATGTTTTTTTATCGTTTCTTCCTCTTTCTCACGTGTTGGAAAGATTGGGCGGTTATTATATCCCTCTTCTTTCTGGCGTAACCATTGCTTATGCTGAAAACGTGAAACAATTAGCGCAGAATTTAAGAGAAATAAGGCCCACTATTTTAGTTTGTGTTCCTCGTATTTTTGAAAAATTTCACGATGCCATTTGGGATGCGATAAATAATTCTTCTTTATTAAAGAGAAAGATTTTTAAGTGGGCCCTCAAGCAAAAAAGAGGCACTCTATTTTATTTATTGGCTGATTGGTTGGTTTTTAGAAAAATTCGCGAGAAAATGGGAGGACGCTTGCGCTTTGCAATCTCTGGTGGCGCATCTTTAGATGAAAGAATTGCAAAATTTTTTATAAAGATAGGAATTCTCATCCTCGAAGGTTATGGTCTTACAGAGACATCACCAGTGATTTCAGTAAACAGAGAAAAAGATTTTAAGTTTGGTACAGTGGGAAAGGTAATTCCGGGCGTGAAGGTTAAAATCGCTAATGACAAGGAGATTTTGGTAAAAGGTCCTAATGTTTTTGGATCTTATTTCAGAGATAAAAAGAAAACAAAAGAATCTTTCGATAAAGAAGGGTGGTTTAAGACAGGGGATTTGGGATTTTTAGATAAACAAGGTTATCTTACTATCATTGGTCGAAGAAAAGAAATGATTGTTACCTCTGGCGGAAAGAATGTTTGGCCAGAACCCATTGAACATCTTTTAAATAATGACCGTTTCATCTCCCAATCGATAGTGATAGGGAATAAACGTAAATTTATTTCTGCTCTCATTGTCCCGGATTGGCAAGAGGTGGAGAAATATTTTAAAGAAAAAAATATAGTTTTAAAAGAACATCATAAATTAATAAAAGATCCGCTCGTGTTAAACCTTATTCAAGAAAGAATTGAGCAAAAGATAAATCCTCTTCTTTCAGACGTTGAAAAGATTAAAAAATTTAGACTTCTTGCCTCAGAGTTTTCTCAAGAAAATGATGAACTCACCCCCACCCTGAAGCTAAGAAGGCATATTATAGAAAGACACTATCAGAAAGTAATTAATTCAATGTATTAATCTTCCAAAGAGAGATTTCTTACAGCTCAGTAAAGAGGTTTTGACCCCCCAAGTAAGAGTTTAGAAAATTAAGAAAGAAGTTTTTAAAAGAGAATTTTTAAAATTAAAAACAATTCTTTTAGAATATGGAGCCAGAATTTTTTAGATTTTACGGATCGCAAGAAGCCAAAGAAAAAGCAGAAAGATTTGATTATAGAAAAGTAAGCGTGCAAATGAAACAATTAATTGAGGCTTTAGATAAGGACAAGAGATTAAGAGGGAAAAATATTCTCAGATTTCAGAAGAGGCATTTGATTTTTTAGCCTCAGACAAATTCAAAGAACTTCCTCAAAACGAAAGAGGGGTTATTCTTTTTTATCTTCTAACCTCACCCTAACTCAAGGATCAGGAGAAAATTATTGTTTCCGCCCAATATCTTTTAGATATTTATAAAAAGCCAGAAATATTAAAATTAGAAAGAGAAGGATTGGTTCGAAGTTTTATATTAGAGATGGCTTTAGAAAAAGAGCGGCAAAATCAAGAGTGGCTTTCATTGCTTGAATTTTATGAGAATCCCGAAAACCAAAAAATAAGACCGGATATTTTAGAAGAAGTTTTAGAAAAATTAAAAGATTTCGGCGTCGTTTTACTTTCATTTTATAAAAATCCCCAAAACCAAAGTATACACCCTGAAATTTTTGAGACGACTTTGATAAAAGCAGCACAATATGGTTGGTGGGGAGAGTTGTTGGCATTTTACGAAAATCCCGAAAATCAATTTAAGATTCAATCCCATTTTTCTTATGAGATTTACAATAAAATAATCAAGGCCGCCAATTCAATTAGCGATAAGAATTTAATACCCCTTTTTTATTCTGAGATGTACAAATATTTATTATCGGAGAACGAATCTCTTGCTTTTATTAATTTTTCTTCGAAAGAAAATTTACCTCTTTTAATTTTCGGAAAAAAATTGGGAATAGATCCTTTTGTTATTCAAAGCTGGCATTTATCTGAAGAAGAAAAAGAAGCCTTGTTTTTTCTTTTTGTTTCTTTATCTGAAAAAGATATCAAATTCAAATTTCCTTTTCCTTATTATCCCAGGCCTGAGTTAAAAACTACCAAAAGGCACAATAAAATTTTGATTGAATATTTTACCAATTTAAATTTTTCATTGTCTTTACCAAAAGAAATTATAGGCGATGAAATTGAAACTCATTTTAAAAGATTAGAAGAAATTGTCCAGAAACATAATATCAACCAAACAACGCTTAAAGACATTAGTTATTCATTTTTAAAAGAATTAATTTCAGAGATGAGAAGCTTTGAGAGAGCAATTTATGATAAAATCAGGAGAATGTTTAAAATAGAAAAAGAAATTACCTTCAAACAATTAAAGGGTTTTGTTAAAGAGTCAAGATTTTTTTATACACTCATTAATTTGGCAACCCATTATTCTGGTATATATCCTGAAGGATTAGAGCTTTTGGGAAAGATCGTTTCGGCAATCTTAAAGGATAACTATTTTGAAATGAGATATGATTTGAATGATTCAATTGCAAAAGACCAACTCACACCTCTATTAGAAGGTAAAGATCCTAAAGAATATCGAGGAATAATTGAAAAATGGAGAAAAAATTATTTTGTCTTTAATGTTTTATCAGGGGAAACAAAAAAAGAAATGGGGTTTCAAGGGGTTGATTGGCAACAGATTTTTGGGCATTTACGATCGCAAATATGGGAAAACAAACATTATGAGCATCTCTTTGGTTTAGAAGAATTTAAAACAATAGACGCAGGATCTAAAAATAAATTAATCGACTTTTTTGGGACCATATTTTCTTCTGAAAAGAAACCTTTAAAGATCGGCGAATTAAAGGAGATACTCAAAAGATTAAATCTAAAAGAGAGCAAGGTTGAAATTTTGATCGGTTATATTCAGCTCTTAAGAGATTTATCTTTACAGCAAAGACTTTCCGAAGACAAACAAAAATCTCCGAAAGATATTCTTTCCACAATTGAAAAATTGCAGAAAAAAATTGAAAAAGAGTGGGAGGGCTTTGGAAATTTAACCCTTTGGAAAGAAGATATTTTTGAATATTTAAATCAAGCGTTCAAGCTCGCAGAAGAGAAAGAGATAAAAAGAAAAAAAATTTATCTCTCTTATCTTACCGACCATCCAAGGATATTGCTTGAGATCGGGAAATATCCTGTTTCAACTTGTCAAAGTTATGAATCTCGGGGCGATTTAAACAAAAAATTATTAGGTTATGTTTTTGACGCTCATATTAAAGTATTGGTTTTAAGAGAAGTAAAATTAGAAGAAGAAATAGATGAAGAAACGTTAAGGGAATCGGAGGTTAAAATTGATGAAAACAAGGAAGAGATTGAGATTAAGGCCCCAACAGGAAAAATTTTAAAAGGTAAAATTTCAAAACCTGTTGCCAGGAGAATAGTAATGCTTGGAAAAAAAGAAAATAGGCCCGTACTTTTATTAGAACCCCTTTACTCCATTAGAGGAAGGGATGATCCACAATTCCAAAAACTGTTGGATCTTCCCCTTGAAGAAATTAAAAGAGAACTTTCTTTAAAAACCACTTCTGTTTCAAAAAGAATTAGATTGCCTTATTCTCGCAACCCAGAGGGTTATTATCGAGATATATAGAATTAGATTTTTTTAAATACTCTTTTTAGAATATCTAATTTTGGAATTTATCTTTTCTTGACAAAAAAAATAAAAAAAGATAATATTTAAAAATAAATAATATTTATGGAAGAAGAAAAAAAAGTCATCGAAGAAAAAAAATTAAACGAGAAAGAAGAAGAGAAATTGAATTTTTTACCTCTTTTTACTTTTTTTCTTTTTTTAATCGTTATCTTTCAATTCTTTTACATTGTTTCTTTAAAAAGAAAAATCTCTGATACCAAAGTATTGGGTGGTCCGGTAAGCGCGATTGAAGATTTAAATCAGACGCGGGGCTATTTGAAAAAATTATACGAAGCTTATAAATGCGAAAAGTTTTACGATCCTTCGACGAGCACAATCTTTCAAATTTACAATTTGTTTTATTGCATTAAAGAAAAAGCTGAAAAAAAATGATTCCGACAATCGATAAAGAATTTGTTAAAAAAATTATCCCTGAAAGAATCGAGGGTCATTATTACAAAAAATATACTTTTGGTTTAATGTTGGTTATTGGTGGTTCTGATTTTTATTCCGGTTCACCTGCCTTGAATGCCTTTTCTGGTTTTCGGGCTGGCGTTGATATGGTAAGGATCTTTGCACCCGAAAGAGCAGCCAATATCATTTCTTCTTTTTCACCTATTCTCGCTGCTTTTCCAATGAAAGGGAGTTATTTGAAAAGAGAGCATCTTTCTTTTTTACTTTATCAAATTGAGATTGCCAAGGAAGTGAGTAAAGGAAAATGTTCTTTGGTTATTGGAGGTGGGTTGGGTAGGAACGAAGAAACCCAAAAAACAATTGTCGAACTTTTAGAAAAAATTGATCTACCAATGGTCATCGACGCTGATGCCATTTATGCCCTTTCAGAAAAAAAAGAATTTTTTAAAGGGAAAAAAGCAGTTATCACTCCTCATCTTTTTGAATTTTTTGTTTTAACCGGTCAAAAAATTGATGATTTAAAACCAGAACAAAAATCAGAAATTGTCAAAAGAGAATCAGAAAAAATAGGGGCTGTAATTTTCTTGAAATCAAAACCAGACATCATTTCCGATGGCAAAGAAGTTTTTTGGAATGAGAAAGGATCTCCCTATATGTCGGTTGGTGGTACGGGCGATATTTTGGCCGGTGTTTGTGGTGCTTTTTTGGCTCAAAATATTGATCCTTT
>Ga0197142_1001022_pt1 | contig 25883 bp, 20 predicted proteins | sample GBS60_MetaG_FD_148614 | JGI IMG/M metagenome (GOLD analysis project Ga0197142, IMG submission 148614) | Sediment microbial communities from Great Boiling Springs, Gerlach, Nevada, United States - GBS 60_MetaG | ecosystem: Environmental > Aquatic > Thermal springs > Hot (42-90C) > Sediment... | reverse complement strand
CGGGATTAGCGGCTGGCCCGCTGAGGGATTTGCATGCGACAATCGGATTGCTAGGCCTGGCCGTGGTGGCTGGGTATGCCTATGCAAGCCGGGGGAGCATGTTGGCGCTGGCGTTGACATCTGTGGCTCTACTAGTCACGTTGACTCAGGTTGTTTTCGGACTATCCCTCTACGGTCTGCTAAACATCGGAATGAGTTATCCCGTCCTTGAAGTGAACCATAGAAGCACATCCTACCTCCTGCTGGCCCTAGGCATAGTGGTCTCGGCTGTAACCGTGCTGGCTAGAAGGAGGAAGAAGTAGCAAACTAGCTATTCGAACAGATAATAGCCGGCCCTTTTATCAGCCAAGTCGTGGGTCCCCAAACCCTACAGAAGTGGACATAGGCTTGACAACTAGGCTTTGAAGCAAAACACCTAACCCTTATACCGTTTTATCACGAGAGAATCATCCCGAACCTCAACTGATACGCTATCACCCTGATCCAGCCCTAGAAGACTGGCATACTCGCTGGGTATCGTGACCCGCCTCCCAGCCAAAACCTTTTGAACCTTGCCTCCGCCACCACCTATTGTAGGAACCGCTTGGAGAGCCGGCTCGGGTGGTGGCGGCGGTGGTGGTGGGGGCGTTAGAGTCCTCTCCCCACCACCGAGGGTTTTAGCACCCCTCCTTCTCATCAGGTAGGCGGTTGCCGCCACCGAACCTACAGCTATCAATCCAGCGGCTTGGGCGTAGGCGATATTCCTGTTAAGACTGTTTTCCTGATTGAGGGAGTTGTAGCTAAGCTGTAGCAGGTCATAGGATCTCTTTGCGTCGTCCAACTGCTGCTGGAGCTGTCCGATCTGCATAGTCGCTGCATCATGCCTGCTCCTAAGTTCATTATAGATGGTCTGGAGCTGGGCGTAAGATGCCTTGAGGGCTGTAAAGTCTGATGAGAGGCTGTTATAGTCTGTGAGGAGCAGCTGATATCTGTCTGATAGGGCGTTGCTTTCTCTAATCAGCTCATCATACCTAGACTGTAGGGCTTGGAGATCGCCTAGGGTCCTGAGGTATTTCTCATTCAATGCCTGATACTCGGCGGTAAGTTTATCATAGTCTGACTTGAGCTTATCAAAGGATTGCTGTGAGCCAGCCAGCATGGTCTCAAGTCTAGCCACCTCACGGCCCAGCGACTCCACCCGCTCTCTAAGTGATGAGATCTCAGCCCTAAGCGTGCCTATTGTTGACTGGAGGCTGTTAATCGTAGCCCGTGCCTCATTCAATTCTCTCACCACCTCATCATACGTCCTGTCCCTAGCCACGGCTATCAGCCAGTTATGCTTCAAAGGCTCAGCCATACTACTCCTCGTATAGTTGGCAAAAAGCTCAGCCACCACAACTGGGTCCACCACAACACGGCGTGGGACGCAAACGCTGTAAACCTTGTTTATTATATCGCCTGCCGAGAACGATTGTGGCGAGGATATTATTGTGTCGGATAGGATCGTCTGGCTTCCAGCCTCCGAGACAAATAATATTGTAAGCCTCAGCCTCACTATATCTATAGAGCCGAGGACCGTGGTCTGGAAGGTGATGGTGAAGCATGAGCCTATCTTCACCTCAGGTGGATAGTTGAGGGAAAATTTGACACGGCCATCATCGACTATCGAGGAGAAGCCGTCAGCTGCGACCGGGAGGGGTAGGATGGCTAGGCCGATCAAGATTCCCAGAAGAAATACCCTAACCATACCATTGTAATATATCTTGTAGCTGATATAAAGGTTGTCCTGTTCTAGGAATTAGTGTGATATCACAACCTCACATGCCAGCTTACCCAGAGATAATTCAACCATCCGGTAGCCATCCTCTAGACAGACTACTACCGTAATACTCCGGCATCCCGCCCGTATACTGGATCCATGTGATATCTAGTGATGCTAAATACCAGTGGTTTACAAAACTGTATTCCCGGTGAGGGTTGTGAAATCAGAGAGTCCGGAAACCATCTACTATAGGGAGGTACGCCGTAATCTGGCTGAAGACGAGGTTTACAGGTATCTGTTAAAGAACTCAAGTTTGACAAGGAAGCAGGCTGAGACCATTATATTTGATATCCTCACCTCCCATGGGTATAAGCTCACCGCAAGGGAGAAGGCTCTTCTAAGGGGTGTGAGTAAAGGCTCCTTCGTTAGGACAAGGCAGCAAGCATTGAGGAATATTAGGAGGGCATTACATACATTACTACTCCTATCATACCTCGGTATCATCAGGCTACCAGACTACTCATGGTTTTTCCAGTTGGGTGAAGCTGTGGAGGGAAGGGATGTGGAATCGCTGCGGAGGATTCTGAACCAGCTGGCAGAGACTGTGAGGTGATATTGGATTGGAGTATATCACAGCTTTTTTCGCCTCCCTAATGGTCTTTCAAACCATAGTATTCCTCCTGATATTCAGAAGGACTGTGATGCAACTTGATATCACAAGGCTTGAGGAGCTGGTCTCAAAGCTGTCGGAGATAGAGTCGAGGCTAAAGGAAGGTTTTTCAGAGCGAGGTGATAACAACGATTCCAGTCTAAACGACTCGGCATTAGCAGTTCTCAAGCTGATAGGGGGTGGGGGGAGTGTGACGGCAAGTGATGTCAAGGCCCAGCTACAGCTTAGCAGGGAGCATGTAGCCCGTCTCCTCAAAAACCTCTATGAAATGGGACTCGTGGCTAGGGAGGGTAAGCCCTTCCGATACTCTTTAACGGAAAACGCCAAGAAGCTACTCTCCAAGGTAGCGGCCGAATCAATAGAGTAGCCCAGCATCCCAGCCAAGCTCGTGCAGAGAAGCCAATAGGGTTAAATCAGCCCAATACGGTTATAAGTGCCCCTCCAATATCCGTCATGGGATGAGAAGGCTCCTCTGGACGCCCAGTGATGAGGTGGTCGAGAGGGCCAACATAACACGCTTCATAGATTATGTTAATAGGCTTACCGGTTTAGATCTGGAGGGATACTGGGAACTCTACAGATGGTCCATAGAGGATATACCATCCTTTTGGGCCGCAGTCTGGGATTTCTGCCATGTAAGATATTCACATAGATATGAAGCTGTGGTGGATGACCTGTCCCGCCTCCCAGGAGCCAGCTGGTTTCTAGGCTCCCGGCTCAACTTCACCGAAAACCTCCTAGAACACAGCAGGGATGGGACTGCACTCATACTCAGGAGGGAGGACGGGCTGAGACGGGAAATAACCTATCAACAGCTCCGCTGGAAGGTTGCTGAGACCGCCTCGGCGTTGAAGGAGGCCGGCGTAAAGCCGGGAGATAGGGTTGCAGCCTACACACCCAACATAGTTGAAGCCGTTGTGGCCATGCTGGCTACGCTGAGTCTCGGTGGATTGTGGTCGTCCTGCGGCACCGAGCTCGGAGTCTCTGCTGTCGTGGACAGGTTTGGACAGATAGGTCCTAGAATCCTCTTCACCGTTGACGGCTATCTGTATAAGGGGCGGGTGCATAACATAGCAGAGAAGGTTGATGAGATCGCTAAAGCTGTTCCGACTATAGAGAAAGTTATCGTGACCCCCTACATGGGTTTTGAGAAGAAAAGAATAGAATGGCTGGTCTTTGAAGATTTTAAGGGCGGTGGAACACTATCCTACAGTCATCAGATATTCAGCCACCCAGGCTTTATCATGTTCTCATCAGGGACAACCGGCAAACCCAAGTGCATGGTACAGTCGGCCGGCGGAGTCCTCATAAACCATCTCAAGGAACTCATACTCCACATAGACCTCAGACCAGATGACGTCATAACCTTCATAACAAGCCCCGGTTGGATGATGTGGAACTGGCTTCTAAGCTCTCTCGCCGTGGGAGCTACAGTGGTACTCTATGATGGCAACCCCCTCTATCCAAGCCCAGATGCTATGTGGGAGATTGTGGATGGGGAGGGTGTCACGATTTTCGGATGCAGCGCAACCTACATCAACAGCCTAATGAGCCATGGGCTGAGGCCAGGTGAGACACATGATCTCTCAGGTCTCAGGGAGATTGTCCAAACAGGCTCCCCTCTCTCCGCTGATGGGTTTGAATATGTTTACAGGGCTGTAGGTGATCACATACACTTCAACTCAATCTCAGGTGGTACAGATATCAACGGCTGCTTCGCAATAGGATCTCCCATCCTTCCCGTATATGCTGGTGAGTTGCAGTCTCCAGGTCTCGGGATGAAGGTTAAGGCCTATGATGAGTTGGGTGAGCCTGTCTATGATAAGCCTGGTGAGCTCGTCTGTGAAGCCCCCTCACCCTCCATGCCTCTATACTTCTGGGGTGATCCCGACAACAGCATGTATCTAGAGGCCTACTTCACCTACTACAAGCATAAGCGTGTCTGGAGGCATGGCGACTATGTGGAGTTCCACAGCGGGACTGGTGGTATAACATTTTACGGCCGGTCCGATGCAACCCTAAAGCCCTCAGGAGTAAGAATAGGAACTGCGGAGATATACAATATCGTGGAGAGGATGCCTGAGATAGCTGACAGCCTAGCTGTCGGACAGCCGTGGAAAGGAGATCAGAGGATAATATTATTTGTCAAGATGAAGCCTGGGGTGGTCTTAACTGGTGAGCTGAGAGAGAGGATTAAGAATAGGTTGATGATGGAGGCTTCGCCCAGGCATGTGCCTGCCAAGATAATTGAGGTGGCCGATATACCCTACACCTATAATGTGAAGAAGGTGGAGATAGCGGTGGCGAATATCCTGGCCGGAAAACCTGTTATGAATAGGGACGCCTTACTGAATCCCGAATCTCTCGAGATATATGAGCGTATTAAACACCAGCTGGAAGAAGACTAATATACTGAACCCATCCACCTTCTGTATGGAATTACAAGCGTTAAACCCCACGCTAGTGAGGATTATCGATGGTCTTACAAGCGGCTCCGACGTCACAGTTATCGAGAGGGGATCCCATAGGCTTCTGCGGATATCATGGCTTAACATACTCAACAATCCCCTATACTTTGAAGCACTCTCCAAGGTGATAGCATCTGAGATGGAGTTCAGGGGATACAGTCCCGAAGCAGTGGCTTCAGTTGAGACGTCGGGGGCGAAATATGGATTAGCCCTCAGCCTGGCCACCGGGCTACCCTACTTCTCAATCCATAAGACAAGAAAACTCATCTTCACCGAGCCCCTTACTGTTGAAGGATACTCGGCCACCGAGTCTAAGGAGGTGAGCCTTTACCTCGACCGCTCCGTCGCCTCGAGATTCCGAAGGGTCGTGCTGGTGGATGACATTAGGAGATCTTCTACGACGATCAATTCCGCTGTGAGACTTCTGCAGGCATGTGGTGTCGATGTTGAGGCCTGCTTCACAATATTAGACCTAGGATTCACAGGTTCTGAGCGGCCATCGGCGGTCTCGGAGGACAGATACCATCCACTTATTGTGATATCATCGGTGGCACCAGACGGAAGATGCGATGTTTCAGGCGGTCTAATCCTAAAGTATGTAGGGGGCCATGTCTAGAGGGGATACCATCGCCATAATAGATTTCGGAGGCCAATACGCCCACCTAATCGGCAGAAGAATCAGGGAGATGGGAGTCAGGACACTTGTAATCCCATACGACCGGCTTGAAGACATCCAAGGTGAGAATATAAGGGGCTGGATCCTCTCAGGCGGCCCGGCCAGCGTCTACAACCCCGGCAGCCCTAAGGTGAGACTTGAGAGTCTTTCCCCACAGCCGGTTCTAGGCATCTGTTATGGGCTACAGCTCATCGTCCATAGCCTCGGGGGAGTGGTGAGGAGGGCGTCCATGCGTGAATATGGCAGGACCCTACTCCAGACAATCAACCGTGAAAGCCTCTTCAAAGGATTGCCGGAGAGGTTCTGGATCTGGATGAGCCATTCAGATTATGTGGAGTCGCTTCCAGAGGGGTTCACCGTGATCGGCTCCACCGAATCCTCACCATACGCTGCAGTAGTCAGCAGTGATAAACGGCTTTATGGCGTGCAATTCCACCCCGAGGTCGTTAACACCGAATACGGCGACAAGATTCTGGAAAACTTCGTCTACGGGATCTGCGGATGTAGCCCTAGCTGGAGAATGGAGGATTATCTTGAGAAGGTAGTTGACGAGATAGCTGCTATGGTGGGTGATGGACGTGTTCTCTGCGCCTTGAGCGGTGGGATTGACTCTACTGTGACGGCGTTGCTTGTGAGGAGGGCTGTCGGCGGGAGGCTAACCTGTGTCTTCGTCAATCACGGGCTGCTGAGAAAGGGAGAGGCTGAGGAGATACTCGAGATACTGCAGAACAGGCTTGGACTGGAGAATCTCCTATACGTCGATGCTTCGGAAAGATTCCTCAGAAAGCTTAAAGGTGTCGCCGATCCTGAGGAGAAACGCCTGATAATAGGGCGTGAGTTTATAGAAATATTCAGAGAGATTGACACAACCCATGGCCCGTTCCAATTCCTAGCCCAAGGAACACTCTACCCGGATGTAATAGAAAGCGGAAGGTCAGGCGGCCCGGCCTCGAGAATAAAATCCCATCATAACGTGGCTGGCCTTCCCGAATCCCATGGGTTCAAACTCTTGGAACCACTCAGAGAGTTATACAAGGATGAGGTGAGGAGATTAGCAACTATCCTAGGCATGCCTGAGGAACTTAGGGCCAGACACCCATTCCCCGGCCCCGGCCTGGCCGCCAGGATCATAGGTGAGGTGACAGCTGAGAAGCTTTACATCTGTAGGGAGGCCTCCGCTATAGTTGAGGAAGAGCTGAGAAAAGCCGGACTCTATCAGACACTCTGGCAGGCCTTCGCAGTGGTCGGTGATGACCTAGCTACGGGTGTGATGGGCGATGAGAGGAAAACAGGCCACATAGTGATCGTGAGGACTGTCACATCGAGGGACGCCATGACCGCCGACTGGGCCCGAATACCCCATGAAATCTTGGACAAGATCTCCAGAAGAATCACCAACGAGGTCGAGGGTGTCACATGGGTAGCCTACGCCATCTCAGGAAAACCACCATCCACGATAGAACCCCAATAAAACTAAAAACAAGCGGTATAAAACACTGTGACGGGCCCTGGTAGCTCAGCCCGGTAGAGCGGCCGCCTTGTAAGCGGCAGGTCGAGGGTTCAAACCCCTCCCAGGGCTGGAGGCCCCTCTATAGATTCCAAAACCACCACCCGTTAAAATTTAGGATCCCACTAAGGCCTGCCTCCGAGACGTGAACACTCCAAGGGAATAGGATCTGAGACTCATAAACATCAAACTCTGCTAAAGACAAAAAATCTCTACCAGCTGGCAGTATTACTCAATAGAGAGCATATCATTTATAAAGTGTCAAGTGAATTAATGGGCCATGGGGAGTAAGGTAAAGGTAGCAGTAGCCGGCGCAGGCAGGGCAGGAGAAGTACACGCTCTAAACCTTGCGAACAGAATCACAATCGCAGAGCTTACAGCAATCATCGATCAAGACCCCAACTTAGCCAGCCAGTTAGCCCAAAAATCCGGGGATGTACGCTCTTACAAATCACTCACAGATGCACTGAAAAATGAGGAATTAGAGGCCGTTTTCATAACCACCCCAACATACACCCACTGCCCCCTGACCTTAGAAGCGGCTGAAAAACACGTCCACGTCTTTTGCGAGAAACCCATGGCGCTAAACCTTGACGAAGCTGATAAAATGATAGCGGCGGCCAGACGATATGATGTAAAACTCCAGATTGGCTTTATGAGACGATTCGACCACGAGATTAGAAAAGTCAAATCACAAATCGCTGAAGGCGCTATAGGCCGACCAATACTAGTGAAGAGCATCACACGGGGACCAGGGCTACCCCCTCCATGGGCGCTAGACCCAAGAACCAGTATCGGAATGGCGGCAGAAGTTAACAGCCACGACTTTGACACAGTAAGATGGTTGATGGACAGTGAAGTTAAAAACGTATACGCAGAAGGTGACGCCCTCATAAACCCACAATTCAAGCATAACTATGAAAGCTACCACGACGTCTTCGTAAGCCTACTCAGATTTGAGAACGACGGATTAGGAATTATAGACGGGAGCTGCCCCGTAGGATACGGATACGATGCTAGAATAGAGGTTCTAGGCACTGAAGGTTTAATCGTCGTAGGAGACATCGAAGGATCAACAATAAAAATTTGTAAGAGCGATAAAAAAGCGGTTAAGGAAACTTACCCAAGCTGGAGAAATAGATTCTATGAAGCATACATCGCAGAGGCGGAAAGCTTTCTAAAAGCGATAATACTTGACACAAAACCTGAGGTAAGCGGCGAAGATGGGAAAAAGTCTCTTGAGCTGGTGCTCGCCACCGTTGAATCTATGAAAAAGCACAGTCCAGTGAATCTCCCACTAAGATAAGCGACATTCGCTTAAAAGTATCCGCCAACAACCACCACTTCACCCGAGACATATGAGGCCTCATCTGACGCAAGGAATAAAATGACCTTTGCAACCTCCTCAGGCCTACCGAGCCGACCGAACAAATACCTATCTAGCTTTCTTCTTATCTCCTCCTCACTCCTGTAATCTCTAAACATTTGCGTATCTATCGCCCGCGGGGCCACAGCGTTAACTCTGATATTATAAGGCATCAGATCCACAGCCAGAGACCTTGTGAATCCAATGATCCCGGCCTTAGACGTTGAGTAAGCCAATATTCTATCACCACCCCGTAAACCCACAATGGATGAAACATTCACTATAGCGCCAGACCTCCTCTCAATCATGTGCGGAATAACATACTTAGAGCATAGAAAGACCGATCTTAAGTTGACCTTCATCACCCTGTCCCATACATCAACATCTGTTTCCAGTATTGTCCCCACATACTGAATGGCCGCATTGTTAATGAGGACATCGACGTGGCCGTATTTTTCCAAGACTTTGTCCACCATGCTCTTTATCTCGTCTTTTTCCGAGACATCAGCACGAATAAATAACGTGGAATCTCTCCGCACCGTAGAATTTAAGAAATTCTCCAATTCGAGTCCATCCTTTTCAAGAATATCCACGGCGACAACGTTAGCCCCCTCTTGGGCGAAAAGGTATGAGGCTGCTCTACCTATTCCCCTCGCAGCACCAGTTATAATGGCTACCTTGTCTCTAAACCTATTCATGTCATGGAATCGTACCCCACATCTCTAATATTTAGCCTTTTCACGAAAATACTCACGAAATCCAAAAGGTGAGTTGAATTATTATCCATCATTTACCATATTTTTATTCAAAGATCTCAAACTCACCTGTCGGAGCCTAACTTACGGTACTAAACGCCAAGTTGATCTAAACTCAAAATCAATTTTCAATGACATGGAGAACGCGGAACAATCAAGCCATCCGTCACAGCCGGTTTGACACTTTACAGTTCACAAAGATCTGATCAAGCGTTTATGATATTCTCCAGGATTAACAGATGGTGTGGGTTTAAAGGAGTAAATTTGATGTTAGGTTCAAGGCTATAACTGGCCCTGCTATATAAAAACCCCAACACCGACCTGGCCCGACTTCGTTTTAATACTGAGATCCCGAAGGTATTTAACAGCAAAAGAGGTAATATATGAGTGTTAAGATAGTTGAAGAATACCTCTATATTATTTTTAAAGCTAAGCAAATAGTAAGGTGTGTGTCATTGAAGTTTAAGATTTTTGTGACTGCGCGCTCTTATGGTGTAAATTCTCCTGAAGTCTTTGAACGGCTAAAAAAAATCGGGGAAGTAGTTCGAGCTCAAAACCCTCCGTTGAAGGCGGAATTACTGTCACAGATAATCCATGAATACGACGCAATTGTGGCGGGTCTCGATGAATATACTGCTCCCGTTTTGGAAAAAGCTGAGAAGTTAAAGATACTTGCGAGACATGGTGTGGGAGTTGACAATGTGGATATGAAGAAAGCAACTGAGTTAGGAATTATCGTAACCTACACGCCAAGCGCCAACGCCATCTCAGTAGCGGAACATACCTTCGCCCTCATTCTTTCTTTAGTAAAAAAGATAGTGCAGTTAGATGAAAGCGTTAAAACTGGTGAGTGGGCGAGGGCAAAGGAGCTCGGGAGTGAGCTACATGGTAAGTTTTTAGGCATTATAGGTTTGGGAAAGATAGGAAGCACAGTCGCTCAATTGGCCAAAGCATTTGGGATGACTGTTATCGTGTACGACCCGTATGTAAAAGAAGAGTATGCTGAAAGATTGGGCGTCAAATTATTAACCCTTGAAAATTTACTGCAAATCTCCGACATAGTTTCGATCCATGCCCCATATACCAATGAGACCCACCACATAATCGGGGCTAGGGAGCTTAGTATGATGAAAAAAGAGGCCTATATTATCAACACTGCCAGAGGTGGGTTGATAGATGAAAAGGCCCTAATCGCCGCTCTAAGAAATAAAGTCATCGCCGGCGCAGCCTTAGACGTATTCGAGAATGAGCCACCGCCTCCTAACTATGAACTGTTGAAAATGGATAACGTGATAGTGACTCCACACTCAGCAGCCCACACCCGGGAATCTGTTAGTAGAATGACTGAAATGGTTACAGTTGACATCGAGGCCGTTTTGCGGGGTGAAAGACCAAAGTATGTGGCGAACCCCGAGGTGTTATCCAGGGATAGTCTGAGAGTCAAACTATTATAGTCATCCGCCCTATTTTACTATCTTTACCTTTCGTCTGTCTATGGTCAGGATGGCCATCAATATTGCGATAACGCCGAAGAAGATCATACGGACGTTCAGATCAATTGCTATCATACTCAGCCCGGAGTCGAGCCATCTAATTATTAACACACCTAAAAGGGTTCGGTGCACTCCACCAATGCCTCCCGTAAGGGCTGTACCACCTACTACGACGCTGGCGAAAAGTGGAATAGTGTCTAAAACTCCAACCTGCATGTGTGCACCTTGGATCTGTGAGGCATAGAATATCCCCGCCAATCCAGCAAGTAACGCGCATAACATGAAGACTGAGATTCTAACAAACCGGATATTGATCCCTGCTAGACGTGCGGCTTCTAGGTTGCTTCCTATAGCGTATATTTTTCTACCATATGGGGTGGCGAGTACAAAAAAGACGGACAAGGCCCAAATTAATGAGGACAAATAGAATATTGAGGGGAGTGGGCCAATCATTGTTGTAGATATAGCACGGAACGCTACGTCAGTGATTATTCTTGTGTATCCACCCGAGATGACCTGGGCCATCCCTTCAGCGAGCATGGATGTTGCTAACGTAGCCATGAAAGAAGGTATGTTGAATCTGGCTAGCAGCAGTCCATTAATAAATCCGAAAACTAAACTAACAGATAGCGCCGCAGGAATAGATAAAAAGCCTATTGTAGGGTAAAGAACAGCGAATATCATAGCGGTTAATTTTAAAACGCTCGGTACGGAGAAATCAAAAGAACCCATCAATATCACAAGAGTTAAACCGCATGCTGCTACTAAGAAAAACGACGTACTATACACGAGAGTAATTAAGCTGTCCCAGCTCGCCAAGAAAAAAGGATTCGCAAGTCTCAGAGACACTATTAGGAGTATCAAGCCAGTTATCGGTATTATAGTGTTAAGGTTTCTACGTATTTGCTCACGTGTGAACCACGTTTGCCGCATGCATGTCTCTCCTCCTTAAGCGATTAAAGCGCCTTTAAGAGCTTTGGAGGCTATAATAACCGCGCCTAACAACAGAGTGCCAATATACAGCTTCAGGTGGTTAGGGTCTACCCCCGGGAGAAGGAACAGACCATTAAATATCAACACATATACCATTGCGCCTAAAAGTGTTCTGTGAGGGCCGCCCAACCCTCCAGCAAGCGGTGTTCCCCCCAGCACTATGGCCGCAAGACCCCTGATAAGCTCGCTAGGGTCAAAGTCCACTCGCGTCTGGTTACCTAGATGGACGAAGATAGCGATCGACCCAAGTCCCACAAAAAACCCACTTGTCATGAAAGCTAGAATCTTATATCTCGCAACATTTATACCGGCAAGCTTTGCGCCTTCTTCATTCGACCCAATAGCAGAAATATATGTGCCTAATTTGGTGAAAAACATAACGAAAATTGCTAAAACAATCGTAGGGATCGCGAGAAGAAATGGTGAAGGGATGTAAGGGACAGGTGAAACGCGTAGAAAATCGTATGCGGGCACGGTGAGTGTTAAGACACCGGATATGTTCCTTACATATGTTGTCAAGAAGGCCAGCACGGCGGTCATAGCGAGTGTCAATATAAAGGAGGGGATTTTAGCCTTAACGTAGACAATACCATTAAACAAACCAACCAACAGTCCAAAGATTGGATACAGAAATATCGAAAAAAGACCGAGATAGGGATATGCAAGCCAAACCAATGCACCTCCAAACATCCAAATACCCATGTATGACAAATCAATTGATCCGAGGAGAATAACAAAAGTCGGTCCCACAGCGAGCATGGAAGTCACCGCAAAGTTTCTCAGGATGGCTATCAAATTGCTGGTGGATAGGAACTTATCAGGCACAATGGCCGAGAAAATTAGCATCAGACCTATGATAGCCCATAAGGCAGGATTCCCTCTAACTAGTCTCCGAGCGTATCCTAGAACGAACTTTGTTTGTTGTAAACTAAATTCCCTGCTCAAGCTTCCATCACCTTCCTAAACTCCTCGTTTGAATACACCTTTTGTATCCTCCCCTCACTCATCATGATTATCTTATCGCAGAGTATAACATATTCTTTGGGGTCATCACTAACCAAGATCATCGAGATACCGTTACGCTTCATCTCTAATAGCACCTCGTAGATATCCTCTCTCGCCCCAACGTCAATACCTATCGTCGGATCCTCGAGAATCAGTATCCTTGGGCTTTTCTCAAGCCATTTACCCACAGACACCTTCTGCTTATTCCCACCGCTTAAAGAGTGACACTCAGCTTGTACACTTGGCGTCCTGATCCTTAACTTTTTCACTATTTTTTCAGAAAGCTCTTTCTCTGCTTTAAAGTTGATGATGGAGACTAGTTTTATTGCTTTTTTTATTATTTTCTCAAAGTTCACTATCGAAAGGTTCTTATAGACCGGCCAGTGGATGAAGAGCTCTTTCCCAGTATCTCCTGAGAAGTAGCCTACCCCTTTTTTTATCCTAACGTATGGTGCGGTCTTAGGTTTTATTTTACTGCCTCCCACGTAAATTTCTTCATGGTCCGAGTGAATCACTCCAAATAGAGATTTAGCTACTTCACTCTTCCCACAACCAGAAGGCCCGAATAAACCAATGCATTCTCCCTCATAGAGGTCAAACGAGATGTCTTGAAAGTATCCCTTTTTCGACATTTTTTTAACAGATAGTATGACTCCTTTTCCTTCTCTCTCTGCAACTCCATATCGATATTTAGAATAAAGGTCATAGTAAGAAACCCGGCCGACGATTTCCCTGAACAAAAGATCCTCAGTAACCTCCGCCGAAGAAAGATCATGATGTGCTACTACCTTACCGTCTCTCAATACATAAATTCTATCGCTGAATCTCATAACCTCAGGGATTATGTGTGAAACAAATATAAATGAGTTATTCTTTTTTATGTTTTGAATGTAGTGAAATAGTCCATTTCTTTCTTCCAAGGAAAGAGGTGCCGTTGGCTCATCAAGTATGATTATCGGTGTAATATCTGAGGGTCCACCGTTGCCTACGGTTAACCTGATACTGAGAATAGATCTTGCTATCTCAATCATTTTTTGGGTCGAAAGCGGCAGTTCGTACATGAAGGTGTTTAAACTTACATTTATTCCAAGTTCCTCAAAAACTGACTTAGAAACATCAAAAATTTTTTTGAGCTGCAGTCTCCCAAACCGTGTAAATTTTTCTTCAAGACCGAGGAGTAGAAACTGATAAACTTTTAGATGTGGTATCACCCCTCTTTCCTGATAAACTATTGATATGCCTAGTTTGAGCGCCTCTAGAGGGTTTTTTGGAAAACGAATCTTTTGTCCATTGTAGTATAGCTCGCCTTTTTCAGGCTGGTGAACACCTACTAATATCTTCATTAAAGTGGATTTGCCGGCACCATTCTCACCTACCACGCTGAGGATCTCGTTCTCATGAACCACTATGTTGACTCCATCAAGGGCCTTCACCGTATTGTCAAATGTTTTTGAAACATTCCTTGCCTCGAGTAACGCGCTTTTTGACTCCATAGATACAGCGCCCAATATAATTATACTATGATGAGCTAAAAAATATTATGGGGGGTTGTGAGAGCGGGATACTAATCCAACGCTCCCCAGAAAGGCTCTAGCTTCAACCCTTCAGCTTCGGCCGAGCGTATCTTAGCCTCGTTTTCGTTAAATGTGTCCCAGTTCAAGTCGAGGTAATACTTCATCGTCAACGCAAATTGTTTCCTAAAGGATTCTAGGTTCTCCCCTCTTGTCCTATCATCTGTGACTTTCATTCTTTTCATCAGGGGGACATAGTAAAAGTTGTTTGCGGTTAGATAGTTCTTGGCGTGTCTGTCATATGTTAAGTTTAGTTCCTGTACCTTGCCTACCGATAGGGTCCGGAAGTCATAGGGATATGTTTTGGATGGGTAAATCTCGCTGATCTTCGCAAAGTCTAGAAGTGCTGCTGCATCGACTACCACAAAGTTGGGATGCCATACCAATCCTGAGGCCTTGATGAGTTCCTCATTCTCCTCCTTTATCCGCGGTGTAGATAGGTTCAAAACGGTGGTTACCCATGGGGACTGAACCATTTCGTCTCTTAGTGGATATGAGGCTCCTGTAACGGCGTCATATGTTTCTGCTACCCTCTTACCTCCGAAATACTGGAACTCGGTTAGGGAGGTTATAAACCAGTCTCCCTTGACAGTCTCCTCCAAGGCTGCTACGATGGCGTCTCTGGCAGCAGCGAACTGGCCGATTTCTATCCCCCTCTCCTTAAATACTGACACGGTCCCCATCGCTTGGTCATCATTATGCCCCCAAACCGCCTCATAGTCAGTCCTAACAGCCAGAGCGTCTTCCCCAGCCTTCCGTCCCCCAGGATATGCCCATTCACCCCAGTAGTGTCCTAAGAGCTGTATGAACGGGTATCTCCTCCAAGCGATTGATAGTCCTTGATTTATTAATGCCGTAGAATCAGGGGCAATGGTCTTAGAGGACTGCACATGTAGGACTTTGCTCTTGTTGTATTTTCTCATCTTCTCGTATAACAGTGTCATGCAGTGGAAGCTCATCTCATCCGACATGGTGCTGAACTCGAGGAACCAGTAGGGTCCCTTGTCACCAGGTAGTAGCTCAGGGTCTCTAGTCCATGATGTTGCTGCGAAGACTTTGTTCTGCTCACATATTCTAACTATCTCCTGCATCGCAGCGATGGCTGGAGCCCAGTAAACAATTCCTTTAGCTCCTGCTGCTATTAGAGAATCTGTGGCTTCGACCGCTTTAAGGGCCTCTGCACCAATTTCTATCCCCTTAAAGTCGAGTCCTAACTGTCTAGCGGCTTGATCCGCACCCTGATAGTCATACTTTGGCGCCTCCTGAGCTAACGTCCATGTAACATACCCTACAAGGAATTTATCGCCTGGCTTTGCTGTTGCATATCTTTTTGCAAGTTCCCGTCTTAACTCAGCCAGTCCAGGCGCAACCGGCGGGGGAGTTACGGTTACCGTCTCAGTCTTAACAACCGTTGAAGTGACAACCTCCCTAGCAGTAGTGGTGACTGTCACCGGGGGTGCAGCCGTTTCTGGCTTCAGCACAAATCCCGCGACGCCACCTACAACTAGCCCGGCCGCAGTGGCACCAGCGACTTTTGCCGCAGTGCTAATTGCAGCTCTTCTCGATATTTTTTCCTTTTCAGATTTTTTTTCCATCGGTTATATAATAACCTAGGGGATATATAGGTTTTCTTCCTAAATGACAAAGTATTTATATATTTGTATTAGAAAGTTAAAAAATGTGGGAATAGGAGATAAATCAGCTGTTATTACGGGCGGAGCCCGTGGAATAGGCTTTGCTATCGCTCTTAGGTTTGCGAAGGAAGGGGCGAAAATAGCGATCTTTGATATTGATCGGCAAAAAGGGGTTGATGCTGTACAAAAGATTAAGAAGGAAGCCCCTAACGCAGATGTTATCGCCCTGCAGGTTGATGTGAGTGATCCTGAATCGGTGAAAAAAGCTGTAGAACAGGTCGTTGAAAAATATGGGCGCATTGACATATTGGTCAACAACGCAGCCATCCACCTAGGTAAACCTTTTCATGAGGAGCCGCTCGAGTATTGGGAGAGGCAATTCAAGGTCAATGTTCTAGGTACGGTAATCCCTTCACAGCATGTTATCCCATATATGATGAGGAATGGTGGCGGGTCAATCATAAACATATCATCCAAGGCGGCCATCACGGGAGAACCTGGTCACGCTGCATATAGCGCGTTGAAAGGCGCGATAATTTCCTTAACCTTAGCCATGTCAGTGGATCTGGCCCCCTACAGTATTAGAGTCAACACCGTCTGTCCAGGACCCACAGAAACAGATCTATTGTATGCAAACACTACGGAGGAAGATAGGAGGAGAATGACTCAACGTGCACCACTGCGGAGGCTGGCAAAACCGGAAGACATAGCGGCTGCAGTACTATATCTTGCGGGTGATGACTCTGTTTACGTCACAGGTCAAAAACTTGTGGTAGATGGAGGAATGAGTGTGGTGGCCGTTGAAAGAGTTTAAAACGAGTCGACTGCGAATCTTCAAGACAAGCCTAAAGTTAATATAACACTTACCTAAATTTTATGATATGGGCAGTATAATGTCACAGGTTCCTTCATATAGCAGTTTTATTAATGGCGAGTACATCACCTCAGAAAATGTCTCAACCTATGAGGACATTAATCCAGCAACATCTGAAGTAATAGGTTACATCCCACGTGCATCCGTTGATGATGTGAAATACGCTCTTGAGTCTGCGGAGAAGGCTTTTGAGATTTGGAGCAGAAAATCTTTTACGGAGCGTGTAGCGGTCCTCTCCAAGGCTTCGCAGATTATGAGGGATAGGAGGGATGAGCTAGTTAGGCTGATAACTATAGAGCAGGGGAAAACTTTGGGCGAGTCAAGGAAGGAAGTAGATGTTGCCATCCGGATGTTTGAGTTTTTCGCCAGCGAGGTCGGAAGACTCACAGGGGAGATTGACGAGGGTGACCGAAAAGATTTGGTCACATTTTACACTAGGGAACCATTGGGCGTGGTTTTGGTTCTAACCCCATGGAATTACCCATTGTCGATACCCGCTTGGAAAATAGCCCCGGCACTAGTAGCTGGTAATACGGTAGTCTTTAAACCAGCAAGTTACACCCCAATCATTGGTCTAAAGCTTACGGAGATACTACATCAGGCGGGCCTGCCTAAAGGTGCCCTAAACTGTGTTACCGCGAGCGGCGGCGAGACAGGAGACCTGCTTGTAAAGGATAAGAGAGTGCAGGCTATAACTTTTACCGGCTCGACCGAAGTTGGGCAGAGGATCGCCGCCATAGCATCCCAACACCTCGCTAGGGTCCAGCTAGAAATGGGTGGAAAGAATGCCTGTGTAGTCCTGGACGACGCCAATCTGGATCTGTTCATGGACGGTCTTCTTTCGGCCACGTTTGGCGTAGCTGGACAGAAATGCACAGCAACAAGTAGATTAATCGTCACGAATAACATAAAAAAACAGGTCCTAGAACGTATCATCAGTTTAACCAAGAAAATCCGGATGGGTAACGGTTTAAGAGACGATGTAGATGTCGGCCCCGTAGTTAGTAGTGCTCAGATGAATACCGTCTTACAATTTATTGAGTCAGGTATTAAGGATGGGGCGAAAGTCATAGCGGGAGGTGGACGACTAACCGGCTTAGAATACGATAAGGGCTTCTTTATCCAGCCAACGGTATTCGACGAAGCTACACCGGATATGGAGATCTCTCAGGAAGAGATATTCGGACCCGTATTAACGGTCATCACAGTTAATGACTTTAACGAAGCAATTGAGGCTGTCAACAACTGTAGGTATGGCTTGTCGGCGTCCATCTTTACTAATGATCTTTCAAGAGCCATGAAATTCATCCGCGATGCCAGGGTTGGAATAGCGCTGGTTAACATGCACACCAACTATAATGAACCGCACCTGCCTTTTGGAGGTATAAAAATGTCTGGCTTCGGGATTAAAGAACAGGGTAGGAGAGCTATTGATTTCTTCACAGAAATCAAATCAGCATATATTCGAACATAACTGTCTCGGCAGGTAGTATTTTTCTTAAGATTTCGTGAAAAAGGTGAAAATGGTTGATTGTTGCATCATGGGTATTCCCCAATCTTTGGGAGTGACATTGTAAAGGGCAAGAAAAGTTTATATGATCTTCTCGAAAAGACGAGATGAGACATTTGCTAGCTATGAGGCTTTATGAGAAGGAGGATCTAAGGCTTGTCGATCACCCTAAACCAGAGGCGAAGGATTTCAACGCTATAATAAGGGTGCGAGCCACTACTATCTGCGCATCAGACATAAAGGCATATACCAGTGGTAAGCGGACAAAGATACCGATAACGCTAGGGCATGAATTTGCCGGAGATGTTGTTGAAGCAGCTGAACCTTTCGAGAGCTACGTGGGCAAGAGGGTTATAGTAAATCCCGACATATTTGATGGAACTTGTGAGTACTGTCTAGCTGGTGAACACGTTTTCTGTCCTAATAGGTATGCGATAGGCTTTGATGTTGACGGCTCGTTTGCTGAGTATATTGAGGTGCCCGGGCAGGCCTTTCAGGTTGGCGGTGTATTAGAGATACCTGATCACATTAGTTACGAGGAGGCCTCATTGGTCGAACCTCTATCTGCTTGTGTTAGGGGTCAGCTTAAGCTCAACATCAAGCCGGGAGAAGTCGTGACGATTCTAGGATGTGGGCCGATAGGGCTAATGCACTTCCTGCTAGCAAAAATCTCGGGAGCCTCTAAGATAATCATGACCGAGACTAACGATAGAAGAATAGAGATGGCCAAGAAAATTGGCGTAGAGCATATTATCAACCCTGCAAGGGAGGATATTGATAGCATGATCCATAGCCTCACGTCGGGTCGTGGCAGCGATGTGGTCATAGTTGCAGTAGCCGCACCACAGGCGCAGAAAGACGCGTTAAGAATGGCACGTAAGGGGGGTAGAATAAATTTCTTTGCAGGGCTAGTTTCATCTCAAGAGGAAGTTCAAATAAACACAAATCTCATCCACTACAAGCAGTTAACAGTACTTGGGACCTCGATGCACACTCCGGCGGAGTTTGCGAAAGCGCTCCATCTAGTCTCCACGGGTCTCATCAAACTAAAACCACTAATAACCCATACTTTTAGATTAAGCGAGGGCCTAGAAGCGTTCAAAAATTCTCTTAGAGGAGAGGGGCTGAAAATCCCTATTATCCCTTAGCTCAAATCCTTTTGTGTTTTGGGTTGTCGACAAGTTCTACTCGGCCATTTTCGAAGACGACGATTTTTGAAAATCCCCTCTCTTTCACAACCGCATAATCGTGACCCGCATCTGAGGGGTAGGCGAAAAAGAATACAAACTTTTCGTTGCCAGTGTTTATTGTACGGTGTCCCCAGCCTACCGGTACGTATCCGACCGAGTTAGGCTCAAGATGTATAGAAGAAATTTCAGCGTTGACACTCTCCATCAGAAGAACTCCCCTTCCCTGTAGACAATAATAAAGCTCAGCAGCATCTCTTTCGTGAAAATGTCCCTTTGTCATGTAAAATTCCCTCCCCACCCTGCCAGGGTATATGACGGTTAGCCCAAGATTCAAGTGTCCCTGAGATCCTGAGGGCGAGTATTCATAGTATTCATATATTTTCGGATCTTCACCGTTGGACAAGATCCGCACGACTTCGTCGGTGTCGAGAAAATAATCCTTCATCTCGCTTAATCTTACCTCTTTCTTACGAGTAAACGGTCTAACAGCTCGTTGATCGCAATCGATTATAATTTTCTCGGGCTGAATGAACTCTCTGACCATCACATCCTAATTTTCTTAAAATCCCTATTTATACTTTGGCAACCAATAAGGAGTTTTAATACTCTTCAATCAGTAACATACGCCCCTCATAAATACTGTCGAGACTGTGCAGCAGTTTCTCGTAAAAATCCACGTACTTCATATAGAGCTTATGGTTTTCTATGTCAGAGGTAAACCTCCTAACCGGCTGGACCCATTTATTCACCGTCTCTACAAGATCTGTCAATACTCCGACACCATATCCTCCGATGATTGCGAGGGCTGTTACGGCGTATTCCTCTCTATTAAGCAGACTGTAAGGTATCCCGAGCACGTCAGCTTTTATCTTATTCCAGATATCACTCTTGCTTCCGCCACCAATACCCCTCACCTCGTCAAACTGTATACTGCTAAACGTTTCCTTTATGATTCTCAGATAATGGTTATACTCGTAAGCTATCGCCTCGAGGATCGACCTGTATAAAAGGGCCAATGTAGACCGCCATGTAAACCCGAGCCAGGTACCCCTTAATTTTGGGTTATAGGGGTAAGCTCTCCCACCCATGTGCGGTATAAACATCACTCCCTCGCTACCTGGCCTGATCTTCGCGGCTTCAGCGTCCAGTAGACTGTATGTATCTAGGCCTTGTTCTTGAGCCCTTTTTTTAAACTCAACTGCTATTTCATCTCGAAACCATCTAAGACATAATCCGCCGCCGTTAATGTAGGCTCCCACACTCCACAAGCCAGGGACAACAGATTTTAGATACAGTAGCGTTTTGTGTCTGTTATCTGGTACAACCGTGTCGGTTGAAACATAGAACGCGGATGCGGTACCAGCGATATCGAGGCATAACCCAGGCCGAGTTAGACCTGCGCCAAAAGCACAAGCCACACCATCACCCGCCCCCGCCACTATTGGTATCCCCCTTGCTAGACCAGTCTTTTCCGCTTCCTCCGAGGTCAACTCACCAATTATCTCCCAAGGCTTGACAATCCTTGGCATCTTATCCAGAGGGATTTGAAATGTCTCAGCCAACTCTCCCGACCAATCACTCCTATGCACGTCGAACAATCCAGTAAAAGTCACGTAGGTATAATCGTAGAAAGCATCATCTCCTTTTAGCCCAGCCAGCTTGCCTGCCACGTAGACGGCAGGCACCGTGAACCTACATATCCTAGAAAATACGTCGGGCCTTTCATTTTTCCACCAAATCATCTTCGGCAAGTGATTCACAGTAGGCGGAGAGCCCGTTGATTGGATAAGAAGTTCTTCAAAATTATTTTTCAGATAATTAATGTAGTCTTTACACCTGATATCAAGCCATGAATCGTAAGGCATTACAGGTTTCCAATCCTTATCTATAGCTAGAATTCCAGCCATTTGTCCACTAAAAGCACACGATGCGATTTCATTTGGATCTATTTGAGCAGTATTGACCACCCTCCTGATTGTGTTAATTGTGGAATTGTAAAAGTCCTCTGGATTTTGCTCCACCCAGCCAACCCGCGGAAAGTAAAGCCTGGACTCCTCATAGGCGACCGCTAGTTGATTACCGTCGAGGTCGAAGAGCGCAGCTTTTGTGCCGGCTGTCCCTATATCTACACCCAATAGATACTCGGCACACATGTCCCCAACGTTTAAAATATATTGACCTTTAAATACATTTATCGTTAACAGGTCTATTCTATTGTCCACCTAGTTCTTCTGGATGCCTCTTGGCGTACCGTCTGTCGATAGAATTATCTATCCTCAATAACATTAGAGTAGTTTCAAAAGCTGTTTTAAGGATTTGCTCCTTCACCTTGTATGGCTCCATAACTGACAACTTAACCATGTTTTCAACCTTTCCACTTAATTGGTCGAATCCGAAATAATGTTCACCATTTAAATGTTTTGCCCTCAGCTCAGAAAGCGCTCCATGGGGATCTTCTCCTGCATTACTTATCAACAGTTGGGAAATTTTTTCAAGAGAGTTAGCAAAAGCATGCATCGCCACCTGTTCCTTTCCAGAATACTTTAAAGATTCCCTCCTTATTGCAACCGCCAACGCCTCCTCAACCGCACCGCCACCCGGGACTAAAGTGGGATTCTCAACTAGCTGCGACATGAATCTTAAAGCATCTTTCAACATGTGCTCAGCCTCATCCAACAGTCTCATAGACTCCCCCCTCAGAAGAATCGAACATCCACCTTGGTTCTTACATCCCTCAATTACGACTATTTTCTCACCTCCCACTTTCTCCTCTTTAACTAAATCAGCCAAACCGAGATCATCACTTCGTAAATCATCTAAGCTAGATACTACTCGAGCACCAGTTATCGCAGCTATTGCCTTAAAATCCTCCTCTTTAAGTACACGATCAATAGCCATTATTCCATTGTCTGAAAGTAACTGACTCGCCATGGAGCTGATTTTTCTCCTGCATATCACTACATTTGCTTTTACGGCAATAATTTTTTCTATCATCTTTTCAATTATTTCTCTTTCTACATTTAAAAACGACATAACATCATTCGGCTCTCTTATTGTTATATTATACTTATAGGGCTGCAAATGTCTAAACTCATCCAACTTTAACGCATGCTGAAGTAATGCAACCCTTGCATTTTTTATAACACGAGGCATGGATGGGTGGGTAATTTTTTTGTTAATAATCACTCCATTTATTACCCTGCTGTCCCTAAAATTTTTTCCAATTTTTTTAGTTATCAAAATCCTATTTATATCAATACATTTTTTATCACTACTAGCATTTAAAATTGGTATTACAGCTTTTATTGTTAAATCAGTTAAAGGTAAACCGAAGTCAATATTTCTACTCAAGAAAAAAGTATTAAAAATTTTATCTAGATAAACTTTATCCAAGGGAATTGTCTGAGTTTTTTGACGGTCTAATTGTTCGATAGCTATCTTGTAGCTGAAACGATATCCGTCAATAATTTGTGAAATCTTTACTTTGTTTGTTACTAGCCCTTCTGCTCTTTTTAAGAGTTCGCCAATTATTATTATGGCTGTTTTTGTTCCATCACCAACTGTGGTTTCAATTGTTTTTGCTGCATCCTTTAGAATTTTTCCTACTGGATGGTGGAAGTCTAGTTTGTCAAGTATTAGGGCGCCGTCTTTTGTCAACACAACATCTCCAAATTTGTTTGTGATTAGTTTATATGTTCCTTTTGGTCCTAAGCATGGTTTTAACATTTCGGATAACTGAACGGCTACAGAAATGTTGTCTTTCCAAGAACTTATTCCTCGGCTTATGTTTACGCCTTCTCTATGTAGGGCTAGTGGATCGCGTATGATATAGCTCTTTGACATATTGTGAAGCGCCATCTATATTTATGGCTGTAGACTATATAAGCGTTTTAGTCGGGGTTAGATGATTTGCAGTATATATTGGTCTGAAGAATTTCGAGATAAGTTCTTTTTTTGAAGTTTAGAGGTTGGATTATGCTTGTTGTAGAGTGCTGATATTTTCAGTCTTTTTGTGGGGGATAAGGTGGAGCTTGCTTTGTCTATAATATTTTCTAAAAATGCGCCGTGCCAACCTTTTCACAAAACTGTTTCTCCTCCTCTACCATAGATTTATTCCTATGATTTTGGTTATTTGACTGACGCAGGCGCTACCCGCCTCCGCCGATGACTTCAGCATAGAGAAGCTTAAGTATAGGTTTAAGCTGGTGGTTTTTAGAGTGTGGGGTCGTGGTCTAGCATGGTCTAGGACACCCGCCTCGGGAGCTATGCAGGGAGCGCGGGAGATCCCCGGTTCAAATCCGGGCGACCCCAGATCTTTGACGTTTATGATCTTCTCAGCATTACCGTTATTACGTCTCGGTTTTCGGCCAGCTTGAGGGCTTCGGGAGGCTTAGCCCTCAAGTCTAATGCGTATACCCCGTCCATCTCGCCTAATTCTGTCACGTTTTCACCTACGAGCCAGTCTCTCTCTATGACTGTCCTTCCATCCCTTGTGACCTGTCTTTCTCTATAGCCGTAGGCCCTCACGAGTTGGACATCATATCTGTTGACTAGATTTCGAGCCGTATTAGCTGTTAATGGTTCCCGTAGTGGGACATATACTGTTACATCTCTGTCGGGTGGGCTCTGTTGTAGAGGTATTAAAAGCTCCCTATATTCCCGGCCATATCCAACACGTCCTTTCAAACCTTTGGCATAGATATTTCCCTCCGCGTCTATCTCCAGCTCCACCTCAGGCAATGCATTGGTGGGATATGGCTGGAATGCCCCCGGCCCCCTGATGGCGACACCCGTATCTGGATTATATACGGTGCCGTGGCATGGACACTGCATATCCCTACTGGATGGAAAATAGTCCCATAGACACCAGAGATGGATGCACACCTTGCTGAAGGCCTTCACTTCTCCGGTGGGCAGTCTTATCAGGCCGTATTGTCTAAACGGGTCGGAGTCTATCTTGGGGTCTCCCGTCGCTGGGAAGGCGAATGTTAGTCTTGAGTTGGGCTGGAGGTCGTTGATATTGGCTATTCTCTGTCTCAGGGCTTCCTCCCTGGTGGGCCTGTATAGGAAGCCGCCCCATGATAGGAATGGTGCTAGGGCTGCGAGAAGTGATGCTCCTAGAAAAGTCCTTAGTATGTTGCGACGCGGTCCGGCCATAGGTAGGGACCCCTTCAATCACCATATAAACCCATCTCCGTCATGAGGTGTCATCCCATAACCCAGATATCACAGAGCTTAGATGAATCAAGGCCAATATTGCCGCATCTCTTTATATGTGATAACCAGATCACGTCTGGCCAGCCTCTTAACAGCCTCTGAAAGCTCCATCATAAGCTGCGCGTCCAGAACTAGCGGTATGTTGTGGTCTACAGCCGCTCTTCTGACGGTGAAGTCTAGGTTTGGGTTTTCACCTGCTGTAGCAACTAGTCCTAGAGAACCGCTTTTTGCGCGACTTATGGCCTCCTCGGCCGTGATGATGTCAAACCCATTTAAGGGCTTTTCTTCAAGGGTGAAGACTTGATAGCCTATCTCGGCTAGGTTCTCTGCGGCCCTCCCTAATGACTTGGCATCTCTATCTTTGACAGGATAGATGAGTAGGGCCTGATCTTTGCTTGGTATTTTGTTTGGCTGGGCTGAAAGCCAGCTTTTGATTAGGGCCTCGTGGAAGGTAATTCCCTGGGAGGCCACCTCGCCAGTGCTTCGCATCTCAGGCCCCAGAGATGGATATGATCCCCTAAGCTGAGCCCATGAAAACTGTGGCGACTTTACCATCCAAGCCGTGGCCTTTGGCATATACACGTCTGGTATAATCTCCTCCATTCCTTCAACGTAGGGGAGACTGCCTGAGATAATTGCCTCGGCCGCTAGATCCATCAGGTCAATACCGTAGGCTTTGCTGCTCATGGGCATGGAGCGGCTGCACCTCAGATTAAGCTCGAGGATATAGACCTCATTATCCTTGATTAGAAATTGTATGTTAAACGGGCCTCTTATATCCATCCTCCGACATATAGAACGGCATGATCTGACGATCTCCCGTAGAACACTGTCTCCGACCCTGTTGACAGGTGTGTGTATTGTAGCATCTCCGCTGTGAATGCCTGCATGTTCGACATGCTCTAGTGGAACGGCATATATTCTCTCACCGTCCGATACACCGTCAACCTCAGCCTCGATAGCGTCTTCTATAAACTTGCCGATGACAGAAGATCCCCGGCCCGCCCATCCAGCCTGTCTAATCGCATTTTCAAGCTCTTCCTCAGAATAGGCGATTCTGATCGATGTTCCGCTTAGAACGTAGCTGGGCCTTACAATCACCGGGTATCCAATAGAGTTGGCGAATCTCCTCGCCTCATCAAGGTTGGAGACTCTCATCCATGGCGGCTGCTTTAGTTTCAGCTCTTCGACTATGCCGCTGAAGACTGATCTG
>Ga0197142_1001021_pt1 | contig 25892 bp, 29 predicted proteins | sample GBS60_MetaG_FD_148614 | JGI IMG/M metagenome (GOLD analysis project Ga0197142, IMG submission 148614) | Sediment microbial communities from Great Boiling Springs, Gerlach, Nevada, United States - GBS 60_MetaG | ecosystem: Environmental > Aquatic > Thermal springs > Hot (42-90C) > Sediment... | reverse complement strand
CGGTGCAGCCAAATCCTAAACCCGTGGGATGCACGTATCAGCCATTATTAACCCTTAACACGGCTTATCCATAAATCCCGTTAATAGGAATTGGAGACGGTATGGTTGAGTACCTCGAGCTCGACGGCTCGGTAGGGGAGGGCGGGGGGCAGGTTTTGAGGGTTGCCTTAGCGCTCTCAGCCATTCTAAACAAGCCCCTCCACATCTACAATATCCGAAAGAAGCGGGATAACCCTGGGCTTAGGAACCAGCATCTCACGGCGGTAAGAGCGGTGCAGGCTGTTTGTGGGGGAGATGTTAGAGGCGGCGTCGTTGGCTCCACGGAGCTCTACTTCCAGCCGGGGCCGATAAAGGCTGAGGACCTCAAACTCGATACAGGGACCGCTGGAAGCACCATGCTTGTCCTCCAGTCACTCCTGCCAGTCCTATGCTACGCCCCCCGCGAGACAAGCTTCCAGATTAAGGGCGGAACAAACAACCCTAACGCCCCATCTTACGAATACTTCGAGCAGGTCTTCATACCCACCGTACGCAGAATGGGCCTCAACGCAGAACTCAGGCTCGTTAGACGCGGCTTCTACCCACGCGGGGGCGGCGTCGTAGAGGGCTACTGCAGACCAGTGCGGAAGTTCACAAATCTCAACCTAACCTCTAGGCCGAAAGTTCTTGAAGTTTTCGGCAAGGCTTATACATCCCGTCTGCCACCTCATGTTGCTGAGAGGATGGCATCCCAATGTGAGAAGGTTCTGAAGGCGAGAGGCTATAACGCCCGGATCGAAATGGAGGTTCTCGCGGAGAGGGATGCGTCCTGTGCTCTAGACCCGGGTGCCGGCATATGCGTTGTGGCGAGATGCGATGAGGGGGTTTTGCTCGGGGTGGATAAGCTAGGTGAGAAGAGGGTGCCCGCTGAGAGGGTTGGAGAGGCGGCGGCGCAAATGCTTCTGGAGGAGCTTTCACGCAACGCACCTGTCGACAAACATCTTGGCGACATGCTTGTCATATATGCGTCTCTGGCCGAGGGCCGAACCGTTTACGAGGTAACATCTCTCACAAGCCACACCACAACAAGCATAGAGGTTTGCAGGTTGCTGACCGGCTGCAAAGCCTCCTATCATGGAGAGATTGGCGGCAGGGGAAGGGTAACGGTTGACGGAATAGGATTTTTCAACGATAAAATATGAGCTGAAGATAGTGTGGCGGGATGAAGAGGGGGCTTTTCATCGGAAGGTTCCAGCCCTTCCACCTCGGTCATCTGGAGGCGGTCAAGTATATTCTGGAGAGGGAGAGCGAATGCATAATTGGGATTGGGAGCGCACAGTACAGCCACACATTTGAAAACCCATTCACAGCCGGCGAAAGGATCGAGATTGTTCAGAGAACCCTCAAACACGCCGGAGTTGACATGTCCAGATGCCACATCATCCCAATACCTGACATCGGCGAGCACAGGCTCTGGGTCTCAAGGGTCGTATCCTTCTGCCCCAGCTTCCAGACAGCATACAGTAACAACAGCTTGGTGAGGGTCTTGTTCGCGGAGGCAGGGTACAGTGTCGAGGCAGTCCCGTTCCACAACCGCGGCCTCTTGATGGGTACGGAGATTAGGAAACTTATGGCTCAGCGGGGAGACTGGCGTAGCAGACTCCACCCAGAGGCCGTGAAATACCTTGATTCCATCAGATGTGAAGAGAGGCTTGCCTCTATACTTAAAGACGACCTTTAACCAGTTTTAAGACATCCCCGGCCTTAAGACCGAATTTTTCAGCAGCGTTCCCTTGATTTACCGCGAGTTCCAGGTAGCCTGTGCCTCCGACCGTCAGCAAAACCTCCCCAGGGCCGGCCTCCGAATAATATTTTGTTAAAATCGCTTCCGCAAGCTTAGTATCCCGGACATAAACATCGGACGTCCTCCAGTCTCCCGTTAACGGGCCACGGTGGCTGAGTATGGCGTTCCCGAACCTGTCGACGTGTAGAACTCTTACCTCCACATAGTCCACCCCGTAGACAGGCTTAGGAATCTCCAGCACAGCGATGGCGGTTTTCTCTTCCAGCAATTCCTCACATGAAAAGCCTGCCGCCAGCTTTCCCACAACATGTGCAAAAACATCCCTGCCGTGAAATGTCCTCGAGATATTATCCATTCGCTCCACTCTGATCCTGTAAATGTTTGTGATTCCCTCAGATGATGCGGCATGGTATAGGAGTCCTGTATCGGGGCCCACAAACACTTTACCGGAGGATGTCTTGACTACTATAGCATCCCTAGCACTACCTACTAGTGGGTCCACCACCGCCAGGAATATTGTTCCGCCCGGGAAGGTTTTTGCCGCAAGGCTCAGGAGGAAAGCGCCTTGGAGCGTGTTGAAGGGCTGGACGTCATGTGTTATGTCAACAATTACAGCTGTGGGACTGTAACTTAGTATCACAGCCTTCACCTCAGCGACGTAGGTGTCTTTGGTTCCGAAATCCGAGAGCAGGGCTACAAGCCTCATGTTTTTTACCAGCGCCCGAACAGAAGTCTTGATGGCTGGATTTAAACAAGTCATAGTAGTCAGAGCCGACCTGAAGATGAGCGTGGGAAAGACCGCTGCTCAGGTAGCCCATGCATCTGTCCTAGCATATGATGAGGTAAGGCGCCGGCGGCCGGAGTGGGTGAGAGCTTGGTTTGATGGGGGGCAGAAAAAGGTAGTTTTAAGGGTCGGCTCGGAGGAGGAGCTGAGACGTCTTTACAGTGCTTGCCAAATAAGCGGGCTTCCGTGCTGTATTGTTGAGGACGCGGGACTGACCGAGCTCCCGCCCGGGACCGCAACGGCACTTGGAATCGGGCCGGCTCCGGAAAAGGAGGTTGACAGGCTTACCGGAAGTCTGCCTCTTCTGTAACTTTATCAAGAAGCTTCCTAGAATATATCGGGATGGGTTCGCGAGCCACCTACATCCTCGTAGGCGCCAACGTTACAATCTGGCTTTTCATCACATTCTTCGTGTCAAGAAGTCAGGCCGTTCTCTCCTCGTTCCTGCTCACGTTCGGAGTCGTCCCCATCTTTGTAGTCAACGGCGTAAACCTCTTCTCCCTCATCACCTACATGTTTGTCCACGTGGACTTCTTTCACATACTTCTTAACATGTATGCACTACTGTTGTTCGGAAGAGATGTAGAGGACTATGTCGGAACCGGCAAATTCCTGTTTCTCTACTTTGTTAGCGGCGTCGCAGCCGCACTCTTCCATGTATTCTACTTCGTCGCCTTTCTCTCGCTCAACTGCTCGCCTTACGTCAGGCCTATTCCGCAGACATGCCTAATACCCTCGATAGGGGCTTCGGGGGCAATCTTCGGACTTATGGGGGCCTACCTCGTCTTCTTCCCATTTAGAAGACTCTACGCATTCCTAGGATTCATACCAATCGTTGCACCAGCCTTCGCGGTCATCGGCTTCTTCGTACTGATACAGACCCTCTTCATGCTTACAACACCATTCAGCACGATTGCCTACACAGCCCACGTGGGAGGTTTTGCCGCAGGCCTTCTGTTGTCGCTACCATTTAGAGAGATGAAAACAACATACTTCTTTTACGAATAGCAAAGATATAAAAAGAGCCAGCCCATACAAGTGATATGTCAGCCTTTCTTGCAAGAGGGCCTAAGATCTTCCCCGGGCATTTCAAGACGGGGATATTCGGTTATAGGTTCACGGACTCGAGCTCCATCGTTAATATGGTGGAGGAGTCGGAGGTCAAGCCTGAGAAGGTTGACGAGGTTGTTGCACAGTATGGTGTGGAGAAGGTCAATAGGTTAGAAACCCCTAAAGGGGTGGAGTACGTGCTTTACAGGTTCAGAAATTTCAGACTCATCCGCTATTTGCTTAACTGGGGCCGTATGGCTTCGCTATTTCCAGCTCACATAACAACAGCGTGCTGCTCAGTCGAGTTTGCGGCAACCCATTCACCACGCTACGACCCGGAGAGGTTTGGGTGGCTGCCGGCCACAGGAAGCCTCCGGCAGTCCGACGTGCTGGTTGTCGAGGGCACTGTTACCTCGAAGATGGCTATGCGTCTCCGGTTAGTGTACGACCAAATGCCCGACCCGAAATGGGTCATCGCTATGGGTGCGTGCGCGATAAGCGGCGGGCTCTACGCAAAGGACAGCTACAACGTTATTCAGGGAATAGACGATATATTGCCGGTGGACGTCTATGTACCCGGCTGCCCGCCCAGGCCTGAAACCTTTTTCCAAGGTATTCTACTGCTCAGGGAAAAAATCCTTTACGGTGGTGTTGCCTGATGTCTCTCCAAACCTTAGTGGGTGAGATTGAAACAAGGTTTACTGGGGTTGTTATCGAGAAGATTGTTGATGAGAAGAAGCTGGTCAAAATTGTGGTTAGTCCAGAAAACATTAAGTCTGTTGCATTATATTTACGGGACAGCCTAGGATTTGACCATGTAAAGGCGGTCACAGGTGTTGACCTGAGCCGTCTCCTAAAGAAAGAGAGCCGTATAGAGGTAATCTACCACCTCGGGTCCTACACACGGGAAGAGCTGTCAAAATCCGACATGGCCCTTTCCACCAAGCTAGACAAGGCAAATCCGCGTATGCCGTCGCTTAACGACGTATGGCCAAGCTGCGAATACCATGAAAGAGAGGTTTATGAGATGTTTGGAGTTGTCTTCGAAGGTCATCCTGATTTGAGAAGACTTCTCCTGCCGGAGTACTGGATGGACATGCCGCCCATGCTTAAGGAATATGAGCCGCCGGGGAGGTGAGCTGATGTGACGGTTTTAGAGAGAAAAGAGGATGTTAGAAAGGCTGAGTTTTACGATGTAGGGGAGGCGGCGTTAAAGGTCAGCTACGGCCCGCAGCACCCCGGAACAGGACACTTCAGACTAGTTGTCACAATCTCAGGAGACACAGTGCTTGAGGCAGACCCAGACCCCGGCTTCGTCCACAGAGGTGAGGAGAAACTAGCAGAATACAAGACATGGATAACTAACATACCGCACCTCGAGAGGCCCGTCATCCTCGACTCCGCAGGCATACAATATGCCTACGTGCTCGCTGTGGAGAAGCTTATGGGCGTGGAACCGCCTGAGCGGGCGAAATATCTCAGACCGATAATGGCGGAGCTTCAGAGGATAGGAAGCCACCTGTACTGGTTCGCGCTCTACGGCGTATTCCTCGGCCACTCGACGATGTTTCTCTGGTGTTTCGGCGACCGTGAATACCTTGTTGACCTGACCTCATTAATAGGCGGCCAGAGAATCACACATGCATACTTCGTCCCAGGCGGTGTAAGAAACGACGCACCCAAAAACGTCCCACAAGAGCTTGTCAAAGAGTTCTCACGGTACTACCGAATGGTTACCGGTAAAGATCTACCCCTAAACACAACCGACTTCAGAAAATACACGCTGGCAGTGTGTGAGTTCTTCGACCAAAGACTAAATGACTACTGGGACATGTTCTTCAACAACGAGCTATTCATAGCGCGAACAAAGGATGTCGGCGTACTGCGGAGGGAGGATGCGGTAAGGCTTGGGGCTGTCGGAACTACTCTGAGGGCCTCGGGCGTCGAATATGATAACAGGGTTAATAACCCCTACGACGCATACCCAAACTTCAAGTTTGAGGTTCCCGTGGGAATAAAGGGTGACTGCTACGACAGGGCGGTAGTTGGCTTCAAGGAGATGCGTGAGAGCGTGAAGATAATTATGCAGGCGGTTGAGATGATGCCCGACGGGCCCGTAAAAGCAAAGCAGCATCCGATAAACATACGGGTGCCCGCAGGCGAGGCCGTAGCCAGGACCGAGGCGGCGAGGGGTGAGATGATGTACTATATAAGAAGCGACGGAGGCGACAAGCCCTATAGGGTTAAGATAAGCCCCCCCTCATTCAGGCTTCTACCAGTAATGAAATACTTGCTCAGGGGGGAGCAGATAGCTAACATACCGCCCATATACTGGTCCCTGAACTACTGGCCAGTCGAGGCAGACCGCTGAACTCTACATAAAGCTCTCGAGGCTCGTAAGCCCAACAATGCTGTCGAAATCTATCTCCAACGGGTCAAGTATTTGCTCGAAGGCAGACCTCATGTACTCGATGTATTTGTCGACATCGACGTTTTCCTTCCTGGCCAGCTGCAAAGGTGTCACACCCTCCTTGTCCTTGGTCTTGACGTAGCTGATTATATCTCCCGAACCCACCTTGACGCCCAGCGCCTGCAGTTTCTTCGCCGCCTTCACATGCTGGGGTGTCGTCTTCTCATATCTCTCAATCGTCTTGGACATCATGACCCTGAAGGCAAGCTGGTCTATCTCGAAAGTCCTGTTCTTCAGCTTCGAGTACCATAAGGCGATTGTCTCCCTAACGTTACGTTTAACCCTCTCAAGGTCTTCCGCTGTCTTGACCTCAGCCAGCTGGCGGAGAACATCGTCGAATGCCTCCTTGATGAAGACAGGTATATTCCGCTTCTTGGCAGTCAGTCCCTTAACATCAACCACCCCCTTGTCGGTTACGCCGAGGTAGTTCTTCTTCCTCCTGCTGAAGACAACGTAGCGGTAGAACTTGTCAAATTCAAGCTCTAGCCTGAATACCTCCTTAGCCCACTTAATAAGCTCACGGACCTGTGCTACGTCTTTTGCGCGGAGAAATATGGAGTCTGTGTCACCATAGATTACCTGGACCTGTAGAGAATTGGCTTTTTCAACAGCGGTTTTAAAGACATGTCTCCCTATGGCAGTCGTGCTTTCCGCGAGCGGCGGGCAGTAGAGCGGGAACTCCTCGAAGCCCAGCACGCCGTAGCTTGCGTTTAGAAAAACCTTCAAAGCCCTCTGCACGACCTCGTACCAGCTACGCAGACGCTCGTCGATATTTTTGTCTGAAGCCATTGGCTTGTACCACTTGACCCGTATGTCCCTTATGACTCCTATCAACCTGCTCTGTAGCCCCTGTCTCCTCCCACATACCCAGTGGTCGGTTTCAGGTATCTTATTCACCCTGCATTCTGGGTGTGGGCAGTTGATGGTCTCGAAACTGAGGTTGTATTCCTTTAAAATGCTGGGATACAGCGACGCGAAGTCAAGAACAGTTACGTCAAAATGTACACCCGGGACAGGCTCTACAACCATCCCACCCCTGTATTTCTTCCCCTCAATGACGGCTTTCGTCTTTGTCTCTCCTTTAGCAGCCACCAAGTCCTCCTTCCTCGGTATGAGCCAGTTAAGCCCCCTTAGCTCCCAGTACAGTAGGTTCTTTATCCAGCCGCTCACCCCGTGTCTGCAGACATCCTCTAGAGGCATTTTGCTTATCCTCGAGATAACCGCCATGAGTCTTAGAATGAGACGGTCGTTGGCTTCGACCATGTCCCGTAAAAGCCTTGAGTCACGGTAGCTGTAGTCCGCCAATTCCTGAAGCTTGAGCTCACCCAGCGGTTTCTCAAGGGATATTTTTCCAACACCCAGCATGGCTTTGGCGATGCCGTCGAGAGTAAACTCCCTGTAGCGGTTATCGAAAGCATAGACCTGTACTGATTTGTTGTTAAAGAAGCGGTAGAGGTCGAGGTGTATTCCACGCCGGAGCGATGCGCCCTCTCTCCCTAGCGTTATCGGTATTTTATTCTTAGGTATTCCAAGCTTCTCCGCCCTGTTCCTGAGATACGGTAGGTCAAAGTCGTCTCCGTTGAATGTCACAACTATCGGGTACTGCTCCAGTATCTCAAAACACCTCGCAAGCATTGAGGCCTCGTCGTCGAAGACCTCAATTGAGAACTCGCCCCCTTTAAATTCCATGTCAACTCCGTCGCGGCGTAGCAAAAGCACCCTACCAATATTCCTTGTCCCTGAAAAAGATACGGCGATAACCCTGTCCTCAGGATTGGAGGGAGACGGAACCCTAGTGGCCGATTCGCCCAGTATCTCGATGTCAAGGGCTGTAAAGTCTACGGCTGGATGCTCCGACTCCAGTAGTCTCAGCCATTTCCTCAACTCGTCAAGTTCTTCACCCCTGAAGTCGGGGAAGAACTTCCTAATGATCTCGGCGACTTTTTCATCGTCTCCATATACTGGTTCAAGCCTTCCGTTCTTCTTGCTGTGTACAAGGCTGGGTATTAGTCTGTTATCGTAGATGTAGTTTAGATGGTATGGTATGTCGGCCTCCCAAGAGGGGATGAGTTCGCGTATTGATTTCTTGCTACCTCCGACGGCAAGAGGGTCCGTGGCCTTAATCATCGTCATAGTTATGTCACGGTCGTTTATGCTGTCGTATTTCTCGACCTCGGTGAACTCGACGGCGCCGGCTTCCCTAAGCCTTGTGTCGTTTATCACCTCTGATACGGGCTTGTCTGTCAAGCAGTAGGGTTTGTGGTTGGTCTGGTCGTAGTGAATCTCTACAACGTTGGTGCGGAGGTTGAGTAGTTTGAGGAAAGCTTTCCTTTCCTGACCGTCATATCCCACTCCAAGCAGGAAATAGGTTTCAGCCATCTTACTCCAAATACCGATGTAGCGACCGCTTTTTAGCTTTCCTCCACTAGAGCAACCAGCTCCATCAGCGTCTTAGCCGCTATGGATGCTGTAGAGCCGTTATCATATAAAGGATTCACCTCCATGACGTCAAACCCCCGCAGCCTTCGGCCATCGAGAAGATGTATCAAGTCAAAGAGCTGTGACGGTGTAAGCCCTTCAGGTTCGGGGTTCCCAACACCCGGAGCGTACGCAGGGTCCAAAACATCTATGTCAACCGAGACGTAGAGATCTTTCCCCCTCACAGTATCTGCCATCAAGCGGCTTAGACGGGAGACATCCTCCGCCTCGTAAGACTTGACAAACCTAACCCCTTTTTCGACGGCGTATTGCTTCTCGGATGGGTCGTAACCCCTAACCCCAACGACCAACACGTTTATGTCAGGCCTCCTATCAAGGAGTCTGCGCAGATAGGTCGCGTGGTTAAGCTTAAGCCCCGCATATTCATCGCGGAGGTCGAAGTGTGCGTCGAAGACGATGAGCGCAGAGGGTTTTTTAAGCGTAGCGTGGACGGCTGGGAGGGTGAATGTGTGTTCACCTCCTACCATGACCGGTGTTTTGCCCGCTGAGACGCCTGTTTTAACAACTTGGTGGACTCGTCTGAGCATTGTTGACAGCCTCGGGGTGTAGACGACATCCCCCCCATCGTAAACCTTCGCCCTCTCAGTGTTGAACTCCTTCCTGTAGCTGTTAGCCTCTATGTTGGCTGAGAAACGCCTAACCGAATCGGGTCCAAACCTTGAACCCGGCCTAAAGGAGGAGGTCAGGTCATACGGCACGCCGAAAAAAAAGTACCTGGCCTCTGAGAAAGGGCACTCGACACCTAGGAAACTAACAGATTTCGTGAGATAAAAGGTGTGCTCAACCTCTTTGACCATGAGGTCCACGATGTAGGTTCAGCTTAAATAGAATTCGTGGGTGGTTTTTCAGGGATGGTCAGTGCTGGAAGAGCCGCAGTGTACGCGGCTGCTTTAGTGGTGCGGCTTGTTCTGGCACCCTTTTTTGGCCATTCCTGGGATATGTTTATCTGGGTTAAGAGCGGAGAGCTTTTCTATCGCGGTGTAAACGTCTATGAGGTCAGGAGTCTGACGGATTTTCCGTGGGGTTTTTACACATACCCCCCGGGCTGGCTTTACTGGCTCGGCACGGCCTACGCCTTTTCAGCACAGCTAAACAACTTCAACCTGTACGTTCTCGTTATAAAACTCCCCATCATAGCCGCAGACTTTGCCGTTGCCGCATTGCTGTCCAAAGTTATGAGGATGGCGGGCACGAGTAGTGTAAGCCTCAAGGCGGAGGCGCTCTGGCTGCTAAACCCCTTAGTTATAGGCATATCGGTGGTCTGGGGCATGTTTGACTCAATTGCAGTGGCTCTAACGCTTGCCGCACTTCTCCAAGCTATGCGGAGGAGATGGATTGCGGCGGGAACGTTGTTAGGCCTTGGCGGAGTTGTCAAAATATACCCTCTTTTACTCACCGTCGCAGCTGCTTTCTTCGCTGTCAACATTTTAAGGGAGAGGGCTGTCGCTGCAGCGAAAGTGTTTGCAGCCGCCGTTGCGGCCTTCCTACTCCCCTCACTACCTTATCTTTTGAATCCGCTAGCTTTTATTGACAAAATCCTCTACCACTTCGGAAACATCGGCAGCTTCACATACTGGACGGTTCTCTCAACCCTGTCCCCGCCACCCGCCATCCCCATGGTTTCCTATGGTGTATTCGCTGTAATGCTCCTGCTAACCCTTAGAAACCGGTCAAAGGAAAAACCCGAGCCTGAAACGCTTCTAAGTATTTCACAGCTCGTCCTGCTCGCTTTCCTAGCTGTGTCAGCGAAGGTAAATGTCCAGTACACCTTATGGATTCTGCCGTTTCTGATATATTACTCGCTTACCAGAAAATGGAGAATTTACAGACTGAATTCGGCGCTGCTGGTTGCGGCGGGCTTGATGTTCATGGCCGCAGCCCAAATCGCTCTAGCGGTCTTCGACCTACGTAATCTAGGCAGGATAATTATCTCGAAAGAGGTTGAGCAGGCTACCCTGGGCGGTGTACTACTCATCCTCGCGGCCTTACTGGGTGGGACGAGACTGATTGCGCTCTTCACCGATGCGTTAAAAAATGGTGCATCAGGCCTCTGGACGTTACAAAGGGTTACTATGGTTGTCCTAGTTGTCGTTTTTCTAGTTGTCTCAGGCCTCTTTCCGGTTGGAAAGGGTGTAGTGCTGCCTAGGATGCCCGTAGTGGTTGGCGTTGTTGAGGGTGTTGAGGCTCTCTATGTGAAGTCAGACCAGTACGACCAGAGTATTCTGACAAACAAATACAGCCTCACACATCTCGTATTGGTCTTCGGACCTGAAGCTGTTATGTATGACGGAGACCTGTCGAAAAGTTTTCGCTACAGGCTGTCGAATGATGAATGGAATTCGGAAGATGTTAGGAGGCTGGTGCTGTCGGTGAGGGAGGCGGGTCTCAAACCTGTCCTTGGAATCTACCTAAAAAGCCACTACGCAGCAATCCACTACGGATACCATGGCTACAACTCCACAAACCTCATCAACCAATACCGCCAATGCTTGGGGAGTGACGGAGAGATACGGTTCCACTGCACGTTAGGGGAAGGAGTAACTCTGGCGGAGGTTTTCGCCGAAAAAGCCGTTAGCTTTGCCTCAAGCCATGGGTTTGAAGGCGTGTATTATTTGGGTCTGGGATGGTCGAGAGATGGCCTTGTTCTAGACAGTGTGGCTGCACTAGTTAATGCAACTGCACGCCATGCACATGGAAAGGGTATTAAAGTCTTCCTAGAGGTTGACCCTGTTTCAACCCTTCATCCATACATGTTTCTGGAAAAGGCCGCCGATGTTTTAAAACAGGTGGACTACGTCGTTGTTGTGACCGACCCATTTCTGAAGACGGTGAAGTCTGGCGAGTTCCGTAACTTCACCATCGTGGATTACAGGGCTGTTCTTGAGAGGGCCGTAAATGTTGTGGGTGGGGGTTCCGTCCTGTTCACGGTAAAGGCCATGGACATAGTAGAAGGCTGGGTAACGCCTGCCATACAGCTCCAGACCGAGGTGGATGCTTTTTCAAACGTCCCAGGGGTTTCGGGATACGCAATATACCACGTAAACAGGTATCTGCCTTTCAGGCTAAGCTTCAACTAGCTACTCCGGTATCCTTCTCCATTTAGGTATCTGCGGGTAAGCCCTCCCCATCCGGTCGACGACTGCGGACCCCAAGTAAAACCCTTTGTAAGCCCCGACAACCAGCCGGCCTCTATTCCCCACCTCAACCGGTCCCCCCCTCATCCACTTCATAGCCTGCTCCCGGTCTAGCTCAACAACCGCCGAGGAGTCAACAGACCTCAGGTACATACATCCCTCTATTGTTAGGGCTGGGTATCTTCTCCACTTCGCCACATACAGCCCCATATGCTGAACGCCGGGAAAAGCCCTGCTCGCCTCATAAACCTCCACAGGCACAAGCCTGATTCTCTCATCGCCCACCTTCAGCAAAAGGCCTTCGAATTCTACGACGGCCTTGAGGTGCCGCTCAAGTTCATGTATGAAGCTCTCAACCTCATCCTTCTCCATTAACTTCATCAGCTCTCCTCCTTCCGTATCTTCGCAATAAAGAAACCCTCTGCCCCGCTCTGGAACGGATATATTCTAACTGTTTTCCGCATCTCTGAGCCGAAGAAGATGCCTTCCCACTCCTCAAGCCCATGGTCATGCTCAACACTCAGCGGGCCTACCTCCACAAGTGAAGCGTTAGCGGATTTTTCAAGAAGACCGGCTACAACCCATTCATTCTCTAAGGGATGGAGTGTGCATGTGGCGTAGACCATGATGCCACCAGGCCTCAAAGCCTTAAACCCCGAAAAAATGAGACTCCTCTGCAGACGGCTCATGCGTCTCGATATCTTCTGGCTATAGTTTTTCAGGACACCCCAATCCCTCATACCTATTCCGAGGGAGCTGCAGGGCGCGTCAACCAGCACCCTATCGAAGAAATTAGGTACCCTGTTTCCGAACCACCTTCCGTCAGCTAGGGTCACGACAACATTAACCACACCGCATCGCTGCAGGTTTGAGGAGAGCGCCTTAACCCTTGTCCGCGAAACATCGTTGGCTACGAGCAATCCCCTACCTTCAAGCATTTGAGCTATGTGTGTCGACTTACTTCCAGGTGCCGCGCAGAGGTCTAGAACCCTATGTCCCGGCATGACTTCAAGAGTCTCGGAGACAACCATGGAGACGGGGCCCTGGATGTATACAAGCCCGAGGAGATGCCATAGGCTTGTTGAAACAACTCCCTGCGGCTCGGCGTAAAAGCCGTGTCTTGTCCAAGGTATGGGCCGAGGCATAACCCCGTCCTCTTCAAGAAGCTGCAGACATCGCTCCACAGATGTTTTTAATGTGTTCACCCGAAAGGCTTCGGGGAGAGGTTTGGCGTAGTGTTCAAGCAAAGCATCAAGCCGTTCAGGTACAAGCTTCAGCAATAAGTCCCGCAGCTCATCGCTAATAACGACGCTCATTTCAAAACTTCACCTGTGTAGCTCGCCCAAACCAGTAGGTCCAGCTCTGCAGGTGACAAACCATGTTCAGCCGCAAGTTCTACGAATTTCCTTTCAAGCAACAGATACCTTTTCCTAGTTATGTTTTTATCTATATTTCTCACACGCCTCTCAGCTTTGAGATACCTGAGTATATGGCGGTCTATCACAGCTACCTCTGTGAAGCCGATGTTGCGGAGAAAATGGCTGGCCTCCTTCATACCTAGACCTGCTACATTGTTTACCAAATAATCCCTTAGCGCAGTGGCGGACTTTTCCCTACACAGCACTCGCCAAACCTCCTCGAACTTCCCTACTGCGTCAACTATGTAACACGCTTTCTTCCTGTGAAAACGGACGTTGGCTTTTCTAAGAATTTCCTCAACCTTCTGCCGGTCTGGATGCAGGAGCAGGCAGTGGTCTTTGAGAGCCTCTACAGCGTTTAATGCGTTACGTGCCTTCGTCTGAGGTGTGCAGAGACAGAAGACAAGCTCCTCAAGCACCTTACCATACTCTCCACGCGCTTTCTTGAAGCTGGCCACCCGCTCAAAAACATCCTGCAGATATTTTGAACGGGCTTCGCTAAGTCCCCGCAACCCCGACCTTTGTAGTGCTACGGTTTTTAAAAAACAGTTTCGTCCGCCCCATTGTCTGCAGCTCGCTTGGCCTGACCTTGATTAGCAACGGTATGTCGTTCACAATCCTTCCTGTGACTAGGCAGTGTCGGGGCGGCATTCTCTTGACCAGAAGTCTTACCGTCTCGGCGTCGACTTTTGAAACTTTGGCTATTTTCTCGAGGTCGTTGTCGTTCATGAGGTTGAATAAGAAAATGTTGTCGGCCTGCCTATAAACAACTTCGGGTATTGTGTCAGGCTGGTTGGTCACGAATATGGGGAACAGGCCTAGGTGCCTCATGCGTGTGACTATGTCTTCCCAATACGTTTCACGCAAGTAGAGATGGGCCTCTTCAGCTAGGAGAAAGAGCGGTTCAATTCTTTCCTGCGAAAGCAGGCTGGCCACATGGCTGAGAAGATATTCCACGACGAGCCTACGTATGCTGGGCAGTAGCTTGGAGAGATTAACGACGACGAGATTACCTCCTGGCCTTGCTTCAAGTATAGAACCTAGATCAGATGCATCGTCATCACCGAAAAAGCCTGAGGAAATCATGCTTTGAAGTCTCGTAAGCAATGCGTCACGGACGGCCTCATTCATAGGCTCCTTCTCAACGCACTCCAACAATGTGTCTAAACTCGGCGTGCCCTCTCTTCTTTCAAGTTTCTTCCAAAGTCGGGCAAGCTCCCTTAGGCTGGTCGGCGGTGTGCCATAGACATGTTCTAAAATATCGAGGAAGGTCTTCAACCCCATGCTCTGTAGAGTTGTTTTGAAGTTGACACCTGGCTCAAGCCGTTGCATGGCCTTAGCTAGGCTGCTGGGCTTGCCGTCAACACGTTTGTCCAAGTATAGATATTCGCCGTTAACGTCGAAAACCAGCACGGTGCCACCGTGCGAAACGATGCCTTGGACCAGAAGTTTAGCCATATGCGATTTACCGCTCTCCTTTTTTCCCGTCACTATCGTCAGGCAGCCGTCCAAGTTTCGCAACGATACCTTAAAAGGCTCGTCGGCGACGAACCCTACTTCAACAGACAGTCCGGCGTCGTCTTGTGAAATAAGCCGCCCCAAATACTCTGAAGATGCTCTCTCATAGACGGCCATATACCTGCTGGGCAGCCACGAAGAGTTGTGCACCACTTCGCCACCATTAATCACACACCTTATCTTAGCTACAAGCACCCTAGTTTCCCTCATCAACAACGATATTGAGCCTGTGTCGTATGGGTCTATGACCCTTGCCCCTTCAACCTCTTCGACAACTAGGTCGCGTAATAAGTCCTCTACAGCGCCCGGGAGGTCTGCGTACGCAACATCAACCACTTGGGCCAATAGAATGCCATCTCCCTGGCTTATCCTTAGGTAGTCGCCTATCGAGAGGTTTAGCTCGCTGGGTGAGCAGAGAATCTCAAGCGTGTCCCCCCTCTTTTGCAGTATCCGCATGGCCTCACCCTGTCGAAACTGGGGTGAAAAGGGAGGACCTTATGTCTGGTGCATCGACAAATTTGAGGCCCGTCGCATGTCCCAAGGCTGAGCGAATGCTGAGCACATCTAGCCTGCTTAGTTTGGCCAAGTGATGGGCTAGGATGAGTGTTTCAGGATATCCGTAGACCATGGTGTCGCTTGAGAGAAGGTCGTTCAACAGGGATGTGTCGCTTGTTTTAGCCGCCACATCAACCCTGAAAGGATAGAGCTGGCCAGAGAGGTGTGCGATGTACACGGAGCCATCTCTAACTCTCCATGGTCCTGAGGGTTCAAGAGGTACTCTAACCACGTAGGGCGGTTTGCATCTGCCTACGATTGAGCATGCACTTCTCCCGTAAAGCGTAAGTGTTGTAGTTTTTGAGAAGGCGGCTACCCCCTGTCCGCTCTCTTTAGCGATGTTGACTATGCGTTCAACGACCTCTGGTGGGCTGTCTAAAGGGCCTGAGATGAGTGAGCCGTCAAGGAGGAGGATGCCACCCCCCAGCCTAGAGGCTAGGTGGAGCTGGATTACTTTTTCGAAGAGATTGCTGATAATTTTCGGGGCGGTGGGCATGTTGGGGTAGATTTTCGCGTCGCAGCCAAGAAGGTTGTGCAACACGCTGGCCAAGTCCTCCACGGTCATGGGTGAAACCATGTATATCAGGGGCCCCACAGTTGCCGCGCTCAACCCGTTGAAGGTCCTGACAACAACGCTGCACCTCACAGCCCAGATACTTCCATGCAACGTGTCAGCAACATGGACCGTCGACATATCACACGCGAAAACCGGAAGCCTTCTCCCCGACGGGTGTAGGGGGAAAACCTCATGCAGTTCTTCAGACAACATTATAGGCTGGGACGTTGTTTCGCTGCCACTAGTGGATACGGCCTGTTGGTTGACGAGAGCTGTAACTGTGCTGTCGCTGACTGCTGTGAAGGCCTGTATTATTTCTGCGAGTTCTTGTAGCTGGCTTTGTTGATTGTTCAAGTTGCCCACCAACATCTACCATTTTATGTTGAAACAGCAGAATATAAATATTGCCCAACATGAACATTATGCAGAACAAATGACAACAACCAAGATAAAAATAACCGTAGGAAACACAACCGTAGAAATAGAAGCCCCCCTAGAGGGGCTGGAGGAAGCCGTCAGAAACGTACTCTCAGCCCTCCGTACAGAACCCCCATCACAGCATAGGCCGCTACCAAGCCGCAGGTCTATGACCTGCAGGACCGTGGTGCAGGAGCTCGTAGAGAGTGGGTGGATGAGTGCCGGCCGCACGCTCTCCGAGGTTGTGGCGGAGCTTGAGAGACGCGGTTACATCTACGACTCGACGGCGGTGGCTCATGTGCTGTTAGACCTGGTTAGGTCGGGGGTTCTTGAAAGGGTCGGGGAGCCCAGACGCTACGTTTACAGAGAGGCCGTCCAAAAGAAGCTCTCTCAACCTGCCCCTGACGACTCCGCAAGGGATGTTAGGCCAAGCGATGTAATGGCGTAGCCCCCGCGTCCAACCCTCTTCAAAAACCCTTTTTGGACAAGCTCGCTTAATCTTCCTGAAACAGTCTTCTCAGGCTTTCCAAGAACGCTGCTCACCTCCGAACCCACAAATTGCGGGCTAGGTGCGTAGCCGAGTAGGTGGGACAAATGTTTTGCAGCGGCAAACAGAAGGATTGCCGTAGATGCCGGTAGGCTTGAGAGAGAGGCTTTTACGAAGATGCCTTCACCGGGGCTGTGTGCGAGCTTGTCAGCCAGCCTTTCAAGAAGTTCTTCAACACCAACCGCTACCTGAATGCGCCTTGCAAGAGAATATGTTGGTATCGTTTTTTCAAGAAACCTTACAACCTGCGTGTAAACGTCGCCTGGCTCGCCTTCAAACTCAGCCTTTAGTTCACCATAGGTGATTGAAACCCTTAACATGGTCAAGGCCCCACACCCTCCAGAAGACTTGACATTTTAGATGGCTTAAATAAGTAACGGCCTTCGCCGTCCCTTTCTACAACCCCCTCCTTCCAAAGCTCGCTAAGCCTTGCTCTTACCACCCGCTCATCTATTCGCAGTATGCCCGCAATAGTCTTCGGGCCTAGTTTATCTTCATTCAACAAACCCAGCCTTTTCCCCACATATGCTCCCGCAAGACAAAGTAAAATTCGCTTCTTTGTTTCACCTTGAAATAGGACATCTATGGTGTTATTTTCAAAAACAACTCGGCCCACTAACATCTCCGCAAGCTTCACTATATCTGGTGTTGGTGTGAGCTTTGAGACAACCTCTAGGACGCCGAGCCTTTCAGCAAAATACTTGTTTAGCAAAGCCCAGACAGTATCCCTGTCTCCTTCAAACTCCACCTCGCCCGAGCCGTGTCTAACACGAACCCACACTTCTGAATTATCTGGCAAACCAGTTAAAGAGAAATACTGTCTAAAATAAGTTTATATTCGGTCTAATAAATTACAAGACTATGGCGAGAGACCAAGCCATTGGGGGATTACTTTTTGTTGCAAGCATCTTAGGTATTATCATTTACGGCTGGGTCCTTTTCCTGCCGCCGATTGCTGGTTTGGACATTTTAGTTCTCAAGCTTACTGGTCTTGTGGCGGTAGGAGGGGTGCTTGGTATTATAGGCTGGATAGGCTACACACTTGCAACAACACCTCCCCCCAAGCCAATAGAAGAGATAGAAAAGGAATTGAGTGAAGAGTTGAAAAAAGAATAGGAAGTGTTTTGTTAGGCGGCCTGCTGAGTCACCGCCTTTTTTGGTTTCCTGCCTGGGCCCCGTCTTCCTCTTCTCCTCCCCCTTCTGCGACCGGCCTTTAACTCAGCATACTTCATCACTGTTTCACGAAGTGGTGGGGGAAGTGTTTTAACTGCTTTGTTAAATTCAGCTGCAAGCTGCAATGCCTCCGTTATTTTTTGTGATAAACTTTTCTTTGGCACGTTACTAGTTGAATAGAACGGGATATAAATGTTTTTATGGGCTGAAAACTGTTTTAATCATTGGTAAAGGACGCATTCGCTTTTTATCACATAGTTTTTTTAACAGCTTTAGCTGCTTAGATTCGAGGCTGATTTCATTTGCTGTCAATATCCCTTTTTTGACAGCACCTTGAAAGATATTATTTCCCGCATATGTTCTGATAACTGTTATCGTCCAGCCCTCCGTAGCCAAGCCGCCAACAGAAATGTCAGCCAACTCAGCTGAGTAATCCCTGCAGAAAAGACATGCAGGCCTTTCGTACTTATGCAATTCCTGTAAAGGTTTGACGAGCTCGCCATCCTTTGTTTTTATGAAGACTTTCCCCTTAATATTCAACTTTTCAACATCTGATGGATTAACACCGACTTCCTCAAAATACTTCATGAGACCGTTATAGGTGAATACTTCAGAGCAGAAAAGACCTATGCTAAAAACTACATGTCTTTCATACCATTTAGCTAACTCGATGTCCGGCGTTGAGTGCTGTAGATATCTTAATCCGTTTATCTGACATGGAACGCCCACTACTGCTAGTTTGTTTACTCCTAGCTCATAAGCCTCCCTTAATGCAAGCAGGTTAGGTGCGTAGGTATATCGCGAGCCCGCGCATTCCAAGACCTCCTCGGGGCTGAAGACTAGCTTTGCCACGGGGTATAGCGGTTTTTCAGGCGTGGTTGTTGAAACAACCGCTGCGTCGACAAGCTTGTTTTCCAGAGCATATATCAAAAGGGATGAAACGGTCCCTCCGTCCTGCGACCTGGATAAAATATCATTCCTAGTGCTTCTTGTTAGGTAAACGGAGCCATAGCGGCCGAATCCATCGTCGTGTGTTGCATAACTGTCTAAAGACTTTGGGATGACTTCGGCGTCCGACAGGTGTAGCTCTGGACAGGATTCCACGCAGAGGTCGCAGTCAATACATTGGTTTAAACGCGTGTTTACTGGGTGTTCATCCACGTAGTCAAAGACGTTAGTGGGACATATTGCCACGCATGCAGCGCATCCGCTGCATCGCCCCGAGCCTACAACCCCCTCAACTATTACACGGTCGCCTCTCTTACTGACCCATTCTAATGCGTGGTGCCATCCATAGTAGTAGTTAATGAAACCAGGCCCGCTCTCGTTACCGTGCAGTAACATATACTGCCTCTCAATCTTCTTCAGCTTCTCGAGTATTGCCTCAACGCTTCTCATTGAGGTTTATGTATCTGAACGAAAGTTTATAATCTTTTCCAACCTTAACCTATGTATTTCACATTGTCTGTGTCGAAGTCTTTGATAAGAAGTGGTTTTGATATGATGGATGGTTGCGGCAGGTTCCGCAGCTCTGGGAGCACATCGTATATTGTTTGGGTGGCTATGCGTGAGGCAGGATGGTCGGAGGGAAATACAGTGGTTACGGTTTCGCGCACAAGCTCGCGTGTCTGTCTCTCGTCAAAACCGAGAGTGTGCAAGTATTCATGCAATAGCACTACAAAGACATAGCTGTTCAATATTTTCTTTGATTTTGCAACGGATGAGACGGCTTTGAGTAGGGATGCGTTGAGGACTATTGCGTTTGACCCTATTTCGTGGTATGCTGCGATCTCGTTCGGAAGGCTTGCCAGCACAAGCCCCATCCCACCCCTCCTGAGCCCATACTTCTCCATCACAACCTGTTTAACAATCCTGTAAATGTCTTCGAAGGACTCAGACCTGTCCAGTCTCTCCTCGTAACTCATGCTAATCCCTCCAAGCCGCGGAACTGGAAGGAGTTAGTCGGATGGCAGATATAAGTATTGCCCGCCTTAAACCGCTCTATGTAATACCGCAAAACTCCTACAAACACATGAAAACTACGGCCGCATCACCGAGTGTCAGCAGACTTATCTTGTTTTCGGTGGCCGGGCCTGTTGTTTGAGCTGCCACTAGTATAACCTGGGCCGGGGGAGATTTGAACTCCCGACCTTTCGGTTATCAGCCGAACGCTCTAACCAAGCTGAGCTACCGGCCCACCGTTTGTTTGGGTGCTTGTTCGTATTTAAACGGTTTCATGGAGTAAACGTTTTTAAAACATCCAAGATTCTACTCCACACATGCCGCTGCTCAGAAATGTCCTCTCTAACTTCACACCATATTCTTGGGAGGCTTCGACGGCCGAGATAGCCGCCCGCTACGGTCTCGGCGAAAGACAGGTCATTAGAATGGACCTTAATACCTCTCCTTACAGGCCGACGCCTTGGCTCAACAAGCTTGCGAAAAAGCTTGCAAAAATGGACGTTAACCTTTATCCTGACACAAGCTACCGAATGCTGAGAGAGGGGCTTAGCAGCTATACGGGCTTCGATGCGGACCAGATAGTTGTGGGGAACGGGGCCGATGAATGCTTGATGATTACGGCGCAGGCATTCATGGAGTATGGCTGTCAGGCGTTACAAAGCCACCCGACCTACTCATATTTTCGTGTCTGCGCTGAGATCATGGGGGGCAGGGTTTTGAAGATTCCGCGGAAAGAGGACTTCAGCGACAATACCGATGCAATAATAGAGAGCGCTGGGAGGGATACACGTATTATTTTTTTGTGTAGTCCAAACAATCCTACCGGAAACTTGGCGAACCCCTCAGACGTAGAAAAGATTGCGAAAGAGACAGACGCCGTGGTTGTCGTTGACGAAGCGTACTATGAGTACTGCGGCAAAACAGTGGCCGACTTGATAGAAAATTATTCTAACATAGTTGTTGTGAGGACATTTTCAAAGGCCTTTTCGCTTGCTGGATGCCGTGTCGGATATGCTCTGGCGGCGGAGGAGACTGTGAAACAGCTCAATATGGTGAGGCCGCCTAACAGTCTGAGCGTAATATCTCTAGAGCTTGCACAGACCGCGTTAAGAAACGTTTCCATTGTTAGAAAGTGGGTTAAGACGGTGGTTGAGGAAAGAGAACGTGTAAAGAAAGTTTTAACAAATAAATTTGGTTTGAAAGTTTACGGTTCCGAGGGAAACTTTCTTCTTGTCGACTTCTGCGACTATCCCGCGAAGGCCGTTCACACGGCTTTGATGGAGAAAGGGTTTGTTACAAGGGACTTAACAGACGTTATCGACAACTGTCTTAGGATAACCATATTGAGAAGACGTCAGAACAACCTGTTTCTCTCAACCCTCAAAAAAGTGTTAGAAAGATGTTAACAAAACAGCATAACACCTCCTACGCCGAACATGAGCTTGAATGAGCCCTGGGAGGGGTTTGAACCCTCGGCCTGCCGCTTACGAGGCGGCCGCTCTACCGGGCTGAGCTACCAGGGCGCCCCAAAACAACCGTCCAGACCCCTCTATTTATGCGTCATCGGCTGAATAGCTTATTTACGACTCGGCGACTGTGCTGATGTGAGCGGCCGTGGAGTAAGCCTTTTGCGGGACAGGGCTTTGAGGATGCTTGAGGTTGCTAAAAAGTCCCTCACTGATGGAAGCTATGACATCGCCGCATTTATGTCAGAGCAGGCCTCACAGCTATACATCAAGTCTGTGGTGCTTGAGCTAACCGGTGAGACCCTTCGCAGCCATTCGCTGAGACAGTTGCTGCGTAGTTTAAGAGATTTAGTCCCGCAGGGTGAGAGAATTGAAGAGTTCATAAGGCAGCATAGGGGACTTCTAGTTAGATTGGAGGACGCATACATTGTCTCGCGTTACGTGGTTAGGGAGTATGAGGAGGATGAGGCGGAGGAGCTTGTTAAGTTTGCGGAGGAGTTGATTGGGTTTGTCAGGGGTTTACAGAAGCAGGCTTGAGATTAGGAGGCTGGCGGCTGAGTGGAGATACTGGTCTTCGAGGATAGGTGAGGCGGCTAGAAACATTTTTGCAGATTGCAGGGTTTATGTTTTTGGGAGCGTCGTGAGAGGTGAAGAGACTGGCGGGAGTGATGTTGACATCTTACTCGTCTGCAAAACGTTGCCTGACTCGATGAAGGAGCGGGGTGAGCTGAAGGCTAAGCTTGAGGAGGTGGCCGGCCTACCACTCTACCACCCCTTTGAAATCCATCTGGCCACTGAGCAGGAGGTCTTGTCAAACCCTATTTATCGCTCGGCGTTAAGGGAAGCAGTTGAAATACAGTAGGTTCGGTCTTCTCGGACTTCTGATTGAATTTAATTAGCCCTATATTGAGATGGAAGACAATTTTTCAGAGCAAAGTTTCATCAAAACTCTTAAAACCCATGAAACAGATAAGGACTTTTTAATGTCATAGCACAAAACACACCACTATGCTGAGAAACGCTTTCGGCGCGGGCCCGGTGGGACTTGAACCCACGACCTTCGGCTCCGGAGGCCGACGCCCTATCCATTCTAGGCTACGGGCCCGTGGCGGAGATGTCGACGCCTGCTAAAATGTATATGCGGTGGTTTGAATATTTTTATTTTCTCAGTGTATAAATTCCGCATGCTTTCAGAGTTGGATGGTTTATTGGCGAAATATGGTGTCGACGCCTTGGTTGTCTATGGTGATTCAACAGCCACATGCCCGGAGCTTGCATATCTCGTTAGGGCCAATATTCCCCGTGGAGGAGTATATGTCAAGAAACGCGGCGAAGAGCCACTGCTTGTGGTCAGCGGCCTCGACCTTAACCTGGCTAAAAGGGGGGTTGTCTCCGACGTAAGAACCTACACAGACTACAACCTTAGGACTCTGCAGCGTAGGTTTGGACCTGGAAGGGGCTGGGCAGAAATGATTGCCCAGTTATTGACTACAAGCGGAGTAGGCCGAGTTGTTGCTGTTGGAGGTAGGGCTGACATTATGACGGCGATTTACTTGGCTGATTTTCTACGCCGGCGTGGTTTTAGAACCATCGGCATGGCTAAACCTTCCATCCTAGAGCAGTGCAGAAGGAGAAAGGATGAATGGGAGATTGAGCAAATTAGACAGGTAGGTGCCAAAACAGTAGAGGTTGCCTCCAGACTTGAGAAGGTCCTTGAAGAGGCCTCCACGAGAAACGGACATGTCTACTATGAGGGCAGGCCGTTGACAACGGGTTCTTTACGCAGGAAAGTCGGGTCTTGGTGCGGCGAGCTGGACCTTACACTCCCCGAAGGATATATTCTCGCTGCAGGCCCTACATCAAGCGACCCCCATGCCTCAAGCGAGGCTGACACACAGCTCAAAGAGGGTGAACCTCTTCTCTTCGACATATTCCCAGCTGGGGTGACGGGCTACAGATATGACTTCACGAGGACGTACTGTGTCGGCAGACCAAAGCCGGTTTTGGCGAAAATGTTCCGCGATGTTTTAGATGCGCAGGCCGTGGGTTTTGATGCTTTGCGGCAGGGTGTTCGATGTGGAACCCCTTTCCTGCAGGTGTGCAGGCTTTTTAGGAGAAGGGGCTGGCCAACAGTTCTTGAAAACCCTCGGACAGAGAAGGGGTTTGTCCATAGTTTGGGGCACGGCGTTGGGCTGACGATAGGTGAGGAGCCCTATCTGACGATGTCTGCAGGCAATACTCTGTTGCAGGACGACGTTGTAACCGTTGAGCCAGGTCTTTACTTACCTGGCTTCGGCGGTGTGAGGATTGAGGACTGCGCGGTAGTGGGGCGAGATAAGGCCGCATATTTGGTGGAGCACAGGAAGGAGCTGGAGTTTTAACCAAGATATGTCCAGAGGGCGTATCCAAAGAATGCCCCGTAAAAGGATGTAACAAGGTTGACTAGCTCGTTGTTCACGTATCTGCTTCCTCCGAGGTATTCTGTAGTGGTTCCACAGTGTTGTTTAACCTCGACAGCCCTCCCGCAGACGGAACACCGGTACCTCGACTGAAAAACAGCTCCGAATACGCTGTCGAAAAGGCTGCCAGAAAACCCTGAAGCCACAGCCACTGCCGCCAAGACCTCAGGCCGTAACAACCCACAGCCAGAAAAACAAAATAGCAAGGCCACGGCTACTAAAATAAAGCCCGTGAAAAACCCCGCAGCCAGGCCCATAACGCTTACCGCACCGGGGGTGCCTGGGCTGGCCCTGCGCAGGCTCGTCACCAACCTCGGCGGCTTCTTAGATAGCATTCCGATCTCCGTCGACATGGTGTCTGAGAAAACTGCTGAGATTGAGCCTGTGAAGGAGTAGAAAACCCCTTCCTGCGGAGTGCCCAGAAGATATCCGGCTATGAGTATGAGGGCTGCAGCAAGCCCGTTGGAGACAACGTTTGACCATGAACGTATTCCACGGCCCATGTTTCCGTATTTTTCACGGTACCGATACCGTGTTGCGGAACCACCGACAATAAAGAATGTTAGAAGTAGCAGGAAGTAAAGCCTACCACCGAATATGTAAACACAGTAGCCGATTATCACCGCCGCCACAATACCTTTTCTGTCTAGGAAACGACCCAGGAGAGCAACTACTCCCACTGCAGTAATAACAGCTGTAGCCTCTATGAGAGATGACAGCAAACTAACTCACTTCCCACTTATGAGTGATATCGCCTCCTCAATTCCTAAAGTTACCTGCTTCCTTTCCACAAGGTCTCTTACGGTTAACTTCCCCTCCCTCATCTCCTGTAAACCTATAATTACGAGGAATCGTGCACCTCTCTTAGATGCGGCCTCTATCGCGTCGCCAAGCTTTTTCCGTGTAACGTCAACATAGACCGGCACCCCCGCAGCCCGGATACTGACGCTAACCTGCAACGCGTAACCCCTAACTTCGTCAGATAGAAAAGACAGGAAAGCTCCGGGCATGCTTGTCTCCACAGTGTTTGACTTGGTGAGGTACATCTGAATCCTAGTGATCCCGATGGCGCAACCAACGGCAGGGATGTTGCCTCCGCCAAAAAGCTCTACTAAGCCGTCGTACCTCCCCCCACCGTTGAAGGAAAGTTCTTCCCCGGGAATTCTCTGCTCGAAAATCATCCCGGTATAGTACTCTAGTCCCCGGGCGAATCCCAAGTTAATCTCAAGCCTTAAGTTTGGGTCGGCTTCTTTGAGCACTTCAACTATTGTTGAGAGGTTTGAGAGTGCGTCTTGTGCACCTTTCCAGGGTGAGACGATGTCTGATGCAGTTTTTAAAACTGCTGCATCGCCCTTTAGGCCAATCAGTCTGTTTAAGGCCGTTAACGCCTCCGGCTCCACTTTATCCCTAATCGCCTCAAATGCCTCCGTGTTCATACCTCTGTCAAGCATTGTTAGAAACACGTCTTGGAGACGTGGTTCAACTTTCTCGAGAACCCCACGCATGATGCCTACATGCCCGAGTTTAAAATAGTAGTCCCTTATACCCAGCCTGTTGAAGACATCCCTGCTGGCCAGTATTGTCTCGGCATCGCTTGAAGGGTCGCGGGCCCCGAATAGCTCGAAACCTCCGTGCCAGAACCTACGCCTCCTCCCCCACTGAGGCTCGTCGTATCTGTAGCAGTCGGCTATATAGCCAAGTCTTAAAGGCATGGGGCGTTTTGAGAGTTTTGAAGCCACAAGCCTTGCAATTGACGCGGTAACCTCTGGTCTTAGCACAAGCTTCCGACCATGCGGGTCCGTGAAAATAAACATCCTATGCCTAATCTCCTCACCTGACTTTGCTTCAAAAAGCTCAAGGTACTCGAGCGTAGGGGTTTCGACCTCCTCATAGCCGTACAGCCTGTAGACCTCACGTATCACATCAACTATCTTTTGTTTGACCGCGAAGTCCTCGGGGAGGAGGTCGTCCATTCCCCGCGGAGTCTCAAAAACCAACCTTTACACCGTCAGAACCTTATTAGGTTTCTATAAAAAGATAATATGGTTGAATCATGCGTTATCCTTTTAACATCCAAAACGTTCAAGACATATGAAATGTC
>Ga0197142_1001020_pt1 | contig 25914 bp, 31 predicted proteins | sample GBS60_MetaG_FD_148614 | JGI IMG/M metagenome (GOLD analysis project Ga0197142, IMG submission 148614) | Sediment microbial communities from Great Boiling Springs, Gerlach, Nevada, United States - GBS 60_MetaG | ecosystem: Environmental > Aquatic > Thermal springs > Hot (42-90C) > Sediment... | reverse complement strand
CCAAGGGGCACATGCAGACGTGCTTGACCGAAGCGATCCAGTCAGGCAAGGGCAAAGAGAAGATTGACGAGCTGATGGAAGTCTTCAAATATCTGAAGAATTTTTAACATGAGCAACCCCAGCGATCTCCATGACGAAGATCATAGACATATCTAGAGAAGTGCCGGTAGAATAGCCGGTGAAAACCATGAGCAGAAAGAGAGCCGTGCTGAGTGTGATGCTGATCGTGCTGCTGGGCAGCCAGTGGCTCGTGCCGGGGCACGTATTATGGGAAGCGATGAGTCTGGCACACCCTCTCCCAAAGCACTTCGGGCACAGCGCGCACGGCCATTCCTCATCAGTCACGCCATTGCAGCACCCCTGCTGCGAGCAGGATGATGGCGCTCCGAGTTTTCACGGAGATCTCTGCTGTGGGGCTTGCCCAGCTCTGCCCAGCGCCATTGCTGACCTTGACTCCTACACGCCCGATCTTTCTCTGACCACTGCCGAACCACAGGGGAAGGGGCTCATCTTCCTTACGCTCCTGTGGCATCCCCCTACTCTCTAAAGCCTCTTTCGCGTCTTAGTATATCTTTTCACTCTACTCATTTGGGCTTGAGAAAGCTCTAACCAAACAGAAGGAGGCTTTATGAAGAGACTTCATGTGGCATTCGCTGGTCTGACGCTGCTCATGCTCATTGGTGGCGGCTGGGCGCTGGCCCAGGTCTTCGGCATCGGCCCCTACGGTGGTGGAACGCTCACAGTGATCTATCGCCTGACGAACATGGAGAACGATCCCAGCCCCGGGACTCTTACGCTGAAGATCGTGCCTGAAGGGCCAAAGTTCAAAGTGACCGAGACTTTTGAGTTGCTGGCAGATTCCGCGCAGCTTCAGGTGCTGGTCTTCTCGCACGGGTTTGCCCACGTCCCCAAGGGGTATCTGGACATGACGCCGCTCAGCGCCTTAGACAATCGCGAAGTCCAACCCAACAGAGAGATCTTGCTCCCAGAAGGCGCAAAGCTCGTCACTACTGAAGAAGTCGTGATCGGCGGTGTCAAGGCCGTGAAGGGGATCTACACCCACCCGAAGTTCGAAGACCAACGGGCGATCGTCGCCATCAGCGATCTGGAGTCGCGCAAGATTCTCCCGTATCCGCCACTGTTGCGCATCGAGAAGAAGGAGGGCGCCACGTGGACGCTCGTCGCGCTCACCGAGCTCGTGAGCGTCGAACGGAAGCCATAGAAACTTGCCCCCCGTCCCCTCTCCGAACCCCGGAGAGGGGGCGGGGGAGTACTACGAAAGGAGACTGCGATGATTGAGCTGAAGAACGTTCAAAAAGTCTATCCGATGGGCGAAGTGAGCGTCCCGGCCCTGCGCGGCATCAGCTTCACGATCCACCCCGGGGAGTTCGTGGCGATCATGGGGCCATCGGGGTCAGGGAAGTCTACTCTGATGCATCTGCTGGGATGCTTGGATCTGCCCAGCGACGGCGTCGTCCAGCTCGACGGAAAAGACATCACCAAGCTCGACGAAGACACGCTGGCGCAGATCCGTGGGCAGAAGATTGGCTTCGTCTTCCAGACGTTCAATCTCATCCCAACGTTGACAGCTTTGGAGAACGTTGAGCTGCCGCTCTTCTTTCAGGGGGTTCCGCGCAGGCAGAGGAGCGTCCGAGCGGCGGAGTTGCTTCAGAAGGTCGGGCTTGGTAAGAGGGCTCATCACAAGCCGTCCCAGCTTTCCGGCGGGGAGCGCCAGCGCGTGGCCATCGCTCGCGCACTCGCCAATGACCCGGAGATCATCTTGGCCGATGAGCCCACGGGCAATCTAGATTCGGAGTCGGGCGAGGCGATCTTGCAGCTCTTGAAGCAACTTAACGAGGAGGGCAGGACGATCATTCTCGTCACGCATAACCCGGAGGCTGCTGCGTATGCGCACCGCATTGTACGGATCAAGGACGGACGGCTCTTAGAGGAAGTCAAGGCAAAGGAGGAGATCGGTTATGCTGTTCGATAGCGTTGTTGATAACATCCGATTTTCTGCTCGCAATCTGCGCCACCGCCCCAAGCGCAGCTGGCTTACGATTTTGGGAATTCTCATCGGCGTGGCCGCAGTAGTTGCGCTGGTCTCCCTGGGCCAAGGGATGCAAAAGTCTATCACCCAAGAGTTTGAAGCCTTTGGCTACAATGTCGTCATGATCGCCGGACATGGCGAGCATCGCTTGGGCATGGGAGCGTTGCTCGGTGCGCACACGTTTCAATTGGACTTGGCCCCGCTCAAGAATATCCCCGGTGTGGAAGCTGTCGGCGGCGTCTTGGTGAAGACGCCTTATATCAGTGCAGGACGCCGCGAGGGGTATCTCTTGACGTGGGGAATAGCCCCGGAGCTGATGCAGGCGTTCGGCAATTACTACAAGCCGGAACTCGGCCGGGCGCTCAAGCCGGGTGAGACCCAGACGGCTGTGCTAGGGAGCAACGTCGCCAAAGACTTAGGGCTCTCTGTGGGCGACAAATTTGTAATAGAAACATTGGAGTTTGAGGTCGTAGGTATCTTGGAGAAGCGTGCTGATCCCGACGTCAACTATGCGATTATGATCCCCATAGCGACGCTGCAGGAGCTGGTCGGTGAGGGCGACAAGCTCTCGTTGGTCTTGATTCGCACATCGCAGCACGGGCATGCCGGCCATGACGTCAACTCTATCGCCAAGGAAGTCCGTCGCCTCGTCAAAGAGCAGCGCGGCAAGGACGATCTTGACGTCCATACGACAGCCGAGATGCTCGATCTCATGCAGAACTTAGTGGGCATTCTCCAAGCAGCCTTGGGCGGGATCGCCGCGATCTCGCTCTTGGTGGGCGGTGTCGGCGTGATGAATACGATGTACACGGCTGTGTTGGAGCGCACGCGCGAGATCGGCGTGATGAAGGCCGTAGGAGCTCGCCGACGCCATATCTTGATGCTCTTTCTACTGGAGTCGGGCTTCATGGGGCTGATCGGCGGGCTGTTGGGAGCGTTCGTTGGCCTAGGGATCGCTCTGGGCATCAAGCTGCTCGCGCCGATCTTCTTGCCAGGGACGGCTCTTGAAGTGGGGTTTTCGCCGGGATTGATGCTGAGCGTTCTGGTCTTCTCGTTCGTGTTAGGGGCGCTGTCGGGGTTCTTCCCCGCGCGCGAGGCCGCCAAGCTCCCGCCGGTGGAGGCCTTGCGCTATGAGTGAGGCTTTCATAGCAACGAAGCCATAGATTGACATCAAGCTCAGCTTGAGAAGGGAGGTTCACCATGGCGAAGAAGTCTATGCACACCACCCCCTGGACGGTGATCGCCGGTATCTTGCTCGCGGTGCTTGCCGTGGGTGGAGGCGTTTTGTATGCGTTCTATGCACGTCGTGGGGGAGAGAGCCAAGCGGGGTCGCCTCAGCTCGAGGTCACCCCCCAGACACGCGATCTGGGGATTATTGACTATCGGGAGGGGATCGTCACCCTCAGCTTCACTGTAGAGAACCGGGGTCAGGGCGATCTCGTGATCACCGAGATGGAGACGTCGTGCGGCTGCACGAAAGCGTCACTCATTGTGAACGGGCGAGAGTGGCCGCAGTTTGGGATGCGCGGCCACGGGGAATGGCCCCAGGGCTGGTCAGCGCGGCTCAAACCCGGCGAACGCGCTGAGCTGAAAGTCACATACGACCCCCTGGCACACGGGATCTATGTCGGCCCGTTCGACCGCTTGGTCTTCATCTACTCTAATGACCCGCGCGAGCCCATCAAACGCGTGCGGTTCTACGGCTATCAACGGGGCGGGTAGGCACTTATGAAGACGCTCACACGCTGGGCTGTCTTGATAGTCACGCTGAGCACAGCGGCTCTCGCTCAGGTCGGCCCGCCCAAGATCGAAGTCTCTCCGACCGTCTATGACTTCGGCACGATCGCCGGGACTGTCCAAGTCGAGACAACAATCTCTGTCCATAACGCCGGGGAGAGCACGCTCGAGATTCTCAGCGTGACCACGTCGTGTGGGTGCACGAGAGCACACATAGCAGATGAGAAGATCGCGCCCGGCCAAACGACGACGGTCAAGATCATCTTTGACGCGCGCTCGCACGTGGGCGAGCGGGAGGTTCCTTTAACAGAGCCTGAAGCAGTCACGCACGTTGTCTATCTGCGCACGAACGATCCGGCGCGACCGGAAGTGGAGATCGAGATTCGAGCGATGGTGATGCCGGAAAACCTCACCTCCACCTCCTCTCCACCCTCATCCCAGCCCTCTTCCTTCAAAGGAGAGGGCCAGGGGGGTGAGGGTGTGAGGTCAGCCACCATCTACTACAACGAAGCCTGTCATGACTGCGCAATCTATCTCGATCGTGAGCTGATCCCGCTGCTCCAAGAGCTGGGGATCAGACAGATCACTAAGAAAGACTACATCAGCGAGCGCAAAAACCGCACGGAGCTGCTGGAGCGCAGCACGCAGCTCCACGTCCCCCCTAAGCTCCAAGGGCACCTCACGGTCTTCCTCGACGACAAAATTATCTTGCAAGGGCACGTCCCGCCGCAGATCGTGCGCGACCTGCTGAAGCCCGAAAATCTCACGCGCTTCGAGCGCATCGTCGTGCTGCAAGACAAGATGGCCTCCCACGGCGACGTGCCGACAAAGTATTTTGTCTGGAGCCCCAAGGGGGATGTGAAAGAGTATCCCCTGGAGACGCCTATCGAGACATATCTGGCATGGGTAGAGCAAGCTCCCTCCGAGCCCTCTTCTCCAGAAAGACCTCGGGATGCTTGGGGCTTTCTCGTGCTTGTGCTTGGGGCGGGGCTGCTGGACGGGATCAACCCCTGCGCGTTCTCCGTGCTCTTTCTCTTCATGGCGTTCCTGTTCACGCTCCAGCGGGCACGCTCCCAGATGCTGCAGGCGGGCTTGGTCTACATCGCGGCGATCTATGTGACATACTTGGCGATTGGGTTGGGGCTGTTGAGGGTCTTCACGCTCTCGAGTGAACCCCATCTGATCGCCAAGATCGGTGCAGGTCTAATGATCGTGCTGGGGTTGGTCAATATAAAAGATGCGTTCTGGTACGGGCGCTGGTTCAGCTTAGGGGTCTTAAAAGTGGGCGCGGAGACGCGCGAGCGCTGGATGCGGAAAGCGACCCTGCCCGCAACAGCAGTGCTCGGCTTTTTAGTGGGGATCTGCGAGTTCCCCTGCACCGGGGGAGTGTATGTTGGAGTGTTGGGGCTGCTGGCGGCGCAGACGACGTACCTGGCGGGATTGGGCTATCTGGTGCTCTACAACGTGATGTTCGTGCTCCCATTGGTGGCGATCCTCGTGGCGCTGGGGAACCGACGGCTCCTAGGGCAGGTCAGCCGCTGGGAGGTCCAGCACAAGCAGGCCTTCAAGCTCGGCCAGGGGCTGGTGATGATCGCCCTAGGGGTTGGGATTTTGCTCTGGTTCGTGTAAACTGAAGCAGTGACCCCCATCATTTGACACGGGAGTGTGGATCGGCTATACTGGGCTCTAGCCACCCCAGGTGGGGTGGGTAAGCAGGAGTGAGTCAGAATGTTTAGAGACTCAGGTTCGCTAAGCCGGCGACAGTTCTTGAGCTGGCTGGGCTGGGGGTCAGTTGCCCTGTCCGTTGGGGGCGTGGTCACAGCTTCGGCTGTCTCGCTGCGCCCTCGGCGCACGGCGTATCTGATGGTCGACGGCCCCACAGGCGAGGATATTCGATTTGCCTAGAAGGTGACCCAATCATGCGCACGCAAATAGAAGGGATGGTGTGCCAGGTGAGTGGAGATCGAGCGGTAGTGCGACTGCTCAAAGGGCCGGAGCGCTGTACCCTCGAAGAGCTGGGTGCCGGGGGCACGTGCGAGGTGGACGACCTGCGCGAGCCTCTCACTGGCAAGCCCAAGGTCTTGGAGCTCGAAGCCCATAATCTCGTAGGGGCCAGGCGTGGCCAGCGCGTCCGGCTGGAATTTCCAGCACGCGGCATCGTCGGAGGAAGCCTTGTGCTGTACTTGCTCCCGGCTGGGGCTTTTTTGATCGGCTTGGGAGTCGGCGGGGCCCTGGGTGGGCATTGGGGAGCGACTGGGGATGCTGTCATCGGCTGGCAGGTGCTCGGAGGGCTTAGCAGTCTAGGACTTGCCCTTGTCGGGGTGAAGCTCTATGAGCATTGGGCAAGAAAGACTATGCCGACCATCGTCGAGATCGTCAGACCTAGCCCAGAGAGATTGGCTCGGTTCCGTGCGGAGTTGGGGCAAGCCCACCCAAAGCAGCTTGTTGGAGATAAAGCGAGGTGAAGAGCGATGGTTCAACAGATAGACAGAGAAAAACCGACGACGCAGCAAGCGACTCTTCAGATTACGGGGATGACCTGCGCCTCGTGTGTGGCGCACGTGGAGCGGGCACTGCGCGAGCTGCCGGGGGTCTCGCAAGCTATTGTGAATCTGGCCACAGGCACGGCCAAGGTCGAGTTCGATCCCGCCAAGGTCTCGCTCGAGCAGATGACACAAGCCGTCCATGAAGTGGGTTATGAAGCTGCCCCTCTCGTCGAGGCCAGGGAGGCCGTAGATCGCGAGCGCGAGGCCCGCCAAAGAGAGATTCGGCGCCAGGGGCTCTATCTGGCGTTCGCGGCGCCGGTGAGCGCCATTATTATGCTGGGGACGTTCCGGGACTATTGGATCTTTCCGTACTTTGTGCCGGAATGGCTCGGCAATAAGTTTCTCTTGGGGCTGCTGACGACGCCCATCGTCTTTGGGCCGGGGCGGCAGTTCTTCGTCAACAGTTGGCGGGGGCTGCGCGCCGGCGTCACCGATATGAATCTCTTGTACGCGACCGGGATCGGCGCGGCGTATCTCATCGCGGTGATCAATACGCTCTGGCCGACGGCAGGCTTTGGCGGCGAGGGCGCAATGTTCTATGAGTCAGCAGCGTTGCTGACGACGTTCATTGTGCTGGGACGCTTCTTGGAGGCGCTGACTCGCGGACGGACCAGCGAAGCGATCAGAAAACTAATGAGCTTGCAGCCCAAGGTCGCGCGCGTCCTGCGCGACGGGCAAGAGCGCGAGATCCCCGCGGAAGCTGTCCAAGTCGGCGATATCGTGATCGTGCGCCCCGGCGAGCGCATCCCCGTGGACGGCGTCGTCCTTGAGGGCTACTCTGCTGTAGATGAGTCTATGATCACCGGGGAGTCCATGCCCGTGGAGAAGAAGGCCGGCGACGAAGTGATCGGCGGCACGATGAACAAGACCGGCTCTTTCAGGTTTCGGGCGACCAAAGTTGGCAAGGAGACGGCGCTGGCGCAAATCATAAAACTCGTCGAGGATGCGCAGACCTCGAAAGCTCCCATTCAGAGACTTGCCGACTGGGTCGCGGGGCATTTTATCTTAGGGGTGCACGTCCTGGCGCTGCTCGTCTTCGTCTTCTGGTTCTTTGTAGGGTATAACGCTTTCTTCGATCCTAATACGGGCTTTTTGCTCAGCCCCCACAAGCTCGGAGAGATCGGGGTCTTCGGGTTTGCGCTCTTGCTCTCGATCACGGTCTTGGTGATCTCGTGCCCGTGCGCGGTGGGCTTAGCGACCCCCAGCGCGATGATGGCTGGCACGGGGAAGGCCGCCGAGCACGGCATTCTCTTCAAGGGCGCTGACGCCATCGAGGCCGCAAGCAAGCTGACGACCATCGTCTTTGACAAGACGGGCACGCTCACCAAGGGCGAGCCCGAGGTGACGGATGTGATCGCCCCTCACCCCTCTAGCTCCCCTCTCCCTCAGAGGGGAGAGGGGACAGGGGTGAGGGTGGAGGAGCTAGAAGTGCTGCGCCTGGCGGCCATCGCCGAGAAGAACTCCGAGCACCCTCTGGGCGAGGCCATCGTGCGCGCCGCCCAAGAGCGCAACATAGAGATCGTCCCGGCGGAAAGCTTCAACGCCATCCCCGGACACGGTGTAGAGGCTCGCTATCAAGGGAAAGAGATTCTACTGGGCAATCGCAAGCTCATGGCCGAGCGCGGCGTGGATATCTCGGCTCTCTTAGATAAAGCCGAAGAGCTAGAACGGGACGGCAAGACCGTGATGTTCGTGGCCCAAGACAGAAGAGCCCTGGGCCTGATCGCGGTGGCCGACACGCTGAAAGAGTATTCTGTCGAAGCAGTCCAGCAGCTCCATCGGTTGGGGCTCTCGGTGGTGATGATCACCGGGGACAACAAGCGCACCGCCGAGGCGATCGCCCGCCAGGTCGGGATTGATCGCGTCTTGGCCGAGGTCCTTCCTCAAGATAAAGCCGAAGAGATCAAGAAGCTCCAGGCCCAGGGCCAGCGCGTGGCCATGGTCGGCGACGGGATCAACGACGCCCCGGCGCTCGCTCAGGCCGATGTGGGCATCGCTATCGGCTCAGGGACGGACATCGCCAAAGAGACCGGGCACGTCATCCTCATCAAAGAAGACCTGCGCGATGTGGTCGTGGCTCTCGAAGTCGCCAAGGCGACGATGCGCAAAGTCAAGCAAAATCTCTTCTGGGCGTTCATCTATAATACGTTGGGGATTCCCATCGCCGCGGGCTTGCTCTATCCCCTCGCGAAGATCGTGGTCAGCCCGGAGCTCGCGGCGTTCTTCATGGCGACAAGTTCAGTGTCGGTCACGCTCAATACGCTCTTGTTGAGGCGCTTCCGGCCATCGCTTCAGAAGATGCTCGCTGAAGGGGCCAAGCGGCCGGCTCCCGCAGCCGTGGCCGTCCCCACAGGAGGCAAGTAACTATGCACAAAGTCTCTCGGGTGAGCGCAGCGATCTACACGGGTATCTCGCTTTTTGTGGCGATACTCTTCTTCATGGCAGCGTCGGCGCTCGGGTATTCTGTGATGGCGCGTGTGGGCGGGGCCGTGTGGGTCTTTCTGCTCTCGATGATCGTGAGTATGCCCGTAGTGACGTCGTATTGTAAGAAGCATCTGCGGGAGTGAGAGAGGGGGCGTAGCTCTCGAGAGTCTTCCGATGGGAGGGTGATCTCTTCACGGCAAAGCCATGAAAGTTGATCCGATAGCGACGGCCCAAACGCAAGCGCGCTATGACCGCAACGCTCGGCTGTATGATCTGATCGAAGGCCCGATGGAGCTGCTGGCCTTCCGGCGTTGGCGGAAGAAGCTCTGGGCACAGGTGCACGGGGGGCGCGTGCTCGAAGTCGGCGTGGGCACGGGCAAGAATTTCTCGTATTATCCCAAAGATGCCCACGTCACAGCCATTGATATCAGCGAGAGGATGCTGGAACGCGCCCGGCGCCGCGCTGCGCGCTTAGGTGTCACCGTCGAGCTTCTTCAGATGGACGCCCAGGCCCTGGCGCTTCCAGATCACTCGTTCGATTACGTTGTCGCGACGTTCGTCTTCTGCTCGGTGCCCGACCCGGTGCTAGGGTTGAGCGAGCTGAGACGAGTCTGCAAGCCCAGCGGAAAAGTCTTCCTCTTAGAGCACATGCGCCCGGAGAGCCCGTGGCTGGGAAAGCTCTTCGATCTTTTGAACCCCGTCGTCGTGCGTCTGACGGGCGCGAATATCAACCGGCGTACCATCGAGAACGTGGAGCGGGCTGGACTGAAGATCGAGGGCGTAGAGCGTCTCACTCCCAAGGGGATCGTCAAGCTGATCGCAGCCACGCCGCTGTCAAAGAGTTCACGCTAGTCGCCCAAGAAGTCGCTTGGGAACTGAGCCCAGGCACAACAGTTCAAGCGTGGGCGTATAACGGCCAAGTCCCCGGTCCGGAGCTGCGCGTCACCGAGGGCGAGAGGATGAGGATCACCTTCACGAACGAGCTTCCCGTGGCTACAACGATCCACTGGCACGGCATAGACGTGCCCAACGCTCTGGATGGCGTGCCCGGGCTCACACCCCGGGCACGTGGCTCTTCCACTGCCATGAACTGCACCATGCTGACGGAGGTATGGCGACCGTGGTACAATAGTGATACAATATAGGAGGTACTGCCGTGAGCAAAAAAGAGCAACGTCAAGCCAAGCCGAAGAGGTCTCCGCGCCGCCTCTGGCTGTGGGGAATCGTCGCGATAGGAGCAGTGGGGCTGATCGCCCTTGTCGGGGTCTTTCAGACTTCGCAAAGCTCTCTCGAAGCCCAGCCCCTGCCCAAGCGGGGCGATCGAAGCCTCCTCCAAAGCGTGCAGTCCTTCCCTGCAGAAGGGGCAGAACACGTCTCGGAGGGTGCGCAGATTGCGTATAACACCAATCCGCCCACTTCTGGGAAGCATTACGGCCGCGCGACGCCCGCCGGTTTCTACGTCGAGCCTCAAGCGGCGGGGAATCTCGTGCACAGCTTGGAGCACGGAGCCGTCGTTATTTACTACGACCCGGCCCAGCTCACCGACGAGATCCGCCAGAGCTTGACACGCTTCGTCCAAGCTCATCGCGACCCGTGGGCCAGCGTGATCGTCGTGCCCCACCCCGACCCCAATCCCGATGCGCCCTTTGTGCTGACGGCGTGGACGAAGATGTTGCAGCTCGACAGATACGATATCTTGACGATCCGGGCCTTCTTGGCGGAGTACCTTGGGCGCGGGCCGGAGAACCCCGTGCGCTAGGCAGAGCCTATGGAATGTGATAGGTCTTTGCGGATCGAGCACGGCTCACTCTTGCTCTACTATTGCTTTGACGTTGGCGACGAGATTCTGCTGGAGAAGATCGAGAGCATCTTCGGCGAGGCGCCCACCACTTCACACTTGGTAGTCGAGCGCCTCACCCCCGCGTATGTGCAGTACCGTCGGGCGCCGTTGCTCATTGAAATGGGGCAATTTGCCCTGAGCGCGCACTACGCCCCGGCCGTCTGCCGCGCTAAGCTCTATGACTTTGGCGTCGTCAGCATTATCTTCAAGCTCCCCGTGCACGGGGAGCTCAAAGACCTCGTGGGAGTAGCCACGGAGTTCGTGGGCAATCCCAAGGTCTATCAGCTGGCGCGCGAACAGCTACGGCGCCTCCAAGGTGCTCTCGCCCCGGGGATCGTCCAAGCTTCACACACCGAGGAGGCCGAGTGGGAGGACTACGCGATCTTCTCCATCGAACGATTTGATCGTCCCCTGAGCGCACAGCAGCTTCTGTCGGACTACGGCGCGGAGATCGCCAAAATCTTGCGCTGCGAGATCGAGCCGCTCAGCGCAACAGAGCTCTCTGAAGCGATCCGGCAACCCCTCTCGTACTACGAAGACGAGCTGGCGCTCATCGACTGGAACGCCGCGTTTCTCTACGACCCCCGACAGAGCTACGATGTCCCTGATGTCTTAGAGTACGCTGTGGCGATGCTGTTGGAGCTGCGCACCTATGACGCCCTCTTGGATCGGGTCTTGGATCGCGCCTATGACGACCTGGAGAAGAAGCCCAGCCTCCTGACACTGCGTCCTTTCTCTTCTATCATTGACTATCTTTCGGAGGTGAAGCTTGACGTCTCCGAGGTGATCGAGAAAGTGACGAATTCGCTCAAGCTGGTAGGAGACCCCTATCTGGCGCGCGTCTATACCGTCGCGGCGACGCGCTTTGGGCTCTCCGCATGGGAGGCGAGCGTGCGCCAAAAGCTCGCCACTGTCGAGAGCCTCTATGAGCTGCTCTACGAGCGCACGCAAGCGCGCCAGCTCGTGGTCTTGGAGTTTTTGATTGTGGTGCTCTTCGTGTTGGATATTCTCTTGCTCTTGCTGGAACCGCTGAGCAAACGCTGAATCTACAAAGGAGGTATACATGGTTCAAGATTTCGTGTACATCGTCGAGACGAGCAAGTCATTTCAGGAAGCCGTGATCGCGGTGCGCAAGGCCGCCGAAGCCCACAAGTGGGGCATCTTAGGGGATTATGACTTTTCAGAGATCTTGGCGGCGAAGGGATTCCCCCAGACGGAGCACGTGAAGTCTTTGGATATCTGTGCTCCGGCGCACGCCAACGCCATGATGGGCGCGGAGCGTCTGACGGGGCTGTGTATGCCCTGCAGCGTCTTAATTTTTACAGACAAGGGCAAGACGAAGATCGCCGCGATGCGGCCGGGAGCAGTCATGCCCCAGCTCTTTCCTCAAGCCGTGCAACAAGTAGGCGATCTGCCCCAGAAGATCGACGCGGAGATCCAAGCGATCCTCGATGCCGCCGCCCGCTAGGAGAGCCTGGAGGTGTCTACACGATGAAGAAACAGAAAACTCAAACGAACCGAACCAAAACCCAGAGACTGGTCTTCGCCTTGGTCGCTCTCGTCGTCGTAGGAGGAGCGGCAGCTGTGCTTTGGCTCAATAACAGCGAGCAAACGGGACGGGCTGCTTACACGCCGGTGGCGGGCTTCCCAGATATACACGGCTTAGCCGTAGATCCCAATGATCCCAAAGTGCTCTATGTGGCGACCCATCACGGGCTGATACGGGGCGTCGAGCGCGATGGCGCCTGGAGTTGGTTCTTAGTAGGAAACTATCGCGCTGATTTCATGGGCTTCAGTATGCATCCCAACGGCAAGACGTTCTACGCCAGCGGGCATAAAGTGCCCGAGGCTCCCTTGATAGGGGTCGCGCGCTCCGACGACGGCGTCGCCGTTGATCCCCAAAACCCACAGGTGCTGTATGTCTCGCTGGAATCAGGATTGCAGAGGAGCACTGACGGTGGCCAGAACTGGGAGAGTATGGGCGATGTGGGAGAGACCATCGGTCATCTGGCGGTTGATCCGACAAACTCTTCTGTGATCTATGCAGCGACGTACACAGCAGCGATCTACAGATCTACGGACGGTGGGGTGAGCTGGCGTCAGATTAAGCCGAGAGGGTAAAGCCATGCAGATGCAACGCTTCGAGAAGGCAGAGAGCGCCGTGAGCGGCCGCTGGGCCTTCTTTGTGCGAGCGGGCAAATTTGACTTGCCCTCTCAGTATTTTCTATATCGAGAGGTGAAGTTATGACAGAGAGAACACCTGTCGAGAGACCCACGGCAGCGTTTGTGCTCTCGCTTCTGGCTGGCTTGTGGATGTTGGCGACCGGGACGATGATGTCCGGTGTCGGAGATTGGGGAATGGGCGGATGGATGTGGGGCCACGGGATGATGCGGGGCTTGGCTCCCACGTTGTGGTGGCCGTGGTTTGGCCTCATCGCGGGGATTGTCGTCTTAATCGGGGCAGCGATGCTCTACGCTAAACCGGAGCAGCGCCAGACGTGGGGAATCGCGATCATCATTGCGTCGGCGCTGAATTTCTTTGTGGGGATGGGAGGCTTGGTGGCAGGAGCCTTGGGCGTCATCGGTGGGGCGCTGGCACTGAGCAAGAGCTAATACCGATCATGAAGGCAGCGGTCTATGATGCGGTCATGTGGCCCGTAGAGAAACTCTGGCTGCGCCCATTGCGCCAGCGTTTGGTGAGTACAGCTCGTGGACGTGTGCTGGAGATTGGCATCGGCACGGGCGCCAATCTGCTCTATTATCCAGCCAAGGTTGAGCTGACAAGCATCGATCCCAACGAAAGCTTTCTCAAGCGGGCGCACCATCGCGCTGCCGCTTTCGGGCGTCCCATAACGCTGCTCGTAGGACACGCCGAAGAACTCCCCTTTGCTGATCACTCTTTTGATATGGTGATCGCAGCTTTCGTCTTTTGCACCGTAGCTGATCCCGTGCGAGCGCTGTGCGAAGTCCATCGTGTGCTCAAGCCCGGCGGTCAGTTTAAGCTCCTTGAGCATGTGCGCGTGCGCAATCCCCTGGGCGCGAAAGTTCAAGACCTCCTGACGCCCCTATGGAAGCACATGGCCAACGGGTGCCACCTGAACCGAGATACACTGAGCTTGGTGCAGTCCGAGGGGTTTCGCACAGAGTCTGTGCGGGAGCACCTCAATGGACTTGTGCTAGAAATCAAGGCACAAGTTGTTTAGAATTTTTATTATGGATGAACGCACCGAGGACCTTCAGATCGAGGGGATGCACTGCGCCGGCTGCGCCAACGAGTTAGAACAAGCCGTCACGCGCCTGCACGGCGTGACCGAAGCCAAGGTGCATTTCACGTCGGGCATCCTGCGCGTGCGCTACCGCGCAAGTGCAGTGAATCGGGCTCAGCTCGTCGAGCACGTCAAGCGCATCGGCTATACGACGCATCGCGCTCACGAACAAGAGAGCGAGCCAAAATCGCTCTGGAGGCGGCGCGAAGCTATTTTCACGGGCATCTCCGGCGCTCTCTTAGCCCTGGGGCTCGTGCTCTCGGCGCTGAAGCTCGATCCCACGCTACTGGTGCTCTTTGGGCGCGCGCTCTCGCTATCAACGACGCTGTATCTGGCCTCGGTGCTCCTTGGAGCTTATCACTTTGCGCGCCAGGGGCTGTACGCGCTCAAGACGTTCTCGCTGGGCATTAATTTTCTGATGAGCCTTGCGATCGTGGGGGCGATCATCATCGGAGAATATGTCGAGGCGGCGAGCTTGGCGTTCCTCTTCTCGTTAGCGGAGCTACTCGAAGAGTTTTCCATCGCGCGTGCGCGTCGCTCCTTGCGTGAACTGATAAAGCTTGCTCCCAGGGAGGCGCGCGTGCGCCGCAATGGGGAAGAACTTCTCTGCCCCATCGAAGAGATCGCTGTCGGCGAAGTCTGTATAGTGAAGCCTGGGGAGAGGATCGCCCTCGACGGCCAGGTGCTCTCCGGTAGCTCGTTTGTGAACCAAGCGCCCATTACGGGGGAGTCCATCCCCGTGGAGAAAAAACCGGGCGACGAGGTCTTTGCCGGCACGATCAACCACGAGGGCTATTTAGAGATCAAAGTTACTAAGCGTGCTAAGGACACGACGCTCGCAAGGATCATCCACTTAGTTGAAGAAGCCGAGGCTCAGAAAGCCCCCAGCGAAAGATTTATAGATCGCTTCGCGAGATATTACACCCCCGCCGTGGTGCTCGTCGCGCTCTTAGTAGCCACCGTCCCAACGATCTTCTTCGGGGCTGCGTTTTCAGAGTGGTTCTCCCGCGCGCTGGCGCTGTTAGTCATTGCGTGCCCGTGCGCGCTTTTGATCTCGACCCCGGTCTCGATCATCTCGGCGATCACCAGCGCCGCGCGCCACGGCGTGCTCATCAAAGGCGGAGTTTACTTAGAAGAGCTCGGGCAAATACACACTATTGTCTTCGACAAGACGGGCACGCTGACGACGGGGCAGCTCACCGTGAGCGATATCGTCCCAACGGACAGCATCTCTCCAGCAGAAGTGCTGCGCATTGCGGCAGCGCTGGAGCGCAAGAGCCAGCACCCTATCGCCCAAGCGATCGTGCGCGCCTATGAGGAGCGCGCGGCGGGGGAGCCGCTCCCCGATGCCCAAGAGTTCCTCTCGTTGACGGGCCAAGGCGTCCAAGCCAAGCTCGACGGCACGCTCTATCGGGTGGGCAAGCCCCAGCTCTTCAACGCCGATGGGCTCGCTCAACATTTCGCCGCTCAAGCCAAGACGGTCATCGGCGTGGGCACGTCCGATCGTCTACTGGGGCTGATCACTATAGCTGATACTGTTCGTCCTCAAGCCCGACAGACCGTACAGCGCCTCAAAGATTTGGGGATCGAGGTCGTGATGGTTACGGGGGACAATGAAGCTACAGCTCGCGCGGTAGCCCAACACTTGGGGATCACGCACTATCACGCGGACGTGCTCCCCGACGGAAAAGTCTCAGAGATTCGAAAGCTCTTGCAGCACTATGGCAGAGTGGCGATGGTGGGCGACGGGGTCAACGACGCGCCGGCCTTAGCGACTGCTACGGTGGGGATCGCGATGGGCGCGGTGGGTTCCGATGCCGCCCTAGAGACAGCCCACGTCGCCCTCATGGGGGATGATCTCAGCAAGTTACCCTATCTCATTGAGCTGAGCCGTCGGGCGCGCCGCGTCATCCAACAGAACATCTTCTTCTCGATCCTGACGAAGCTCACCCTGGGGCTTGGGGTCTTCCCCGGCTACGTGACGCTCGTTCTCGCCGTGCTCGTCGGGGATATGGGGGCCTCGCTCGCGGTGACGGGCAACGCGCTGCGCTTGGCGCGGGTCAAGCCCTCTTGACTTTCTTTGAACCTCTCCCTATAATATACCTAACCCAGGTATGGTATATAGCGCCCGACAAGGAGGCCCTCATGACGTCACCAGAGACGACGAAGTTGTTCGAAGAGCTGCGGCAAGCCTCGCCGAAGGTCACCGGGGCTTTGGTGCGGATGCGCGAGGCGACCTACACCGACGGGGCTGTGCCTGCAAAATATAAAGTGCTCACGGCCCTGGCGATCTCCGTCGTGATCAAGTGCGAGCCGTGCATCCGCGCCTACACCCGCATGGCTCGCGAGCAGTACGGCGTCAGCTTTGAAGAATTTATCGAGTTCTTGAACGTCGCCATGACGATGGGCGGCTGCCCCGGCGAAGAGTGGGCCCTCAAGGCCCTGGGCTATTGGAACAGCCCTTCTATAGCAGCTTCCCCGGACGGACATGGCACTTCTATGTGCTGTGAACCTGAAACACACCAGGGAGGGAGACTATGAGCAAACGGAAAACTCTTTGGCTTGGCGGACTGAGTATTGGGCTTGTGGGGCTGGCAGTGCTGGCGGTCTTTGTCTTGTCGGTGGGAACCAGACAGCCCTCGGCCACCCCAGCCCCTCCTCAAGAGAGCGCGAGCGTCCCTGTGGGCACAGACATCGGCGAGCAAGCCCCCGACTTCACGCTCGCGGATATTGACGGCAATACGTTCTCGTTGAGCGAGCTGCGCGGCAGGCCGGTGATTTTGTACTTCTCGGCGGCGTGGTGCCTGCCGTGCGCTCCGGAGACGCAAGAGCTGGCCAAGCGCAAAGCGCGCTATAGCGCCGTTGAGGTCGTCTGGATCAGCGTTGACCCCAGGAGCGATTCTCCGGAGACGTTGCGGGCGCATCGGCGCCGGTACGGGCGGGACGACTTCATCTACGCGCTCGACACGGAAGGGATCGCGCGGTTGTATCGCGTCGTCTCGCTGGGCGATCTGTATGTATTGGACGCGCAGGGGCGGATCGTCTTCAAGGGGACGCGGCCCGTGGGCAGTCAGCCCTTCGAAGAGGTGCTAAAGAAGCTCGTGGCGTCCTACTAACACTCTAGGAGGTGCTATGCCTGTACTGAAACCCTATCTCGATGAGGCGGTGCAGAAGGATCTGCAAGCCCGACTCAGCCGCATCGCCGGCCAGGTCAAAGCGCTCCAGGCGATGCTGGAGCGACACGAATCGTGCAACGATATCTTGGTGCAGCTTTCGGCAGTGAAATCCGCCCTCAACCAGGTGACCATTAAGCTCTTAGAGGGGCACCTGGAGAGCTGCGTGGCTCGCTGTCTGCGCGAGGGCGATGAGCGCGAACTCCAAGAGCTCAAAGATGCGCTCTCGCTGGTGCTGCGGCGCAGCTGAAGCCACTCCGGCAAGTAAAATCTTAGGGATGATCCCGGCGATCTCTATTGAGCACTTGCGCAAAGCCTACGGCGATCTCGTCGCGGTAGACGATCTCTCTGTGGAGATCGAGCGTGGGGAGTTCTTTGGGTTGCTGGGCCCCAACGGCGCGGGCAAGACGACCACGATCAATGCTATCGTTGGGCTGGTCAAGCCAACACGAGGGCGCATTACCGTCTTGGGGCACGATGCCGTCCGGGACTATCGTCAAGTCCATCAGCTGATCGGGATCGCCCCTCAGGAGACCATCTTAGATGGGCAATTCCTCAACGTCCGCGAGATCTTAGTCTACCAAGCGGGCTACTTTGGGATTCCCCCGCGCCAAGCTCGTCTCCGAGCCGACGAGCTGCTCGAGCGCTTTGGGCTGTGGGAGAGGCGCTTCGCCAAAGAGCAAGAGCTCTCCGGCGGGCAGAAGCGCCGGTTGGTGCTCGCCAAAGCGCTCATCCATGACCCGGAGATCCTCATCTTAGACGAGCCCACGGCCGGAGCCGACGTCGAGATGCGCCTGCACCTGTGGGAGATGCTCCGCGATCTCCACGCACAGGGCAAGACAATTCTGCTGACAACGCACTACTTGGAAGAAGCCGAGCGGCTCTGCCAGCGCGTGGGGATTCTCCATCGCGGGCGACTGATCTCGCTGGGAACACCGGAACAGCTGGTGCGCGAGCGCGGCAAAGCCCATCTCGAAGACGTCTTCTTAGAGCTCATCCGGAGTGAGCGAGCATGATCGGGTTTTTGACGCTGCTGCAGCGCGAGGTTGTGCGCTTTCTCAAAGACGCGATCAACACCATTGCGCCGCCAACGGTCTCCATCGTTCTGTTTCTCTTGATCTTTGGGGTAGGGCTGGGGCCGCGCTTGGGAGACGTTCACGGCGTGCCCTACATCCAGTTTATGACGCCGGGGCTGTTGCTGTTAGCTATTGCGCGCAACGCTTTTTTAAACCCTGCGTACAGTCTCTTTCAGTCGCGCTGGTTTGGGAATATCGCCGACTTTCTCGTGAGCCCGCTGGCCGTAGAGCAGATCGCCCTGGCGATTCTCCTGGGAGGCGTGGCGCGGGGGATGTTTGTCGGAGCATTGGTGTTTCTTGCTTGCTGGCTGCTGACGGGAGTATCAGCCGCGCAGCCGGTGTGGGCCTTAGGCTACGCTGTCGCCGTGGCTGTGGCGTTTGCGGGGTTGGGATGTATTGTCGGGCTGTGGACGCGGGGCTGGGAGGGCGTGGGCGCGATAGACACCTTCGTGCTTGATCCCTTGGTGATGCTTGGGGGCGTCTTCTATTCTTTAGAAATGGTGCGCGGCGTTCCCGTCATCGAGCCGCTGACGGCGCTGAATCCGGTCACGTATATTACTGAGGGCTTTCGCAGCGCGGTGTTGGGCGGGGCTGGAGCGCCCGTACTGATCGGGCTTCTACTGACTCTTGCGCTGGGAGCGATCGGTGTGGGCGTGGTGATGCTGCTCTTCCGTGTGGGGTATCATCTCAAGGCGTGAGCTCCAGCCCCATCGCCCTGAGCACTTCGTTCAGCTCAGCTCGGACAGTGATCGCCTTGGCCGACGTCGTCGCCAGCGCCGTGTCCGGGTCTTTGAGCCCATGCCCCGTCAGCGTACACACGACCAGACTGTCAGACCCAAAATATCTCTGTTGCGCGAGCATGAGCACGCCGGCAACGCTCGCCGCCGACGCCGGTTCGCAGAAGATCCCCTCAAGCTGCGCTAATAATTTATAAGCTTCAAGGATCTGCGCGTCGCTGACGGTCGCGATCAGCCCACCGGACTCGTCACGAGCTTGGAGCGCCCCTGACCAGCTTGCGGGATTGCCGATCTTGATCGCGGTGGCGACCGTCCGGGGATTCTCGACGGGGTGGCCCAAGACGATGGGCGCCGCGCCTTCGGCCTGGAAGCCCAGCATCACCGGGCGCTTGGCGATCTTTTTGTGTGAAAAATACTCGCAGTAGCCCTTCCAATACGCCGTGATGTTCCCGGCGTTGCCCACGGGCAGGGCGTGATAGTCCGGCGCTCGCCCCAGCACATCGCAGATCTCAAACGCTGCTGTCTTTTGGCCCTCTAGTCTGTGGGGGTTGACGGAGTTCACGAGCGTCACGGGATATCTTTCGGCGAGCTGACGGACGATCTCCAAGGCCCTATCGAAGTTGCCCTGAATCTGAATCACGTGGGCTCCGTAGATCATCGAGCCCGCAAGTTTCCCTAGAGCGATCTGGCCTTCGGGGACGACGACGAAGGCCCGCATCCCTGCGCGGGCGGCGTAGGCGGCTGCCGACGCTGCTGTATTTCCCGTCGAAGCGCAGATGACGGCTTTTGCTCCAGCTTGCTTTGCTTGAGAGATGGCCACGGTCATGCCTCGATCTTTGAACGAGCCCGTGGGATTAGCGCCTTCACATTTCAGATAGAGCTCACAGGGCAAGCTGAATCGCTCTTCCAAGCGGCGGGCGCGCACCAGCGGGGTGTTGCCCTCTAAGAGCGTGACGATGTGCTCGTCGGCGATTGGCGGCAGAAACGCGCGATAGTGGGCATAGACGCCGGGCCAGCAAGACCTCTCCCCCACCCCCTCACCCCTCTGTCTCCCCTCTCCCTCAGAGGGGAGAGGGGACGGGGGTGAGGGTGAAGGGGGCCAGGGGGTTAGGTCATCAATCTTCGCTGCCAAGATAAAATCGCTCTCGGTGAGCCCATCAATCTTATGGGTCCAGATTTCAATGCGAACTTTTTTGTAGAAGACGTGAATGTTGGGATGATGGCCCTCGCGCTCGGCCAGCTCGCCGACTCTCTGGGCAAACGCCATCCCGTCGAGATAGCGAGGGAACTTGAACTCCTTGGCGATCTTCTTCCCCTCAACGAGCTGCCAGCCCGCAAGTTCTTTGAGATACTCTTGGGCTTGCGTAGTCGTCATGGGCGGGACGCCGCCGCGACAGGGGACACAGTGCTTCTCTTTGAGAGCAGACATACTTAAAAGAGAGGCGCTTCACCACCTTTGGCGATCTTCAAGTGCTGATATGCTCGCTCTGTGGCGACCCGGCCCTGGGGCGTACGCTGAATGAACCCCTTTTTTAATAGATAGGGCTCATAGACCTCCGAGAGCGTGTCTTTCTCCTCGCTGAGCGCCGCCGAGAGCGTCTCCAAGCCTACCGGCCCGCCGCCAAACTTCTCGATGATCGTTCGGAGGATCTTGCGATCTAATTCGTCGAGGCCCTCTTCGTCTATCTGCAACATTGCCAGGGCTTGGCGAGCGATCTCTCGATCAACGACGGGCTTCTTCTTCACTTGGGCAAAGTCGCGCACGCGCTTGAGCAATCTGTTGGCGACCCTGGGGGTGCCCCGCGCCCGACGAGCGATCTCTTGGGCAGCATCTTCGGTGATCTTCACTCCCAAGATAGAAGCCCCGCGCAGCACGATCTCCTTCAGCTCCGATTCGTCATAGAAATCGAGATGGAAGACGACTTCGAATCTATCGCGCAACGGGTTTGTCAGCAGCCCGGTGCGGGTCGTGGCGCCGATGAGCGTGAACTTGGGAAGATCTAATCTTATAGATTGCGCGTGCGGCCCCTCCCCAATGATGAGATCGAGCTTGAAATCTTCCATCGCTGGGTAGAGCAGCTCTTCGACGTTGCGTCGAAGTCTGTGAATCTCATCAATGAAGAGCACATCGCCAGGGTTGAGATTGGTGAGCAAGGCGGCCAAGTCGCCGGGGCGCTCGATGGCCGGCCCAGAGCTTATCTTAATATTGACCCCCATCTCCGCAGCAATGATAAGCGCCAGAGTCGTCTTGCCCAAGCCCGGCGGGCCGTGGAGCAATATATGATCTAATACGTCGCCGCGGGCGCGGGCCGCTTCCATGTAGAGCTTCAACTGCTCTTTGAGCTGGGTTTGCCCGATGAATTCTGATAATCTCTGCGGGCGCAGTGACAGAGTGACTTGATCTTCCTCGAGCTCTTCCCCCCGTAAGATCGCCTCGCGCGGCATATTGTCATTCTACTCATCACGATCATCTTGAGCAACCCTCTTGCGCAGGCGCGCTGAGCATGGCAGAATGAATGCGCCATGCTCGACCAAGTCAAAAAGACTATAAAGCAATACAGAATGCTTACTCCCGGAGACCGCGTCTTGGTCGCCGTCTCGGGGGGAGTAGACTCGGTCGTCTTGCTATACGTGTTGAGAGAACTGCAAAAAAGTGAAAAACTCTCGCTCGCGGTAGCCCACTTCGATCACGCCATCCGAGCCGACTCCGCCGCGGACGCTGAGTTCGTCAGAAAGCTCGCACGATCCCTCAAACTGAGATGCTACAGCGAGCGCGCCGACGTGCCCGCCTACGCCAAAGCCCAAAAACTCTCGCTTGAAGTCGCCGCGCGCACCCTGCGCTATCAGTTTTTAGAAAGAGCCGCGCAAGCGCATAATTTTCATAAGATCGCCCTGGGGCACACGCTCAACGACCAAGCCGAGACGCTCCTGATGAGGCTGTTGCGCGGCGCTGGGCTAGAAGGGCTTTCGGGAATTCCCCCAGTGCGCCCTTCGGGAGAACTGACCTACATCCGCCCGCTCATCGAGTGCACCCGCGACCAGATCGTAGCATTTGCTCAAGCTCACAAACTTTCCTGGCGCGAAGACCCCACCAACTACGACACGACGATCGTGCGCAACAAGATCCGCCATGAGCTCATTCCCACTCTGAAAGAGTACAATCCCAAGGTGCTTGAAGCCTTAGGGCGGGCGGCGCGGCTGCTCGGCCAAGCCGCGCAGGTCCTCGACTGCCAAGCTGAGCAAGCCCTCCCGACGCTCATCACAAGCGAGAACACTCAAGAGCTCGCCCTCGATCTCAAAGGGCTTGTGGCGATGCCGGAGTATCTGCAAGCGCTCGTGCTGCGTCGCGCGATCGCGCGCGTCAACCCGCTCTGCGAGCCGGAGGCCGCGCACATTGAAGCCTTGCTAAGATGGCTCTCCCGGCGCGGTGCAGGGGAGCTGCACCTGCCCGCCGGAGTCAGAGTGCTGCGACGCCATACTCAGCTCATCATCACTACGCACCCGGCTGCGCCCCCGAAACGTTTTGAATATCTGCTCACTGTCCCCGGCGAGACCGTTCTCCGGGAGATCGGCTGGCGATTTGTGACCCGATCCCTTCACCCTCACCCCCGTCCCCTCTCCCCTCTGAGGGAGAGGGGAGCCAGAGGGGTGAGGGGCAGAGTTCTCTTAGACGCGGACAAGATCCAGGGGAGCCTAGTCGTGCGCAACCGCCGCCCCGGAGACCGAATCCGTCTCCGATCGGGAACGAAGAAACTCCAAGATTTCTTTACCGACAGGAAGATCCCGCGCGAGCAGCGCGATGCCATCCCCTTGATTTGTGACGAAAATGCGCTAATATGGATCGTCGGCGAGGCCGTCCACGAAGACTATCGCGCGACGCCTCAGACGAAACACATTGTAGAGATCAGAGCCGAACGGATCGAAGGAGCTGTATGAGTTTCATCTTGCTGACGATCATCGCGTTTATCGTGACTATCGGATTTTTGGTGCTGATCCATGAGGGAGGGCATTTCGCAGCGGCGCGGCTCTTTGGCGTGTGGGTCCATCAGTTTGCCGTGGGCATGGGGCCGGCGATCTGGCGGCGCAAGGGCCGCGAGACCGAATATTCTCTCAGAATCTTCCCCATTGGGGGCTACGTGCGCATGGCCGGGGAAGACCGCGAGAGCCCCGAAGACCAAGCCGTCCCCAAAGAGAGGCTCTTCACATCAAAACCCGCCTGGCAACGGATGATTATCGTCTTCGCCGGGCCGGTGATGAATATTATTGCCGCGATCTTGCTGATGATCGTGATCGTCGGGGCGTTCGGACTGCCCTATCTTGAGGTCGCTGAGCTTGTCTCCCTGCCCGACGGCAGCCCCAGCCCCTCCCAAGGGATCATCCAAGTTGGTGATAGAATCGAGAGGGTCAACGGAAGGATCATCTATTCCGCTCAGCAGCTCCAACAGATCATCCGCGCTGCCAACGGACAGGCGATCACTCTCGAACTGCTGCGCCATGACGAACACCTCACGGTGACGGTGCAGCCCGCGTGGTCGGAGCGCGATGGGCGCTATATTATCGGGGTGAGATTTGCGCAGGTCTCGACGAGCAACGTCATCGCCAAGCTCGACCCCAAGTCATTCCTAGCGCAGCAGGGGCTTCAGCCGGGGGATCGCATTCTCTCTATCAATAACACGCCCATCTGGAGCTTTTGGCAGCTGCGCGAGGTATTGCTCAACGCGTCTCACGCTGTGATGGTCGTACAGCGAGGAGAGCAGCAACTGATGCTCACTCTCGAGGTAGCTGGGCGCAGCGAGCTTGAGCTCTTTGGGGGCTTCGAGCCGGAAGTGTTGATGCGGCGCTTCTCAGTGGAGGAGAGTATTCTCGTCGGGGCGCAGCGGTCGTGGGACACGGTCGTGGCCATTGTCGAATGGCTCAAGAGTCTCCCTCATAGATTTGAGCAAGCCAGCGGGGAGATCAGCGGCCCTGCAGGGATTGCTGGGATTTTGGGGCAGTCCTTACAGCTCGGTCTGATGCCCTTCTTGCTTGTTGTTGCGGTGCTGAGTCTCAATTTGGGGCTGTTCAATCTTCTGCCAATTCCGGCGCTTGACGGCAGCAGAATTGTCTTTTTGCTCATCGAGATGATCCGCAGAAAGCCCATCCCGCCTGAAAAAGAAGGGTTCATCCACTACATCGGGTTCATACTCTTGATCGGGCTGATTCTCTTAGTGACGTATAATGACATTATGCGGTTCTTTGGGAGGTGAGGATCATACCTCACCTGGCCCTCTACCTCACCCCTCCCCTCTCCGTAAACGGAGAGGGCTAGGGTGAGGTGGGAACGGGAGGGGTAAGGAGCGCGACTGCCCAGACTCCTATCCCCTCGCGCCTTCCCAGCGCGCCCAGCCCCTCAGGCGTCGTCGCTTTGATATTAATCTGTGCTATCGAAAGCCCAAGGGTCTGTGCAATCTTTTCTCGCATCGCTGAGATATATGGGGCGATCTTGGGCTCTTGGGCGATCACCGTCGCGTCAACGTTCTCGATCACGAAGCCCGCTTCTGCGATCTTTCTGTGCACTTCGGCCAAGAGCGTGACGCTTGAGATATCTTTATAGCGCGGGTCGGAGTCGGGGAAGTGTGTGCCGATGTCGCCGAGGGCGGCCGCGCCGAGGAGCGCATCGCAGATCGCGTGCAAGAGCACATCAGCGTCGGAGTGTCCGGCGAGCCCTCGCTCATAGGGGACTTCGACGCCGCCCAAGATGAGCTTGCGCCCTGGGGCAAATTGATGGAAGTCTATCCCGATGCCAACGCGCATGACTTCTCTATCATACTCAGTGGGGCGGAAATTGGCGAGATGCTAACTCTTTAGGGCTTATTTGTTATCTAGGAGGGCTACTGTCTAACTTCCGCGGTGACTTATTTATCTTCTATTTGATCTTGCTTAATTCCTAATTTCAACATAGCTTTGTGGATTTGCTCTTTTCTTTTACGGCGTCTCTCCAATATAAGAGCTTTGGTCTCTAATGCTGTTAATCCTTCATCTTCCCAATAGAACTCTCCTTCAAACATCCACCATCTTTTACCGTCTTCTTCACTTTCCATAACAATCTGTGGCATAGTCATTTGATCCTTTAGTAGTTTGTTGTATTCTTCAAGATCTAAGTATCCTTTTGTAGACCATTTACCGGTATGAAAACGATAGCCAACAACCACAATATGCTCCTCAGGATTCCTTAACGCTTCCCAGAAAGAACCACGTATTTTCTCAATTGGTTTAAAGCTTCCAGAGGTCTTCCTCAAAGTCATCTGTTATCCTCTCTATTTGGTAATTAATGCAACGGTGCATTATATCATTGTAGTACGAAAGCGTCAACCTATGCCGGCTCCTGCGCTAAGAGATCGTTACCAGGGCTTGGTCTCTTTCGCCCAGGGCATCTTGGCACCTACCCCCAATCTGTGCTATGCTGTCTCTCGCTTATGTGGTGGCTGAGCCTGGGAGCGTTCTTCGTCAGTCTGATATTGAGCCGTCTTTGGCTTGGGCTTCAAGAGCGCAAGCGCATCGGCCAGCCCATCCGCGACTACGGCCCAGAAATACATACCCATAAGAAGGGCACCCCCACCGCCGGAGGGGTCGCGCTCGTGCTCGCGTTTCTCGGAGGCTGGTCGGTGCTCACGCTGCTCGATGGTGCAGCACTCGGCCCAAAGGCGCTCTTCGTCGGCGCCGCAACGCTGGGCTTTGGGCTGATAGGCCTGCTCGACGATGGGCTGAAGATCTCCCAGCGCCACGCCCAAGGACTCCCAGGACGCTATAAGCTACTCCTCCAAGCGATAGCCTGCGGAGTGCTCGCGTGGGCTGCGCTCGCGCTTGAGCTCGCCTCGTCGGTGCGCATCCCGTTTATGGAGGAGATCGTTGTGCTCTCGCCGGCCCTCTCTGCGGCCCTGATCTTTCTGATCTTTCTCAGCACGGTCAACGCGTTCAACGAGACCGACGGCTTGGACGGGCTCTTAGCGGGCGTGACGCTCATCGCCCTGGGGGCTTATGGCGTGATTCTCTATCTTCAGAACGAGATCACGCTCTTAAATATTA
>Ga0197142_1001019_pt1 | contig 25921 bp, 25 predicted proteins | sample GBS60_MetaG_FD_148614 | JGI IMG/M metagenome (GOLD analysis project Ga0197142, IMG submission 148614) | Sediment microbial communities from Great Boiling Springs, Gerlach, Nevada, United States - GBS 60_MetaG | ecosystem: Environmental > Aquatic > Thermal springs > Hot (42-90C) > Sediment... | reverse complement strand
GCCCCTGGTCCGTAGCGAGCCGGGCGAACGCCAAAGCGAAGGTGGGGTTGCTAGGCTCCATTTGGCTAGCCTTCTGGTAGTTCTCCAAGGCCTCCTTCTTCCGATCCAGCCTTTCTTGACAGGCACCCACGTAGAAGTAAGCCCCAGCATAATTCGGGTTTTCTTTGAGGACCGCTTGGAACTCTCGTAAGGCTGCCTGGTAATCGCCCTTCTTGTAAGCTGCCACGGCGGCGTTCCAGTCCGCACCGGTGGCGGTGCTGGCGACGAAGAACAGCAAAGCTGCAAATCGCTTCATGCTTTGGCTCCCCCCTCGGTTAAAGCTGCACCAGCGGCGTTACGCGCCGTAGGAACTCCTCCGCCTCCTCCCCGCCTTTGAGCAGCGAAATGGCTCTTCCCAACTGATTTACCATGCCTTGGACCGCAGCCATTCCCTTCCCCCGCTCGATTTCGGTGCGCGCCAGGCGGTACTGCTTCTCCACGGTAATGGCGCCGCCGGGCCCCACGATTTCCTCGGCAATTTTGCGAATGTTTTCTGTAAGCGCCAAGAGCGTTGTTACTGATGGGCCTGCTGGTGGTGCCTGAACCGCCTGCTCCCCGGGGGCCCGGAGACCAATGAGGCCGGAGGTAATGAGACCAAAAAGCGTCTTGCAGAGGTCAAAGGCAGAAAGCTTGGTGACCTGTTCTAAATCGCGAATCGAGCGTTGCCCGTCAATCTTGGTGACCACGATCCACTCATGGGGCGAAAGCGTCACCTGGTCGTGGCCCGGCTCCCTGGGGAGGAAATACGGAATGAGATCGAGGGAGGGAATGCGCTTTTGGAGGACCCGCCACTCGTCCAGCCGCCGGGCAGCTTCCATCATCAAACTGGCGTTCGATTTGGTGATCGTAACCTGATCCGATTCCACCTGGGGGGTGAAGATAAACTGGCCCCGTTGCCAGATCGCCATCTCGTAGACCGCGTTTTCGCCTCTCAGATCCCCCACGTACGCGTCTACGATTTGTCCGTCCTTGAGAAAGATCTTCCCCACAACGCCGCCATCGCCCGAGAGCGTAAAGACCCCAGTTTTCCCCGAAACCGACACCAGTTGAATGACGTCGGGAAGAGCCAGGTCGGAGAGGGAGCCTTGGAGCGCCATAAAAGTCCTACTGGAGGCGGAACGTTACCGTCACCGTACCCTGAATTTCAATGGGCTTGCCGTTCAAAGTGGAAGGTTCGTACTTCCACTGCTTCACCGCCTCGATCGCTGCTTCGGTGCACCCCATGCCCAACGGACGCAACACCTTGATGTCCTTTACGTTACCCTGCTTATCGATGATGATTTCCAGAATTACAACCCCCTCAATCCGCGCCTTACGGGCAATTTCGGGGTATACGGGCAGGACATCTTTGATCTTTTTCGGCATTTGGATCTGCCCGCCGACACGAATGGGACCCTCATCTTCCGGCGGCGGAGGCGGGCCGATATCACCAAATACGGCATCTGGCGGGATGAGGGTCTCGGGGAGCTGGTCTTCGGGTTCGTACTGCCGGACCGGCTCCGGCTCGTCCGGAGTGGGGTCGGGGATTGGGACCCGCACCGTGCGGGGCTTGAGGATTTCCTGCTGCTTCTGGACGTCGGGCGGCTTGAAGCGGGGCTGCTGCACCACGAAGATCTTCGGCTTGTTCTGGGTGGCCTCGGCGGTCCTTGTGCTCCACTCGGGGAACTTGATGATGGCGAGAATGAGGTGGAAGGCCACGGCGATCGCCGTGGCGATTCGCAGCGTGCGGTTATCCTCTTCGTACTCCAGCGTCAAGGCAGCCAAGCCCTGGAGGCCGAGATCTTCTTTCTGGCGCTGGCTGTTCGCGCTCATACACCACCTCCACTTCTATTGTAGGGCCGCCCAGCGGCTCCGGCTACAAAGCCCCCAAAGCGCCCCACAGGTTTTCAATCTCCCGCTGGGTGGGGAGGGAGATGTTCAGGTCTTTCCCTAAGCCCAGCTTGTCCTTGACCTGCCGCAGCTCGTCAAAGGCGTCCATCATAGCGCCGTACGGCGCCTGGGGGTCCGGCCGGAGAATAACGGGCTTTTCAACAACCGGCTTACCATCCACCAGCTTGCCCGGCACAATCTTGGTTTTCAGGTAATCGGCGAACTGGGATAAAGCCAGGGGTTTCCCGTCTACCAAATAGGTACCTTGGGGCGTCACCCTGACCTCCACGGCCTCTTCCCGCTCCAGCTGCACCGAGCGTGTGTCTTCTTTGGGAACCTGGAAATCGAGCCCCTTGGTGGCAGAAAACGCCATGGTAACCATGAAGTAGATGATCAGCAGGAAAGTTACGTCCGCCATGGAGCCGGTGAAGATGTCAGGGGGCACTTTGCGGCGCTCAAGCTTCATGGAGCCCTCCTCAGGTACGGTCCGAGATGGTGCGTTGCTCGGAAAGAAGAAAGATGGTTCTCACTCGCGCCTGTTTTAAAGCGTCCAGGATCTTGTCAATCACCTGGTAGCGAGTGTTCTTGTCCGCCTTTACCACAAACGCTTTCTCTGGATCCTGGGCCACCACGTTCTGGGCGAAGGTTTGCACCTCCTCCACCGAGGAAACGGGGACGGAGGTCTCCTTGCCGCCCGAAACCCGAATAACCCCCTCCACGTCCACCGAGACGTACGCCGCCTCCCGAGGTACATCGGTGCGCACAGCGGTGCGCGGCAGCTGCACTTTGGCCTTGTCCACTTCGATATTGTACGTGACGATGAAGAAGATGATGAGCAGGAACACAATATCAGCCATGGACGCGGTGGGGATGTAGGGATCGGCTTTACGGCCTACACGCCGCAATCGGATCATCTCACGCCTCCGCACCGCCTCCTGCGCCGTACCGCTCGCTGTCCATCTCAATAAAGGTGTCCATGAGCATGTTCGAGGCCACCTCAATGTCCCGCATGAACTTGTTGATGCGGCTCATGAAGTAGTTGTAACCAAGCTGCGCGGGAATGGCGATGAAGAGCCCAGTAGCCGTGGTGATCAGCGCCTCGGAAATACCCGCGGCCACCGCCCCAGGGTTGGAAAGACCCGCCTGCGCCAAGGTGGCAAACGACTTGATCATCCCGGTCACCGTCCCCAAAAACCCCATCATGGGGGACACGTTAGCCGAGGTAGCCAGCACCATAAGCCCCCGCTCCAAACGAGCGCTCTCAAACACAGCGGCGGACTCAATGTTCTTTTCGATATCCTCCTTGGGGTGGCCATAGCGAGCGAGAGCGGCCTTAACCACCGAGGCCACAGGCCCTTGGTACTCTTCGCAAACCTTCATGGCAGCACGAACGTCCCGGTTTACCAAAAGGGCCTTACGCACCTTGGAGAGGAACTCGTTAACGTTCACCTTGGCCTTGCGCAACGCCAGCGCCCGCTCCACGATGAACGTCACCGTGAGGATGGAAAAGATGAGCAGAGGCCACATGACGATACCGCCCTGTTGGAAGTAGGTTATAAGGTCTCCCACCGTTGCCTCCTCGCTTTCTCGGAGCCTGCGGTTCGCCGCCTGCTCCGTTGGTCTTTCGCCGGGAAAGCGTTCCCTTCCCGGGGCACCTTGAGGCTAACACACTCCCCGGAACAGGTCAACGTGCAACCCCCATTAGCGGCCTCCCACCGGGGCTAGAACAGCGTTGATGGCGAACAGGTGGCATAGGGCCAAAGCCAGTGCGTCAGCAGCATCCGCAGAGGGTGCCTCGGGCAGGCGGAGGTAGCGCTGTACCACCCAGGCTACCTGGCTCTTGGCAGCCTGGCCGTGCCCCACCACCCAGGCCTTGACCCTGGCTGGCTCGTACTCCACCACCTCGCCCCCCCACTGGCCCAAAACGGAAAGGAGTACGCCGCGGGTTTCCGCCAGCTGCAGACTCGCCTTGGGATAACGCGCCACGAAAGGGGTTTCCACCACCGCCACGTGGGGCTGCCAAGCGGTGAGCAGCTCAGCAAGCGCTTTGGCCAACTGACCGAGCACCGCCGGTCGCGGAGCACGCCGAAGCCCCACCAGGCAGCCCCAATGGACCTGCCGGATATGTCCTGCCTCCACCTCAAGAAGACCCCAACCTGAAAGGCGGGTTCCTGGGTCGAGCCCCAGCACCCGCATGGGGCTAGGAGGCTTCCAGGTACTTGGCGTCGATGTCGAAGTTAGCCCAGACGTTTTGCACGTCGTCGTGGTCCTCGAAGGCCTCCATGAGGCGCACCATTTGCTCAGCTTTCTTGTCCTCTAGGCGCACCTGCGTGGTGGGGACCATTTCGATCTTCGCTTGCTCCACGGCAAAACCCTTAGCCTCAAGACTAGCCTTCACCCGCTGGAGATCCTCGGGCGCGGTGTAAACCTCGTAGAACTCGGGATCATCGGCGAAAAAGTCCTCGGCACCCGCCTCGAGCGCCACCTCCATCACTGCGTCTTCGCTCCCCGACTTTTTCGGCACAAGGATGTACCCCTGCTTCTTGAAAAGGTAGGAAACACAGCCGGTCTCGCCCAGGTTTCCACCGTACTTGGAGAACAGGTGACGAATTTCCGCAGTGGTGCGGTTTCGGTTGTCGGTGAGAACCTGCAGCATCACGGCTACGCCCCCAGGCCCGTACCCTTCGTACACCACCTCTTCGTAAGCCACGCCCGGCAGCTCCCCGGTGCCCCGCTGGATCGCTTTGGTGATGTTCTCCTGGGGCATGTTGGCAGCACGAGCCGCTTGAATCGCAGCTCGAAGACGAGGGTTAGCCTCGGGGTCCCCGCCACCAAGCCTTGCAGCAGTAGTAATTTCTCGAATGAGCTTTGTAAAAAGCTTGCCCCGCTTGGCGTCTAACTTACTCTTCTTGTGCTTGATGGTGCTCCATTTGTTGTGCCCAGACATATCCGACTCCCGGCCCTGCGGCCTCTTTTGCGTATTGTACAACTCCCTTGACGGGGCGCCCACCCTAGGCGAGAATAACCAACAGCTGGTGCGAGAGGTGGAATGGGCCCATGAAACCAACAGTCCTCCTGGTTGATTACGAGCCGCGGAACGCGAGCCGTTACCAGGCGGCCCTAGCCCCATTGGGCGTACAGCTCCTTGCGGCCACTGACCTGGATGGCGCGGTGGCTTCCTGCAGCAAGGTGGAGCCGACGCTTGTGCTCATCAGCTCGGTGCTACCCCGGGTGAAGGTGGAAGACGCCATAACTCAGCTGCGGGCACGGGCAGGGCTGCGAAACACACCCTTCGTGATTTTAATGAGCGGGTACACCGGGACGGATACCCGGGCAGATGCGCAGCTCCTCGGGGCACAAGAGATCCTGCCAAAGCCTTTCTCCGACCAACAACTCCGGGACTGTGTCAAGGCCTGGTGGGAAGCTGCCGCCCGCGGCCCCAGTGTTTCCGAGAAAACCAAGGTGGAGATCCTGGAAGCTTTGCGGCAGCAGAACCAAGCTGGAGGGGTGGTAACCTCCCAAGAGCTCTTCGGTGACATCCTGGCCGAGGCAGAAGCTCCAAGCCCAGCCGACACCCAGCGCATACCGGTCCAGCCCAAGGCCCCAGCACCGGCCAAGCCTGGCGGCAAGCCTACCCCCCAGGCCGCACCAGCCCCTCGCCCCCCTCGTCAGGTCCCCGCAGCTCCGGGCGTCGTGGAGGATGTGGAACGGGTGCTGGAGGCCACCATCGCCGATGTTTTGAAGGACGAAAAGCCTCGCAAGCCCACTGAAGATACGGGCAGCAAACGGGTGGAGGAGCTGCTGTCCCAGACCCTCTCGGGTCTCGAGGTACCGGTGAAACCAAAGAAACCAGCGCCGGCACCCGCCGTCCAACCCCCCACGCCCCAGCCTCCTAAGCCAGCACCCCCGGAACCCCAGGTGGTTGCTCCCCAAGCACCCACCGGCACGCCTTTCGGGAAGTTTGAGCTTATCGAGCACATCGCCACGGGAGGCATGGCCGAGGTTTACAAGGCCCGGATGAAGGGGCTGGAGGGCTTTCAGAAGATCGTGGCCATCAAGCGGATCCTCCCTCACCTCACTGATAACGACGAGTTCGTCACGATGTTCATCGACGAGGCTAAGCTAGCCGCACAGCTCCAGCACCCGAATATCATCCACATTTACGATCTTGGGAAGATTGACCGCTACTACTACATCGCCATGGAGTATGTGGAAGGGCTGGATCTGCGCACAATCCAGCAGAAGCTTCAGGTCAAGGGCCAGCGCTTCCCGCTTCCTCTAGCCCTTTACGTGGGTGCCCGCCTGGCCGATGCCCTGGACTACGCCCACCGGAAACGGGATTTCAAGGGGCAGGCCATGGCCCTGGTGCACCGGGATGTATCCCCCCAAAACGTGCTGATCTCCTACGAAGGGGAGATCAAGCTTTGCGACTTTGGTATCGCCAAAGCGGCCTCCAAGGCTTCCCACACCCGGGCCGGAGCGTTGAAGGGGAAGCTCCAGTACATGTCCCCTGAGCAAGCTTGGGGCAAGGATCTGGACCACCGCTCCGACATCTTCTCGTTGGGGCTGGTGCTCTACGAGCTGGTCACCGGCCGCAAAGCCTTCACCGGGGATTCCGAGCTCTCGGTGCTTGAACAAGTGCGAAGCCCCAAGATCACCCCGCCTCGGGCCATTGATCCGTCCATCCCCGAGGAAGTGGAACAGATCCTCGTTAAGGCCCTGAAGGACAACCGCGAGGAGCGGTACCAATCCGCGGCGGACATGGCCAAGGACCTTGAAACCGCCATGCGGTCCTTCGATCCGGTTCCCAGTGCTGCGTTGCTCGCTGCTTTCCTCTGCGATCTGGAGGGGCGGGAACGTCCCGCTTTGGCCACCGAAGTAGCGGCTACGGTGAAGCTACCAACGACCCCGCCCACCGCACCTCCGCCTCCCCAGCCGCCGCAGAAACCAGCACCAGCGCCCCAGCCAGCAGCGGCGCCCCAAACCAAGGAACCGGCTAAACCCGAGCCGGCTGCTCCCGCGGTGCCGATGGCACCTCCCAGCATCCCAGAGCTCGAGGCAGTGACACCACGGCAGCGCCCCTCACCCGCCCTTTGGGCGGTCCCCGCCGTTCTTGTGGTGGCAGCAGCCGGCTATCTCTTCTTCGGGCGTGGCCAAAAGCCTCCCCAGGAGCCGGGTTCTCTGCCGCTCCAAGTGGCCGAGCTGGCAACCCCTGCCAGCGACCTGGTACCTACCCCAACCCCCGCAGCCTTAGCGGCCCCAGCTGCTCCGGAAGTCCCCACCCCCGCTCAGCCGTCCCCGACCACCCCCCCAACACCGGTACCCACCCCGGTGCCAACCCGGGTCGCCGCGCCCACGCCAGCACCGGCGCCCCAGGTGGCGCTACCCACTCCGGTTCCCACGCCGGAACCCACTCCTGAACCGACACCCACCCCCGAGCCAACACCTACCCCCCAGCCAACCCAGCCTCCTGTGGTGGCGCAGCGGGAGGTAAAAGCCCGGGAAGGGGACTTGGTGGAGGTGCCCGACACCTGGCCCGAGCTCATTGCTAGCACCAAGCCGCCATACCCGCCACTGGCCGCACGGCAGCGCCTGGGCGGCACGGTGATCCTTCGAGTACTGGTGGACGAGAGCGGCATGGTGCGGGAGGCGCAGGTGCTGCGGGGGGTCAAGCCCGACCTAGGGTTGGATGCGGCGGCGCTGACCGCCGTGAAGAACTGGCGGTACAAACCCGCAACGAAGGATGGCGTGCGCGTGAAGGTTTGGTTCACGCAGCCCGTGAAATTCGAACCACCAAGGTAAAAAGGAAGGAGGAACAAGATGCCAGTACTAACGGAACAGCAGCGCAAGTTCTACGAAGAGACCCTCAAGGTCACCAAGCAGGAGATCGCAGATCTGGAGAACCAGATCCAGGAAGAGCTCCAGCGGGTGAAGCAGCGCATCGCGGAACTCCAGGCGGCCCAAAAGGCGGCGCGGCAAATGTACGACGCGGCCTGCCAGCGCCTGGGCATCCCCAACGACTTGGAAGAGAGTCCATCGGCCTAGGCGCGCGCGGGGGCTCTTCCTTGAGCCCCCGTCCGCTGGGCACCAAAACCGCCGATGGTTTGGTTCCGCCGAACCAGCCGGGAGGAGCGTCCCGCAAGCCGCGTCCCGGAAGGGCTTTGGGTCAAGTGCGAGGGATGCCGGGAAATCCTTTACCGGAAAGAGCTGGAGCGCTCGCTGTTTGTCTGTCCGCGGTGCGGTTATCACCATCGGATTTCCGCCCGCACCCGCCTGACCCAGCTTTTCGACAACGGCGAGTGGAAGGAGCTTTTCGGCAATGTGTTTTCCACTGACCCTCTAGAGTTTGTGGACTCTAAGCCTTACACCGAGCGCCTCAAAGCGCTGCGGGAAAAGGGGCTTAGGCACGACGCAATGCTTATCGGCTTGGGAAAACTGGCGGGCCGCCGGGTCGTAATTGGCGCCATGGAGTACGCCTTCATGGGAGGCTCCATGGGCTCAGCTATGGGGGAGAAACTCACCCGCGCCATCGAACGCTGCCTGAAGACCCGCACACCTTTAATCACCGTGAGCTGTTCGGGCGGCGCGCGCATGCAGGAAGGGGTCCTGTCCCTCATGCAGCTCGCGAAGATTTCTGCGGCTTTGGCCAAGCTCCACCAAGCCCGAGTACCGTTCATCTCGGTGCTCACCGACCCTACCACTGGCGGCGTTACCGCCTCCTTCGCCATGCTGGGCGATCTGAACATCGGCGAGCCAGGAGCACTCATTGGCTTCGCGGGACCTCGGGTCATCGAGCAAACGATCCGCCAAAAGCTCCCAGAAGGTTTCCAGCGAGCCGAGTTCCTCCTGGAGCACGGCATGCTGGACATGGTGATCCCCCGGGGAGAGCTTAAGGAGACCTTGGCCAGGTGCCTCGCTCACCTCACCTCGCCGAGCTAGATCGCTTGCTAGCCCTCCGCTGGGAAACCAGGATCGTTCCCGGTTTGGAGCGGATCCGCAAGGCTTTGAACTACTTAGGCCACCCAGAACGATCTTTTCCCTCGGTGCTGGTCTTAGGAACTAACGGGAAAGGCTCCACCGCAGCGTTCCTCGCATCGCTGCTCCGGGCCGCCGGGCTTAAGGTGGGGCTTTACACCTCCCCGCACCTGGTGCGGGAGGAAGAGCGCATCATGGTGGACGGCCAGCCCATTGCCAGCCAGCAGCTTCTGGACTGGGTCAAAGCCCTGGCGCGGTTTCCTGAGCTTTCCTACTTCGAAACGCTCACCGCTACGGCGTTTGGCGTGTTTGCCGAGGCCCACGTAGACCTCGCGGTGGTGGAAGCCGGGCTTGGTGGTCGTTGGGACGCCACCAACGCCAAAGACCACGAGGTGGCCCTCCTCACCAACGTAGGTACCGACCACCAAGCTTGGCTGGGACCCACCCGGGAACAGATCGCTGCCGAAAAGGCTGCCGCGATCCGAGGCCGCTTCGGGATTCTGGGCCAGTGGGACCCGGGGTTGCTTCCGGTGATCCGGGCTTACGCCCATCCCGACACGCCCCTCACCCCGGCGTCCACCTGGGCCCAAGTGGAAACCGTGGATGAAAGCTTTGGGCTTTTCCCCACGGTGTGGGTAGCGTGCTGCGGCCATCGCTTCCAGGTCACGCTGCCGCTGGCGGGGGACTTCCAACGGGAGAACTACCAGCTGGCCCTGGCAGGTCTTGCAGCCCTGGTGGATTGCCAGCTGGTGCCCCACCCCTCCCTCCCCTCCTTGCTGGCGGGTACCAGCGCAACCCGCTGGCCCGGGAGGTTGGAACAGGTTACCTGGCGCGGAAAATCGTTGCTCCTGGACGGTGCCCACAACCGAGAGGCGGTAGAGGCTGTGGTGGGCACGCTCCGCCTGGCAGGGTTTTGCGGCAAGCTAGACCTTATCTTCTCCTGTCTCGCGGACAAGCCGCTTCCAGCCATGGCAGCGCTGTTGCGCCCCTTGGTGCGCCGAGTGACGGTGGTAGCGCTCACCTCCCCCCGGAGTCGCCCCCTGCAGGAGCTTGCCGCTGCGTTTCCAGGATGCCAGCAGGCTCCCAGCGTAGCTGCAGCCTTGGAGCTGGCCGATTCCGAAATCACCACCTTGGTCACCGGCTCCCTCCGTTTAGTGGGCGAAGTGAAGGCGCTCCTGAAAGAAACCCTATGACCGTGCGATTGCGTGCCTTCCTCGAGGCTGAAGAGGCCCAACGGCTGGCCCCTTACGCTTGTCTTTCCTGGGATGCCACGCGTCGCTTTCCCTTGGATCCCCCTCCACCCGTAGAGGACTTTCGCACTGCCTTCGCTCGAGACCGAGACCGGATCCTCCACGCCCGGGCTTTCCGCAGGCTCAAGCACAAGACCCAGGTGTACGTCCCCCACACCGCGGACCATCCCCGCACCCGCCTCACCCACACTCTGGAAGTAGCGCAGCTTTCCCGCACCATGGCCCGAGCCCTCGGCCTTAACGAGGACCTCACTGAAGCTATTGCTTTGGGGCACGATCTCGGGCACACCCCCTTCGGGCACTCAGGCGAAAAGGTCCTGGCCCGGATCCTCGCCGGTGCTGAACCCACCTGCCCCCTTCCCGAGGAGGTCATTGGAGAGGTGGGAACCTTCAAGCACAACTACCAATCGGTGCGGGTGGTGGACCTTTTGGAGCACCGCTACCCCGCCCCGGGGCTGAACCTTACCGACCAAGTAAGAGAAGGGATCCTTAAGCACACCTCTTGGTGCCCCCACTTTCCTTTTCCGCTTCCCCACACTGAAGGGCTCCGGCTGCATCAGCCCTGCCACTTGGAAGGGCAAGTGGTGGCGCTGGCGGATGAGATCGCCCAGCAAACCCATGACCTGGAAGATGGCCTTGCCAACGGGGCGGTAAGCGTGGAAGAGGCGGAGCGCCTCCCCCTAGTCCGGTCCACCATTGACCAGTTGGGCCCCAGTTACCGGCAAGCTCGCTCTTCCTTCCTCAAAGCTGCCACACTCCAGCGCGCCCTGATCCACCGGTTAGTGGCGGATGCGGTGCGCACCACCGCCCAGCGTCTTGCCGCCTTCGGCGAAGCCCACAAGCTCCGAAACCGCGCCGATTGGCAGGCCGCCCTTCCCGAGCTTGGGTACGAGGCGGTGAGTTTCTCACCGGACCTTGCCCCGGCCTTTGCCGAGCTGAAAGGCTTTGTTTACCAGTCCATCATTAACCATCAGCTGGTGAACCTCCAGGACCACCGGGCGCAGCTGGTTCTCGCAGGGCTCTTTCGAGCGTACTACATGAACCCACTGACCTTGCCTCCCTACGTGCTCTTACGTTTTGCCGAGCTTTCTGGCCGTCCGTACCTGCGCGACGTGCCTTTTGGGCAGGCCCAGGAGGAGATCCGGCTACACTACCACCCCGATCCGCGCTTTGTGCGGGTCCTGGTGGACCACCTCGCAGGGATGAGCGACCGATACGCCCTTTCCCAGTGGGAAACGTTGTACCATCCCACTGGCAGCTCTTGGTGAGCTGAAGGATGATGCGCGTGCTCTTGGCCTCTGACCACGCAGGTTTTGCGCTCAAGCAAGCGCTCGCGGCGCACCTGCAAGCGCAAGGGGTGCCGTTCGAGGACCTGGGAACGTTCTCCGCCGAAAGCGTGGACTACCCGGACTTCGCCCACGCCCTGGCCCAGCGGGTGCAGCAAGAGCCAGAGACCATGGGGGTGCTGGTTTGCGCCACCGGCATCGGCATGAGCATTGCTGCCAACCGGCACCGAGGCGTTCGCGCCGCTCTGTGCCACGACGCCTACACCGCGGAAATGGCGCGCCGCCACAACAATGCCAACGTCCTCTGCCTTGGCGGCAGAGTCATCGGCGAGGCGGTAGCCAAGCAAATCCTGGACATCTTCCTCGCCACACCCTTTGACGGGGGGCGCCACGCCCGCCGAGTAGCGAAGCTGGAGGAAGACCATGGCTAGCCGGGAAGAGTTCTTCGCTTTCTTGGAAGAGACGGTGCGCAAGACGGATCCTCAGATCGCCGAAGCCCTGGTGGCGGAGCGCCACCGGCAAAACCATGGCCTGGAGCTTATCGCCTCCGAAAATTTCGTCTCCGAGGCGGTGCTCGCCGCCATGGGATCAGTGATGACCAACAAGTACGCCGAGGGGTACCCGGGCAAACGCTACTACGGCGGGTGTGAGTTCGTGGACCTGGCCGAGGAGCTGGCGAGGCAGCGTGCTAAACAGCTCTTTGGCTGTGAGCACGTAAACGTTCAGCCCCACTCGGGAGCGCAGGCCAACATGGCGGTTTACCTGGCAGTGCTCCAGCCCCAGGATGTGCTCTTCGGCATGGACCTGTCTCACGGGGGGCACCTCACCCACGGGCATCCGTTGAACTTTTCCGGAAAGACCTTCACCGTCGTGCCCTACGGCGTGCGGCGCGACACAGAAACCATCGATTACGACCTGCTCCGGGACCTGGCCAAAAAACACCGGCCCAAGCTCATCGTCTGCGGCGCTTCCGCTTACCCCCGCATCATTGATTTTGCGCTCATAGCTGAGATCGCCCACGAGGTGGGGGCATACGTCATGGCGGACATCGCCCATATTGCCGGCATGGTGGCCACGGGCTTCCATCCGTCCCCTGTGCCGCACTGCGAGTTTGTCACCACCACCACCCATAAAACCCTTCGGGGGCCCAGGGGTGGGATGGTGATGGGCAAGGCAGAGTTTGCCGAGGCACTGGACAAAGCGGTGTTCCCCGGGGTTCAGGGGGGACCGCTGATGCACGTGATTGCCGCCAAAGCGGTGGCGTTAGCCGAGGCGCTTACCCCCGCTTATAAGGACTACATCGCCCGGGTCCTGGAAAACGCCAAAGTGCTCTGCCAGGAGCTGCAAAACTTAGGCTGGCGCATGGTCTCTGGGGGTACGGACAACCACCTGATGCTCCTCGACTTGGGTCCCGATGGGATTTCCGGCAAGAAAGCCGAGGACCGCTTGGGGCGGGCCGGGATCACGGTGAACAAGAACACCGTTCCTTTCGACACCCGCAAGCCCTACATCGCTTCGGGGATCCGCATTGGTACCCCCGCGGTTACCACCCGGGGGATGGGGCCGGAGGAGATGCGGCAGATCGCTCGGCTTATCGACCGGGTCCTGCGTTCTGAGGATGAAGCCGTATGGGAACAAGTGCGGCGGGAGGTGGAGGCCCTTACCCAGGCCTTTCCCCTTTACGGCCGCGCTTGAGGCTCCCACCAGAGGCGCCACCGCAAGCGCAAGGCATCCAACAGCATCCCCAAGCCATGGCGCAACGGCCGAACCCTAGACTCGTCTACGTGCGCCCACCGCACCGGCACCTCCACCACCGGGTAACCCGCCCGCTCCGCCCGGGCCAAAAGCTCCACGTCGTAAATAAAGCCATCAAAGACGAGAGCTTTGGCCAGCTCCTTGGCTAATGTTCCCGGAAGCAGCTTGAAGCCGCACTGGGTGTCCCTGAGGCGGGTAAGCCCTAAAAAGCGGAGACCCAAGTTGAAGAGCCGACCCAGACGGTCCCGGAGAAACGGCTGGCGACGGGCAATAAGGCGGCGATCCACCGCCCGTGAGCCACAAGCCACGCCCTGGGCGTGGGGCAGGAGCTTTTCCAGCTCTTCGATCGGGGTGGCAAGGTCGGCATCGCACAACAACACCAGCTCTCCGGTGGCAAGACGCAACCCTTCCCGAACCGCAGCCCCCTTCCCCCGGTTTTTCCCCAGAGATTGCACCACCAGCGCCACACCCCGTGGGGGCATAAAGGCCCCGGCACAAGCAGCAGTCCCATCTTGGGAGCCATCGTCCACCACCACGATCTCCGCTGGGAGCAACTCGGGGTGACCTGCCAGGTAACTCCCAATCCGTTCGAGCGTCCTGGGGAGGCGGCCGGCTTCGTTGTAGGCTGGAATCACCACGGAAAGGCGGGGAGAGTGCATCGCAATCGCCAAGAGATGCTATACTTTCCCTGAGGTTGTGGCCGGGTGCCCGGACCAAGGGAAGGGGAGGATGGCATGCCGCGGACGAGGTGGGAGTACAAAGTCCTGAACATCCAATCGCGGAACTACCAACTGCCCATCTCCTACGAGGACGAGCTGAACCGCTTGGGTGCGGAAGGCTGGGAGCTGGTGGGGATCGTTTCGGTGAACTTCAAAAGCGGGGCGACCGATCACATTAGCCTCGTGTTTAAGCGGCCGCGGGAGAACCCGCTAGCTTAAGCGCGCATCCTGCAAGCTTTTCCAAGACCCTCGCCCCAGGGCGCCCAAGGCACAGTGGTAACGCCCCCAGCGGCAAGCTTGCCAGAAACGCCAGCCAAAGCTTCCAAGCCCGGTGCAGAGGCACAGGGGCCGAAAAAACCAGGCCCGTTAGTCGCATACCAAGCGTGCTGCCAAAACACCATAAAAGTCCTCCCTGCACCGGCCCAGCCCACAAAAAAAGGGCAAAGAAGACAGCGAGCGTCACTCGCGGCCAGGACAAGCTTAACCCCTGGCTTGCAACGGCGCCGAGAGCACAAAAGAGGGCACAGACACACACCCCTATGTCGGCGGCCAAGGCAAGCCAAACGCGTAGCACACCTGGTACAGGCGCTTCCCGGTCCTCCCGCTCGGGCTGAGGTGCACCCCAGGCCAGCTCAGCGTCCAAGGGAAGACGAGGGGTGCTCACGGGGCAAGCTCCCGGAAGGTCAAATTCCCCACAAAGATCTTGTACTTGGGATCCACCGGGCGAGACAGATAAATCTTTGCAAACTCAAACAGTCGAGCCACTTCCGGGTCTTCCCTTTCTTTCTTGAGCTGCTCCAAGAGCTTTGCCGCCTCGGCCACCTCGAAGCTGCGCAAAAGCTGCAAGGCCCGGTTGTAGCGGGCCACCCTGAAAGCCTCCAAAAGCTCTCGGTCCTCCGGGTGCTCACCAGCCAAAGCCTCGGCAAGGCTGGCCGCTGTCCCCCAGTTCCCCCGCTCCCAAGCCTCGGCAAGTCCCGCAAGCCCAGCCCCGTAGCCCAAAATCTCCTGCCCCAGCTGGCGCACCGCCTCGTCCCCAGGAGCTTTCTTGTTCGCCTCGCGCCAAAGGCGAGCAGCGGTCAGGCGTTTCCCCTCCTCCAAGGCTTTGCGGATCGGCGCGGTATCCACCGAAGGTGGCGGTGGAGCCTGGGCCTTGAGGCGACGTTGGTACTCCAGAATCCGTTGCTGCACCTCGTTGGCCTCGGTCCCCTCCAAGCTCAGGGATTGAAGCAAATTGATCGCATCTTTCAGCTGCCCCTGCTGAGCCAGCCTCTCCGCCTCGGCCATGGTGTCGGCCAGCGTCGGCCCCGACTGCCAAACCTTGCTGCTGAAAAGCACTGCCACAAGCCCAAGCACCAGAACGGCAACACCCACCCCCAGGAGCACCGGAAGTGGCAAGGGGAGCGGTCTTTTCTCGGTGACCCTCGGCCTTTCGGCCCGCACCGTCGGCCGCTCCTCCACCTGCTCCACAGCTACACCAGCGGTTTCTCCCGAAAGCTTCTGGGGCACGAAGTCGTCCCGGAAGAGGTCCTCCTCCAACGCCGGCAGATCGCTGGGCAGTGGTGGAGGCGCAGTCGGGGTTTCCAGGCGGGCCAGCAAGTCGTTGGCGTCCACGTGCCTGGGCTGCAAGGCAAGCACTTCTTCCAAGAGTTTCTTCGCTTCTTCATGTCGCCCTTGCTCGAAAGCCTCGTAGGCTTCAGCAAACTTCATCTCTGCTAGCCGCTGCACCTCGTCCAAGCGCCTCCGGGCCTGCTCGATGCGGCGCTCGGCCTCGGCGTTGTGGGGGTCAGTGAGGTAAATGCGGCTCCAAATTTGCACCGCGTCCTCATACTTGCCCGCGTCAAACGCAGCCTGCCCTTCCTCTAAGAGCGCCGCAACCCGGTCCTCAGGGCTGCCAACGGTTTCCGCCCCAAGCTCAAAGGAAGGCGCCTGCTCGGCAGCCTCGAAGGCAAAGCCGCCGGTCCGGCTCGCTGCCGCCTCCCACGGGGCCTCCAGGCCCGGCTTTACCTCTTCTTCAGCGCGATCCAAGGAAGGTTCGCCGGTTTCCACGGTTTCGAGCTCTTCCTGCCCTTCCAACGCACCCGCCGGAGACGGCTCAGAGGGGGAGAAGGTTTCAAACTGCACCTCCAGCCCCTGGGGAGTCCTGGTACCAATTTGCGCTTCGAGCTCCGCAAGTTCCGGGTGATTGGGGCTGGTCTGCCGTACCAAGCGCAAAAAGCCCTTTGCTTCCTCCACCAAACCCGCAGCCAGCGCCTCCCGCGCCCGGGCCAGCTGGGTGGCAACCTCGCTCTGCGCCCTGAGAGAACTTTGGGCTTGTTGCAGCAAAGCCCGAGCTGCCTGATGCCCGGGGAGTTCCCGGAGCACCTGCTGGGCAAGCTCCGCTGCCCGGGCGTAGTTTCCGGCACTGGCTGCCTGGCGCGCCTCGGCCATAAGTCCATCCACCCGGGAAGAAGCCTCCCCCGCTAGATCGCCCAGAAGCGAGGCGAGATCCACCTGTTGGCCGTGAATGAGTGCGCTTTCCAGCCGCTGGGCAGGGCGAAAGGCAGGATCCACCTCCAGGATCGAGTGCAGCACGGTGAGGCACTCGTCTTTGTGTCCATCTTGGAAAAGACGCACCGCTTCCCGGAACGCCGCGAGGATCCGCTGCTGCACCTTCGGGTCCTTGTCTGGAGAGCCTGGGTAGGACATCGTCATGATGCTAGCCTCCTCCCCCTTCAGCGTCAACTTTAACCCCCAGGGCCCGCAGCTTCCGATACAGGTGTGAGCGCTCCAAACCCAAAAGACGCGCCGCCTGGGAAACGTTCCCACGACAGCTGCGCAGCACCCGGACGATGTATTCCCGCTCGAAGGCCTCCCTCGCCTCCCGCAGCGGCAAAAGCGTGTCTGGCCAAAAGCTCTTGGTCTCAGTGGTTTTCATAGGAAGGTGGTCCGGTAAAACCTCGTCGCCGCTCACCATGATCAAGAGCCTCTCCACCAGGTTCTTAAGCTCCCGCACGTTTCCAGGCCACGGGTAACGCAGGAGGATCGCCATGGCTTCAGGCGTGACCCGCTTCGGTCGCACCCCCATGCGGCTGCCGAGCTTTTTCATAAAGGTCTCTACCAAAAGTGGAATATCCTCGGTACGCTCGGCCAACGAAGGAACACGAATAGGAATGACCGCCAGGCGGAAGTACAAATCCTGGCGAAAGCGTCCAGCGGCAATTTCCGCTTCCAGGTCTTTGTTGGTGGCGGCAATAACCCTCACGTCCACGCGGATTTCCTGGGAACCCCCAAGGCGGGTGAATCGGGACTCCTGCAACACCCGCAGCACCTTGGCCTGGGTAAGCAAGCTCATGTCCCCTACTTCGTCCAAAAGCAAGGTACCCCCATCCGCCAGCTCGAACTTCCCCCGCTTCGCCTCCACCGCCCCAGTAAAAGCTCCCTTCATGTGGCCGAACAGCTCGCTTTCGATCAGCTCCGAAGGGATCGCCGCGCAGTTGAGTGCCACAAAGGGCCCAGCGGAGCGCCGGGAGTGGCGATGCAGCAGTCGGGCCACCACTTCTTTCCCTGACCCGTTGGGACCCGTGATAAGCACCCGGGAATCCGTAGGTGCCGCTAAAAGGATTTGCCGCCGCAGCTCCAGGATTGCCGGTGAGATCCCCGTGAGCTCCACCTCTTCTTCTTCCTCGGCGAGCCGGGCGGCAAGGTGCGCCCGCTCTAGAACGTTGCCCACGGTCACCAGCACCCGTTCCAAGCCCAAAGGCTTTTCTAGGAAGTCCGCCGCCCCTTCCCGCACTGCCTGGGCCGCTTGCTCCACCGTGGCGTGCCCGGAGATCATCACCACGGGCACTGGATGACCGGCGGCCCTCATCTGTCGCAAGGTTTCCAAGCCATCGATACCGGGAAGGCGCACATCCAAGAGCACCAGGTCAAAAAGCTCCTTGGCCAGGGCGGCCAAGGCCTCCTCCCCGGAGCCTACTGCGGTGACCCTGTACCCTTCGTCGGTGAGGATCTGTCCCAAAAGCTCTCGGATCCCTGGCTCGTCGTCCACCACCAGAACTGCACCCCTTCTCACTTCTCACCCCCTGGGACCCGCACCACAGCCCGTACCCCACCCCCTTCCCTGGGTACAAGGCGCACAGTGCCTCCGTGATCAGTAACGATTCGCAGCACCACGGCCAGGCCTACGCCAGAGCCCCGCCCCTTGGAGGAGAAGAACGGCTGGAAAAGCAAATCCGGATCCTCCACTGGCAGTCCAGGCCCGCGATCGAGCACCTCCACCACCAGCTCCTCCCCTTCCCAGAACGCCAAGACCTCCACCTCCCCTGGCACGGAAGAGGCCTCCACGGCATTGTCCAAGAGGTTCACCAACACTTGGCGAAAAAGGTCTCGGTCCAGCCAAGCGGTACGGGTCCCGAGCTGCGCTTGAAGCTTCACCAAAAGGCCCGGCTTAATACCCTGGTACAAACGAACGGTTTGCTGCAACAGTTCTTCCAGGTCCACCGGCCGTCGCTGCACCGGCGGGAGCTTGGCGTACTGGGCAAAGGCATCCAAAAGCTCCTGCATGGAATGCACGTGGTCCACGATCGCCTTACACCCGGCTGGGACAACCTCGGCAAGATCACCGCGGTTTTCCGCAAAGTGCTTGGCGATGCGTTCAGCGGCAAGACGAATGGGTGTCAGGGGGTTTTTGATCTGGTGTGCGATCTGTCGCGCCACCTCGCTCCAGGCCGCCTGCCGCTGGGCCCGCAGCAACGGTGTGAGGTCCTCCAACGCCACCACCCACCCGGTAGGTTCCTCGCCAGGGCCTAAGGCCACTACGGTAACCTCCAGGTGCCGCGCCACCCCCCCAGGATGGAGCGTGAGCGAGCCCCGGTAGGAAGGGGCTGCCCCGCGGATCGTTTCTACCAGCCGCCCGAGGCCGTGGTCCTCGAGGCTCGCCAAGGGGAGCGTGCGCTCGCAGAGGGCGGGCAGGGCCAGCATTGCCGCCGCCGCCGGGTTGCCGGCCACAGAGGTCCTCTCCGGGTCGAGCCAGAGGATGCCGGTACGGATGGCCCCTAAAACCGCGTCCAGCCGCCCTATGGTGGCGCGCAGCTCCTGCTCCTTTGCCCGCAACCGCCGCACCATGGCGTTGAAGGAGGCCACCAGGAGCGCCACTTCGTCTTCCCCTGGGACCGGTACCTCCACCAGCTCACCGCCCTCTGCCACTGCTGCCGTGGTAGCTGCCAGCGCCATCAAGGGCTCGGTGAAGGAGCGCGAGAGGTAGAGACCGGTCCAAACCGCAGCGAAAATCGCAACCAGTGCAATGCCGGCAAAAGAGAGCACCAGCGTTGCGGTAATAGCCGGCTTCTGCAGCTGCAAACCCCGGTACGCTGCGGCAGCCACCGCCAGCCGTCCCTGAGCTTGGCTCACGTCCTCGGGCCAAGCCTCCCCGCACACCACCACGCTCCCGTCTCCCAGCGGGGCCCACCCCCGGACCACCACCGTACCCGCCACCCGGTCGGTGCGGCTGCCAGGGACAACGAGATCCTTGTCCCCCAAAGCTGGAAGGCGTGCTAAGGCACCACGCCGAGGGTCCTGGAACTCCACCACCCCTACCCCGCCGCGAAGGAGGCCCGAAAGCGAAAGCCCCAAGAGCCGGTGGAGCCGTTCCAGCTCCACCCCGCGACGCGCCGCTTCCACCTGCTGAAGCCTTACCGCTACAAGCTCAGCACAGCGCAGGGCTCGTGCCTCGGCCTCCCGGCGTACCCCTTCTGCCACCTGCTCCCCCGCCCGTACCACCGCCTCCACCGGTGCCGAGAACCAGGAGGAAACCAGTCGGGAAACCAGAGAAGCTGCCAGCAACGAAATGAGGCCTGCCGGTACAAGGATCAGCAGAACGTAGGACACCACCAGCTTCATCCGAAAGCGGGAGCCAATGATCCCCAAGCGCCGCTCCACGAAAAGCTTGAAGACGCCCCGCAAAAGCACGAAGAGCACCACCACCACCAAGGTGAGGTCGAAAAGCGTGAGCAGGAAGATCAGCAGACGGTTGGTGAGCTCCTCCGGTGGTACTCGCTGCAGCTGACCGATAAGCGCAAAAAGCCCCGCCCCTAAAAGCAGGAGCAAAACGTACACTCCCACCAGAAACCGCCCCTGGCGGCGCAGGCGCAGCCAACGGCGAGCAATCTTCTTCATAGAGCCTCAGGCACAGCTTTGGTTACCCACTCGGTCCCCTCGGTCACCGGAATCACCAGGAGCTTGTAACGCGTGAGGAACTCCGCCCGGACCAAAAGCCAAAGGGGATCGTGGTGCAGGGGGATTGGGAGCTCAGCGGTGGGTGGCTGAGTTACCCACTGCACCGCTTGCTCGAGGCTGGAAGTTTGCGACGAGGCCAGCAGCTCGCCATCCAGCTCGGCTTGCAAAGAAATCACCCCGCTCAACGGGTCTTTCTGAGCTTTTACCACCAGCTGGTGGCTGGCCATTCTCTGGTCCCAGAGGTAGCGGCGGTTGCGGAAGAGCCTGAAACGGTAGGTGACCGAGACCGGTGCGCCCCCAGCGAGTCCCTCTACCCACTCTCTGGGCAACGGCTTTTGCACACTTACTTGCACCACAAGGCGACCTGGGGCCGAGGCCAGGTTCACCTCCAGATCCCCGCCGGCCACTGCCGCCAGGAGCACCAGCAAGAACCTCATAGTGTGGCGAAAATACCACAGGGGAAGCAAAAAGGCGATGGATCGGCGAAGAGTGCGGCCTTTACGTGAAGGCTTAGCCCGCGGCTGCTTGCACTGCCGCTTCCAACGCGAAAGGATGCACCGAAAGGGGAGCCACCCGCTCGGGTTCGAAAAGCTCCCAAGCTTCGGGCTGGGCCAGAAGCTCCCGCACCGCTGCCACGTGCAGCGCATGCCCAGCCTTGTAGGCAATCACATGGGCGCGGAGCGGGTATTCCAAAAGCGCCAGGTCACCAATGAGGTCCAATACCTTGTGGCGTACAAACTCGTCTCTAAAACGCAAGCGCCCGGAAAGGACCCGATGCTCGTCCACGATCACGCAGTTGGCGAGGCTGCCACCCCGCCCCAAGCCCCGTTCTTTCAAACTCTTTACCTCCGAGAGAAAGCCAAAGGTCCGCGCCGGCGCGATGGCGCTCGCGTAACGCTCCGGCGAAACCGTGAAGGAAAGCTGCTGCTCCCCCACCACCGGCGCCTTGTAGCGCACCCGGTAGTCCACATGGAAAGCTTCAGCGGGATGCAGCTCCACGAACCGCTCCCCGTCCCCCACGCGCACCGGGCGCAACAGGCGCACCTCGGGGAAAGACGCGTTTTGCTCGAGGATCCCGGCCCGCTTGATCATCTGCACGAACGGCAACGCCGACCCGTCCATCACCGGTACCTCGGGCCCGGAAACATCCACGAAAACGTTGGTTACCCCCAGGGCGTAGAGCGCCGACATGAGGTGCTCGATGGTGCCCACCTCCGCCCCTCGCACCCCGATAGTGGTGGCAAAGGAGAAGTCCTTGGCATGCTCGGCCCGGGCGGGAATCGCCACCCCTAAATCCGTGCGCACAAAAACAACGCCGGTCCCTACCGGGGCTGGGCGCAAGCGCACCTTCACATGCGCCCCGCTGTGAATCCCAACCCCTTCCGCTTCTACTGCCCGTGCTACGGTGCGCTGCCAGGCCATAGTCCCCTCCGCTGCCCCCTAGTGCCAGATCTGTGCCAGCTTCCCTGCAGTCCGCTGCCCGGGGCGGTGTGGTTTTCCTGCAGCTGGTGTTGCTTTTTTGCCACAGCCCGTCGGTGCTAGACTTGCGCTGGAGGTCCTATGCTGTCGCCTTTGGATCCGGAGGCGGTTCGCCGCTTCAAGGAAGCTCTTTACCGGTTCCTGGAAGAGCTGCAAACCACGAAAGCTGCGCTCTACCTTTTGGGAACCACTGGGGCTTTTGAGCTCGTGGAAAGCTACGGCTTTGGCAGGAAAGAGGCGCTTTTGGCTCAGGTGCGTCCCGACCACCCGCTGTTCCACTGGGTTCGTCGTCACCGCACAGCACCCGCGGTATTAGCGGAACCGTCCAACGAGCCTGCACTGGGGGAGCTGTTGCGGTTGGCCGGAAGCGACACCTTGCTCACCGTGCCTTTGATCAGCCAGGACACGCTGGTGGGGTTTGTGGATGCTCGGGACCGAGGTGGAAAAAAACCCTACGGGCCGGAGGAGCTCCGCATCGCCAAGCGCCTCGGGGAGAACATCGTGCAGCTCCTGGTCGAGCTGGGTCTTGCCGCACCCCCCCCACCACCGGTACCAACCCCCGAGCGGCGGGAATCCCCCAAGGTTGGCAAGTTTCCTCGGGCGTTGGAGACCTTGGCGGGCCTTTGCGCCACCTTGGCCCAAGGCGAGGGGATCGCGGGGCTGGCCCTTACCGCGGTTGAAGGCGCCACGGTGCGCTGTGTGCTGTGGGCCAACACGCCACTCGAAGCCCAGGAGCGGGAAGCCGTCGCCCGTCACCAGGCAGAGCACGCCGCCGCTGCGGGCTGCCAGTTGCCTCCGGTAGAGCGCTGGAGCTTCGTGGAGCAGACCGTGCAAGGCCGGGAGACGCGTCGGGAGGAGATCCGCAGTGCGGTTCTGGCAGCTGACGATTTGAAAGTCCTTATTTCCACCCTGGCACCCAGCGCGGGTCAAGCCTCGGGGCCTGTGCTGGCGACGTTGACCGGAGTCTGGGAGTTGGTGCAGCGCGAGCAAACGGCCCGGCGGGCAGCTCGAAACCTGGCCCGCATCCTCCTGGAACCCGGGGATGTGAGCTTTCCTCACCTGCGGCAGCACAGCCAGGCAGTTTCGGAGCTAGCGCAAAAGATGGCTCAAGAACTCGGGCTTTCTGAGGAGGAAGAAGAGCTGGTGACGCTCACAGGTTACCTGCACGATCTCGGGATGCGGGAACTGGACTACCAGCGCATCTATAGGTTGGACCGCCCCATGGAGGCCGAACGCCGCCTTTACCAGCGCCACCCGGTGGTGGGGGCGAGGATCCTGGAAGCCAGCGCGTTCCCTGGCCTCGCGGAAGCCGTGCGCCATCACCACGAGCGGTGGGACGGCACCGGCTATCCCCAGCGGCTCGCGGGACCGGCGATCCCCCTGGCATCCCGCATCGTGCACCTCGCGGAAGTTTACGACGTGCTCACCTCCCCCTCCTCCTACAAGCGCCCAGTGAGCCGGGATCAAGCGCTTGCCCTCATCGAAAAAGAAGCGGGTAAGCAGTTCGATCCGGAGCTGGTGCCGGTGCTGGCAAAGGTGGTTGGAGCATGAAGGTCCTCGCCACGAACCGCAAGGCCCGGTTTGAGTACGAGTTCCTGGAGCGCTTCGTGGCGGGGCTGGCCCTCACCGGCAGCGAGGTGAAATCGGTCCGGGAAGGAAGGGTCAACCTCCAAGATGGTTACGTAACCTTCGAGGGTGGCGAGGCGTTTTTGGTGAACGTTCACATCAGTCCCTACGCCAACGCCGGGTACGCCGGACACGACCCGCTCCGGCCCCGCAAGCTCCTGCTGCACAAGCACGAAATCAAACGCCTAGCAGGCAAGGTGCAGGAGAAAGGGCTCACGCTGATCCCCCTGGCCATTGGGCTCGAAGGCAACTGGATCAAGGTGGAGCTGGCCTTAGCTCGCGGGAAAAAGGTGCACGATAAACGGGCAGCGTTGCGACAGCGGGACGAAGCGCGGGAAATCGCCAAAGAGCTCAAGCGCTACCGTTGAGTGCTCCCCGCGCCGAAAGGAGCGCGAGAGCCGCTAGGGTCTTGGCATCCCGCACTTGCCCCTGGCGCACTGCTTGGTGGAGTTCTGCTTCTCGCCACACCACCACCTCTAGCTGTTCGTCCCCCTCTGGCCGCGGAGCACCAGCTCCCGTCACCTCGGCCAAAAAGCAAAAGAGCGTTTCGTCACAAAAACCGGGGGCGGAGTAAAAACGACCCAAGAACTTCAGGCGGCCTGAAAACCCAGTTTCCTCGGCCAACTCTCGGGCAGCGCACCTTTCGGGGTCTTCCCCAGCCTCCTGGGTTCCCGCGGGAAACTCGTAAAGCTCCTCTCCTACCGCAAAGCGGTACTGCCGCACCAGCACGTATCGGCCATCGGCCAGCCGGGGGACCACCACCACGGCTCCAGGGTGTCGCACCACCTCCCGAACCGCTTCCCCACCCCCGGTGACCCGTACCCGATGCACCTCAACCCGCAGCAACCTCCCCGTGAAGACCTGGTGCCGCTCAAGACTTTCTTCCATGGTCGCCTCCAGGCAGCTTCTTCCCTACGCTGCCCGGGGTTAAGATAGCCGGTTGCGGTGGAGGCCATGAAGGATAGGATCGTTATTCGCGGCGCCCGCCAGCACAACTTGAAGAACATCGACCTGGACATCCCCAGGAACAAGCTGGTGGTGATTACCGGGGTTTCCGGCTCCGGCAAATCGTCTTTGGCCTTCGACACGCTCTTCGCAGAAGGCCAGCGGCGCTACGTGGAGTCCCTTTCGGCGTACGCCCGGCAGTTCCTGGAGCAGATGGACAAACCTGACGTGGACACCATCGAGGGCCTTTCGCCGGCAATTTCTATCGAGCAAAAAACCGTGTCCAAAAACCCCCGCTCCACGGTAGGGACGGTGACGGAAATCTACGATTACCTCCGCTTGCTTTTCGCCTCCATTGGCCAGGTGCATTGCCCCGACTGCCACGTGCCCATCGCAGGGCTTACGGTGCAGCAGATGGTGGACCACATCATGGCCATGGCGCCCGGAACCCGCTTCCTGCTGCTAGCCCCTCTCACCCAGGCCAAGAAAGGCGAGCACCGCAAGCTTTTCGAGCAAATGGCCCGGGAGGGGTTCGTGCGGGCCAGGGTAGACGGGGTCATGGTGGAAGTCACCGAGCCTCCGGAGCTGGACAAGAAGAAAAAGCACACCATCGAAGTGGTAGTGGACCGTCTGGAAGTGCGGGAAGACCTGCGGCAGCGTTTGACGGAGTCCTTGGAAACCGCTCTGCGGGTAGGGGAGGGGCTCGTCCGGGTGGCTCCCCGCGACGCCGAAGAGTTCCTGTTGTCTTCCCGTCATGCCTGCCCCCACTGCGGTTTTTCGCTTCCGGAGCTCTCCCCGCGGCTCTTTTCCTTCAACTCCCCCCAGGGGGCCTGCCCATCTTGCACCGGTCTGGGAAGCGTGCAGGAAATTGACCCGGCAAAGCTCATCCTTGACCCCGAGCGTTCTTTAGCCGCCGGGGCCCTGGCAGGGATCGCCGAGTCCGGCAGGTCGTTCCGCTGGCGACAACTGCAAACCCTCGCCCGGGCTATGGGGTTTTCCCTTCACGTGCCGTGGAAGAAGCTGCCGGCGGCAGTGCAGCGGGCAATTCTTTACGGCACCACCCAAGAGCTGCACTTCCAGTTCGTGGGGGAGCGGTCCACCTGGGCCTACCGAGCCCCCTTCGAAGGACTCGTCCCCGCCCTGGAGCGGAAGTACCGGGAAACCCGTTCTCCTGAGGTACGGGGGGAAATCGAGCGCTTCATGTCCCAACGCCCCTGCCCTGCCTGTCAGGGCCGACGCCTGCGGAAAGAAGCCCTGGCGGTTACCGTAGGGGGCAAGAACATCCACGAGGTGGTGGAGCTTTCGGTGCACCAGGCCCTGGAGTGGTTCGGCAAGCTGCAGCTTAGGGAAAAGGAGCAAAAGATCGCGGGAAAGGTCCTCAAGGAAATCCGTGACCGCTTGGAGTTTCTCGCGGCAGTGGGGCTCGAGTACCTTACGCTCTCGCGCACCTCTGGCACCCTCTCAGGGGGCGAGGCGCAGCGTATCCGCCTCGCCACACAAATTGGCTCCAAGCTCATGGGGGTGCTCTACGTGCTGGACGAGCCCTCCATCGGCCTGCACCAGCGGGACAACCGCAAGCTCCTGGCCACGCTCAAGAGCATGCGGGATTTGGGCAATACGGTCCTGGTGGTGGAACACGACGAGGAAACCATGCGAGAGGCGGACTGGATCATTGACCTGGGGCCTGGGGCAGGAGTTCACGGGGGGGAGGTGGTGGCCGAGGGTCCCCCGGAAGTTATCCCGTCCTTTCCCAGGTCCCTTACGG